>Ga0213825_1001307_pt1 | contig 17199 bp, 16 predicted proteins | sample MC6MC0900MG_FD_179896 | JGI IMG/M metagenome (GOLD analysis project Ga0213825, IMG submission 179896) | Enriched soil aggregate microbial communities from Iowa State University, Ames, United States - MC6-MC0900-MG | ecosystem: Environmental > Terrestrial > Soil > Unclassified | place: USA: Iowa... | reverse complement strand
CGCACTTGAATTAATAAAAGGTTTATTGTTATCTTTGTAGAATCTAATTACTATTATAAATTGCGGTGAAATTCAATTATATAAAGGGAGTGTAAAGGTGGACCTATTACTTTGGATAACTATTGGTTTCATAATAATTGGATTTGTTGTTCTCACTTCTATGAAAAAAGGTATGGAAAGTAAGGTCGCTTTTATAAAAGCCAATATGGAAGACGAGGAAAATTCATCAAAAGCTAAATCCGTAATTTGGTGGATATGGAGTACCACTGCTTGGGGGATGGTGAGTATTTTTCTTGTTGTTTGGTGTTTTCATAATCACTTTTGATAACTGTTGGCTTCAAATGTGCTTAAAAAAACAGGTGCTTTTGTATTAATTGTCTGAAGTATTACTGTAATGTCTATTCTTGAATAATAAATACTATATACATTATAAATTCAATAAACGTTCCCAAATGAAAGTTTGAAAACACACTTAAAAGCCACAAAACGAAGTTTGGTAGTTATTTCCATTAAAGGTCGCGTTTGTGGAATAAGTGTTTCTTATCTTATTCAACTAACAGGTGCGTTAATTAAAGATCATTGAGTTGCATAGGCAGCTCTTTTTTTCTTTATTGAACTAATGGAGTTTAGTGTAATTAGGGTTACAATTTAAAAGAGGGGGTTGGTACAGTGAAATTTGCAATGGTTAAGCTATTCGTTGTTCATATTTTAGCATTAGGAATCTTCCTAATAGTTAACCAAATGACTCCAAATCCAGGGGATACGTCAGGAAATGGTAATCCAGCCTTATTGATAATTTGGATTTTAATTCCAATACTTATCTTTATGGTGATATTATGGGTTCGTATTTTTCGTATGAGTTCGATTAGCACCACTGTTTTTATCATCAGCATATTTGGCATACTCGTTCACTTAACTGTCTTCTTTTTTTATCAAAAAAATGAATTGAATGAATATCGTGAAGTCATAAAAATTGCGTTAATCAATAGAGAAGGTGTTGCAGATGCGCAATATATTCAAAGCATTACTTCGGGATTGGATATTCACATGAACAACCAGAATTTTAATATTAATACTTATTTTATGTTTGTAACCTTTTCAATTTTGTTGGCTATTGTATATACTCTTTGGAACACTTGGGAAAAGAAAGAAAAAAGCCAGAATTAAGAATTTTTCATTCTCTTTTATTAGAACATTTTCCCTTCTTGTTTAACTAACAGGTAGCTTTACTTGAAGATTATTGAGTTGCATAATGCAGCTCTATTTTTCTTTATTGAACTCCCATGAAAGAACTTAATCATCTTTCATTTTCTGTGATGAAGTGCTGATTATTGCGCTTCATGGAGGGCTAACGGATGCTTTTGTTAAAAAAGGATTTACTAAAGACCAAGTTAATCTACAAAATGTGTAGAATTAACTTGGTTTTTATGTATTAATAGCAACAATCTATACGAAAACAGCCTTACTAAATAACCTTTCTATTTAAAATAGGAGGGTTTTGTTGTTTTAATAGTTACTAAGCTGAGCGATCACTTCAAATCCTTGCCTATTTATATCAAGAAGAAAAAATAATTTTGGAGAAGCTGAAGAGAACTACAAACAGCCTAATTAGTACTTTGTGATGATAAATAACACTTGAAGTAGAAAATATTAAATATTTGTAGCTAAAAATAACTTATCTATAAAAATGCCGTTATTTACAATAACTTCACCGAATTTTCTGATTATAATGAAAGAGATCAAATTATAAGGGGTTGATAGAATGTCAGTAAAGGTTAATCCAAACGTTGAGCTTAATCACCCATTATCACCATTATCTGAAGTAGAAATTGAAAAAGCTGTTCAAATAGTCAAGGAACAGCAACAGTTGTCTGAACATGTCCGATTTATGTCGGTGATGTTACATGAACCTAAAAAATCAGAAGTACTAAATTACAAACCAGGTAATACTGTAGATCGCCAAGTATTTTTAGTGATTTTAGATGATAAAGAATTGAAAACATTTGAAGCAGTTGTAAATTTAACTTCAGAAAAGGTTGATTCCTACGAACATATTCCTGGCGTACAACCAAATGTAGCCTTAGAGGAATTTGAACAATGTGAAGAATTAGTAAAGAACCACCCTGATTTTGTAGCAGCTTTACAGAAACGTGGCATTAACAATCCTGAATTAATCATGGTGGATCCTTGGTCAGCAGGGAATTTTGGTGTTCAGGAACATGAGGGTAAACGTTTACTTCGTGCGATTTGTTGGCAAAAACAATCACTAGAAGATAACGGATATGCTTACCCTTTAACAGGTATTGTAACGTATGTGGACCTAAACAAAATGGAAGTTTACAAAGTAGAAGATCACGGGGTACGTCCCATTCCAACAACATCAGGTAATTACAATCCTGAAGTTGATGAATCAATAGTGTTTAGAAATGACTTAAAACCATTGGAAATCATTCAACCTGAAGGTCCAAGCTTTACAATTGAAGGTAATTTGATCAAATGGCAAAAGTGGAGTTTCCGCTATGGATTTACACCACGTGAGGGCCTTGTATTATACACAATTAATTACCATGACAAAGGCAAGGATCGTCCAGTTCTTTATCGTGCAGCATTATCAGAAATGGTTGTCCCTTATGGGGAACCAACATTTTCGCATAACACACAAAATGCCTTTGATGCTGGTGAATATGGAATGGGTCAATTAGCCAATTCGTTAGAACTAGGTTGCGACTGCTTAGGCGAAATTCAATACTTTGATGGTGTCGTTGCTGATGTTAAAGGAAATGCACGTACGATCAAAAATGCGATTTGCTTACATGAAGAAGATTACGGGATTGGTTGGAAACATACAGATTGGCGTACAGGCCATGTAGAAGTACGGCGCTCACGTCGACTAGTGATTTCATTCTTCTGTACAGTTGGAAATTATGATTACGGCTTCTATTGGAGTTTCTACCAAGACGGTACGATTGAAGCTGAAGTCAAACTAACAGGTATTTTAAGCACTGGTACATGTGAAGATGGCATCCAAACAAAATATGGATCTGAGATTTCTCCAGGATTAAATGCATCACATCATCAACACTTCTTTAATTTCCGACTTGATACGATGTTAGACGGTGAAAATAACTCAGTAGTTGAAACAGAAACAGTTTCAGAAACATTGGGAGAACACAATCCGAATGCCAATGGTTTCTATCCTGTTTCACGTATCTTTAAAACGGAGAAGGAAGCGTTACGTAATTTAGATTTAAAAACGCAGCGTACCTGGAAAATTATCAATAAAAACTCACTTAACCGAGTGAATCAACCTGTTGGATATAAAATTTTACCTGGCGAAAATTGCTTCCCATTTGCTCATGAAGAAGCAAGCGTTATGAAACGTGCTGGTTTCCTTAAACACCATTTACACGTTACACAATTTGATGAAAGTGAAAAATATGCAACAGGTATGTATCCAAATCAACATGCTGGAGGAGATGGACTTCCAAAATACGTTGAGAATAACCGTTCAATTGATGATGAAGATATCGTCGTTTGGTACACAATGGGCCATCATCATATCCCACGCCCTGAAGATTGGCCAGTAATGCCAACTGCATACATCAATTTCCAATTGAAACCAGTTGGATTCTTTGATCGAAACCCAGCGATAGACGTTCCTAGACCGGACAAGAAGTGTCACACAACTTCGTCTTGTCATACACAATAAAACTCTTAAAGGAGTGATTATATGCTACCATTCCTAAGCATGTTGGTGATTGTTACTTTTACGGTAATCACTAACCGTTTATTAAAACAGCGTTTTGCTAATCATGGCATGACCAAGTGCTGTATCATGCTGATTTCTATGACAATGAGTACTGCTGTTGGGATGAATATGGCTACCTGGCTTCCTGATATGGTACTAGGTGCAATAGCGTCTATTATTATTTCTATCGCATTAGGCTATTTACTATCAACAGGCTTACCAATGTACCTATTCATGGAAAGTGTAGGATCTAGTTTTATGGGAGCAATGATGGGCGCGATGCTTACATTAATGACCACCCAATATTTAACGTTAAGCATTATCTTTTTTACAATGATGTTTATTGTAAGTGCAATCATTTCTATCGGTGTATGGAATCGTGAGATGTTTCCTATCTTTATAAAAGCCATTCCAAAGCATATTTACATTGTGGCTGGTTTAATGATTTGTGTACTAGTAGTAAGTAGTTTTGAGATTCAAAATGAGGTACCTGCAAAAGAAGAAAAACAGCATCATAATCATCATTAAAGGGGTCGATCATTATGGTAAAGGTAAATGTTAAACCGAATATTGAAGAATCTGGCATTCAATTCAAAAAGAAATATGACAATTTTATTGGTGGTGAATGGGTAGCACCTGTAAATGGAGAGTATTTCGATAATAGTACACCTATCACGAAAGAAGTATTTACACGTGTAGCTCGTTCAACAAAAGGAGATGTAGAGCTAGCATTAGATGCCGCTCATGAAGCCCAAAAAACTTGGGGGAAAACACCCGTAGCAGAACGGGCACGTATTTTACTAGCCATTGCTGATCGTATGGAAGAAAATCTTGAAAAAATTGCAAAGGTAGAAACTTGGGATAATGGGAAAGCGATTCGTGAAACGATGTATGCTGATATTCCATTGGCAATTGATAATTTCCGCTATTTTGCAAGTGCCATTCGCACACAACAAGGCCAAGTGACACCTGTTGATGAGGATACAGTAGCTTATCATTACCAAGAACCTATTGGTGTAGTTGGCCAAATCATTCCATGGAACTTTCCTGTTTTAATGGCAGCTTGGAAATTGGCGCCAGCACTTGCTGCTGGAAATAGTGTTGTATTAAAATTAGCAGAACAAACGCCGGTATCATTCTTATTCGTAGTTGAGCTTATTCAAGACCTATTACCAAAAGGTGTATTGAACGTCATTAATGGTTTTGGTGTAGAGGCTGGGAAAGAGTTAGCTTCAAGCCCACGTATAGCCAAAGTGGCCTTTACGGGTTCTACAGCTGTCGGCAAACAGATTATGAAATATGCATCTGAGAATCTAATTCCTGTTACACTAGAGTTAGGTGGCAAATCTCCTAATATCTTCTTTGAAGATGTCATGGATGCTGATGACGGATATCTAGATAAGGCGATTGAAGGATTAGTTATGTTTGCTTTAAATCAAGGAGAAGTTTGCACTTGTCCATCTAGAGCATTGATCCATGAGTCTATTTATGATCGTTTCATGGAAAAAGCCATTGAACGAGTAAAGCAAATTAAAGTTGGTGATCCATTCGATCTTGAAACAATGATGGGTGCACAGGCTTCAGAAGAACAACATAAAAAAATCCTTTCTTATTTTGAAATTGCCAAACAAGATGGCGCAGAATGTTTAATCGGTGGTGCCGAAAATCACCTTGATAATGTAGATGGATATTTTATTAAACCAACTATTTTTAAAGGCAATAACAAAATGCGTATTTTCCAAGAAGAAATTTTTGGTCCCGTATTAGCAGTGACTACGTTTAAAACCTTCGAGGAAGCGATTGAAATTGCAAATGATACAATGTATGGATTAGGGGCAGCTGTATGGTCACGTAATACAAACGTTACCTATAAAGCAAGTCGAGAGATCCAAGCAGGACGTGTTTTTATAAATGCGTATCATCAATACCCTGCTGGTACAGCATTTGGCGGCTACAAAAAGTCAGGCTTCGGTCGAGAAAATCATTTAAAAGCTTTAGAATCGTATCAATCGACTAAATGTGTTTTTGCAAGTTACAATGAACAGGCGCAAGGGTTCTTTTAATTTTACCTAAGAGTGAAGTGAGGGGGCGGCTTATTGAGCAGCTATTATCCAATCCAACCTGAATTGGTCCAAAAAACGTATTCTTATAGAGAACTGACTCCAAACAGCGAGTTAAACCAGGATATACTATTTTATTATGAGTTTGAACCAATAGGCATTAATAGTGATATTCATGTCATTCCTGATGCTTGCCAAGATTTAATGTTTTACATGGGCAAAGATCAAAAGGTTGTCTTAGGGAATACCCCGACTACACGTGGAATTTATTCATTTACCCCAAAAGGTAAATATTTTGGTGTTCGTCTAAATCCAAAACAAACAGTGATTCAATACAATTGCGCATTAAAACAAATTGTTCAACAACCGTTTGTTAATGTTGGATTAGGCTGCACACTAGACTCTAAATTTATACAAGCTGTTTTTGAAGCAGGAGATTTCGAACAAAGAGTGCAGATTTGTAATGAGTATTTCTGTTCTCATAAAAAGGAAAAAAGCTTGAGTGATGAAATATTCGCTACTTGTTTTGATTCTATTATTGAAAATAATGGGCTGTTCTTACCAGATGTAATTCAGCATAAAACAGGCTATTCTGAGCGATATATCCGAGAACTTTTCTACAAAAAAACAGGTTTTGGACCAAAAAAACTAAGTAAATTCATACGTATTCAACTCTTGCTTCAACATTTTTCTTTTGAAGAGACACCTGTAAACATTGACCAATATGGTTACTATGATCCTTCACATTATTACAAAGAATTTAAAAGCTTGCTTATAATAACACCTGCTGAATATATAAAAGAATTTTTAGGTTGGAAAAATATAAAACGAAAGTTTCTATCTTATTAGCCCCTCAAAGCGTTCACTCTTTCTTATAAAAAACATACTGATATGAACTGCCCCGTAAAAGTTAGAACCAATCTAACTTTTACGGGAGTTTTTTATTTATTCATGAACAGTATACTTTCTTCCAGAAAAAAGCATATCAGTTAGTCTAACTACATTAACGATTCGCTACTCTAACTTTATGGAAAAATCCTATTAGCTATAAAAATTCAGATAATTGATCCAGTTGCAACAGATACTCTCAGACTTAAAAGTAATCCTTTTGATTGGATAATTGTTTTGTAGGTAAAGTACAAAAAAGAGACGTATCCTGGCGATGAACAAAACAAATAACATTACATAATATAGAAACATCAAATATTATTTAAAAGGAGGATGTATTATTTCTATAGTAAGAACCGGTACCCTTCCTAACGGAGAAATACATGACGGCTGGGAAGATGTTGATGTTATTTGGGACATTGATCGTTGGGAGAATGACGGGGGTAGAAGTGTTGGCACATGACTTGGTTACGGCGGTTGAATGAAAAAATTTTTGCATTGAGAGGGAGGCAAGCCAGTCTCCCTTAAAAATATTTGTACGGACAAGAATCAAATAAAAATTTTTCTATTGTCTTCTACAATCTTCTGTGGAGGGCTTTTTTTAGCTCGCTTAAAGCCTAATCATATTTAGGTTGGATAGAGCCACGCACACTCGTTTTTTTGCGGGCCTGTTCTTTACAATTGTTGGGGCATGTCTTGCGCCTATAATTTGTGGTGAATTTCCTGAAAAATAAAATATTTTAAAAGAAAGCTGAAACTATTTTCCTTGTTTAGCGTATTAAATAATAGAACACTAGGAGGTGAAAGTTTTGGAAGAAAAAATACAGGGAAAACAAAAAAGTGAGTTTTGGGAATGGGTAAAGGCAATTGCTTTCGCTCTAATGCTTTCATTTGTAATCAAGCAGTTCTTATTTACTCCGGTACTTGTAAAAGGCGCTTCTATGATGCCGACACTTGAAGACCACGATCGCGTGATTGTCAATAAAATTGGTCCAACACTTCAGTCATATGATCGATTTGACATTGTTGTTATTGAAATGAATGAAGAAACAAATTATATAAAACGTATCATTGGACTACCAGGAGATAAAATCGAGTATAAGGATGATCAATTATACATAAACGGTGAGAAGTACAATGAACCTTATTTAGACCAATATAAGAATGAATTAAAGGATACTGGGACACTCACTTATGATTTTACGCTAGAACAAAATTTAGGTGAAACTACCGTACCAGAAGGGCATTATTTTGTATTAGGCGATAATCGTCGTGTAAGTAATGATAGCCGAAATCCTGAAGTTGGATTCATCTCTGAAGAACAAATAATGGGGACAACTAATATCATCTGTTGGCCAATGGAGCATATTGACTTAAGGTTTAACTAGATTAATCTTGGACATCGTAGACACACATAAAGCATCTATTCAAAATGGATAAAGTTACTTAATCAAACTAGTTGAACCGAGTAAAATCAGTACGATTAAGTATTATTTGTTAAGTCTTTCAGCAAACCTAAAATAAACTGGGTTAATTAAAATTAAATCAAAAAAATAGTTATGTGAGCAAATGTGTGAGCATTTTGGAGAGCAAGTGATCTGCTTCAAATAACATAAAGTAAATTAGATTTGATTGTAGTATCCTAGTAAAAGGGTAAACTTTAGTATCTACCACTTTATTCATAAGGCTTTACGTCACATTATTTGGGTGTAGGTTCGAATCCCTCCTGGGACGAATCAAGGCTCAGATAGAACAAGTTTGAACCAATTGAAAAGCGCTTCGAATCCTTTATTATAAAGGGTTTGAAGCGCTTTTTCTTTTTTTGAATCCATTAGAAAACGATAGAAAATGAAAAGTTTCTTATTTGTTATCTTTAGTTTTCGGAAATAAGAAATCAAGAAATCTGATTGAATTATTTAAAATAAGTGGTTTTTTTATTTTTTAATGTTAATCACAATTAAACAATGTTTTTAATACTGAATTGTTGTACATGAGAAATATAGGTGCAGAGTTTTTTCCTTTTGTGTGAGCAGTGTGTTTTTTACAATGCTGCTATTTTATTGTGATAGTTCTTAAGAACTAATGATAAATAATAAAGTTGTTAACTGAAATAACCGAATGTTTAAGTTGTTATATTGGTAAAACAATTTGAATTAGAATTGATTTGAAATGCGCATTTTTCTTTAATTTTTCCTCAGCTGCTGACTTAAGCTAAAATGTGACCGCCTTCTACATGAAGAGCGGTTCCAGTTACGAAACTATTTTGTAGCAAGTATAGTACGCTTTGCGCAACATCTTCAGCTCTTCCTATTCGTTTCACAGGAAGTTTGTTTTCAACAGTAGCATAGAAATTATTACGTGCTTCTTCTGGCATTTTGCTACGGGAAGGTGTATCAATTATACCGGGTGAAACGATATTCACTCGGATTGGAGCAAGTTCTAATGCCAAAGTCTGGCCTAGATTCGAAACAGCCGCATTGACTGCACCTAAAATTGCTGAACCAGCCATAGACTTGTAGGCTACAACCCCAGAGAATAAAACGATTGAACCATTTGGTGAAATTTTCGGAGCACCGTATTTCGCTGCATAATATTGTCCCCAAAATTTATTTTCAAACAGTTGTCGAGCTTGGGCTGTATCCGTTTGGAGGAATGACCCACCGGATGTTTCTGCCGCACTAATCACAAGATGATCGAACTGGCCGATTTTTTCAAAGAAAGACTGGACTTGCTGTTCTTGCGTTGTATCTAGAGTATAAGCAGTTGCTCTAACTCCTAGTTGCTCTCTTGCGTTTCGTAATCTATCTTCGGAACGGCTGGCAATGATTACTTCTGCCCCTTGAGCTATTAGCTGTTTAGCTGATTCCAAACCAATCCCAGAGCTTCCACCGATAATTACAACTTTTTTATCTTTTAACATGTTTTTCTCCCCTTATAGGTTTACTTATATAGATTAAAAATTCAATACCTCTTGCAGGTGTAAATCAAGTTCGGATACAAACTTTTCAACCTTCGGATTTTTGACTACATCATAACAAGAGAAACTCTTTAAAGGTTTCATTCCGAGAAATTTCTGTATACGATGTAAATGACTTAATGCATCTTCTAGACTGCTACCTTCGAAAAATTGACTTGGATCGTTAAATGCTTTTTCAGGTGCATTCCAGGTAGTCGAAAACATATATTTCTTTTCAGTCAATAACCCGCCTTTTCCATACTGATCAGCACCCTTAAAAAATAAACCATAAGCATATACTTCATCCATATACGTCTTCAATAAGCCCGGGACACTGAACCAATAGATAGGTGTTTGGTAAATAACAATATCAGCCCAAATAAATTTTTGTTGTTCTTCTTTGATTGTATATCCATCTTGAATAATTGTTGTTTTTACATTGTTCTTTTCGCTTAAAAAACTGACCAATTTGTCCATCAATGTTTGGTTCAAATTCCCCTCTGCTGAACTATACTTCTGGTGCCCGTTAATAATAAGTATATTTTTCATCTTTATCTAGCTCCTTTAATTTCGTGTTCCTTTAATAAACCGCCTAGCACTTAGCTGGTAACCAATAGCCCTGTTCAAATCGTCTGTTACATCTGGAAAAATACCCATGATAGCGACTCTATGGTACCGATAGCAAAAGCACTGATTAACAATGCTAACGATAGTTTGTCTCGTTGATTTTACATACTAATTTTTGATCACCTCCTCCAAAAAGGGATTGAATAATAAGTTCAACGATATTATATATACAGTAACTTCATTTAGGGAAGTAGTGATATTTAATATATTAAGTTACTAAAAATATACTATTGTGATATGATAAGGGAAACTCGTAAAAAAAAATTTAGGGAGGATGTTTCAGATGAGTGTTAATGAGCCAGTCATGTTGACGAAAGGGGCACCAGGTGAGACTTGTCCCATTGCTAAAACGCTCGATGTGATTGGGACTAAATGGACTTTTTTAATTATTCGGGATCTGCTTATAGAAGGCACAATGCGATTCAGTGACCTATTGAAATCAATGAATGGAATTAGCCCGAAAACACTTTCACTCCGTCTTAAGACACTAGAAAATCATGGAATATTGAAAAAAAAGGTATTTCCAGAGGTTCCCCCTCGTGTGGAATATACGTTAACGGAAAAAGGAAAAAGATTGGAAGGTATTTTCATTGAATTAAAGAGATTTGGATTAAATTTATAAAAGATTAAATATAGGTCATTCTTTAAATTTGGGTAAGTTAATTTAAATCCATATCAGACATGTTCTGACTTATGGAGGACAATAGAATCAGCTACAGAAGTTTCTTCCAAAAGACGAATTTAATGTATCGGCCAGATGTGGAAGTTCATGCTGAAATCGAGGATATCTATACAGAGGTTTTGTTCAAACTTTTTTATAAACAGTAAAACTTATTTTCAAACCTACAATATGTGCTTATGTGAATGGCTGCCAACATACTGGCGGCTTTTCTTATTGAAGTAACGTGCAGGTTAGTTGAAGAGTGTTGTTTAACTTGTGTTCAACAATCGGGGCATTATCTTGAATAAAAATTGGTGGATCAATTAGGTATTTATGTTAAGGTATAGTGAAGATTGTAATGAAGAATTGGTGTTCACATAATTATTATTAGACGCATTGGGCAGAAAGGAACGGTCAAATGAAAGGAGAAGAGGTTTTAGCAGCCCTTAAAGCAGGAGAATTTGATGGTATAAGTCATACATATCAACCATTTTATAGGGCAAGTTATATTCGTAAAATACATCAAATGTGCTGAAACAAGTATTTGAACAAGCTATAAGATGGAAAAAACTATCGGGTATTCCTGTTGTTAATGCGGTTTCACCAGCAATAAAGAAAGTAGAGATGAAAATCTGGAGTCCCCAAGAAATTATAACATTTCTACAATATTGTAAGGGTGAATATCATCGAATCACTTTTTTACTCGCTATTTAAACGGGTATGCGAAGGGGAGAGATTTTAGGGTTAAAATGGTCCGATATTGATTATGAAAAAAGACGATTAAAATTAATCGTTTTTTAGCCTACACTCCTGAAACGAAATATATTTTTACAACGCTTAAGACCAAAAATACGAGACGAGAAATCCCCATCCCACAAATGCTTATTTATGAATTATTAGAACATCAAAAACATCAGCAAATTTTAAAAGATCGATTTGGGGAAAAATATCAGGTTCAAGATTTGGTGATTTGTACAAAACTAAGTGCAGTACAGAGTCCAATACGCGTATTACGTGTATTAAGCGACTTGTTAATGCTGCGAAAATAACGCGTATTCGATTTCATGATTTACGTCATACACACGCATCTATCCTAATTTCTGAAGATATAGGTATTGTTAAGGTGGCACATCGATTAGGACATGGTAATCCTAAAAATACATTAGAAACATACGCTCACCTTATTCCAAATCAAGATAATGAAGTAGCGGATATTTTCCATTTCGCATTAACTCGTTCCGTGAGCAAATGCAAAAATGAGAGTAAGAAGCCACTAAGTGAAACGGCCAATAAACATTATTATATCAACGTTTATTGGCTGGGTTTTATAATATTTAGAGTTAAGTGCATTAATCCACAATGAATTGATGCTTTTTGTGTTGTATTTCAACTTATCTTCTTTTAAAATTAATCATTTAATCCTTTTCCATCAAGAATTTGCTGCGTGTATTTTTCAATCCTTGACACTCGCGTTTTGGATTGTTTAGGCTGAGAAAAATATAAAATATATGCTCTTTGCCGTCCTGGTGTCAATGCTTCAAAAGCAGTTTTCAAGGCAGGGATTTCATTGAATGTATTTTGCAGTTCTTCAGGAATTGTATATTCCTTATGCTCTTTCATGGGTACTTCTAAACCTGCTTTTTCAACTTCAATGGCTTCATTAATGTAGTCTTTAATGATGGTTTCCATTGCAACTATTTCTTGCACATTGGTGAACCGAATTTGGCGTGCAGCTTGTACATTTTCCGTTTGTTGGATTAGTATCCCATGTGTATCCTTTAACAGGGCTCCTTTGTGAAACAGAAGTGCACAATACTCTTTAAATCCGTGTATTAACACGATGTTTTTGTTTTCCAATGTGTAACAAGGATGCATCCACTTAAAATCCTCGGTCAGCTCACAGTCACAAACGATATTTCTCAACACCGAATATTCTTCCTGCCACTTTTTAGCTTTACTTAAAAATTCATCAACCTTCGGATTCATTCTATTATTTGTCATCAAGGAACACCCCTCTACAATTTTTTAATCAGTTGATACCAATTACTCTAATCGATTTATAATAAAACATTAAATAGTGTCATGTCTAGCTAGAAAACACTCTAAATTTGTTTACATTATTATGGCTCATCACCATAGCGTGTGGTTGAAATCCGTTCCGATTGGGCGTTTTGTAGCTGTCGCTTCGCTTTCGCTACATGAAAACATTTGTAGCTGTCGCTTCGCTTTCGCTACATGAAAACATTTGTAGCTGTCGCTTCGCTTTCGCTACATGAAAACATTTGTAGCTGACGCTTTGCTTTCGCTACAGAAAACACTTGTTGCTGTTGCTTCGCTTTCGCATAGATATAAATCGTGGATAGAACCTTCGAAATGATGGATAGAAAGTTTAAAGTCGTGGATAGTACCTTTGAAATTTGTCGCTGACGCTTCGCTTTCGCCCAGTCTCCACTCAACTTATATAAATGGCATATGTTTGTCATCCAAAACTTTTGGTGATGAGCCATTACTATTCCTTCATTGGTAGAATATAGGATTAATAGTATATAATACTGAGGGATTATGTTTAGTAAAATTAAGCTGAGGGGGAGAATAATGAAAAAATTTTTTATTGTGTTACTAGCAGCATTTGTACTTGCAGTAGTAAATCCAACAAAGTCAGAAGCAAAAGTGATGTATGATGGAGCAGAAGTTGTTAAAGGGCAAACAGGAAAAATGACCTTTAAAAAAGACATCAAGGTATACAAGAGAAATCCAAATGGTACATTTGATTCGTTAGTGGTAAAACAAAATAACTTCTTTAAAACGTATGATATTGAAAAATATGAAGGCAAAACATTCTATCATATGGGGCAATATCGAGTACAAGCAACGGATTTGGTAGTTTTCAAAGAAGTACCAATAAAGATTCGTGCTTCTTTCTATAACAATCCAACTTATGTTGTTATTAATCGTGATGGTAATTATAATTACGGATATTACGGAAAATATTTCAATGAAACGGGTGATACTTCATACGTGGATTTAAATAATGAACAATTTAAGTATTGCGTGAGCAATGGAGTAGGTTGGTTATGTGAGAAGTATCCTGGTACAGATCTTAAAATCTTTGAGACAACAGTGAGACAAATTGACGTGCGTTATGAGCTAACAGAAAATGCAGAAGCGAAACACACTCCATTAAAAGAAGCTAAACCTGAAATAATGTTTGAAAAGGGAAGCATTTTTTCATCAGATAGTATTGAAGTTAATGGTTATCTATTGGTAAGATTTGAGGGAGAAGTCAGATATCTTGGTTGGCTCCCTGTAAATTTATTAAAGCCAGTTGGAGATAAGTGATAGATTATGAATTATATATAGCTCTCTTAATAAATATTTATTAAGGGGGCTATTTTTTTGGTTTGTTGACAGACATAGGGATAGGATGTTTGTCGATGTCCTGGGCTTAGCTGAATAAACGATAATAAGGTTTGAATTATATTAAATGGAAGAATTTATCCAAATGATTCTGGTTTGAGGTATTATTATACTAGCGGAGCAGGATTGTGTTCCATTTATGACCTATACTTTCGATAGATAAAGGGATGGTAGGGTGAATATGAAAGGATTTTTGACATTATTTATAGGATTGTGTTTAATTTTTATATTAACAGGGTGTATTGGTGAAGATTATGATGTAGGGGTGCCAACTGCCCATATATATTTCGAGGGTTTATCTTCAAATTTTCAATTAACAGAGGCAAATATCAGTTGGAAAACGGCAAGTGAAGAAGTGGAAAAAACAAAAAAAGATATTATCACATACGCATCATCACTGGATGAAATAAAGGTTTTTCCAGGTCAAAAAGTGTCTTTGGATTTTAGAGAGAATCCAAAAAATGGTGGGGATATATGGACTGATCCAAAGATAACTGTTGCCTTATTAAAAGATGGCAAACGAACTGAACTTGCTTTGGATGATTTTAGAGAATTTCAATTCCCAACAGACAAAGGAAATTATGTTTTAGAAGTTGAATTTATGAGTTCAGCAGGCAATGCTCAATATTTAGGGAACATTCTAATTCAGTGATTAAAACATAGCTGAGGAGTTTTGTATGGAAGAAATTACGTTAAATGATTTTATTGTAAAAATAGATAAGGATAAAACTCTTGAATTGTATAGAGCACTTCCGAAAGTTTCTGATAAAGCGCATTGTGGTTGCGAGGATTGTCAACTTTTCGCTAAGCAAATTCAACATGCGAGCCCAGAAGTTTTAAAATTCTTTAAACAGCTTGGAGTTGACCCTACAAAAGAGGCAGAAGTTTGGAGAGCTCTTCCTAATAAAGACGGCTTTGATACTTATAGTGCCGATTATCATTTTATAGGCGTTATACAAGGGACAGATGACTTAGATTGGATTCAAATAGGAGAAGCATCTTTTGGACTTGCAAATCATGATGGAGATTTACCAAGTCCGATGATTCCAAGCACTTTTTCAAAGCCGATTGTAGAATTAGCTGTGAGAATAACAATGCCTCATATAGCGATATAATATAGAAAGTAATTATTCTATAAATATTTACACCATTATGGTAATAGAAAAACACTTTCAGCTGAATGATTAGCCGAAAGTGTTTTTTGCCCGATTTATTCTTTATTGGACTGATAAATTACATCTTCTACTTCGTACTCTAAGTAATCACATAATTTGTCTATTACGCTAATGATCACTTTACATTTGGTAAAATAATTGAACACTAAGAAACGTTGATATGTCTAGTGTTCGAGATACTTTAGCTATAGATTAGCCCCATATTCTTTTAAGCTTTGACTATATACTGAAATGGTAGATAGAGTAACTGAGGTATTGAATAAACCTTATGGAAATATAGTTGCAATGTTAAAATTTATTCAACAAAAAATGGATGACATAATTAAATCATAATGAATAGGAATTTATAATCTCATAATATGAAAAGCAGCAGTTCACTTAGTGGGTGCTTTTTTATTATCATTTAATTATGAATAGTGGGGGACAATAACTTCCAAAAGATTGAAATGTACAGAACTAACAGTTTCAAGTACATTAAGAGTCGCATTTGTAGGGCATATAACAAGGCTAAAGAGCGTTTAGATAGCACGTAGACTCAATCATTATCTGTGGAAGACAAAGCATACAGAAAGCATCCAATACCATTCTATAATTGGTTAAATGAAAGAAATAGTTGTATGGGGTAGATTAAATTTAGAAAATCGGTACTTGAAAATTAATATAATTTAATTTCTGACATAAAATAGTGATAATAGAGCATATACAGTAATATAGGTAATAATATAACGGTATATTTTAGCGGATTAATCAGAAAAACATAGAAAGAGGGAGAAATTTGTATAGATTTCGAAGTGTAGAAAACTTAATTGGAAAGTATCAAGAATTAGAAAAACAACAAATATATAGCGGCTATAGAAGAGTTAAATGATCCTAAGGAAGTGAATGTAAATGAAAGTAACGGTTAAAGAGTGGCGTGTAATGTCTGATCGTAACAAACAATTACTTTTAAATGCGGTAGCAACTAAATAAAACATAAATAGAAAAGAAACGATGAACATGCAAAAAAATTCACAACACACATTAAGAACAGTTGTTAAAGAAATAGCCACAGTGCTTATGGATTATCAGCGCAAATGATTCAATTAGAGGTTATACAAGGGGCAGTAACGAGATTATTAGAACGCATTGATGATATTGTTCACAAAGGTTGGGATAAAGATCGGGGAATGGCTTGTCTTGCTATTGATGAAATACGAGATACAGTACGTTTGATTGATATGGGATTTCATCCTTTGTTTAAAGAATTGATTGATACGGTAATTAAAAGTGAATCAGAAGTTCAAGCACTTCTTTATTTTGCTCAATTCCTAAGTGCATGGAATTTATTTGCTACAGAGTAATTGCCGCTGCTACACGCTCACCAAATTCAGGATGTGCGTGAATACCAGTACCTTTTGTAATAAAGATTGATATTTATGTTAAAGTCACTCAAAAGATAAGGTGCATTTTAATTGGGTTGTATATTAAGATTAGCAAAGTCGAGCTAAATAAGTAATGACATCCTCACTCCTTTGGTATAAAATGTGTGAAATATCATCACCAAAAGTTGTGGGTGACATTTGTTAAGACGTATGCCTTGTATATAAGTTGATTGGAGTGGAGACTGGGCGACTCCTTGGGGATTAGCGATAGAGGAACGAAGGCTAAGAGCATCACATCCTGTGATA
>Ga0213825_1001300_pt1 | contig 17257 bp, 15 predicted proteins | sample MC6MC0900MG_FD_179896 | JGI IMG/M metagenome (GOLD analysis project Ga0213825, IMG submission 179896) | Enriched soil aggregate microbial communities from Iowa State University, Ames, United States - MC6-MC0900-MG | ecosystem: Environmental > Terrestrial > Soil > Unclassified | place: USA: Iowa... | reverse complement strand
GCAAATTTGGCTCCCTGCCAATCATGCCAACCCGCTGCCGCCCGGCACCAGACATTGATCCGCTGGAGCACCTCCGTATCCTGCCAATGCCCTGTGACGACTTTCCGTCCTATTTTGAGGCGGCTGACGATATGTCCAAATTCACGGTCACCATGTGCACTCTGATTTAAATTCATAAAATCCATATCAATGCCACTCCATGGAATGTCGCGGTTGTACTGTGTATGGAGATGTAGCAACGGCTTTTGCAATGCCTTTAAACCCCGTATCCACATTTTCGCCGGCGAAAATGTATGCATCCAGGTGATGATACCGATACAATTTGCTGTGCTATTCGCGGCCGTTAGCGTCGCATAGATTTCATCCGTATTTTTTACGATCGGTTTATACTTCACCGTTACCGGAATCAGGGTCTGGGCATTCAGATAATGTGCAATTTCTTCCGCATGTGCTGCGACCTGTTTCAATGTTTCTTCACCGTATAGATCCTGGCTGCCAACGACAAACCAGACCTCGAGTTCTTTTAAATTGATATTCATTTTTCAATATTAGTTTCGTTATAGATTTTGTCAAGCAGCAGGCTACTGGCCATAGTAGGCATTTGTACCGTGCTTGCGCTCGTAATGTTTTTTGATCAATGCCGGCTTCAACCGTCCAGCATTGGGGTTAATCTGCTCGGTCAGCCAGGCCATTTTGGCCACCTGTTCCAATACGGCACTGTTGTAGACCGACTTCATTCCATCCTTACCCCAAGCAAATGGTGCATGATTTCCGACAAGGATCATTTCCACCTCCCTATAATCCAGTTGCTGCTGATTGAAGTGATTGATGATCTGAAAGCCCGTCTCATGCTCATAGTTGCCAGCGATCATCTCATCATCCATCGGCGGCGCGCAGGGAATATCCGATGTTAAGTGGTCGGCATGCGTCGTTCCGAAAATGGGTATATCCCTTTGGCTTTGCGCCCAGGCAGTGGCATATGTAGAATGGGTATGGGTGATGCCGCCGATATCCGGCCAATGTTTATACAGTACCGCATGTGTCTTTGTATCCGAGGACGGCCTAAGCTTGCCTTCGATTACCCTACCGTCAAAGTCCACCACCACCATCAGATCGGGAGACAATTCTTCGTAGGGCACACCACTGGGTTTAATCGCAAAAACACCCTGCTGACGGTCGACAACACTCACATTGCCGAATGTAAAAAGCACGAGTCCCAACTGCGGCAGCTGCATATTGCAGCGATAAGCCTCTTCTTTAATTGAATTATACATACTACTCATTTTGTGGTTAAACAGTAACAGGCAGTGATACACTACTTTCTACAAAAGCACCGAGGGCTTTGTATTTTTCATAACGTTCGGCATAGCGGGGCACCCATTTTTCCTCCGGTTCGTATGTGCATTCAAAGCCCTGCCCCATGGCTTTCATGGCATCCTCTACCCGATCATATAATCCGGCAGCGGTGGCCGCAAACATGGCCGCACCAAGTGCACAGGTCTGCTCGCTTTTATGGATACGAATCGGCATATTCATTACATTGGCCATCATTTGCATGATAAAAGGCGATTTTTTGGCGACGCCACCAAGCCCGATCAGCCCCTTTATGGGGATCCCCTGATCCACAAAGCGCTCCACGATCGCTTTGGCGCCAAAGCAGGTCGCCTCAGCAATCGCCCTGAAGATCGCCGGAGCATCGGTACCGAGCTGCAATCCCATGATTGCAGCTTTGAGCGACTGATCCGCATCCGGAGTTCGACGGCCATTGAGCCAGTCCACCGCCAGTTCCGAATCCGCAGTTAGCGGCAATTTGCTCGCCTTTTCACTTAATCGCAACAACAATTTTTCCTCCAGTGTCGCCAGCATGCTTTCACGCATCGTATCGCTAAGCCCTTCCAGTTCAGGTATCAGATTGTATGTTGGCCATAAGAGCAACTGCTTTAACCAGGCATAGGCATCTCCAAAAGCAGACTGGCCAGCCTCCATGCCTATCATTCCGGGGATAATGGAACCGTCCACCTGACCACAGATACCCTTTACCAATACACCCTCCACCTCTTCTTTTGGAGCAACCAGCATATCGCAGGTGGATGTTCCCATGACTTTGCTCAGATAATAAGGTTCAATCTGCCCACCTACGGCACCCATGTGGCAATCGAATGCACCCACACCAACGACAACGGAGGTAGAAAGACCTAAACGCTCTGCCCATTCTGGGGAAAGGGTACCCGCCGGCCTATCCGAAGTATAGGTTTCGGAAAACAAGCGATCAACAAAGCCGCCCAACAAGGGGTCAATACCGGCGAAGAATTCATTGGGGGGCAGGCCACCAAACTCAGCAGCCCATAGCGACTTGTGCCCAGCAGCGCAAACGCTTCGCTTGATCGCGCTAGCCTGTTTGCCACCAGTAAGCAAAAAAGGAATATAATCACAGTGTTCCACCCAGCTAAATGTTGCTTGGCGCACCTGCATATCTACTCTAACGATATGGAGCAATTTGGCCCAGAACCACTCCGAAGAATAAACGCCCCCTACGTATTTCAGGTAATCAACAGCGTAGCCTTGGTTGTACCGATTGATCTCTTTGGCCTCCTTGACCGCGGTATGATCTTTCCAGAGGATGAACATAGCATTGGGATTGTCCTTGAACTCCGGCAGTAATGCCAGCGGCACACCTGCTTCATTCACAGCAACCGGTGTGGAACCCGTAGTGTCCACCGAAATTGCTTTCACCAGCTCCCCCATATTTTGTATCCCGGATTTTTGTAAACAATCTTTTACAGTAGCTTCCAGGCCCTCGATGTAATCCTGAGGGTGCTGTCTAAACTGGCTGAGCGCGGCATCGCAAAACTCACCCCTTTTCCAACGCGGATAATAAAATACGGAAGACGAAATATCCGCCCCACAACTTGCATCAACCAAGACTGAACGAACAGAATCGCTCCCGTAATCCACCCCGATGACATATGATTTACTCATTTTAACTGAATTTGGTTTATAATCTATAATTCGATTTAAAGCTTACTTTTTGGTGTTTGTCCAGCTGGATAATTGGCCTAAAAATAATTAGTGTCAAATTAACATTTATTTTTTTAAATATGAAAGAAAATTTTCATATTTAAAAAATTGAACTATCTTCATCTCATCGAAATAAGATAAATCCAAGGGTGATAGGTATAGGGTAATTACAGATGTCTAAAATGGCAGAGCGCATTGTACCGTACATTTGTTCAGCTATTTAGGTTTATCAAAAAAAATAGATCAAGTCAAAAGAGAGACAAAACAATAGATAATGGAATATTATAGAGAAGACTCAGCAATCCTTTTAGCGGTAGACTGTATTATATTTGGATTTAATGGCGAATCCCTGCAGGTATTATTGATAAAACGCGATTTTGAGCCGGAGCGGAACAAATGGAGTTTGATGGGAGGTTTTGTTCAACCGGACGAAAGTCCTGAACTAGCTGCCAGCAGGGTATTAAATAAACTGACGGGACTTGAAAATGTATACATGGAGCAATGCAGTGTCTTTGGTGATCCAAAACGTGAGCCCAATAGCCGGGTTGTCAGTATCTGTTATTTTGCGCTGATAGATACGCAAAAATATACACATATTTTAAGCGAGGAATATGAGGCACAATGGTTTCCATTGCAAAACTATCCGACTTTAATATTTGATCACGACCAGATGATTGCTTCGGCACAGCAGCGACTGCGTATGAAAGCAGCGCTCTATCCTATTCTGTTTGAATTATTGCCAGAGAAATTTACCATTCCCCAGATTGCAGCCTTATACGAGGGGGTATATAATATCGAATTTGATAAACGCAATTTTAGCCGCAAGCTACTTTCCTCTGATCTCATTATCAAATTGGAAGAAAAGGACAAAGAAAATTCCAAGAAAGGCGCTTTTTATTTTAAATTGAATACAGCTATCTACAAGGAAAAAATCATGTCATTTTTGCGCTATTTACCAAGCTGGTTTCCCGAAAACTAATCCGGGAAAAACCGGAGATCGCTAATAGGTTTTATTTTACCATTTTGAAAAAAAATCCGTTTGCGGATGGTCCCATCCTCCGTATAATAAATCCATTCGCCTTCTTTTAGGTTGTTTTTATATAAACCTTTTTCTGCCAACTTCCTATTTCTAAAAACTTTGGCCTCGCCATTTTTAAGACCATCTATAAATGACTCGTAGTTGGTTTGGTAACGGTTAAATTTTATCGCATATCTACCGTTTAACGGCTCGCCAGTTTTCTTTATACAGGTTTTGTCAGTAGCATCAACATATTCCGTTTCTTCCAGGTCAATATCAATCCATGTTTGTGCGGAACAGATATTGACCAGAGCTAAAAAGAATAATAAATGGACAATTCTACTCATGATTCAACGTTTAGTTACAGATCAAATTTAACTGCAAAACCAATAGAAAATTAAACAAATTACAATTCGCAGGAACTAAATTATCATTCGTGGACATCTGCGGTTTTTCTGACAAAGCACACATCAGGCAATTACCACTTAACGACTATTGAACAAAAATAGTGTCCGTCATTTTGGCTACAACCAAGCTCAATATGGCAACAACTCCCCTATGCCTTCTTTAGACATTTGTATTATTGAATCAGATAATAACACTATGAGAAAGACAATTTTCATTACAGGAGCTTCTTCCGGGTTGGGAAAAGCAACTGCCAAACTATTCCAACAAGCGGGTTGGGATGTTATCGCAACAATGCGAAATCCCGAAAAGGAAACCGAGCTTACCGAAATCGAACATGTTACGCTATTAAAATTAGATGTAAGTGATCCTGCGCAGATTAAAGAAACTGTTGAAAAAGCAATCTCTTTAGCCAAAATTGATGTCGTATTCAACAATGCAGGTTATGGATTGATGGGCGCGTTTGAAACCTTGAGCGACGAAAAAATACTTCGTCAAATCAACACCAATCTGTTGGGCGTATTGCGCGTTACACAAGCATTCATTCCACATTTTAGAGCACAGCAAAGTGGCTTATTTATCTCGACCACATCAATTGGTGGTTTTATGGGATTCCCGCTACATTCGATGTATCATGCGACAAAATTCGCTTTGGAGGGCTGGAGCGAAAGTATGTCCTTTGAATTGAAAAAATTTGGGATAGCGATCAAAACCGTTGCTCCGGGAGGAATTGCGACAGATTTTGCAGGTCGTTCATTGGATATGAATCGATCTTCCGACTATGAAGACATCGAAAACAAACTGTTTGAACAAATGGATCTGATGATGCAAAATGCTTCCACGGCAGAGCAAATTGCGCAGGTGGTGTACGAAGCCGCAACGGACAATAAAGATCAAATACGCTATTTGGCAGGCGAAGATGCAAATGCGCTATATGATAGACGTTTGACAATCGGAAAAGAAGCGTTCAGGCAAGAAATCGCAAAACAATTTGAGGCCTAATTTTTAAATCGGCAACTGTCTTTGCGGGCAGTTGTTTTTTGTAAATTTGTAAAACAAAAACAGGATGCATAGTATCAACTCCATATCCGAATTTCATAAGCAATTGTCGTTGCCCGCCCCATTACATCCGCTCATCAGTGTAATTGATGTCGCTGGAATAAAACCTGATGAAAGCAAGATTTGGGAGCAGTTCAGCGTCAATTTTTATAGCATTTCCCTCAAAAAAGATGTTACTGCAAAAATAAAGTACGGCCAACAATATTACGATTTTGACAAAGGAACAATGAATTTTATTGCTCCCAAACAGATTCAATCGTTAACGATTGCTGAAATCAGAAAAATGAATATCGAATGCGGAAAAGGTTACATGCTTATGTTTCATCCTGATTTTTTGTATACGCACCCCCTTGCAACCGCAATAAAAAATTATAACTTCTTTTCGTATGCGCTTAATGAAGCATTACATCTGTCCGAACGGGAAGAAAAAGACATTGTAGAAATTTTCCTTAAAATCGAAAAAGAATACCAACATATCGACAAACATACCCAAGGAATTATTTTGTCACAAATTGATATGCTATTGCAATACAGCAACCGGTTTTACGAGCGTCAGTTCATCACACGAAAAGCTGTTAACAATGCGCTGCTGACACAATTGGAAAAATTGCTGGATGCGTATTTCAATAGCGAAGAAACTTTAAAACAAGGGCTTCCGACGGTAGAATATTTAGCAGAAAGCCTCCATGTATCAGCACGTTATTTAAGCGACCTACTACGTTCGGTTACCGGCAAAAATACCCAACAGCACATTCACGACAAGTTAATTGAGGAAGCCAAAGAAAAACTCACGGCGACAAGCCTTTCAGTGGCAGAAATTGCCTACAAGCTCGGTTTTGAACATCCACAATCATTCAACAAACTGTTTAAGAAAAAGACCAATGTTTCGCCGTTAGCATTCAGACAATTGTTTCATTGACCTCTCTTTCGCAACTTAAACATATCCTTCAACATTATAAAATAATCATCTCCACATCAATCATTTGTGGAGATGATTATACAGCCTATACGGTATAAAGGCCACCCATTAAAGGGTCCGTCTTAGAGATCTTTCCGGTCTCCACATGGCCAGCAAAACGCTCTGACCAAATCGGATATCCCTCCGCCTCAAGCTGCAGGTCATACCAGCCAAAACTTGATTGAAGATCGATCACAATCGGCTTTTCTTCGCCCGGAGCTAAAGTCACTGGCCCTAACTGTTGCTGATACCCCAGGTCTTTGAGCAGCATTTTTTTAGCGGCAGCACTCCGGTTATTCAATTTAGCAACTAGATTTCCTGTCAATTGATCCTTATTTTTCGCCTGTTCATATACACACTTGACCGAGACCTCCGGATGCCTGTCGCTACCACGAAATTCTCGATAGAACCCATTTGGCGCATATCCTTTTAGATGATAATGGCCATCCTTAAACGAGCTTAAATGCCAGTTATCACGTAGGGAATCTCCGGCAGAAACTGCATATTCCCAAGTGCGTAATGTCTCCTGATCATAAGGCGCGGCGGCATAGACCAAAAATGGTGAACCATTGGATTTGGCATTGTGGACCTTATTTCCTGCTGTAAAGGTAAGCTGGTATTCTTTACTGTTTACATCGTAATGTCCATCTAAATACAATTCATACGGTATCGGACATGAAGGTTTAATCCCTTTTTCCTGCTCAGGAAAGAGTGAAAATTGTTGTGGTGCGGTATTCACCTGAGCGATTTCCGATTCACGCAGGGGACGATAATTTTTAGGAATATCTTTAAATTGGGATTTATGGACATCTACCATAAAAGCATCCTTTTCGAGCGCCTTCACTGTCTCTGTCTGATCCGCCTGAAAAGGTCTAAAGATGGATGTAAGGTCACCACAGATGCTGCGGCGCCATTGAGTAATATTTTCTTCGCGAATGCTTTTTCCAAATTTCTTCGCCAAAAAGTTCTCCAAAAAGCGAAGCGATGAAGTGTGGTCAAACAATTCTGAATTCACAAATCCGCCCCTAGTCCACGGCGATGCTATAACCAATGGGACACGATAACCCAGCCCAATGGAACTCTCCCGGATACGGTCTTCCATGGCAGATGGATTGGTCTGTTGATCTTTAGTCACCCATTCCATCTTTCCGTCGATATTGGAAGAGACTTTACCAGCCCCTTCGCTATAAGGATTGGGTGTCGCATAGGGCGGTACATGGTCAAAAAATCCATCGTTCTCATCATAAGTAAGAATGAAGATGGTCTTTTTCCATACCTCCGGATTTTTGAGCAAGATCTCCATAACTTCATTGACATACCAGGAGCCAAACCAAGGTCTTCCGGGATGATCCGAAAAATTTGCCGGCGTCATTAACCAGGAGACCGTCGGCAGTTTGTTATTTTCCACATCCTGACGGAACTGATGGAGCACATCCCCTTTTGGCACCTGCAACTGCCGGTCTATGTCTCCATCCTGATACGATATCGTCGTTAAAGCATGATAATCTGCGTCGTTATGATTAGTCGTAAAGGCTCTGTCATTGAGTGACTTTTCATGACGCGGTAATTTATCATAGGCTTCTTTGGTGTAAATACCGATACTTTCGTCAATCATGCGCATCACCTTTTGTGCTGCCACCAATCTCTGCTTGTCGGATTGACTTACAGGATCTGGTCCGATACGATCAATCTCCTGTTGTACAGCTTTTTTTCGCTGCTGGAGATTAGCCACATTGCCGGGATGCAACCGCACATTGTATGCTTTGAAGTATTCCATCACATTGGTACCAAAATTCCCAAGCCAATTGCTTTCCTCACCACTGATGCCCGATCCTATCGTGAGCTCATTTTGATAAATCCGCCAGCCGATACCGTGTTCTTCCAATCGTTCCGGAAATGTCTTCCAGTCGAGCGTAGGCTTGTTGTAATCGCTGATATTCCAGAGATGTGCTTTCGCCCTGGGATTATTTTGCTCGCGCACCGTGCCTGTCATCCAATACCATCTATTGGGATGTGTTCCCGTAATGCTCGAACAAAAATGCTGATCACAGACCGTAAATGCATCGGCCAAAGAATAGTAAAACGGGAAATCAGAGCGGTCACAATAACCCAGCGTCAGGGGTACATCGGTATATGCTTTGTTGTAGGGCTTTTTGACATTCAGCCAGCGGTCATATTTCCCACCATTTCGAGCATCGGTCTGATCAGCCCAGCCATGTGGGGTGGAACCCATCCACGGGGCCTTTGAGTCCTTTACATTGAGCCGAAACGGTATAAAGGTCTTCCCTTCGGCGTTAGACTGAGCCCATACACTATTTCCATTGGGCTGTATGATCGTACGGGGATCGTTAAAACCACGTACGCCTTTCAAACAACCGTATAGATGATCAAATGAACGATTTTCCTGCATCAGGAAAACGATATGTTCGGCATCATAGAATGTACTGCCCGATGCGGGATTGATTGCCAATGCTCTTTGGATTGTCGATGGTAGCAAACCTACCAAAGCGGCACTTCCCGAAAGGAGCGCCGACTTTTTAATAAAATCTCTTCTTGAACTGTTCATGTTCTGTTATTGCTTAAAAACTATATCTTACCCCTAATTGAATTTGGTATGGATTGCCGGAGTTGGCCATTTTACTTAAATCACGGGAATTGTCAGCGACTTACCCTGATCTGTCTGTCTGTCTGTCTGTCTGTCTGTCTGTCTGTCAATTTTGACTTGTCTGTGCTTTTCAATCGTGCACAAGTATATAACAAGCGTTTAAACAGATTATTAATTTAGGTAAACCTTTCCGTTAAAAAAAACAAAGTAAAACAGATTAGCGTATTCAAATTTAACAGGGTTATAAACTACGTCAGCGACAGTTGTCGATCTTTGCTATTACTATTTCGTACCTTAGAACGGTGAATTATAGATTTCACCTTAATTAAACGGGTTTTTCTATAAAAAGCTAAAAATGTAAATCTTTAAATATTGTTTGATAGGATGCTCACAGATATAAATATTGATTTGATTAAGCGTGTTGGGAAGAAATTATCCTTTAAAAAAGGTGATTTCTTTGTGAAAGAAAACGAAGTATGCAATTATATTGGCATCGTTGAAAGTGGTACGTTCTATTCCTATTTTGAAGACGCAGACCTCAATTTCATCGTTAATGAGTTATATACGCAAAACAGCATTATTACTTCTTATCGGAGTTTCCTTGGGGATATTCTATCGCCAGCATATATAAAAGCCTATTCAGATGCGATCGTCTACGCCTTGGATAAAGAAATGTATAATACATTGATGAAAGAACAAGAGTGGGCTGTCCTATTTAAGCGTATTTCAGACCAATTGTTTATTAATAAATGCTTTAAAGAAACCTCCCTGGTCAAACTCAAAGCGAAAGAACGCTATTTAGAACTCATTGCTTATCGGAAAAATATCGAACAAGATTTCCCCCAGCATTTAATAGCGTCCTATCTTAAAATTCGTCCAGAAACCTTGTCAAGGCTAAAAAGTCTTGACATACATCAAGATAGAAAGTAAATTATCCTACGGAATTTTGCATTGTAACATTAAATAATCTACAATGCCATTAGTAAGAATAACTTTATCGGAAAGCTACGAGCTCGAAACAACGAACCATATTTCGCAGGCTATCCATCACGCACTGATACAGGAATTTAATATTCCTAAAGACGACTATTTTCATATTATTGAGAAACTACCAGATACACAGCTCCAGTTTCCAAAAGAGTACCTGGCTATAAAGCATACAACAGCCATAATTTTCATACAAATTATTGCTGCTGTGGGACGAACAGTTGTGCAGAAACAACGCTTATACAAAAGAATTTCCGAAAATATTGAAGCTTCGACAGGAATAAATCCACAAGAGATTATCATTTCGATGATTGAAAATGAGAAAGAAAATTGGTCTTTCGGAAATGGAGAATTACAGGCCTTTAACCATATATAGAAATGATCGAAATTGTAAACGGATTTGAAATCCTCGGAAAGGTCGCAAAAGATGCCTTAATGATGCAAAAGGTAGCGCACTTAATAGGCGAAGATACCATGTCCCTATTTATCATTGAATTAAGCAAAAATCAGAAATTACCAGCGCATTATCATAAGGCAGGGATTGAAATGTACTTTATCCTTTCGGGAGAAGGGTCCATCGAAACTGCTTTATTTAAAGAAGAGGCCAATGTTTTTGAAAATGTAACAACTCAAACACTAAAGCCTGGCGACGCATTTACAATTCACCCATTGGTTATACATCAATTAGTTAATGAAGAGACAGGGATGCTTAAACTTTTAGCAGTAGCTCCCAAAAGTCACAATAATGAAGACCGCTATTTTGTTGACTTAGGCAAAAAGGGAGTTGCATAAAAGGGACTCGGCTCTTTGACCTGAGTACGATAAATACAAAGCGAAGCACCACAGCGGTGCTTTACTTATAAAAAAAAGGGACCGACGTATGCCAACGCGGTCCCTTTTAAAACTATAAACTATTAAAACTATCTCCTCCGTTTGGATTAGTATCCAAAGATTTCATTTAAGCTAAGCTTAGTGATTTTACCAAGTGCTGTAATATTGTCCTGATTCAGGTCCTTCTCCTCGCCTACAATGCAATAGCTGTAGGGCTTGCGGCTGATATTATCGCTGTGAAATTGTTTAAGATCACTGTATGTCAATTGAGGAATCTTTTCAAAGATCATTTTTCTTGAATCTTCTGTAAGTCCACGGCGTTGTGCCGCCATATAGCTCGAAAGGATACCGGTCCCTGTGATACGTTCACTAGCCAATGATTTTAATAAATTTGTACGCACCGATTCCAAGCCTACAGCTGATTCTGGTAATTCATTCAAAAGCTCATTCATACCGCCTACAGCATCTTTAAACTTATCCGATTGCGTGCCGATATAAGCACCGACCATGCCATGGTTTTCTTTCTTTTGTGGTTGTGCATAGTAGGCATAAGTCGTGTAGGCCAATGCTTTAGATTCCCGAAGCGTCTGGAATACAATACTGCCCATCCCGCCTCCAAAGTATCCATTGAAAAATGTAACCGTCGGCAGTTGGTTTTTATCAAATAATCCTGAATTTCTGATCCAGAATACTTCAACCTGCTTCATACCATACTGTGCAAAAAAGACTTTGCTCTCATCTGTCGGCTTTTCTACAAATTTTACACCCTTTTCTATTGTTGCATAGGCCGTGTTATTATTTTTTAGCGGTGTCAGATTTTTTACCAATTCATTCACATGCTCCGGCCCATAATAGAGAATACGGTGTTTCGCATTTGCTAACTTATGCAATACCGCGACCAGGTCTGAAGCTTTCAATCCATCCAACTCTTGATCGGTATAGGTGTAATTAAACGGGTTTTTGGCCCCATAACGTGCATATGCTTTTAGCCCCTCCATGATAGAAGCTTTATTTTCCTTGGCATTGGCCCGGGATTTTTTAACACGGTCAATGAATGCGGTAAATGCACGCTCATCTGCTACACAGTTATGCATCAGATCTTGCAGCAGACCGACCGACTCCTTAAAATTACTACCCAAACCGGAAATAGAAACACTGCTTTCCTCATTGCCAGAAGAAACTGAAAAGTCTGACGCCAGCTTATAGAATGCTTTGCTAAACTCTTCACTGCTCCTATTCTTGGTACCCAAAAATTCCAGGTATCCGACGGCCAAGCCCAGTAACTTGTTGTCCCAGCTACCAAAATCATAATGATAAGTGAGTGTAAATAGTTCGTTATCTTTGTTTTGAACAGCCAATACATCCAGATCCTTCAGCTTTGATTTGGAAATCTCCTGATCAAAATCTATCCATTTAGGACTGATATTCTGCTCCGGCATTGCATTAATCTGTTTTAAAAATGCAGACTCTACATTTCGATTGACCGTAATAGGCGTAATGGCTGGCTTGACTACTTTATCTACATTGGTATCCTGCCCTTTTTCCTTGAAGACAGTCACATAATTGACGTCAGAAATATATTTATTAGCAAAGCGAACAATATCTTCTTTCGTAATCTTAGACAAGCGGTCTGTATAAGCCAACTCTTTTGCCCAATCCAACTCCGAATTAAAGCCAGACATAAGCTGTTCGGCGGTACTGGTGTAGTTTTCGAAGAGTTTAATCTGTGATTTTTTTTCATTATTGATGATAGATGTCAACAAGTCCGCAGAGAAATCTCCTTTTTTCAATTTCTCCAATTCAGCCAACAACAGTTTTTTGACATCTTCAAGGCTCTGACCTGTGCCTGGATTACCTTGAAGAATAAGCATCGAATAATCTTTTAGAATATAAGGAAATGCACCTGCTCCCAATAATTTCTGAGACTTAACAAGGTCCAGATCGATCAAACCGGCAGATCCATTGGTAAGCACATTGGCCATTAAATTGAGGATCTGCGCATCTGGATGTGCTGCCCCCGGGAAACGAAAACCCATTAAGACATATTCCGAAGCAGGGCCTTTGACAGTCCTTGAAATTGGAGTTGTGATGGGCTGCTCTTGCTTAAAGGTATATGCTGGCACGGGTTTGGATTTCATGCCTGAAAATGCCTTATCTATACGCTTAATCACGTCGGTAGGATTAAAATCACCCGACATAATAACACCCATATTATTCGGAACATAATAGGTGTTGTAATATTCACGGATTGCTTTGAGCGATGGATTTTTAAGGTGCTCCACAGAGCCCAAAACGGTTTGCTTGCCGTAGTTATTATTGGGAAACATGGCCGCAAAAATAGCTTCGGTAGATTTTCTATTATCGTTATCTAAACTTATGTTTTTTTCTTCGTAGACTGATTCAAGCTCTGTATGGAATAAACGGAGGATGGGATTTCGGAATCGCTCCGCTTGTACGGTCAGGTATTTATCGATCACATTGCTGGGGATATCTTCTACGTAGACCGTTTGCTCAAATGAGGTAAAGGCATTCGTACCCTTGGAGCCCATACTGCTCATCAGTTTATCATATTCATTCGGAATAGCATATTTTGATGCCTCCCCCGATACACGGTCGATTTCTTTATAGATCGCAGTGCGTTCATTAGCATCTGTACTATGGTTGTATTTTTCATAAAGATTGTCAACCTCGTCCAGCAGCGGTTTTTCTTTGGACCAGTCCAAACTACCAAACTTGTCGGTTCCCTTAAAAAGCATATGCTCCAGGTAATGTGCGAGTCCAGTATGATCTTTTGGATCCGTCTTGCTACCAGCTTTGGTTGCAATATAAGCCTGTATGCGAGGCTGCTTGTTATTTGGGCTTAAAATAACGGTCAATCCGTTTTTCAATTTGTAAAATCGGGTTTGAACCGGGTCGTTGGTCACGTATTTATAGGTATAGCCCCCCTCAGAGGTCTCTTTCCACTGATATTTTCCGACTTGCGCCTGAATACCGGTCGTTATAAACAGTAGCGATAGGAAAGCTACTGTTTTCATTTTTCTATTCATAAATAAATAATTTAGGGAATATAAACCTCATAATACTTGGCAATAATATTTTCAACAATATTAAACTTTAACAAAACAATTATCAATGTAACGGGTGAAAAACAATAAAATTTATAGAAATATTAATACTAGCCGATATAATATTCAGTAAATTCATCATCCTATTATAAAAAAAAAGATTTTTTTCAGCTAACAGGTACGAAATGAATTCTTTACCATTGGGATCGATAACGAATTTTGGTGATATTCCTTCAAAACCAAATGCCTCGATAGCCATACGTATTCGATGGCTGAAACTTGCCAAAGAAAATCATTGGAAAATGCTTCTATAGCATGATCAAAATCAGCAGTACCTCGAATTTTGAAGAGAACTGATAGCCGATACATAGTAATGTTTCGTCTTTATTTTAATGAAGCGACTTTAATTGGCATACTACTCGTTAGATATTTTACGGGATCTCGTCAATTATTCCTCAAGATCTGTTCAATAATGAAGTTTTAATTGGTGTAGTGCAGCAGATCAAACACGAGATTTCTCAGCAGGATCATATTTATGTTCATAATCCGAATCCAATCCATCCTGCATCTTGAGGTACAAATGGAGACCAAAATATTTTGGTACACTCCTGTTAAAAATAAACCGTACTTTCATTAACTTCGTTATCTTAACATTTTCGTTTATTTTTATCAACTTGCATACAGACCAACATGGATAAACGCGTAAAATTTGATTTTGAAGTATACTTTACCAATGGTGGCAGCCTCAAGGGCGAAGATTTCCGCTTGGATATCAACGGCGATACGATTAGCGACACGGAGCTCGCCGACTATATTATTCAGGATCTCCGGCTGCTGATGGCCGGAAAAGTAAATATCCTCAATAAGGAAATATTTGAAGAAGCCCATAAGCGTAAAGTTGCGCCGGCAGAAACCGCAACGGAACAGCTTATTGACCTCAGTCATACGATCGAAAATGGCCTTGTCACCTACAAAGGGCTGCCCGCCCCGATTATCTGCGATTACCTATCCAGAGCCGACTCCAGGAGCTATTACGATGAAGGTACCGAATTTCAGATCGGCAAAATAGAGATGGTCAGTAATACCGGTACCTATATTGACTGCCCTTTTCACCGCTATGAACATGGCAAGGATACCGCCGAAATGGACTTAAAGGCTTTTGTGGATCTGGACGCCGTTGTCATCAGGGTTCCCTACCGCAATGGACTGGCCATTACCGATGAGCAGCTCAAAAACAGGGAGATCAGAAACTGTGCGCTACTGATCCATACCGGATGGGATAGCCATTGGAATACCGAAGCCTATTATCAAAACCATCCTTACCTGACCGCAGCGGCAGCGACATACCTTGTGGAATGTGGTGTTAAACTGGTGGGCATTGATTCACACAATATCGATGATACCAGTGGACGATCACGTCCGGTGCATTCCGCTCTTCTGGGATCAGAAATTCTGATTGTCGAGCATTTGTGCCATTTGGACCTACTGCCTGATGACAACTTTACGTTTACGGCCGCTCCACCGAAGTTTAAAGGTGTGGGGACATTTCCTGTACGCGCATTTGCCAAGCTGAAAAAGGATGTGGCTGGATAGAAGCTTTACGATAAGAACGCCAAGCCATATACGTAAATTAAATACAAGAAAGAAAATGGGTCAATACTTTTGGATTGCAATACCTGCACAGCTGTTTTTTCGGTATTGCGGAGAGACAATGGAAAAGCATCATGCACACGCCTATATCGAAATGATAAACCGCGATTCAGGCAAGCGGAATTATGTGAAATATAGCAAGGAAAATCAGTCGGCATTTCTGGAAAGCTTTTCATCATCGGATTATTATGGATTTTTCCTATCGACTTATCCCTTTTCAGATCAGGAGGATATAACAAGCTCTGGTCTCTTCTACGATTCGCCTATAGCCGAATATACAATCGCAGGAAGCGGCGGTTATGAAACTGATCGGACAAGAGAAATCATCCACCTGCGGCAGATCATGAAGCAGGCTGACAAATCCGCAAAAGCATTTTTTGCGGCCTTGCAGCGCAACCTCAAAAAGATCCCCGATCTACGCGATACCTTGAGAAGTAGAAATAAAAACCATTTTTACCTACCGACACCAAAAAGTATCATTCCTCAAAACGCGCATAGCCGCCTGATAGAAATACCTTGGGAAGAACACTGTCTCAGCAAAGACCTCGTCTACCGGCAAGAATGATTTATATCAGGTGGGGGCGTATTGATCGTATCGTTCAGCAAAATAGCCTGTCTTCGATCAGCTTCTAGCGATTTTCGGGGGGGAGTAAATTTTGGTCTAATAAGTGGGAAAAATGAATTTTTCTTATTCAAAATCAGGCCAGTCATCGGTACGGAACGGTGATACCGGTAAACCTTTGCTATTGAAAAGATTGGGTGTAGCGGTGTTGGTAAAACCAAAACGTACCGCCGTCGGTGCCTTTACCTGATCGGCAAAGACCAACAACTGCGATCCCATTACTGTATGCTTGGCGGGATAAAATTTACGGTCCTCGCCGGCAATGTACAGATCAGTGATTTCTTTTCCACGGACAAGCAGCTTGCCGGCCTGGACGGCAAAGGAAAGGATAATCTTGTCACCTTCGATTGTATAGTCCTGCAAGGTCGGTGATTTATAATCCACCAGGGGCCGTGCATAGACCTCGGCCAGTGCCAGATCCGCGAGCCGCGAGGCTACTGCTTTTTTTCTTGTCGGATGGATATTCTTTAGGTCATCGACAAGATCAGTGGTGACCACCATCCCCGACCGCGGCAGTTTTCGGGCGGTCCTTGCCTGCTGTTCACGGAGCAATGCCGCATTAGGCTTTTTATATTGCGTGTAAACAAAGGGGGCAATCTGCACGAAATAAAATGGAAACTGGTAGCCCCAGGCCTCCCGCCAGGCACCCACCATGGTCTGAATCAGTTGATCATATCCCCCATAGGCTATCGTGTTATCCTCGCCCTGATACCAGAGGGAACCGGCTATCGTATAGCCCGCAAATGGCGCCAGCATACCGTTCCAGAGTACCCCCGGCTGATGGGGTTTGCGGGGCGCCAGCTTCTGTAGTGCCGCATAATGCGTGAGTTGCTCGTTAGCTAAGATCTTCTCCTTTGGTGTCCAGAATTCTGCGGCTGTGCCACCCCAGCTGGCATTGATGATACCCACCGGGACATCGAGTTCGCGCGATAGTTTTTCCGCAAAGAAATAGCCGATTGCCGAAAAGTCCCTGACGGTCTCCGGCCGTGATGTTTGCCAGCTGTCAAAGATATTGTGCTGCGGGGTTTGGGCGGCGATA
>Ga0213825_1001299_pt1 | contig 17259 bp, 11 predicted proteins | sample MC6MC0900MG_FD_179896 | JGI IMG/M metagenome (GOLD analysis project Ga0213825, IMG submission 179896) | Enriched soil aggregate microbial communities from Iowa State University, Ames, United States - MC6-MC0900-MG | ecosystem: Environmental > Terrestrial > Soil > Unclassified | place: USA: Iowa... | reverse complement strand
AATCACTTCCAGCACGCTTCCAATTTCTTCGCTGTTGTCTGACAGTGACCGGGCTTCTGACATCGCGGCAGACAGGTTCTCCACCAGCGCGGTGATGTCCTCAGTGCTTCGTGCGATTGCTTGCAAACCATTCTTTGCAGACTCATCGGCACCTTGGGCTGCGTTTGCTGCCCTGGCTGCACTTGCTGCTACCTCATGCGCAGTGGCACTCATTTCGTGTGAGGCTGTAGCGACCTGCTCGATTTCTCGAAGCTGCGACTGCATACCGATGCTGGTTTCTTTGGCTATCTGGTTTGACCGGCTTGCAGTAGAGCGGGTTTCGACTGTTGCTGATCGGATCTTCTGAATGGTGGGCTGCAACTTGTCCAGGAAGAGGTTGAACCAGCGCACCAACTCACCGAGCTCGTTTTTACTGGTGTAATGCAGCCGCTTGGTGAGGTCTCCCTCGCCTTCAGCGATGTCCTTCAGCATGGCCGCCACTCCGCTCATGGGCTTGGTCAGCCCAGCTGCTATGAACCACATGGCCAAGGCCCCGATCAGGGCAGCAATCACGGCAATGATGGTCGAAAACACGGTGGATTCTTGTTGCAGATCTGACTGGGCTTTCTTCAGGGCGAGTGAGTCAGCGCTGGCTACCTCATTCGGAAGCGCCACACTGATCTTCCAGGGTGCGGAGCTGCTCAACTCCAGATTTTTGATGACCTTAAGTGAGTGGGGCTGTGCAGAGGAGGGGAGGTTGGAAGTCGACTCATCGAGCAGCTGAGTTTTCTTGCCAATAGATGCAGCATCGGCGCTGTTGGCAGCAATCAATCCCTGCCCGGTAGTGATGAGCAGGTCACCTTTTCCATCATAGAGCTGACGTTTCGCGTCTTCGGCGATCGTCTGCAGCGACGAGAGTGAGACATCGATGCCAGCTACACCGATGACCTCTCCGTCGGCCATGATCGGCGTTGAGATACTGGTCATCAAAATCTTGGTGCCGGAATCCGAACCGTAGAACGGCTCCAGGACACAGGTGCTCTTGTTCCTGTCTGGGCAGGACATGTAGTAGTTGGCAGGAAAGCCGGACTCGCCGACAGTTGCGTTCTTCAGGCTTTCTTCTTTAGTGGCTATGTTCACTGATCGGCCATCAGGCCTCACCCAATAGCTAGAAAACCTGCCTGCCTCATTGGAGCCTGCAGCCATGGAATTGATGAAACTGCTGTCGTCTCCCAGCTGGTTCGGGTACATGATGATCCAAAGCCCCAAAATACTGGGATGGGCTTCGAACAGCTCTTTCAATAAAACGTTCTGTTCCATGCGGATTTTTCTTACATCAGCTCCGATGCTGATGAGGGCGTGCATGGAGGAGGTCTGATGAGCCAGAAACTCAACGAGATTGATCTGGCTGTTGAAAGTGCCTCTAATTTTCTCTGTCTGTTCAGCTGACTTCGAATCTAAAACTTGCTGGATATTTTGAGAGATTATTTGGTTGCTGCTGCGGTAAGTCTGTTCGTTGTTCTCAGAGTTCCTTGATATCCCTATCGATGTGATCAAGATGATCACTGCTAATATGATGGTTAGTGATGCTAAGGTGAACTTTGTTTTGATTGCAAGGTTGTTAAGCATCTGATTCTGGCCCCTGTGTTTGTTATTCTGGAACGGCAGTGTGATTCTTCTAATGGTTGCAACGATCATGCGTACTAGGCGAACCTTGCACGCATGGGGCACTTCTAATTTATTTATGTGCTTCGGCCTGTTCGTATACGTTGAGCTAGCCTGTGGCGCTTAACTCTTCAGCTTGGTCTTGAAGGGTTAGCCATTGCTCTTCAAGATTGCTAATGAGCTGGCCAATGCTCTCTAGCTCCAGGGCGATTGTCTGGACTTCTGTATAGGACAACATGGGGCACAGCCGACCTTCAGCCAGAGCTTTATCCTTTTGTGCTTGTGTCAGGATCTGCTCTATTTCTTCCAATTCACGTTCGATGCTTTTTAGGCGCTTCGAGCTTACGCCGTGAGGCTGGCTTTTCGGTTGGCCTTGCGTCTCTGCAACGGAGTGCTCAGCCCGTCTAGCCTCAGTGTTCCGTTTGGACTCATCAATGAGGTAGCGTTGATAGTCTTCGAGGTCACCCTCGAAGGGAGTTACATCTCCTCGACCTACTAGCCAGAATTCATCGCAGACAGCGCGAAGCAGAGCCCGGTCGTGGCTTACAAGCATCACGCTTCCCTCGAACTGGTTGAGTGCTAGGGAGAGGGCTTCGCGAGTGGCAAGATCCAGGTGGTTGGTCGGCTCATCGAGTAACAACAGGTTTGGCTTCTGCCAGACGATCATGCAAAGCACCAGGCGTGCTTTCTCGCCACCACTCAGTGTCCCAACGGTCTGAGTGACCATGTTTCCGTTGATGTTGAATGTGCCAAGGAAATTCCGTAGCTCCTGCTCCCGGACGCTATAGCCGGCTTGTCCTGATTTGCGTGCCAGCTCCAGCATATGGTGGAGAGCGGTCTGCTCAGGATCCAAGACGTCCAATTCCTGTTGGGCAAAATAGCCAACCGTCAGCCCTTTTCCCTCGGTGATAGATCCAGCAAGGGGTTCTAGGTCACGCGCGATGGATTTAATGAAAGTCGACTTGCCTTGGCCATTCGCACCCAACACACCAATCCTCTGTCCGGCCAGTACGGTTTTGCGCACGCGGGTGAGGACTTTATGGCCAGGGCCGCCATTTGCTGTCCGATAACCGAAATCGGCATCGTCGATCGCGATCATGGGGTTTGGGAGATGGTCGGGCTCTTTGAAGGTGAAGGAGAATTCGGCGTCGGCGACTACCGCAGTGATCTTCTCGATGCGATCCAACGCTTTGATACGGCTCTGAGCTTGCCGTGCTTTGGTTGCCTTGTAGCGGAACCGATCAATGTATTTCTGCAGGTGCTGCATCTTCTCCTGCTGCTTTTCGTGGGCGGCTTGCTGCTGTTCAAGCTTCTGAGCACGCAGGAGTTCGAATGCGCTGTAGTTACCGCTATATCGCTTGAGTTGGGCATGCTCAAGGTGAATGGTGACATCGGTGACGGCATCCAAGAATTCACGATCGTGGCTGATGACCAGCAGCGTGCCTTCATACTTCTTCAACCAAGCCTCAAGCCAAACCAGGGCATCAAGATCCAGGTGGTTGGTGGGTTCGTCCAGGAGCAGCAGATCGGATGGACTCATGAGAGCCCGGGCCAGCTGTAGCCTCATCCGCCAGCCACCGGAAAAGCTATTCACTGGTTTTTCGAGGTCGCTTGGTTTGAAGCCAAGACCGAGGATGAGGGATTGAGCTCGGGCTGTTGCATCATGGTCGCCGGCATCAGCCAAGTCACTGTAGGCCTGTGCGATTGCCATTCCATCGTCGCTAGCGGTCGCACGCTCAAGCTCCTCCCTGACGCGCATGAGTACGACATCTCCCTGTAGGACGAAGTCTGTCGCGGCGTCCGCCGTCTCTGGCATGAGCTGGTCAACCTGAGCAATACGCCATTGACGGGGGAGGTCGAGCTCGCCAGCCTCTTCTTGAAGGATGCCGCAGATAAGGGCGAACAGCGTTGATTTGCCCGCTCCGTTCCTCCCGACCAGAGAGGCCTTCTCACCCGCATTGATCGTCGTGGTTGCGTCCTGCAGCAGCACCTTTGTGCCTAATCTCAGTTCAATTTTCTTCAGAGAAATCATTTGAGTGCCTGACTGCGGTGTGAGGTTCGACGGGCGCTACGGTCGAGTTGTTTGCTCGAAAATACCGATGGGTCAGAAAATGATACCATTAGGTTTTAAAATATGCATGATGGGTTCATGACTTGAGCCTGACGTGTGTGGGGCGGACGTCGCTGTGATTGCCACGTGCAGCTCTAAGCCTTGAAAGGAGCTGGGTACATGACAAGGGACAGTGCACATAGGCTCATTCGAGCGCTCCATCTCGCTTTTGAAAATGCTGCAGGTGATGACCGTGCTCTGGCGGTGGTGACCCAGGCGTTCACTGGTTACCAAACGAGCCCCTCGAAGGTTCAGCGGGTCAGGCAAACCTTGCCTGCATGCTCCCACCTCGGTGCCGCCCTGACCTCGGCATCCCGGGAACTGGGCCTTTGGGGAATTTCTGAGGCCTGCAAACTCATCGCGAGCGATCTGGACTGGTACCAGACCCACTCACTGTCCCATCCAAAGTCGGCATCAGCGAACTTCTGGATTGGGCACGCAAACGCCACCCTTTATGGCCCTGGCGGCCTGGTGAGCAGTGATAGGTTGAGAATTGGGATGAGCTTGCTCGCCCCAGACGTTCGTCACCCAGACCACAGCCATGCACCTGCCAAAATGTACTTGGTCGTCTCTGAAGGTGAGTTCCGCAAGGATGGAAGCGATTGGGCGGCGCCTGGATACAGAGGTTCGCTTTACACCGAGGCCGAGGTTGTCCATGCCATGCGCTCGGGGCCGAAGCCATTGTTGGCTTTCTGGGCGTTAGGTCACGATTTGTAGAGGTGTGCGAGTGGAGCGTCTTGGCGCGTGTGTAGGGGAGGGCAAAATTGCCCTCCCACTTACCTCAAAACGACTTCTCGACGCCGAAAATAACAGTGCTTGAACAAATGTCGTCGTAACCATTGAAGCTCATGCACTCTTGTCGCGAGAGATCTGTATCGCCATACGCTGCAGACCAAACGAAGCCAAAGAGCGGCTTGCTAACTTTGGCCAGCCATAAATTGTAGCTGTCTCGGGTCTGCCCACTGCCCTTGACAAAAACTGGATCTTTGTAATCCACCTTGCCATAAGTGAGGTCTAGCTTAATCTCGTGTGGAAGATTGGCTGTATAGCCCGCAAAGCTGTAGAGATAGCTTTGATCATCAAAGAGATCGTCTGAGTAATATCCACCGATGTTGAAGCCGTATGCGGACAGCTTGGCATAGTATTCAGAGTAGTTGGAAAAAGATTGCTTTGGGTACTCGTATTGGTAGTAGGCGAGGTCAAGAGAGACATCGTCCGAGATCTGCCAGAAATATCCCGCGTAGTAATCTATTTCCTGGCGTGTCTTGCTGCCGTTTCCGAAGTCGACGTTGGACGACCACACGCCGGCGTACAGGCCGCTTGAGTGGATTAGCGTGGCTGACGCTTGTAAAGCAGGGTCTCCCTTGGTTTGCGACATACCTCGTGACCAGTAGTCGCTGAACACTCCAGCCGTCAGTGCAATCGAAAAACCATCGCTAAGTTGGGCGGCACTGGCGAGACTCGATGAAGCACCAATAAGCGAAGCTGCCAAGATGCTGAATCTTTTATTCACGTTTTTTTTCCTATTGTCGTGTATGCAGATTTCGGTGGATTGTTGTTTGCGCAGCTAGGTTGTTAACTGAAAATAAACCACTGGGTATGTTAAGGTCATACTCGGTAGTCAGTATTTTTGGCGAGCAAACATGTGGTGCTCGTTCAGAGAACCTTTAATGGTTTCTTATGGAAATTGAGTTGTCCAGTCTCTGGCTGAAAGCCGGCTATTGATGTGTATCTGAAAGGGCTGAATCAGCCCGTTACTCAAGAAGTATCGCTCTCCAGCCGGTGGATGAAACAGGTTGGCCTGATTCAAGATATGTGTGATTGAGAGAGCCGACTGGAGCACTCGCTGTGTTAGACACAACAACCCGCCCCTCGTGATTGCAGAGTAGGCACTCCCGAGTTATACGTGACAGAGGCGTGGCCACGATTCGCTCAAAGTCACTGAGTCGAATATCTGCGGCACTCACCCCCAAGAATTGCTCTTGGACAATGATAGGTGTTGCTAACGTGATGATGTGTTTGTCGAAGTCCACATAGGGCCCTACAATTGCCGGGCGCCGTTGCGTCTTCGGGATTACCATCCAGTCAGCATTTGGGTACTCATAAAAATTGCCGCGCCATGGGTATCTTATGTTCGAATCATCTTGAATGATTCCGTCTGCATCGATCTCGATCCAGTTGAGCCAGAAGGGGGAGTTTTCAATTACGCCCTCATCCAGCACTATGCCCAAGGCATAAGCGTAGCTTCCCAGGTTTGTCAGGGAGCGAACCAAGTCTGGGCGGATTTTTGACAAACCAGATTCCGAAATGCCTTTCTTGGTTTTCTTTGAATTCGAAACCAGCAACTCAAAGCGATTTGCAAGCTTTTCCAACTCGACGAAAGTCGACTCGAAAACAGCACTGGCTGATTCTACCAACGGCTGCAACATTATGCGGTCTCTAACTTTTCGCCTAAAGTAGACTCTGAGCTCTGAGCAATCAGTTTCAATCTTAAGCGTACAAGATTGTCAAAAGACACACGAGTCCGTGACCGCGCCAAATTCCCGGCTTCGATGCCTTCACCTAGAGTGATTTTCTCAAGAATCTCACCGACGGTGGCAGCGCACAGGTCGGTATATTCTTGTTCTTCATGGGCCAGGGCCAATAACCAACCAAAATCTTCGTATACCTGCAGTGCCGCAGCGCTCAGCCGGACTGATTGCGCAACGGACGCTAGCTCGACGTCAAAGCGCGCATGGGCACGACAGGCTGTCAACGCATCCTTGGCCTCAGCAATCCTGGTTTTATACAAAACCAGCCGAGCAATATTGGCCGGTGAAGCTCTAGTAGCCGCAAGCTCTGCAGACTCGCCAAGCAACATGGCTTTCCAGTCCGCCAAATCTCTCAGTGTTACTGCCGAGAGCTCCTGTAGCCGACTCATGGCTTTCTCTCTCACGAGCTTTGAGGCGTGGTTTACAAACGTTCCTCCGCCTCGACCAGGCTTCGTATCTACCATGCCCTCCGCTCGGAGTTGAGCCAGTGCCTCCCTTAACGTGAACGCTGTCACGTGAAGCTCTTTGGCAAGCAGCGCTTCTTTGGGCAGCATCTCGCCATGCTGAAGAAACCCAAGATCGATGGCCGTGCGCAATCGTGCTATCACGGAGTCAACGCCAAATGTTTGCTCTGCTCGCAAAGCAAACATGGTCAGGCGCTGGGGATGGTTTACACCACTGATCATTGAGTCCTCATGGGAGTGCATTCGAGCCGGTTTCCTATTCTACCTAACTAAAGCTCCGGGTCGACGCTAGCGCTTGGAACCCTGGCCGGCCTTGCAGTGAGCGCCGGCTAGGGTTGTGGCGGTTAAGCGCCGTATCCGACGATCGCTTTGATCTCCAGGTATTCAGTGAGGGCGTGCGGCCCACCTTCTCGCCCATTTCCAGAATGCTTATAGCCGCCGAATGGGGCCATCACATCCCAGTGCGGGTAATTGACGAAGACCGATCCGGCGCGGAGCTTCCTGGCAACCGCGTTTGCTTTCGCTTTGTCACCCGACTGAACGTATGCGGCCAGGCCGTAATGGCTGGAGTTTGCATAGTCGATTGCCTGCTCTTCGGTATCGTAAGGGGAGATCACAAGCACAGGGCCGAAGATCTCCTCCTTCACAATGGCCATGTTCTCATGTGCATCAGCGAAGATGGTCGGCTTGGCGTAGAAACCTACAGCCAAGTGATCAGGTCGTCCCAGACCGCCTGCGACCAAGCGAGCGCCGTCCTGAATGCCGGACTCGATGAGGGTTTGCACCTTGTCGAACTGTATCCGGCTGGCGAGTGGGCCATATTCCGTTGAGGCGTTGCTTGGCTTGTCCACCACGGCTTCGTTTGCGATTTTCGCCGCGATTTCCAGTGCTTGCTCGTAGTGCTCTGCTGGAACGAGCATGTGAGTAGGGGCATCACAGGACTGCCCGCTGTTGCTGAGGCATACCGTTACGCCAGTCGCGACTGCTTGCTCCAGATCGGCATCTCGCAAAATGATGTTGGCAGACTTGCCGCCCAGTTCCTGGGTAACGCGTTTGACCGTGTCTGCAGCGGACTTGGCCACCTGAATGCCTGCTCGCGTTGATCCAGTGAAGGAAACCATATGGATGTCGGGGTGCCGCGAGATCGCGTCCCCCACTGTTGGCCCATCACCGTTCACCAGGTTGAACACACCTGCGGGTACGCCAGCCTGCTCAAGAATTTCTGCGAAGATGATGGCGTCGAGTGGGGCAATCTCACTCGGCTTGAGCACGACTGTACAACCAGCGGCAATCGCTGGAATGACTTTGCAGATGACTTGGTTGAGTGGCCAGTTCCAGGGCGTGATCAGGCCCACCACCCCGATAGGCTCTTTGAGGACTTGTGTGGTACCCAGCGACTCTTCGAATTTGTAAGTCCGGAGGATGTCGATCATCGCTTCGACGTGAGCGATACAGGTGAAGGTTTGTGCCTCTCGGGCGAACGTGATCGGTGCGCCCATTTCGCGGCTGATGATCTGAGCAATCTCTTCACGTCGCTCCTCCAGTCCACGTCGAATGGCGTCCAGCAAAAAGATACGATTTTCGACCGTGCTTTTCGAGAAGGTTTCGAACGCTTTCGAGGCTGCTTTGACGGCGAGATCAACGTCTTCTTTTGTACCCATCGCGATTTCGGCAAACGCTTCCTCGGTCGCTGGATCAATCACAGCAAGCAGCGAGGGTGTGGACAATGCAGGTGCTACCCACTGTCCATCGATGAAGAATTTCGAATACTTCTGCATGTCGCTTAACTTCCATTCCTAAGGTGGCGTTGTTGGGCCGCAAGTGATAGCAACCCGTTGTAAGGAGTCAGATCTCTTGACGTCCGATCGCTCTGTAAACCAGAGGCGATGAGCGTTTTAGCCACAGGGCATAGACGCAGCCGAAGAACAGCGAGCCGAAAAGGAATGCGAGCAGGATCATGGCAACACTCTCGCTACCTGTAAGCAGCCCGATGTTCTCGGTTGCCAACCACGCGGTCACGGACAGGCCGATGAGCGCGAGGGCAGGGGCTAGCTTCGTCTTCATGGCACTCACGCTGTTGGGCGTTTTGATGAAGAACACGATGACCGCCACCGTGGTCAGGATCTGGAGGATCAGCAACGTGTAACCGGCGATGCCGATGAGTGAGGCGTATCCCGAGTAGGGCTCCACTGCTGAGTAAATGGCGGCCAGCAGACTGGCCACAGTAATGACGGCGACCAGTCCAGAGGCGCGGTACGGCGACTCATGAGTGGGATGCACCGTGCTCAGTGCTTTGAACAAGACGCCGTCAACACTCAGTGAGTAGATGTACCGAGCCAGGATGTTATGGATGGCAAGTACACACGCGAAAATGCTGCTGCATACCAGGGTGTGGACGATGCTGACCCCCACATTACCCAGGTAGGCCTCAATGACAGCCATGCCGGCATTCGAAGGGTCGTTGATCGACTTATCTAGAGCTACGTCCGGCCCCCATCCCCAGATAAAGCAAAGCGTGGCCGAGGCGAACATCACCGACATGGCAATAATCGAGATGTAGGTTGCCCGGGGGACAGTGATTTCCGGATCGCGCGCCTCCTCACGGAAGACAGCGGTGGCTTCGAAACCTGCGAAACACGTGACACCGAAAAGAACCGCCAGGCCAATCGAGCCGGAGGTGAGGACTTCAGGGGTCATCCACGACAGTGACAGCCCGTTAGCTCCCCCATCTTGAAACACAGCGGCTTCCCAGACGAAGGTGATGATGACTTCGCACACGAGTGCCAGGGAAAGCAGCTTTGCTGAAAGCGAAATTCGGAAGTGGCCGAGCACTGCGACAATGGCCGCGAATCCTAGCGACCACTGCCACCAGGGCAGCTTCTCCAGACCGAGCCATGACAGCGAAATCGTCGAGAAGGTCACCCCCACGTAGAGATACGCCCCGATCAACATGAACGTGTAGGCCAAGATGGCCATGAATGCACTGCCCAGCCCCAAAGAGCGGCCCAGGCCGGCAGTGATGTACGCGTAGTACGCCCCAGCGTTGGGAACGTGCCGAGCCATCGTGGTAAAGCCGACGGCAAAAAGAAGCATCAATCCGCCTGCCGCCAGATAGGTGAGAGGAGCGCCCAGGCCGTTTCCCATGCCAATGATCACTGGAATCAAACCAATGATGATGGTCAGTGGAGCGTTATAGGCCAGCACAGTGAAAACGATGTCGAAGGTGCCGAGATTGCCACGCAGACGCTGTGATGATTGGTGCTGTTGTCGGGCCGTCATTGTGAGCCCTGCAGGTTCCGAATAACTCATAGATTCTATCCCCGTCTATGCAGAGGTGCCGCCAAGGTGAGTTGGTGCTTGATGCGAATGCAGGCGTCTCAGGACTGGTATTAGCCCGTCCGAGCGTTTGTCTGCGTGGGTGAGATCAGCCGCACGGGCCGCCCTGGCAGTAGGGGAAGAAAATCATTAGAGGAGCGGGACTCTGCCGTCCAGGCCAAGCTGCCGGCGGAACCTGTTTTTATTGTTCGAACACACTGTTGGACATCCCTGACCGACTCTTCGCGCATGCCACAGCTGTTAAGGCCCGGCTCCAATTCGCCCCCTGATGGCGGGGTTAGGAATGCCGTCACTGCGTCACGTCCGATGACGTTGATCGTTGTCATTTTCATGCCTCTTATTTTTGTGAAGCGCAGGAAAACCTGTGCCGGCTTTAAATCTACGTCCACAAATATTTTTAGACAAGTGCTTTTTTGCTTGGTAGCTTGAAGGGGTGGTCAGGCGAATCTTAAGTCAGCTAGGTCTGGCGATATCCTGGCCAAAATTGGGCAATTTCATGCTATTTCGCATCTTTTTGAGGCGAAATTTGCATGGCTCAGTAGGGCCAGGTGCTGTCGTCAACCGAGGGGCCTATGGCTTTTCCAGTTGAAATCGTGCTGAAGCCGGGACTGCTCCAAGGAGCGCATGACTGACGTGAGTTGCCGATCTGGCAGTGAAAAATCGAACAAGAAGGTGAGCGAAATGAGTGCAATGAAGGGTGGCGGGTACGACTACATCATCGTAGGCGCCGGCTCGGCGGGGTGTGTGATGGCTAACCGTCTAAGTGAGGATCCCAACATCAACGTGCTGGTCATCGAGGCAGGTGGGCCTGATCGGAAATGGGATTTTCGCATCCAGATGCCTGCTGCCCTTACGTACCCTTTGGTCGGAAAAACCTACAATTGGCAGTTCCTGACCGAGCCCGTTCCGGAGTTGCGCAACCGCAGGGTTCCGTACTTCAGAGGAAAGGTATTGGGTGGCTCGTCGACCATTAACGGGATGGTTTACATCCGTGGTAACCCGATGGATTTCGACAACTGGGCGACGGATCCAGAGCTGGCCCATTGGTCTTACGCACACTGCTTACCGTACTTCAAGAAATCGGAAAGCTATGACCAGGGCGAGAACGAGTATCGCGGTGGGGCGGGCCCATTGCATGTGACCAAAGGTTTCGGTGCGAGTCCGCTGTACCAAGTCTTCGTTGAAGCGGCCCAAGAAGCCGGCCACGCGCACGTTTCCGACCAGAACGGCTACCGGCAAGAAGGCTTCGGGCGGATGGATATGACCATTCACAAAGGGGTCAGGGAAAGTGCTGCCCGCGCATACCTTCACCCTGTGATGTCGCGCCCGAATCTCACGGTGATCACCGGGGCTCTGGTTCGTCGTGTCGTTTTCGAGGGCGACAAAGCGGTCGGTATCGCACTGCGCAGCGAGAACCGCGAACAGGTCATCCGCTGTGATGGTGAGGTCATCTTGTCAGCGGGTGCGATCCAGTCGCCTCAGTTGTTGATGTTGTCTGGTGTGGGCCCGGAAAACGAGCTGAAGAAGCATGGGATTCCGGTGGTATGTAACTCCCCAGGCGTGGGCAGGAACCTCGGTGATCACATCGAATATATCGTGGCCTATGACTGTCTCAAGCCGGTTTCGTACTACAAGGAGTTGAAGCTGCATCGCCAGGCTGCGATTGGTGCGGAGTGGTATGCGACCCACACCGGGTTGGGAGCATCCAATTTCTTTGAAGCTGGTGGTTTCCTGCGCTCCTCTCCTGATAAACCCTGGCCAGACGTACAATGCCACTTCGTTGGAGTCGCGGCGGAATACAGCGGGCGAATGGCAGCCGAAGGCCATAGCTATCAGGTTCATCTCGGCCCGCAGCGCCCTCTGAGCCGTGGGTGGATCAACCTGGCGTCCTCTAATCCTGAGGATGCGCCGCTGATTCAGCCCAACTGGCTCACAAAGGAGCAGGATTGGATTGACTCAAGAAATGCCATTCGCTCGACCATCGAGATTATGGAGCAGGATGCCTTCAAACCGTATCGCGGGAAGATGCTCAAGCCGTTGCAAACCGCCATGCACGATGAGGGCCTGAACGACTTTATTCGTGACCATGCTGAAAGTGGCTACCACTTCTGCGGAACCTGCAAAATGGGCAGTGGTGCTGATGCTGTCGTCGATGGCCAGCTGCGGGTCAAAGGGGTGCGTGGCTTACGAGTTGTCGACGCCTCTGTGATGCCTGAGGTGACCAATGGGAACACTAACGCGCCGACGATCATGATCGCTGAGAAGGCAGCGGACATGATTCTCGGTCGCCAGCTACCGCCATCCAGCGCGAAATTCTTCAAGGCGGAACCGGAGTACGCGTAACTGGAGAGGGGGGAGCCGGACGACATCGTGTTTGCCATTCTCTCCCTGGAATCGGAAGATTCAAAGTTCATGATGGGCAGCGAGCTCGTATCGATGGCGGTTACGCCGCCGAGTAACATTGAGGCCACTCGTCCTTGGGTCGGACTGTAGCTCTGACTTACAAGCCACTCGGCAGCCATAAGGCACGAGTGGCTTTTTCTTGCTCCAATGAAGCTGAGCTCGGGCACTCCTTTGCATCGCGCCATTTCCGCCCACCTGGCGGCTATGGGTATCCGAACCGCTTGGGAGCTTGCGCACGCTGATGCCTGGTCGCTCAGAAAGCAGTTCAGCGTGGTGCTGGAAAAGACAGTCCGCGAGCTTGGTGGTACTACCTGTCTCGACCTCGACGAGCCCGATCCGCCGAAACAGGAGATCTGCTCTAGTCGAATGTTCGGTACTCGGCTGACCGAGCTTGCTCCGATCAAAGAGGCCGTGGCCACCTACACATCGCGTGCCGCTGAAAAGCTCCGCTCCCAGCGGTCGTTTTGCAAGCGCCTAAGGGTGAGTATCCGCACGGGGATGTTCAATCCGGATGAGGCCAAGTACGCCAACGGCGTTTTGATCGAATTGCCTTATCCAACGGACGACACGCGTTTGCTGACAAAGGCAGCGCAGGAGGGGGTAGAGAGGGTGTTCCGTGAGGGCTTCCGCTACAGCAAGGCAGAGGTTTTGCTGCTCGACCTCAGCCAACCGAACGAAATCACGGGTGATCTGTTCGCGGCGGCTCAGCCGGAGGCGAGTGAGAAGCTGATGGGGGTGCTCGATGCGGTGAATGGCAGGTGGGGTAGGGCGACGATGCGGCTTGCGAGCGTGCCGGTCGATCCCAGCTGCGGAATGCGGCGGGAAATAATGAGCTAGAGTTTCACAACGCAGGTCGATGAGCTCTGGACTGTTTACTGCAAATGATCTCGGCAACAGTCCAGAGCATGCGCGAACGAGTTTAACTGACAGGGTATAGCTTGCTCGCCATCGCTAGGTGGGGAGCACGGTCAGGGTGACCCGAGAGGGTTTTTCGCTGCTCATATGAACCGTATTCCGAGCTACACGCTTGTTTGCGGCCAGACCTTCAGGCTCACCGCTATTTGGGTTCACATCGAAGCGGGGGAAATTGCTGCTCGCAATATCAATGCGAAGGCGATGGCCTTCCTTGAAGCGATTGCAGGTGGCAAATGGAGTGATCGATACTTTGAAGCACTGGCCAGGCACGGTGGGTGAAGGTTCACTCCAGGACTCGTGGTAGCGGGCACGGATAATACCGTCTGTGATGTTCATGGCGAAGCCGTCTGGGTAATCAATGCTCGGCGGGTACACGTCAACGAGCTTTGCGGTGAAGTCGGTGTCGAAGCCATCTGTCTCCACCCAGAGCTCGAACTCGATGCTACCGGCAACCACAAGGTCAGAAGTCAGGGGCTCGGTTTCAAAGCTGAGTACATCAGCCCTTGCGTTCAATGGGCGGTTATCACCTCGGGTGCCAAAAAAACGGGGCGACTCGCGTTGGTCGTATGCGCCACCGACAAATACAGGAGCACCTGAAGTAAGCGCCCCACCGATGGTTGGCACCGGGCTCAGGGGATCTGCCAGGTAGGTCTGGTTGGCAGGTGTTGCAGGCAAAGCCTCTCGCAGCACGCCGTCAGCGTGGAAGTGCAGCACCATTTGCTCGCTACCGGGTAACGGCCAATGGTTGGCCGTCAACCACTCTCCGCCATGGTCGATTCGCTGGTTCTCGTCCCTGCGACCCGATCCGCCTCCCATGATGAACACCTGTACCTTTTGAGACAAACGCAGTGCCGAGGCTGATTGAAGCAGGTGGGTTTCAAACCACTGTAAGCGGCAAGCTAACCAGTCGTCCTCTACATGGCCATCGAATGCTGCTGTTAATCCGTACTCGGCGTCACCGCTGTGAGTGATATTCCTGTCGCCGTGAAGCCATGGCCCCATGATCAAGCGCTGGGGCGCGCTACCGTGGAGGGTGAAAGCATGAAAGTTGTCCAGCGTGGAACTGACGTAGGCGTCGTACCAGCTGGACATGTGGAGAACCGGGATATCCGGAATTCTGGCGCGATAGTGATCGGCGCAGATACCCAGTTGCTTCCAGTAAGTGTCGAAGCTGCCGCGTCGCCACTGGTCTAGAAGGTAATCCTCGTACTCGGGCGCATGGCGTAAAGGGGAGTGCCCTGCTTGCCATGGCATGTTGGCGAACCACGCATGTATGTCTTCCTTCTCGAGCGATGCTCGCAAGAGCGGGTCGGCCTTAGCTGCCGGGCTTTCCTTGGCCTGCTTATACGCCCAGGTCGCCTGCTTGAGTTCAAAGGCGCCACCCTGGCGAATGCCGCATTGGAAAGCGTTGGCGAAACCACCCGAGTCGAGCACCATGGTGCAGAGACCTGGTGGGTTGAGGCAGGCCATGGCCAGCTGAGTATGTGCCGCGTAGGAGAGACCCATGCTGCCGACTCGGCCATTGCACCAAGGCTGCTCGACTAACCAGGCGAGTGTGTCGTAACCGTCCTCACCCTCGTTAATGTACTTAACAAACTCACCCTCAGATCCATATCTTCCACGACAATCTTGGAACACCGTCACGAAGCCCTTGGAGGCAAACGCAGCAGCCATCTCCTCTCGACCGAGGTGGTGTCCGTCAAGACGTTTCTCCGAACGGGACGGCATGGATTTGTTGTAGGGCGTTCGTTCAATGATCACAGGAAGCGGATTGTTCAGGGCGTCGGGCAAGTAAATGTCCGTGGCCAGCCGAACACCATCGCGCATCGGCACCATCAGGTTCTTCATAACATGCATGTTTGCGACTCTGATTGCGGGGCTGACAGGGCAGCCCGGAATTAGTAACCGACGAAGACGGCGATGCTGAGAAGTATCAGCGCAATCGCGGTGAAGATGAGGAAGAGAGGCCAGATGAAGCGCGCCCACTGCCCCCAGCCCACTTGTGCAGTTGCCAGCAGAACTAGCAAGCCACTAGAAGTAGGGGTGATAAGGTTGGTCAGCCCGTTGCCGAGCAGGAAGGCATAAACGGTGGTTTGCGGTGTGACACCCGACAGTTGGCCGAGCGGGCCGAATATCGGCATGGTTACAGCGGCCTGGCCGGAGGTGGAAGGGATCAGAACATCTAGCCCCAGTTGAGCGAAAAACATGCCGAAGGCGGAGACTAAAGGCCCATGGTCGCCGACCAGTTCCGAAAGGTGATTGACGATAGTGTCGAGCACTTGGCCCGTACTCAGGATTATCTCCACCGCTGTGGCAAGGCCGATTAGTACTCCGGCCATCAATACCTTTTTCATGCCGTCGACAAAGGCACCCGCAGCTTCACTGGCTCCTATGCCCGCAACGAGAGTGAAGACCATGCTTAGGGCCAGATAGTACGCGGACAGCTCTGGATACTTCCAATGCCACTGGTTTGAGGCATACACCAGAAACCCCACACCGAGTGCCAGGAGGATGAGATTGGCAGCGTGACGTGGGTGAAGGCGTGATTGCTTGAAGTCAAACTGAGCTGTGCTATCGAAACCGTGGCGGCGAATGCTGAACAGCACGAAAGCGATGCCGACCACCAGGAAGGTCAGGTACGTCACCACCCGCATGTTGAGGCCGCTGAACATGGGCACGCCAACCAGAGGCTGAGCAACTGCCAATGCCACGGGGTTGGTAATCGAACCGAGGTAGCCGACCTTGACCGATATCGCGACTATCGCCAAACCGATGATGTTGGGAAGACCGAGCCTGTTAGCCATCGCAACCATCAGCGGCACGATCAGGATGAATTCCTTTGCCAGGCCCATGAAGGTGCTCCCGGCAGAGAACACCAGCATCAGGCAGGGAACGAGAACGTAGATGTTCCCCTTCGTAAGGCCCAGGATCCTCTCAAGGCCTGCGTCGATAGCGCCAGCCTTGTTCAGGACACCGAACATCCCACCAATGAACAACACCATGAAAATAAGTCCGGCGCGTTTCTCGATGCCCTGCGGGATCGCCATGAAGGCTTCTACCAAGGAAACAGGTCGTGCCACCTCTGCACCCGCAACTCGTGGTTCGACAGAGAACAATTGTGTGAAGCCAGAATCTTTCTGCAGGGTCTGGTATGAGCCAGGGATTACGGCAATGTCTTTACGCTCAAACTGGCCGGAGTCCACGAAATAAGTGAACGCAAGTGCCATAAAGACGATACTCAGCAGGATCAATGCAGGGTTGAGCTGTTTAGAAGGCTTAATGGAAGCGGGGCTGGAAGGTGCAGCCTCATCAACCTGTTCGGCTATGGCCGACGTAGTGTGGGAGCGGTTCATAGTGCGCATTCTCGATTGTTGTTCTTGGGGTGCCCAGGCGTTATGGCGGCACACTAGATCAACCCATCGTGTTCGCTCAATCTTATGAATGATCCGGGTTGCCCTATGCGTTATCTGTCATTCGAGATCGCTCGAAGGCGCTCGCTCATGTGATTTGCAAACGCCTCGACCAGTCGGGAGCGCGGTTGATCTTTGCGGAAAATCAGACCGAACCGGTACGGCAGCGTTGGTCGAAGGGGCCTTATCAAGAGCGGCAGCCCCCCCGTGTCTCGGGCCAGTAATCCGTTGATGATCGAGACGCCCATCCCCTCTGCAACGAATGCACAGGCTGCACTGACGGAGTGAACCTCGACCCGCACCTGCGGGGTGACACGCGCCTCGCGAAAACGTTGATCCAGTTCCGAGCGCAGATTGCGTTGCCGCCCCAACAGCACCAGGGGAACCTCTCGAAGATGATCAACAGTGACCTCGGACAGTTCTGCCAAAGGATGTCCCTCAGGCAT
>Ga0213825_1001293_pt1 | contig 17297 bp, 15 predicted proteins | sample MC6MC0900MG_FD_179896 | JGI IMG/M metagenome (GOLD analysis project Ga0213825, IMG submission 179896) | Enriched soil aggregate microbial communities from Iowa State University, Ames, United States - MC6-MC0900-MG | ecosystem: Environmental > Terrestrial > Soil > Unclassified | place: USA: Iowa... | reverse complement strand
CTTAAAGAATTTGGGGTTAATGTGAAATAGGGTTAATAAATAAATAGGGTAAAGATAAATATGTGTGAAACAATAAAAATGCAATTAGGGGGAGAGAAGTAGTGAAAAGAGAAGACGATTTCGAAATAAGAAGAAAACATTTAGCAAATTTAAGTGATGAAGAGTTATATGAAAGGTTTTGGAAGTTGACAGAAGAAATAGTAAATCCAATGGTGGATTTAGCATACGGAAATACATCATCCTCTATAGAAAGATCAGTGCTTCTTAGAATGGGCTTTTCAAGTATAGAATCTCAAGCTATAGTTCTAGAAGGTTTAAAAGCAGGACTTCTTGGAAAAGGTATGGGAAATGTAGTTTTAAAATATGCACAATTAAAGAGTGCACCATATTTAGAAGCTGGTAGAGAGCTTGGAGAAGGAAAAGGCTGGAATGAAGTAACTAATTTATTTGGGGGGGATAAATAATGCTAGATATAAATAAGAAAATAGATGTAGCAGAAATACTTAAGGACTTAGATAAGTATGAACCTAAAAGAAGAGGATGGCACTGGAGAGAAGAATATAAGGAGCCAATGGGAGAGTTTGAATATAAGGAGATATCAAAACCTCTAAAAAATAGTAAAGCACTTCCATCAGCAACTAGCTTTGCTAACATAGATCCTCAACCAAAAGCTGTAATAACTTCAGAAATAGCTTCAGGAAGATTTGAAGATGATATTAGGAGAATGAGAATGGCAGCTTGGCATGGTGCAGATCATATAATGGTTATTAGAACGTCAGGACAAAGCCACTATGATAGTCTAATCGAAGGAAGTCCAGAAGGAACAGGAGGAGTTCCAATAACTAGGAAAGAAGTTAGAGCTACAAGAAAAGCTCTTGATATGATAGAGGAAGAAGTAGGAAGACCAATAAATTTCCACTCCTATGTTTCAGGTGTTGCAGGTCCAGATATTGCTGTAATGTTTGCAGAGGAAGGAATAAATGGAGCTCACCAAGATCCTCAATATAATGTACTTTACAGAAACATAAATATGGTTAGATCCTTCGTTGATGCAGCAGTAGCAAAACATGTAATGGCATGGGCTGATATCCTACAAATAGACGGAGCACATAATGCAAATGCAACTGCAATGAAGGGCTATAAAGTAATGCCTGAACTTATGGTTCAACATGCTATAAATTCAAAATTTTCCGAAAAAGTTGGAATGAAGCAAAGTAATATATCACTATCTACAGTACCACCAACAGCACCACCAGCTCCATGCTTAAGATATGATTTACCTTATGCTGTAGCACTTAGAGATTTATTTAAAAACTATAAAATGAGAGCACAGATGAACACAAAATATATGGCATCTTGTACTAGAGAAGCTACAGTAACTCACTCGCTAAACTTATTAATATCTGAGCTTACTTCAGCAGATATTCAAAGTACAATCACCCCTGATGAAGGAAGAAATGTACCTTGGCATTATAACAATATCCACGCTGTAAATACAGCTAAGCAAGCTTTGATTGGCATGGATGGCTTAATGGATATGGTTGAGCTTAAAAAGGATGGGTATCTTCCAGAGAAGGTTAGAGAGCTTAAGGAAAGAGCAGTATTATTTTTAGAGGAAATGATTGAAAATGGTGGATACTTTAAAGCTGTGGAAGATGGATTCTTTGTAGATTCAGGGGAATATCCAGAAAGAAATAGCGATGGTATTGTAAGAAAGATAGATGGAGGTATTGCTGTTGATACAGTAGTTCCAAGAGATAAAGATTACTTTGCTCCAGTATGTGCTCACTTTGGATACAATAATGTTCCAGAAAAATATAACAAGCCATGTGATGCAATAGATGAATGTACATTATGTAATCATAGCAAAATAGTTTATATAGATGAACTTGATGAAGAAGATAATGTTAATGTAAGAATGGCTAAAAATAGTAAAGATGAAGGAACTATAATTCCAGAAGTAGAGTGGAAGAATGATGGCTATGTATCTACAACATTATTCCTTACTGAAGAGGAAAATATCGCAGAGGCTGCAGCTCTTGAAATAGGAAGAAGAATGAATTTAACTGATGTAGAAGTTATCCATAAACAAGTTATGCAAGATGCAGAAGGCACTTTGGTAGAAATCAAAGGTAGAGTAAGCTTTGCAATTAAAAAAGATGAGCTTAAGATTCCAGAAAAGCAAGAGCTTTTACCAGATGATGTAATGAGAGACTATGTTAAGGAGAATCCTATTAGAGTGGTAGCAGCTACTGTTGGAGAAGATGAACACTCTGTTGGACTAAGAGAAATTATAGACATTAAGCATGGTGGGATTGAAAGGTATGGAATAGATGTAGTATATCTTGGAACTTCTTGTCCAGTAGAAAAATTAATAGATGCAGCTATAGAAACAAAGGCTCAAGCTATAATAATGAGTACTATTATCACTCACAATGATGTACACACTAAGAACATGCAAAAGATTCATGATCTATGCATAGAAAAAGGTGTGAGAGATAGATTCATAATTGCTTGTGGAGGAACTCAAGTAACTAATGAGATCGCTGTAGCTCATGGTATGGATGCAGGCTTTGGTAGAGGAACTCATGGAAATAATGTTGCTTCATTTATCATTGAAACTTTAATGAAAAAAGACCAAGAATAATTCGCAGAATTATTACCAGGATAAACTAGATTAAATAATAGAAAATATATGATATTCATATAAAGTAATGGGGGTTGTCTCAAATAATTAAACTAAGTTTACCTTAAGGATAGATTAATGCTTAGTAAAATTTTGAGATATCCCCTTTAAACTAGGAGGGAAGCTATGAGAGTTGAATATTTAATAGCGGAAATCGGAAGTACTACTACTGTAGTAACAGCTTTTAACTTTAGAAAAGGAGTAGAGGTTGTAGGTCAAGGTAAGGCTTTTACTTCTGTTTTACAAGGTGATGTAACCATTGGACTTAAAAATGCAATTAATGAAATGGAAGAGCAACTAGGAGAATCCATTGAATATGACAGAATGATAGGTACTAGTAGTGCTGCAGGAGGTTTAAAGATAACGGTTCATGGTCTGGTACAAGACATGACGGTTAAAGCAGCTAAAGAAGCGGCACTTGGAGCTGGTGGAATTATAAAAATGGTAACGGCAGGGAGACTTAGAAAAACGGATATTAAAAAGATAAAGGAAATTAGCCCTAATCTTATAATGATTGCTGGTGGTACTGATTATGGAGAGAGAGAAACTGCCTTAGATAATGCTGAAATTATAAGAGATGCTGATCTGAATATTCCTGTGGTTTATTGTGGCAATATAGCCAATCAAGATGAGATAAAAGAAATATTTGAGGGTAAAGAACTTTATGTAATAGATAATGTATATCCAAGGGTAGATGAATTAAATGTGGAGCCTGCTAGGGGTATAATTCAGGATGCTTTTGAAATGAATATTGTTAAAGCAGGTGGAATGGATAAAATTAAGGAAATGGTGAATGGAGCTATAATGCCAACTCCTGGAGCTGTAATGGAAGCTACAAAATTACTTTATGAAATAATTGGTGATGTAATAGTGGTGGATGTAGGTGGAGCTACTACAGATGTTCATTCGGTAACCGAAGGCAGTGTGGAGATTTTAGATATATTAGTGACGCCAGAACCAAAAGCAAAGCGTACTGTAGAGGGTGATTTAGGGGTATATGTAAATAGGGAAAATGTATTAGAACTTCTACAACACCACGAATTAGAAGGAAGAACTAAAGACAGTATTACTAGTTTGATTAAGCCTATTCCAACTACAGAAGAAGAAAAATATTGGAGTAGGGTACTTGCTCAAAAGGCTGTAAACACTGCTATAGATAGACATGTAGGGCAAATTAAAAGGGTATATAATTCAGGAAGAAAGTTTAGTGCCTATGGAAAGGATTTATCTATGGTTAAATATATCATAGGTACAGGTGGTGCTCTAACTAGATTAGGTAAAGGTGAGGAAATGTTAGAGAGTATAAAGGATGTTAAAGGAGACATCACCATGCGTCCTACCAAAGAAGCAAAGGTACTATTAGATAATATGTATATCATGGCATGTGCTGGAGTTCTATGTAGAGAAAATAAAGAGGTTGCTATAGAATTGCTTAAAGCTAGTTTAAATTTATAAACACATATTAGATTTTATAGTTTCTGTAAAGGAGAGTTAAGGGATGGAAAACCGTTATCCAGGTATAGAATTCAATAAAGAAAATCTGACTTATAATACTCAGCTTGAACAAGATTTATGGAAAGAAGAAGTAAGGGATAGATATCCTAGAATAGATATTGATTTGAAAAAATTGACATACAATGCTAAATTTTTATCAAATATGTGCAATGGAAAGATGATAGATGTAGCTGTAGTAACTAAAGTGTTTTGTTCAGAACCGGATATAGTTAAAGGCATTTTAGATGCAGGGGTAAAGACTATAGGAGATTCTAGAGTAGCTAATTTAAAGAAGATAGTAAATCTACCTTCTGAAAAGTTGCTTCTTAGAATTCCAGCTCTTAGTGAAGTGAGGGAAGTAATCATGTATAGTGACATTTCTCTAAATTCAGAGATAGATACAATTAAGGCATTATCAAAGGAAGCTAATAGAGCTAAGAAAACTCATAAAATAATTTTAATGGTTGATTTAGGAGATTTAAGAGAAGGGGTTTTAGAGAAAGATGTACTAGAAATCTCAAGAGAAATTGTCAAATTATCTAATATAAAATTTATGGGTATAGGAACAAATTTAACTTGCTATGGAGGAGTAATACCTGATGAAGTGAATTTAGGAAGGTTACTTAAAATAAAAAATAATATCGAAGAAGAATTGAATATTAAGATACCTATAGTATCAGGAGGAAACTCTAGTAGTTTATATATGGTAATGAATAAAACTATCCCAGAAGGAATTAATAGCTTGAGACTTGGGGAATCAGTAGTTTTGGGAAGAGAAACAGCATATGGAAGAGACATTACAGGAATGTTTAGGGACGTATTTACATTAAAAGGCGAAATTATAGAAATTAAGGATAAACCGTCTGTACCAATAGGAAATATAGGTATGGATGCCTTTGGAGAGGTACCAACTTTTCAGGATAGAGGAATAATAAAAAGAGCTATAATTTCCATGGGAAGACAAGATGTAAAAATAGATGGAATAACTCCTAGAGATGAAAAAATAAGAATATTAGGTGGCAGTAGTGATCATCTTTTATTAGATGTAACGGAAAGTGAATCAGACTATAAAGTGGGTGATATAATTTCCTTTGATGTAGATTATGGAGCATTATTATCTTTAATGACCTCATCCTATATAAATAAGTGTATAATGTAAATATAAAAATGATTTTAGGGAGAGATTTAAATGGTTGATTTTAAATTATTTACTGAAGACTTAAATATAGCTGTAAGGAATCTACATGAAAAAGGTGCCTTTTTAACTGTAAAGGCTGGAGATGAAGTTAATACTATGACAATAGGTTGGGGAAATGTTGGATTTCAATGGGGGAAATCTATATTTACAGTGCTAGTAAGAAAGCACAGACATACCTTTTCTATTATAGAAAAAGCTGATAACTTTACTGTAACAATTCCTCTTGATGATAGCTTAAAGGAGGAAATTAAATTCTGTGGTACTAAATCAGGAAGAGATTATGATAAATTTAAGGAATGTAATTTGAATCTCATTCCAGCTAAAACTGTAGATACTCCAATAATAGATAAATCTAATGTATTGACTTATGAATGTAAGATAGTTTATAAACAAGAAATGAGTCCAGAGTTTTTATTTGATGGAATAAAAACCTCCAGCTATCCAGCAGAGGATTATCATGTGCTATATGTAGGTGAAGTAGAAGCTTGCTATAAACTATAAAATTGTATTATTTAATAGAATTCTTGGCTTCCTATATAAATATTTATATAGGAAGCTATTTGTATATGAAACTATTTATATATATAAATAGTTGTTCTGATCATGCGGGTTTCAGAGATTTATCATTCAATAGTAGGATAAAATACACTGAAAATTCAATGATTATAAAGCTATTTCTAGAATTGTAAACTGGCAAAATAAGCTAATATAGCTATCTGTATAACAAGAATAAAAGGAATACCAATAGTGAATTTTTTGTGTTTAGTTTTATGTCTAAAAGTACTCATACCAGCTAACATACCAATGGAACCCCCTATTATAGATATACATATAAGAGCTTTTTCACTAATTCTCCATTGCTTTTTTATAGCTTTTCTTTTATCTACTAACATTATGAAAAAGCCAACTAGGTTTATGACTATTAAATATAAAATAAAATTATTATACATAAGACCTCCTAAAGTTAATTATATATTTAATTTTAATTTATATTATAGAAAAATAAAAGCAATAAAAGTGTGTTTAATTTAAATAGTAATTAAGTTTAACAATAAATATAAAATAATTATTAAAAAGTAAAGAAAATGAAGTATAATTAGTAGGTAATTAAATTTAAAATATATGGGGGAAAATTTAATGGATGCAGTAAATCAAGTTTTAATTCTATCCATTATGATGGTTATAGGAATATATGCTAGAAGGAAAGGCTTTATAGATGATAGAGTAGAGAAGGGGTTAAGTGCAATACTAATCAATATAACTTTACCATTAATGATCATAAATAGTTTTTGCTTAGAATTTGATAAAGATATTATGGGAAATGCTATAAAGATATTTTTATATTCTATAGTTATACATTTAGTATTACTTGTTTTATCAAGATATATATATTTCAAAGCTAATGATAGAAAGAAACCGTTACTTATATTTACAACGTCTTTTTCTAACTGTGCATTTATGGGCTATCCAGTATTAAACAGTATTTTTGGAGAAATAGGAGTGTTTTATGCTTCAATTTTTACTATGGTATTTACTGCTTTAGTATGGACCATAGGGGTATCCTTATTTACTGGAAAAATATCTATGAAAGAAGCTAGTAAAAGTATTTTAAAGAATCCATCCATATGGGCTGTAATTATAGGGATAGTAATATTTATAGGTCAAATTAAACTACCCTACGCCATTAACTCAACTGTAAAAAGTGTAGGTACTATGACAACTCCAATATCTATGATAATCATTGGCTCTATGCTCTGTGGTTCTAATATAAAGGAAATGATAGGAGACTTTAGTTTATATTATTTATCTATAGTTAGACTAATATTAGTTCCTATAGCAACATATTTTATTATGAATATGTTTAATATAGACTCGATGGTAGTAGCTATATGTACTTTACTTATGGCTATGCCAGGAGCTGTGGTAGGGCCTGTAATTGCATTATCTGCTGGTGGAGATGGAAAGTATGGCTCACAGTGTATATTTATTACTACACTTTTATCGGTAATAACTATTCCACTATTTATATATTTAGTAAGATAATTAATTATAGATAATAAAGTTTGTTGGTTTAGTTATACTAAAAATAAGTACAGAAGGAAGGTAGAGCATAGATGTTTGATTTAGATGATTGTATTGCATTCATAACAAATAAGAGTGCTAAAAAATTAGCTGACGAATTTAATAGAAGATTACAAGAGCATGGTACAACTAGAGTACAATGGATAGCTTTATTTTATATAGGAAAAGTAGGAGAAATTTCTCAAAAAGAACTTTCGGATTATATGGATATAAAAGAGTCCTCAATGGTAAGACTTATAGACAGAATGGAAAAGGAAGAGTTGGTAGAGAGAAGAAAGGATTCTGAAGATAGAAGAATAACAAAGATAATATTAACTGATAGAGGAAAATTTTTAAAAGAAGAATTGATGCCTATAGGACAAGAGTTTCAGAATGATGTAGTAAGGGGAATATCAAAAGAAAATCTAGAAGTTTTTAATGAAGTTTTACAAAGGATGACATATAATATATCTTAGCTATTGACAATACCACCCCATGGTGGTATTTTTATATCATAAATACTTGTAGTGCTAATTATTGCACTAGCAACTATTAAATGATATGGGGGTATAGATATGAAAAAAGATGTAAGAGAAATGTTAAATGACTTCATGAATGGACTAGGTGAATTAGGAGAAACTAATGGAGAAAATGTTAACGCTTTCATGGGATTATTAAGTACAACATACACAGAAGGTGCATTAGATACTAAAACAAAAGAATTAATTAGTGTTGGAATTGCGGCTTATAACAGATGTGAATATTGCATAGTTTTCCATGTTTATAAAGCTTTAGAAGCAGGAGCAATGAGAGCTGAAATAATGGAAGCTGCTATGGTATCTGTTGCCTTTGGTGGTGGTCCAAGCATGGCATATTCTGTAACATTACTAAAAGATGCTATTGACGAATTCGAAAAAGACTTTAACTAATTAAGATTTTAAATTTAAGACCCTGAGTATTATGCTCAGGGTCTTAAATACAGAATCTTAAATTAATATATATTTTTAGTATTAAAGGAGATGTTGAAATGGATATTAAGTTAGAAAGTCTATCAGGAAAAAGTAAATCTGCTAAAGTAGGCAAAATTAATATACAGGTTGGAGATAACGTTAAGTTAAATGATGTATTATTTCAGATAGAAACAAATAAGGGAAATTCACCTTTGAAAGCTAAAGGAAGCTATAAAATTGAAGAAATAAAGGTTGCAGAGGGACAAGAGGTAAAAATCGGAGATACATTACTTATAGTAAGTGGAGAAGTTGTAGCAAAAGAAACTAGAAAAGTTGATTACTTTGGTAGCTTAATACAGGGTAAAAAAGAAAATATAAATATAGACCTTTTAGTAGTAGGTGCAGGACCAGGAGGGTATGTTTCTGCTATATATGGAGCTAAAAAAGGATTAAACACTATATTAGTGGAAAAGGATAATTTAGGAGGAACTTGTCTTAATGTAGGATGTATTCCTACAAAATCTTTAGTTAAATCTGCTGAAGCATACAATGAAGCATTGAACGGAGAAGAATTTGGATTTGAAATAAAAGATATAAAGCTAGATATGAAAAAGGTTATAGCCAGAAAAGATAAAATTAGAAATAATTTAGTTGGTGGCATAGATTATTTATTAAATAAAAACAATATAAGACTTATAAAGGGAGAAGCATCCTTTATAGATAATCATAAAGTATTAGTGAAAAAAGGTAGAGATGAATACACTATTGAAGCTAAAAACATTATTATTGCTACTGGCTCTAAAATATCAAAAATAAGTATTCCAGGTATAGAGTTACCTTTTGTATTAAATAGTACAGAAGCTCTTAGTAACACAGAATTGCCAAAATCAATTACTATAATTGGTGGTGGAGTTATTGGTATGGAATTTGCCTTCTTATATTCAAATTTTGGAGTTAAGGTAAACGTGGTTGAGTATGAAAATAGAATTCTTAGCATAGTAGATTTAGATGTTTCTGAGGAAATACTTGATATAGCAAAATCAAAGGGCATAGGTATATATACAAGTTCAAAGGTTACTAGAATTGAAAAATCTGAATCTGGAGAAGGTATAGTTATATTTGAAAATGAAGGTAATGAAAAGCTTTTAGTTTCAGAAAAAGTATTAGTTGCAATTGGAAGAGAGCCTAATGTGGAAGGACTAAATCTTGAAAATACTGATATAGAACTGAATGATAGAAATAGAGGTATAAAGGTTGAAAGTAATTTAAAGACAAATGTGGAAGGTATATATGCCATTGGAGATGTTAATAACAAGATCCAATTAGCCCATGTAGCTTCACATCAAGGAATTGTATCAGTAGATAATATATTAGGAGAAAATAAAGAAATGCAGTATGAATGCATACCTAATGTAATATTTACAGCCCCAGAAATTGCTTCAGTTGGTCTTACAGAAAAACAATGTATTGATAAAAATATTAATATAAAAATAAGCAAGTTTCCTTTTGCAGCCAATGGAAAAGCATTAACTATGGGTCAAGAGTATGGATTTATTAAAATAATAAAAGATTTAGATTTAAGTAAAATTGTTGGAGGGTCAATAATAGGTCCAGATGCTTCATCATTAATAAGTACTCTAACTATTATTATTCAGCAGAATATATCAGAAGAGAGGATAGCAGAGACTGTATTTGCACATCCAACTACAGGTGAAGGTATTCATGAGGCAGTATTAGGATTATCTATAGGAGCAATACATTATAATGAATAAAGTAATTATATCAAAGGAAGTTAATCCCTATTATAATTTAGCTCTAGAAGAAGAATTATTTAGAAATATAAAGTCAGGAGAAACCATATTATATCTTTGGCAAAATGAAAGTACTGTAGTTATTGGAAGAAATCAAAATCCTTATAAAGAATGCGATTTAGATTATATGAAGGAAAAACATACCACATTAGCAAGAAGAATATCTGGAGGCGGAGCGGTTTTTCACGATTTGGGAAATTTAAACTTTACTTTTATAGCAAAGGAAATTGATAGTAATTTAGATAAACAACTTAGGGTTATAAAGGGTGCTGTAGAGGAGTATGGTTTTAAGGTTGAATTTTCAGGAAGAAATGATTTGCTTTTGAATAATAGAAAGTTTTCTGGACATGCATTTTATTGTGAAGATGATAATTATTTCCATCATGGTACTCTTATGATAGATGTAGATATCACTAAACTTGAAAAAGTTCTTACGCCATCTAAGTTAAAACTAGAATCTAAAAGTATAGAATCGGTAAAAGGTAGAGTGATAAATTTAATAGATGTTTGTAGTGAATTAACAGTAGAAAATTTAATACAGTCATTGGTAAGTTCATTTAAAAATATTTATGGAGATTTTCAAAAAATAGATATTTATAATATGAACAACTATGTACCTAAACTATATGATAAATATTCTAGTAAGTTGTGGAATTATGGTGAAAGTCCACAATATGATGTAGTATTAGAAGAAAAAACTGCCATAGGCAATGTAGATATAAATCTCACAGTGAAGTCAGGAAAAATAGTAAGGGCTAAAATATTTTCAGATACTTTGGAGAATATAGATTTAAGGAAAATTGAAGAACAGCTTATAGGCATCATTTTTTCTAGAGAGGAAGTTATAAAATTAATAGAAAAGTATATAAGCTAGATTTCAGAAAAAATGGGTATAGAAATATTTATATAAACCATAATATTCTTAGGCTAAAATATATTTACCTCAACTAGATAAGTCAAGAAAATTTAACATTTTTAATATGGATTATATTTTAATGATATAATCCATATTTTTATGTAAAATAAACCTTGGTAATTAAAAATAATCTAGGGTATAATATGTATATTGTCAATGTAGTAGCTAATAAATAAACTTTTGCTAATACATTAATATTATAAATTATTATTGTAAAACTATGGAGGATTATAGCATGAGAACAATTTATAAAAATCCTAAGGAATTAGGTGCTTGTTTAAGAGACATTGTAGATTTATACAGGGATGATTTAATGACCTACGATAAATTATCAGATAAGGTTATTAAAATTGTAGATTCCAATGTAGAAAGATTCTTTAAAAATGGCGATGTTGAAATAAAAATTGCGAATATACTAAAGGAAGATAGAATAGCAATTATAAAAGATATATTAGAAAAAAACAATTAAAAAGCCTTATTTCATAAACATATAAAAAAAGATAAGCTTTATTGATTTAAATAATATAAGTTTATCTTTTTTATTTAGTTTTAGTTTAAAAAAATTAATTGTATAAAAATATACACACATTTATATAGAAATAGTTGTGTATACTAAAGTTGATATACTAAATTTAAATTATATATAGCAATGTTAAATCCGTGTTAAATAGTTAAGTTTTATCACAAAGTCTATTTAATAAGGTGTATAAATTATATATGATGTATGAAGGAAATCAATTACAAATCATTAAATTTAAAATAAGAAGAGGTTTATTTGAAGACTTATAGACTGGGGGTAATTTTATGGAAAGTCTTAAAATTTTTAAAAAAACTAAATTGAGTGAAGTGCAGGTATTAGCTCTTGGGTTTTTTATAGTAATTTTTATTGGAGGTACAATATTAAGTTTACCCATATCATCTGCTAATGGAGAGGCCACAAATTTTTTGGATTCACTATTTACAGCTACATCTGCTACCTGTGTTACAGGGTTAGTTACAGTAGATACAGGTACTCATTGGAACCTATTTGGGCAGACGGTTATTATGATACTAATCGAAATCGGTGGTCTTGGGTTTATGTCTTTTGCCACTTTTATATCTGTATTAATAGGAAGAAGAATTACTTTAAAGAGTAGACTATTAATGCAAGAAGCTATGAATACTTTTAATATTCAAGGGTTAGTAAAAATGCTTAAAAAGGTTATGCTATTTACTTTTATTATACAGTTTATAGGAGCAGTGATACTATCGACTCAGCTTATACCAGAGTTTGGTGTAGCTAGAGGTTTATATATTAGTATATTTAGCTCTATATCTACCTTTTGCAATGCTGGATTCGATTTATTTGGAAATTTTAATAGTTATACAGGATATTATGATAATTCCATTATACTTTTAACTGTAAGTGCATTAATAGCTATTGGAGGATTAGGCTTTATTGTATTGTTAGAACTTTATAACTATAGAAATACAAAAAAGTTATCTTTACACTCTAAGTTAGTGTTATTAATAACTGCTATACTAATAGTGGGAGGAACTATAGTCATGTTTATTCTAGAATACAATAATCCTGATACTATAGGAAATATGAATTTTAAGGACAAAATAGTAAACTCTATTGTAGCTTCCATAAGTCCAAGAACAGCAGGAATTAATAGTGTACCAATAGATAAGATGACTACAACATCAAAGTTTGTAACTGTTATACTTATGTTTATTGGAGGTTCTCCAGGTTCTACAGCAGGTGGATTAAAAACTTCCACCTTAGGTATAATTTTATGTACAGCTATTTCCGTAATTAGAGGAAAAGAAAATGCTGATATATTCGGAAGGACGATTCCTAGAGGATTACAATTAAAAGCTATTACTCTTTTAATTATAGGAATGGGATTAGTAATGACAGTTACTATGATGCTTACTATAGCTGAGCCAAATGAAGCCTTTTTAGATGTATTATACGAAGCTACATCAGCTTTTGGAACAGTAGGATTAACTACAGGTGTAACTCAGAGGCTGAGTGAACCAGGAAAAATCATAATTATTACGTTAATGTATTTAGGAAGAGTAGGTCCACTTACTGTAGTTATGGCTATAGTAAGCAAAAAGAAAGGCGCTAATTACAAGTATCCTGAAGGAAAGATATTGATAGGATAAACACATTTGTGAAATATTAAATAAAAAAACTGTTTTATATTTAGGAGGTTAATATGGTATGGATAATAAATATATGAAAAGAAGTAAGGAAGAGTTGAAAGAAATATTAACCAAGGAGCAATATAACGTAACTCAAGAAAATGGAACTGAGCTACCTTATATAAATGAATACTTTGATTTTTATGAAGAAGGTATTTATGTAGATATAACAACAGGAGAACCTTTATTTATATCTAGTGATAAGTTTAACTCAGGATGTGGATGGCCAGCTTTTTCAAAGCCAATAGATAGAGATTTTATTAAAGAAAATATAGATAAAAGTCATGGAATGGTTAGGACGGAAGTGCGAAGTAAAGATGGAGATTCTCACTTAGGGCATGTATTCTGTGATGGACCTGATGAACTGGGTGGATTAAGGTATTGCATAAATTCAGCTTCACTTAAATTTATTCAAAGGGATAAGATGAAGGAAGAAGGATATGAAGAATACTTAGATTTACTAGATAAATAAATGTACAGATGAGAGTATGGCATTAAGATGTGATTAAATAGATTTATCTATTTAATCACATCTTTTTCTATGTTTAAGAAATTAAATATAGAAATCTACGGTTGTATTTTAAGAAGAAAAATGTGAAAATATAGCTATGTTATTAAAAGGTTTAACAAGAGGAGGGATATATATGTTTTGGTTTTCAGAAGATAGTAAGACATTGGAGATGAAGTTTTATAAAGAAGATGAATTACAACAGCTAGTATGGAATTTTTTTATGAATAAAATTCCTAAGCTAGGTTTTGAGCAAAGAGAAGGACAAGAAGACATGGCTTTAGATATATGTAGTGCCATAGCTGATAGAGAACATACTATAGTGGAAGCAGGAGTAGGAATAGGAAAGTCCTATGCATATATAGTTCCCTTACTTTATTATAATAAACTTTTTAATAAACCTGTATTAATTGCTACATCAACTATAGCTTTGCAAGAGCAACTTATTAAAGATGTTAAAAGAATTTGTTCCTATATAAATCATAAACCAGAAATAGTTTTAGCTAAAGGCATGACTCATTTTGCATGCAAAAGTAGAGCAGATAAATATTTTAAAGAGATTCATAGAAAAGATTTTAATGATGATCTAGAAATATTATGTAATTACATAAATAATGGAGTAGTCGATAGAAAAAATATCAAATTAGATGTAGATAATAGTATATGGGACAATGTGAATGTAAAGGCAACGGATCATAATAGGTGTGAACATTATAATAGTTGTAGTTTTATGTCTCTAAGAAGAGATATGTTAAATACAGATGGTGTAATTTTATGTAATCAGGACTTATTAACCGTACATTTTCAAAAGTTAAAGAACGGACAAAAGGGGCTTTTAAATGAGAAAATAGATTTAATTGTTATAGATGAAGCTCATAATTTAGAGGAAAAGGTTAGAGCATCTTTAATTGAAAGCTATAACAAATATAAAATAAAATCTATTTTAAAAGATATAATTGAAACCATAAAAATATCATGGGTAAGAAGAGAAAGCTACGAAATTTTTAACAATATAGACCATACCTTGAATAGTATTTTCAATAAATTAAGTAATCAAGTAAAAAAACAAATTAATTCATCACCTAAGGGTGAAGAAATGGAAAAGTTCTTTATTAACATAGATGAAATACGAGAAGAGATTTTACTTTTAAACAGTAAAATTGATTTAATAAATTATAAGGTACAATTTTATAGTGATGATAATTTATGTGAAGAAATATTAGAGGAGTTAGAGAATCTTAGAGAATTTATAAAAAGCTTGATAAATATAAAGAGTAAGGATTTATTTTGGTTAGAAAACTTTAAAGATATTCATATATTTGCATGTCCTAAAAATATAAGTAAGGAGATAAATTCTTTATATTTTGATAAGTTAAAAACTACTATATTAACTTCAGCAACCATTGCAGATAAGAGCCAAGGTAGTGAAGAAGAGAGATATGAGTATTCTATTAAAAGTACAGGATTTCCAACAAATTCAGGATTTTTATCACCACCAAAACCGTCACCTTTTCCTTACAATGATAATGCTATGATATACTATACAGAAAATATGCCTCATCCAGTAGAAGAGAGAGAAAGGTTTATAAAAATTGGAGCGGAAAAAATAGTAAAGCTTCTGAATATTACAAAGGGAAAAGCGTTAGTTTTATTTACTTCTAAAAGTGATCTTAAAGAAGTTTATGAAATACTAAAACATAAAAATTTAGGATATAGGCTTTTAAAACAACAGCATATGTCTTCTCAGGATGATATACTTGAAGAATTTAAAAAAGATGAGAATTCCGTATTATTAGCTACAGGAACCTTTTGGGAAGGAATAGATATGCCTGGAAAATCATTATCAAATTTAATTATATTTAAGCTACCATTTCCAGTACCAGATCCAATTATAGAATACAAGAGGACTTTATCAGAAGATTTTTTAATGGAAGTAAGTGTACCATTAATGATAGTAAAACTTAGACAAGGAGTAGGAAGGCTAATAAGAAAGCATGATGATAAGGGGATAGTAGCAATCTTAGATTCTAGAATTGGTGAATTGTCTAATAGGCCATATAAAGATATAGTATTTGATTCTCTCCCTATTAAAAATAGAACTAATGATATAAGAAAAATAGAAAGTTTTTGGATGAAAATGGATGAATAGAGCTTAAGCAAGATATAGAAAGAAAGTCTTTCTATATCTTGTTTTTTATTATAAATATCATGAAATAACGGCTTAAAGTACATTAATAGTAACTTGAAAATATTTTATATAAGTAATATAAATTAAAGTATATGATTGTATATTTATAAATATTTAATAATAAAGTAATATTTATGAAATTAAAAAACTATAATTTCTAAAGAAGGAGAAATAGTTATTTACAGTATGTTAAATAATAGTTAAATATATGTTATTTAGTAAAAAAGTATGTTATCATATGTTGTTTAGATAATATTTATAAGATTTATATAACTAAATTTTTAATTTTTGTTTTAAAAGGTTAAAAGCTATATAGTATGGCATTGATTTAGGGGGGGTTACTATGAAAATAGGAATTGATGTGGGCTCAACCACAATTAAATCTGTGGTTTTAAATAATTTTGGAGAAGTTATTTATCAATCATATGAACGTCATTATTGTAAGATAAAAGAAAAGACTTTAGAATTGCTAAAGAAAATTAGAGACAAGTATCCAAGGGAGAAATCCATGGAACTAAGCATTTCTGGATCTGCTGCTATGGGGATGTCAGAAAAATGGAAGGTACCCTTTGTTCAAGAGGTTTATGCAACAAGGATTGCTGCAACTACTTTAGAAGATGATGTGGATGTTATCATTGAATTAGGGGGAGAAGATGCTAAAATACTATTTTTGAAGGATGGCATGGAAGTAAGGATGAATGGCTCATGTGCAGGTGGAACAGGAGCATTTATTGACCAAATGGCTACTTTGTTAAATATGTCCTTAGAAGAAATGAATGAAGCTGCTAAGCATTTTAATAAGATTTATACGATTGCTTCTAGATGTGGAGTTTTTGCTAAGTCAGATATTCAACCTCTTTTAAATCAAGGGGTAGTAAAAAGTGATTTATCTGCAAGCATTTTCTTTGCTGTTGTAAATCAAACTATTGCAGGGTTAGCTCAAGGTAGAGTTATAAAAGGTAATGTATTATATCTTGGAGGACCCCTAAGCTTTAACTCAGAATTGAGAAAAGCCTTTGATAAAACTTTGAAGTTAACAGGAAAGTGTCCAGATAACTCATTATACTATGTGGCATTAGGAGCAGCCTATTATGCAAGTAAAAAAATAGATATAGATAACTTGATTAGTACTTTAAATAGTTATAGGGAAGAAGAAACTTATACTATGGCACCACCACTATTTACAACAAAAGAAGCATATGATGAGTTTAAGCTTAGACATGAAAAAAGTGAGGTATTGATAAAGGATGGAATAGATATTTCATCACCTATAACTATAGGAATAGATTCTG
>Ga0213825_1001286_pt1 | contig 17331 bp, 17 predicted proteins | sample MC6MC0900MG_FD_179896 | JGI IMG/M metagenome (GOLD analysis project Ga0213825, IMG submission 179896) | Enriched soil aggregate microbial communities from Iowa State University, Ames, United States - MC6-MC0900-MG | ecosystem: Environmental > Terrestrial > Soil > Unclassified | place: USA: Iowa... | reverse complement strand
ATATATAAAACTAACAAAATCTTCATTATATATAAAAAGACAATTAAAAAATCCATTCATGGTGTTAATTAAATGTTTAGCTTGTATAATAGATTCAATAAATTTTATGCTATTATATATATATATTTAAAATGTAAAAGTAAAAAGCATAGTAAAAGAGGGTGAACATATGAAAACAATAGAAGTAGTAGCAGCAGTAATAAAACATGATGAAAGAATATTTATTACACGTAGAGGATACGGTGATTTTGTTGATATGTGGGAATTTCCTGGAGGAAAAATAGAAATTGGTGAATCCAAAGAAGAAGCACTTATCCGAGAGATAAAGGAAGAATTAGAATTAGATATAAATATATCAGATTTTTTAACCACAGTAGAGTATGCTTATTCAAGCTTCCATCTGACTATGCATTGCTTTATTTGCCAAATTTCTGGTGGGAAATTAAACCTAAATGCTCATAATGATGCTAAGTGGATTACCTTTGATGAATTAGATAATCAAAAGTGGATTCCAGCGGATGTTTTAGTTATTGATGCTTTGAAGAATATGTAATGAAAGGGACTTAGCAAATTAAATTACTTTGCTAAGTCCTTTTACTTTAAGAAGTAATGTATTCATAAATATCTTCTCTTACAGGAGTAATCAATTGATATTTAATTTCTACAGCTGTTTTATCAGTATTTTTCATAATAAATTGGATAGGTCTTCCTACAGCTTTAATTTTTCCAAGGAAATAAAATTCTTTTGAAATTTTATCATCCTTATTTTTTCTAACAAATAAGCTCATTTCAACACCAGTTTCTTCAGCATTATAAGCTTGTACAATATCATCAGAAGTTATTGTTCTACCTGACTTTGATATAGCAATTAACTGAGAAGGGGATTGAAACCTATCCTCATAGTTAATAGTATCAGTAATATCTTCAGATTTCTCATAGTTGATAAATACAGGGTAAGTTTTAGTGGTTTTATCAAATTTATAGCCACCAATGTTAAGGGCAACTTCACCTTTCTCCCACTCTAGTAATCTACAAACATCCTCATAGGTATATTTTTGATATAACTGAAAACTAGTATTCATATATCTTTTACTATAGAATTTTTTATATCTTTCTATTCCAAAATGAATTAATTCCTTAACCATATATATAAAATCCCTATTTTCAAGATGGTTCTTAAAGGATTCAGAAATTTTATAATCATAATCTAATTTTTCTAAGAATATACATTTTTTATAAGTTTTTTTACCAGTACCGGTGGGAAATTCATTTGTAAGAACATTAACCACATTAGTTTCAGTGCTAGCTTTAAAGTCTATATTATAATCTTTTTTTAGTTCTTTTCTTAGACTATAAATTAGATTGGTTTCATAGTTAATGGCACATTTAAGCATAAGTAGTTCATGAATTCTTTTACCAGAAGCTAATTTTTTAGAGATAAATTCAATAAATAATTCTTCAGAATCATTAAGTCTTATTTTAGAATCCTTCTCATACTTCTTTAAAAACTTATAATAGGAACCAAGACTTTTACTATCAAAGATTCTTAAAGGATCAATAGATTCATAGGTATCAAAATCCATTAAGCTTGGTATTCTACCAATTTTTTGTTTAAGGTTATTATAGCTTTCCTTAATTAGCTTAATATCATTAAAGTTAGCTTTATCAATGGATTCATATATTTTTTTCTTAGAGATTTCATCAAAATTAATAGTGGAGCAGCCAGGTATTATTCTAGTACCTTCCATAACATATTTTCTAATGGTGTCCTTATTAAAGGTTCTGTCTCCAGATAAAGCAATGGGAATTAAAAAGTTACTGTTATAGTTTCCTATAAAATCTATAATAACAACATATTCTTTAAACTTATTTTTTCTAAGACCTCTACCTAATTGCTGAACGAAGATAATAGCTGATTTAGTTGGTCTTAACATGACAACTTGATTAACAGCAGGTATATCTACGCCTTCATTAAAGATATCAACTGTGAAAATATAATCTAAAGAATTATTTGTTTCATTTTGCTCTAAACGCTGAATTGCAGCTTCTCTTTCATCTTGAGTATTTTCCCCAGTGAGTGCTACTGTGTTATATCCACGAGTATTGAATATATTTGAAAGCTGAATAGCTTCCTTTTTATCACTACAGAATATTAACCCCTTTACTCTTTCACCACAATATCCATAAAAATTAATTTTATCAATGATATGATTAACTCTATCTTCAGCTACTAAGGCTCTAAAGTCTGATTTTTCTTCTAACTCCACACCATTGACACTAATATCAGATACACCAAAATAATGAAATGGGCAAAGTAAATCTTCTTCTAAGGCCTGTTGAAGACGTATTTCATAGGCAATGTTATAGTTAAACATTTTAAATATATCAAAGTCATCACTTCTCTCAGGGGTGGCTGTCATGCCAAGTAAGAATTTAGGGCTAAAATATTCAACTATCTTTTGATAACTATTAGCTCCTGCCTTATGAACTTCATCAATGATGATATAATCAAATTCATCCTTGTTAAAACTTTGAAGTACATCATTTTTTGATAGGGTTTGGACTGTACAAAAGATAAAGTCTTTATTAATATCCTTTCGATTTCCTGATAGAATTCCCATGCTTCGAGTATCACCAAAGACATTTTGAAAGCTATTTAGAGCTTGATTGGCTATTTGTTCTCTATGTACTATAAACAGAGCCTTTTTAGGATTATAATTTCTTAACTCAAAAGCAGATAAATAAGTTTTACCAGTACCAGTTGCAGAAATTAGGAGAGCTTTATCTGCCCCATTTTCCCTGAGTTTATTTAATCCTTGTATTGCAGCTACTTGCATTTTATTTGGCTTAAGCTTATATTGTGCTAGACGAGGAACATTACTTTTTCTAGCATATTCAATTTGTTTTTTATAAATATCTTCATAGGTTTCTATCCAATCTAAAGTTAGGTCACCAGCATCCTTCCAAAGCTCCTGAAATTCATCAATAACATTTGCAGTTAAGGAACCTTCCTCTAAAGAAGAAATTTTTAAATTCCATTCTTTATTTTTAGTTAGTGCTGATTGAGTTAAATTAGAACTACCTACAATTAATTTATAGTGATCTTCATATTTAAATATATATCCTTTAGTATGAAAGTTTTCTTTGCTATATAGCTTAATTTCAATATTTGAAAACTCAAGTAGCTTCCTTAATGCTTTAGGCTCACTGAAATTCAGATAATCCGTAGTTAAAATCTTACCTTTAACACCTTTTTTATTTAAGTATTTCAAGGTTTCTAGTAGAGGGGTTATGCCACTACTTGTAATAAAGGCAACGGATATAAAAAATTCTTTACATCTAGTTAATTCAGAGATTATTTCATTTAAAACTTTGCTACCTTTTGAGTAGTCATTTACTATTAACTTTGGTATTAAAGCTAAATTTGAATCTATTAATCTATTTACTAATCCAGTTTCACTAGCTTTAATAATCTCATCTTCAATTATATTTTTATCATTTGTATCAATGGTCTTAAAGTTAATATTTGCTGTTGTATTATCTATATCTGTTTTAGTTATGGTACTCATATTTACCTCACGTTTAATATATATTTTAGTTAAAGTGTAAATAATTCATTAATCCTTATATTATAACATAAGTATATGATTATAGATTTTACTATACAATGATATAATGTATTTAAATAAAATTTCTAATAACAAAAGTGGTCGTTTATTATGGATATTAGAGAATATCTGTTGTTGATTCAAAGTTAAGATAAAACTAATAAATAATATATAGGGAGATGGCATTAAAATGGGTACAGAGTTTAGTTTAGTTAACTATTTAAATGAAGGGGTGGAAAGCATTGTAAAGGGCGCAATGAAGGCTTCTTTTCAAAATCCCAAAGAGGCAAAATTCATTATGAAATATATTTTAGAAAGCAAAAAAGCTGCTAAGAAAAGAAAAACCTTTGAAGATAAAGGACAGCACATTCCACCTTTCCTAATCTCAAGCATCACTAGTAGCTGTAATCTCTTTTGTAAAGGGTGTTATGCTAGAGCAAATAATTCTTGTAGTGAAAAGTCAAATAGAGAACAAATGACCAGTGATAAATGGGAAGATATATTTAAACAGGGGAAAGAACTTGGAATTTCTTTTATATTACTAGCTGGTGGAGAACCTTTAATGAGAAAAGATGTTATAGAAAAAGCTTCTCATATTAAAGAAATTATTTTTCCTATATTCACAAATGGGACTATCCTTGATGAAGAATATATTAAGCTTTTCGATGCTAATAGAAATCTTGTACCTGTGATTAGTATTGAAGGCAATGAGAGCAAAACTGATGCTAGACGTGGTAAAGGAACCTATGAACTTTTAATAAATAAAATGGATTCCCTTAATGCTAAAGTAATATTATATGGAGCTTCTATAACTATTACAACGGAAAATATCTATAATGTAACCAGCGAAGACTTTATATCAGAATTATATAGCAGAGGTTGCAAGCTAGTAATCTTTGTGGAATATGTACCAGTAGATGCTTCAACTAAAGCATTAGCACCAACAGACAAGGAACGTAGTTATCTTGAAAATGAACAAGCTCATCTTCGAAAAATCTATGAAGATATGATTTTTATTTCTTTTCCAGGAGATGAAAAACATTCTGGCGGATGTCTTGCTGCTGGCAGAGGTTTCTTTCACATTAACGCTAATGGAGGGGTAGAACCATGTCCATTTTCACCTTTTTCGGATACAAATCTGAAAAATTCTAGCTTGTTAGATGCATTACAATCACCTTTATTTAAAAAATTAAGCGCAGCAGAAATGCTCCTTGGTGAACATAAGGGTGGTTGCGTACTATTTGAAAAAGAAGAAGAAGTAAAAAAACTTTTACTGTGAAATATCAAATATAATTGTAGGTAAGAGGTGATCATATGGAAAATGTAGAACTAACAAATATGGTTATGGTAATGGATAAAGTAAGTAATAAAGTTCTTGTGCAGAATCGAATTAAAGGAAGTTGGACTGGAATAGCTTTTCCAGGGGGACATGTAGAAAAAGGTGAGTCTATAGTAGATTCGGCTATTAGAGAAGTTAAGGAAGAAACTGGTTTAGCAATAAGTCATTTAGAAATCTGTGGTGTTAAGGATTGGTATAGCCCAGAGGATAACAAAAGATATTTAGTTTTTCTTTTTAGAACAGATTCATATAAGGGAGATTTAATAGAATATGGTGAAGAAGGAGACGTTTTTTGGTATGATATAAATAAGCTTCATTTATTAGATCTTGCCCACGGATTTGACAAGATGGTTAAAGTAATGTTAGAGAACAAGCTTAATGAGTATTTTATTACAGAAAATCAACAAAAATCTGGTTGGAATCATATAATAAAATAAATTAAGTACATAGAGGAGACTTACAATGAGTATAAAAACAAATGAGAAAAAAACAAATGTGAAAAAAAGAAATATAAAGAAGAAAAATAAGAAGAAAAAAATCAACAAAAAAGTAAGGCGTTTAATATCAATAGTAGTTATATTATTCATAGTATATACAGGATGTGGAAAAGTTAAAGAAATATTTGATAAATCAAGTATAAATGATAATGAAAAAGAATTACAAGAAAATACACATATAGATAAAATACCAGATGAAGTAATAAATTCAAATGATTTAACTGTACAAAATCTATTGAAAATGTCAAAAGATTACCCTGAGATTGATACTATTCTAAGTAATTTAAGTTTGTATCCAAAAGAACTTTTGGAGCTAGCATCCCGAAAAGTAGAAACAATAGATTTTGTTGCTGATTACCCTAATTATAATCCAGATTCAAATAAGCAAATATCTATAAAACAAGATTATAAAAAAGGAAAAATTCCACTGTTTATGCAATGGGATAAAAGATGGGGATATGAAAAATACGGATCAAACTTTATTGCTATTAATGGCTGTGGGCCTACGGCTTTAGCTATGGTAGCAGTAGGTCTTACCGGCAATACAGATATTAATCCAAAAGTTGTAGCTGATTTTAGTAGTGAGAATGGATATTTAGTTGATGGGATAGGATCAAGTTGGACTCTTATGACCGAAGGCGCAAAACAATTTGGATTGAATGGTAGAGAATTACCGCTAACTAAGTCTGAGATCTTAGATACTTTAAAAAAAGGACAACCTATAATAGCGAGTATGGGACCAGGAACATTTACCACAGATGGACATTTTATAGTATTAACAGGTGTTGATAGTAAAAATAATATAATAGTAAATGACTCAGATAGTATAAAAAGAAGTAAACAAACATGGGATATAAATGTGTTCATGGAAGAAACTGAAAATTTATGGACTTTCACAGCTGAATAAATTATTAAGCTTATATAATATAAAATAAGTTAATTGGTGTAGAACTATTAATTATTTAGAAAAGAATGGCCTATGAAGTAAAAATAAGATCTTAAGTGTAAAACTTAAGACCTTATTTTTTTCTATTATTTTGAGAATCTTTCTGGGTTTTTACCAATTTCATTACATAAAGATGTGATTACGTTACAGGCGTTGGATAAATTTTCCTTGTTGATTTTATCAGCGGTATCTTTATCTGTATGATAATTATCAAATGGACCATATTCAAAATATGCTACTGGTATACCAGCTGATTCAAAAGCTACATGGTCACTTCTGTTACTTTCATCTCTTCTATTATCATATTCGAAATTATTCATACAACTTACTGCTAAATCTGCAGTTAAAGAATCCTTAGAGCCATCCATTGTGTAAACACATAAATTATCACCGATACCAACCATATCAGCATTTATCATTGCAATAGTATTTTGCAAGTCATCACTACTTAAAGATCGAACATAATAATTTGAACCTACTAAACCTATTTCTTCAGCACCAAATGCAATAAATTTAATATTGCAATCAAGGTTTTTCTTGGATAAAACCCTTGCTGATTCCATTACAGTAGATATACCTGAAGCATTGTCATTGGCAGCAGGCGTATCTACACCATCATAGTGAGCTCCAACTACTATAGTTTTAGCATCTTTCTTTTTAGATTTTAATGTTGCAATAATATTTTTTGATTTACTATCTATACACTGACTATCAACCTTTATTGTGGCTTTAAGGCCTTTTTCTGAGGTTATTATGGTTGAAGTAAGATATTCTGCATCAGCTTTAGATATTGCAACAGCTGGTATTTTTGTAGGTTCAACTAGAGTAGCTGATACAGGTTCTTCACTATTAGGATCAAAAAATATAACGCCTACAGCACCCATTGCAGCAGCTCTTTCAGTTTTATTTCTAAATGTATCACCACCACGCTGAATGATTACAAGCTTATCCTTTACTTTAGCTTTTTCTAAATCAGTTTGTGATCCCATATATCCATTAACAACTTCTGAAGTTAAGCCTTCCTTTGGAGTCTCTTTACTAAAGGTTAAGGCCTTAGATTTAACCACTTTACTTTCAGGTATATCTATTTTTACTTCTACATCATTACATTTAAATGCTATTACAGGAAATTCTTGCTCATCAATAGTAAGTCCCATATCTTCAAACTGCTTAGAAATATATGATGCTGCATCCTTTTCTCCATCAAACCCTGTTATTCTAGCATCATCTTTTGCTGAAAGTTTTTCTATTGTGCTATATATACTATCTGCTGAAATATCCTTTGAAAAGTCTGTGAATTTTATGCTAGTTATATCACTTATGCTAGAGGACTTGTCTTTAACACCATTACAACCCACAAGTGATGTTATAACAATTAAAGAACAACATATACTTATTATTTTTTTTGTACATTTCAAAGTTAATCCCTCCCCAAAATTATTAGTAAATATAACTTTTGTTTTAATTTTTAAATAGGTAAAATTTTAAGTAGTTCACTCCTTTCATTTATAACTAAATAACAATTATATAGTATTTAGTATAATTCAATTTATTCCTTTTGTAAATTATATGAATATATTAACAATTAATTACAATTAGTTCTGGTAAAAAATTAAGTACATTAACACTTTTTATAAACTTTATCTATTAAAGATTTTAATAGATAAAGTTTATCCTAAATATTAGAAATAATGTTATAATATTAGTATAATTATTAACAAAAATAAGAATAAATTATTATGAAGTGGTGGAACAAATGAAAGAGCTATCAGACTTATTTAAACCCATAACTAATAATATAATAAATAAATCAGATACTTATAGAGAAGTTGAGCCATGTGATACTTTAAAGCCATATATAAGATGCTTCTGGGGAAGTCCAGTGCCTTATAGAAATAAGGAGATAACTAAAGATGGGGATAGAAACAATATTGTGATTCCAGATTGTTGTATGGATATAATTTTTGACATAGATTATAGCAATAATAAAGTAAATAACCTATTTTGTAGTATAAATGATTCTCCTTTTTATACAGAAGAGGTTAAAACCTCAGCGTTGATTTCTACCTTTGGTATCCGATTTAATTTTTGGGCTGTGCATTTATTTACAGATAATCAATTGCCTAAAAAGTGTAATGAGTTTGCAATTGTAGATCAATACTTTATAGGTTTAAGAAAAGAAATTGAAGATATAGTTATATATTATCCCAAAATTGAAGAAAGAATATATTACATAGAAAAGTTATTGATTAGAAGATTATTCAATAATAATTTTAGCAATAAAAATTTATTAAATGGAGTATATTATATTTTAAAATCTAAAGGGGTAACTACAATATCAGATATTAGTAATTATAGTTCTGTTAGTTCTAGACAGTTGGAGCGTATCTTTGGAGAATATATTGGAGTAACTCCTAAGAAGTGCTGTAGTTTAGTTAGATATCAAAATATATGGAAAGACTTAGCTTTTAAGAGAGATTTTAATCTTAGTAATATTACTTATAGCTATGGTTATTGTGATCAAGCTCATATGATAAATGACTTTAAAAAATACCATGGAAACACGCCTATGAAAGCTATAAAAGAGTTAATTAAATAGAATGTCGCATTTTTACAATACTAAAGAAGCTTAATGTAATAACCTTAAGTTATGAAATAAAATTTGTGAGGTGTACTATGGAAAAGTTAAAGGTAAGTCAATTAAAAAATATAGAGAATCATATATTTAACAATGCTAGAGATATTGAAAAAGTAAAATGGAATTATCTTTTTAATAATGGAAGCAAAGAGTCTATAGTGTCGGAGTTAATTAAATATCAAAATGAGGATGGTGGCTTTGGAAAGGGATTAGAGGCAGATATGCTATTGCCATCATCAACAAGTATAGCATCTACTGAGGCTATTTTTATTGCATATGATTATGAGCTTAATTGTGAAGAGTCGTGGTTTAAAAATTTATTAAATTATTTTGAAAAAACCATTGATGATACACCATCATTTTGGGAGAAGGTTCCAAAGGAAGTAGAAAACTTTCCCCATGCACCATGGTGGACATATGCTACAGATACAAAATTTACTCCTAACCCTTGTGCTGTTGTTGCTTCAGCTTTTATCAAGTATGGTAATGCTGTTCAAAAGGAGCTAGGTAATAAAATTGTAGCTAGATGTATAGAGTTTTTAAATAGTAATGAAGAGTGTTCTGACCATGATTGCTATTGCCTACAAAGATTATTTATAGTTTTAAAAGAACTAAATTCTAACTTAATTAATGACGTAACTATTAGGGCTATGGAAAGAAGAATATTAAATTGTCTTTGCAGAGATGAAAATAAATGGATGGAATATGTGCCACAACCTTTGGATTTAGTAACTTCGCCTGAGTCACAATGGTATAAGTTAGTTGAACCTTTTGTAGAAAAGAATTTTTCTTTCTGGATTAATACATTGAAGGAAGAGGGTTTTTGGCAACCTAATTTTTCATGGGGAGTAGATAGTGAAGTAGCTAGAAAGGTTACTAAAATTTGGACTTGCTACATAACTGTGAAAAGAGCAATGATTTTTAAAGATTTTGGGCTAATAAATCTACATTAATTTTAAATTAATATGTGACCAAACTTTGGATTTAATGGTGGTGCTCGCCTCCACCATTAAACCCACGACAATACAGAAATGTGTTGTCGTGGGTTTTTTTTATTTATCTCCACCTATAATATCAGATTTGTTTAGTGAAAAAATTATATCTTGGAAAGTATGATCAAGAATCAGCAGAGCTTATGTAGTGAATTAATTTAACTTATAGCCTTATTCTAATATAAGGCTATAAATGGTGAACTTTAAGAACATTTAATGATAAAAATTACTTTTTTAGAATTTCAATTGAAGAAACATTAACAAAGATGAATTTTGATGTGAAAGATAATTTAAAGGATGTCTTTGAATTTTACAACTATAAAACAGGGGAGATTACTCTTAAGGATACTTTATGAAGTACTTTCTCTAGTATTGAGGATATCTTTCCAGACTCATATTTTTCAGTCCTACAGGAGCTAGTAAAAGTTAGTGATTATAATAAGATAGCAGAGCTTTATGGATTGGCACAGTATGAGCTAGAAGATAATGAATACGTGGTTCTTTGTAATTATGATAGTATGCTGGACATTAGAAATAAAGCCTTGAAGGCTGGGGCGACAATTACTATAGATGATCATAAATACACTCCTAAGTTTGACCATTGTGAGGATGGCTTTATCACCATGTCTCCAGAGAAGATGAATATGGGAATTATTCTTGTACCAGATAATGCAGTTAGCAAGGCTATGAAAAACCAAAGTTTTTTAATTGCTAACTATAATGCTACCAACAAGGTGAATAAGCAAAAAATCGAGGATAAAATCTTAGATTTACACAGTAACAGCTATGCACAAAATTCTGAATTGATAATTAACACTAAGATAGCAATTAATGATATGAGTATAGGCATGGCAGCTATGGCTGTGTTCCTTGGAATATATCTAGGCATAGTATTTTTAATTTCTAGTGCTGCTATTTTAGCCTTAAAAGAGCTATCTGAGTGCTCAGATAATATAAAGAGATATAGCATTCTTAGAAGACTAGGTGCAGATGAAAGGATGATTAATAAATCAATATTTAAGCAGATTGGTGTATTCTTTGCATTCCCATTGGCTTTAGCAGTTATACACTCAATCTTTGGAATACAGGTGAGCAATCTTATGCTTCAAACCTTTAGAAAGGCAAATATACTTCCATCGATAATAATGACAGCAGGTTTTTTAATAGTAATATATGGAGGATATTTTATCATTACCTATTTATGCTGTAAGAATATAATTAAAGAAGATTGATACTTACTTTGATATCAAGAAGTTAAATTTTAAGATACTATCCCTTAGATGTCTTGTATGATGAGAGTCCATCTTTATTAAGGCGAAGTTACATTATAATGAATGTAAGCACATTTTCAAAATCTAAAACATATTATGACCTTATAAGATTATAAAAGGAGATAATAATATGTATAATACTTATAGGATGTATCCATGCCCTTATTGTGCTACCATGCCAATAGATAATTTAGATGGTATGTATGATGATTATAACACTTATCCATATCCTGACTTTGTTAGCACACCAAATTATAATGATCCAGATTTTTCGAGGCAGTTTAATGACCAGTATATTTCTTTTAATGATGAATTTGAGTATGATTCACGATTTGATTGTCCACAATCAGTAAAGAGTAAGGGTCAAAGTGAATTAAAGAATTATGGACCACAACCACAGCCCTTTGTAGTTGACATAAGTGAAGCCACTAAGCAAAATAATACTTTTCGTACGGTTTTATGGACAGGAAAACATCTACAAGTTACCTTAATGAGCATCAATGTTGGTGATGATATAGGTTTAGAAATTCATCCCAACGTTGATCAGTTCATACGTATTGAAGCAGGCCAAGGAATTGTTAAGATGGGAAGTAGTAAGGACAACTTAGATTTTCAAGCAAAAGTTTATGATGATTTTGCAATTATGGTACCTGCTGGTACATGGCACAATGTTATTAATACGGGCAATAAACCACTTAAAGTATATGCTATCTATGCACCACCACAACATCCACGTGGTACAGTTCATATGACCAAAGCAGATGCAGAAGCTGCTGAAAAGAACCACCGCTAATTAAGATCAATTATATGCAAGATTGATACAAAGATAATTTGTGGAGATATATCATTGTTTGAAAAATTAACATGTACGTATTTACAAATATAAAATTTAGTACCATGAAGTATCAATCTCAGGGTATTTTTTCGTTCAGCTACTAACAAATATACTACCTTATAATCTAGGCGAGGTAATGGAAAGGATGATTAGGGTAGAATTAATTGGTTTTATAGAACTTATCTACATTTGATTTAAAAATAGGATCATATTCATAATAATTAGTTATGATAAATATACTATAAAAGAAAATGATATTATTCCAGGGAGTAGTCAATGTATGATTTAAATATGATAGGTAAAAGTGTACCAAGAAAAGAATCTTTAGACAAAGTAACAGGTGCAGCAAAGTATACAGATGATTATGAAACCACAGGACTTTTACATGCAAGAATGGTAACAAGTCCCTATGCTCATACAAAAATAAAGTCTATTGAATATGAAAATTCACTAATAAAACCCACGACAATACAGAAATGTGTTGTCGTGGGTTATTTTAGTTTATAGGAATTTAGAGAAAGACTTTATATTTATAATTACTATGTAAAGAAGAATGACATATTAAATTAACCTTTTGGTTTGAATATAATGGCAGAAATAAACCCAAAGATTATTGCTGAAGAAACTCCTGCACTTACTGTCTTTAAAACACCAGTAAATATTCCTATAAACCCCGTTTGCTCAGCCTCAGTTATAGCCGCTGTTACAAGAGTATTTCCAAAACTACTTATAGGGACAAATGCTCCCGCACCTGCGAACTTCACCAAAGGATCATATAGACCAAGTCCACCTAAGATTGCACCGATTACAACTAGTGTGCAAGTTGTGTGTGCAGGAGTAACCTTTAAAGTATCCATTATAAGTTGCCCGATAACACAAATTAAACCACCTACTATAAATGCAAAAATAAATTTTTCCATAACTTAACTCACACCTTCTTTTTTACATTTCTATAGAAACAGCATGGGCAATGCTAGGTATGCTTTCCTTTTGTTGAAAGGAGAGAGGAGACATTAAGGCCCCTGTTGCAACAATTAATATTTTCTTTAACTCTCCTTTTCGCATACGATTAAGTAAATGTCCATAAGTTACAACAGCAGAACAACCACAGCCACTGCCACCAGAAAAGCTTGGTTGATCTTTTTTATATATTAAAAGTCCGCAATCTGTAAAAATATGTGTTGGCATATTTATGTCATGTTTTTCCAATAAAGCATTTGCAAGTTCATGACCAACTTTTCCTAAATCACCAGTAGCAATAAGGTCATAATGAGAAGCATCAATATTTAGATCCCTAAAATGAGCTTCAATGGTATCTACAGCTGCTGGTGCCATAGCTGCTCCAACGTTATAGGGATCTGAAATTCCCATATCTACTACTCTTCCTATGGTAGCAGAAGTTATTTTAGGCCCATCTCCATTTTGTCCAAGGACTACAGCTCCAGCTCCAGTTACTGTCCACTGAGCAGTAGGTGGCCTTTGCACACCATAATCTGTAGGATATCTAAATTGTTTTTCAGCAGCTGCATTATGACTACTTGCAGCTGCTACAACATATTTAGCTGCTTTACTTTCTATTAATTGAGCTGCTAATGCTAAACCTTCCATGGAGCTAGAACAAGCACCAAAGACTCCTAAATAAGGTATTCCTAAAGTTCTTGCAGTAAAGCTACTAGAAATGATTTGATCCATTAAGTCTCCACTAAAAAAAAAGTTAATATCTTCTTTTTTCAAATTTGATTTTTGTATTGCTCTTTCGCAAGCATGTTCAAGTAGAGCCCTTTCTGCTTTTTCATAACTATCTTGTCCAAGCCATAAATCTTCATGAAGTATATCAAAGTCATCAGCTAAAGCACCATTACCTTCAAAAGGACCACCAACAGCTGCAGAAGCTAATATGGTAGGTTTAGAACTAAAAATCCAAGATTGATGTCCTTTAAGCATTTACATCGCCCCCAACCATTTTATTGTCATTTTTATTGTAGCAACTACAAAAGCAGAAAAAACTCCATAAACAATAATGGCGCCTGCAAGTCTGAACATATTTCCAGCTACTCCAAGTACAAATCCTTCACTCTTATGTTCAATTGAAGCAGAAGCTATAGAGTTGGCAAAACCTGTAATAGGAACAGCGGTTCCACATCCAGCCCATTGACTAAGATGATCATAAATTCCAAGGCCAGTAAATAATGCTGCAAAAAAGATTAAAACTATGGAAGTGGGCGCTACTGAGGTCTTTTCATTAAAATTAAAATAGTTAATGAAAATCCACTGTAATCCTTGACCAATTGTACATATTGCACCGCCTACGAGAAAGGCTCTAAAACAATTAGTTAAAATAGGTCTTTTAGGCTCTATATTCTTTACTAATTCGTCATATTGTTGCTGAGTTGTGGTCATTTTTTTCTTCTTCATATCTGACATTTATTTCACCCTCTAACGTAATAAATATGGTTCTAATTTTTTCATGACTTTTTCTAATTTTTCAGCGTTTTGCGAGTACATATTTTTTGAATCTTCATTGTCACAGTCTAAAGAAAATGATAGGAGATCTGCTTGACTTTTTTGAATACTAGCATATAGCATTTCTTTAACCTGCGTTTTAGGGACTTGTATCATATCATCAAAGATATCTACATATAGGTCTCCAGAAGAATCTACTTGACCAAGAAAAACATTTTCAAGGGAAACTCCTTTGATTTCTAGCTGGGTTGTAAGCCAGCCTCGATTTAATCCAGCATTAGTAAGGCCTTCATCTAATATATTTCCATCTAAAATAACTGGTTGAGGTTCAGTTTTAGTTGCTACCTGTTTTCCTAAATCATATGGGGTAACAGGTTTTTTATCAGCTTTTAAACTAACATTTATATCTCCGGTTGATTCCATTACAGCAAATTCAACGTCTGCTAAGTTAAATGCTTTTTTTGAACGCATTTCTTGTAGGAATTCTTGACCTGTAATTCTCTCTTTAGATAAGTTATCTTCCATGACTTTACCGTTTTTAACGAGTACTCTTTTCTTACCATGTATTAGGTTATAGACCAACTTACTTTTCATGGAAGCGTAATCTAAGATAAGAGGCATCAATGCCCAAACAGCCAGCGTAATTAGTCCAAAGTAAATATTATCAATGATATTTAAAGAAATTAAAACAATTATAATAGCAATGACGGCATAAGAAATAAAGTCAAAGGGAGTAGCCCTAGCTAATGTCTTCCTCTTCATATATTTTGTTATAACTAATGATAAAAAAAATAAAACTATTGAATTAAATAATATTATTAACCAAGAATTCATATGCTACCTCACTTAGTTCCCTTTATATTGGGGCTCCTCAAATTCCATAGATCCTATTCTTTTTTCTAAATCCATTTTAATTTTATTTATTTCTTCAGATGTCTGATTATAAATAGCTCTAGATTTTTTATCACGTTCTTGTAATGAGTACATTTTTAAAGTAGCCTCAGCCCCCTTTAGTGTAGCCAATGTTTGTTTTACCTTTGAAATCGCAGTCATATAAAAGTCTCCTTTATATTTATTAAATTACTTTTTAACTTACTTTAACCAATAAGCTTAATTTTAATTCATTTATTAATATAAATATTTATTTAAATTATTAAGGCATCTGAAAATAAATAATAAGTCAAAGATGGGAAGTATATTTTGAGTTAGACAAGGAAACAGGTTCCACAGATAGTAGTACTATCTAAAGGTTCTGTTGACGCAGTATAACAAAAAATAGACGAGCATTCTGACTTATCTATTTTTTGAAGATGCCTAAAGACATATTGCTAAAGTTTAATAAATATATACTAGGTTAAAAAAGAAATATATTTCATTATGATAAGTTGAATATTTAAATTGATTATGAACAAAATATATTTGCAATAAAAAATTATAAAGGAGGGATTTTTATGCCAACAGGAACTAAACTTGAAACAGCATTAGCTAGTGTTAAAGGATTAGCTGCTGATATGAAGACATTTTCTTTAGATACAGATAATCAAGAAGCAAAACAAATGTTTAATCAACTTGCAAGTACAATGGAAAATATACAACAAACGCTTCAATCAAGAGTTGATTTTATAAAGCAAGAAGAACCTCAATACAATAAATAATTAATATACTCTCATATCTAGTTAAAATTATATTTTATAGATATGGGAGTATATTAATATATAATATAGTTTTCAGTTCTTTTAGAATTATTAAACTATGACAAATTGTAATAACAAATTGAACTAATTTCTATACACTCTCCTTTAGACTTATTGTTTGTACAGGATATATTCTTTGATTCGCTATATTTGGGGTAATTATTTCTAATTGCTTGTAAAGTGATGTAGTATTAATAAACTTATATTTTTATGATAATATTATTATGAGCTTATTAATAGATAAAATTATTGAAGGAAACTTAAGAGGAGAGAAAAATGAAATATCGCGAAAATATTAGAAATTCAAAAAGAATAATTATAAAAATTGGTACATCAACCTTAACCTATGACAATGGAAACATAAACTTAAGAAGAATTGAAAAAATAGCCATGTCAATATCTGACTTAATAAATAGTGGGAAAGAAATAATCCTTGTAACATCTGGATCAATAGGTGTTGGAGTAAGTAAAATGAACTTAAAGGAAAGACCAAAAACTATTAGAGAAAAGCAGGCAGCAGCATCTGTGGGACAAGTAGCACTTATGAATATTTATAGCAAACTATTTGGAGAATATGGCTATTCAGTAGGTCAAATACTTTTAACAAGGGACATTATAGAATGTGAAAGAAGTAGAAATAATGTTGCAAACACTTTTGAAACCTTGATAGAAAGCGGAATAATTCCAATAGTAAATGAAAATGATAGTGTATCTATAGATGAAATTGAAAACGTATCTAGATTTGGAGATAATGACAATCTAGCAGCAATAGTTTCTACTATTGTGGATGCAAATCTTTTAATAATACTATCAGATATCGATGGTTTCTATGACTCTAATCCAAGAACAAATAAGGATGCAAAGCTTATAAAAGAAGTGAAGTCTATAACGGAAGAAGTACAAAATTTTGCAGAAGGTGCAGGAAGTAATTTAGGTACAGGTGGCATGGAAACTAAAATACATGCAGCCAAGCTTGTAACTGATAATGGCACAAATATGATATTAGCAAATGGAAAAGACCCAAGTAGACTTATTGATATATTAAATG
>Ga0213825_1001282_pt1 | contig 17371 bp, 14 predicted proteins | sample MC6MC0900MG_FD_179896 | JGI IMG/M metagenome (GOLD analysis project Ga0213825, IMG submission 179896) | Enriched soil aggregate microbial communities from Iowa State University, Ames, United States - MC6-MC0900-MG | ecosystem: Environmental > Terrestrial > Soil > Unclassified | place: USA: Iowa... | reverse complement strand
AGGAAGCCCAGGTTGAGCAGGCTGCCGCTGGCGTTGACGGCACTGCTGCTGCCACCAGCGCAGAAGTTGCCGGCACCGGCACTGCCACCGGCGTTGCCACCGGCACCATCACCACTGTCGCAACCGTCGGGGCCGCTGTCGCGGTCGCTTCGGTTGCCTATGCCGTTGGTTCGGGCAGCAGCAGCGACGACGCTGGCAACAACAATGGCGGTGGCACCACCCCGCCGGGCCCGGGCGGAACCACGGGTACCACCGGTACCACGGGCACCACCGGCACCAATTGATCCGCTAGCCGGAACAATGTCATAACGCCCTCGCCGGGCGCAGGTCCGGCGGGGGCTTTTGTTTTGCCCGACAGGGCTAGGAAGAATCATCGATGGACTGCAAGCGTCTCGGCGCCACTTTGGCGCTCGCCCTCTCCCTGTCTGGCTGCATGTTTGCACCCGGTCAGCACATGCGCTCCAGCGCGTTCGCACGTGATGACCAGCCGGTCGGAAACGACCAAATCGAGCTGATCCCGATCACGCCGAAGCTGATCGCCATGGACCGCGCCGCGCGCGATCTTCCCGGCCTGCCCGCTGCGCTGACCAGTTATCAGCCCAAGGATTATCAGATCGGCGCAGGCGACGTGCTGTACATCACGGTTTGGGATCACCCCGAACTGACCGTACCAGCAGGCCCGCAGCAGCAGCTCAACGCCGCTGGCCGCCCTGTGCAGTCCGATGGAACGCTTTTCTATCCTTACGTGGGCAAGGTCATCGCCGCCGGCATGACGCCGAGCCAGCTACGCGAAGAACTTACGAGGAAGCTGGCGCGCTATATCGAAGCGCCGCAGGTGGACGTGTCCATCCTGACCTACGCCAGCCAGCGCGTCTGGGTCACCGGCGCGTCGCGCCAAGCGGCCACGGTTCCACTTACCGTTACTCCGCTCACTCTGGGCGATGCCATCAGCCAGTCCGGCCTGGATGCTACCCAGGCAGATCTGTCCGGAGTGCGCCTGACCCGCGATGGCGTCACCTATACCATCGACCTGGATCGCCTCGGTCGCCAAGGTGGGGGTGCAACCAACATCTTCCTGAAGTCCAGCGACCACCTGTACGTGCCGTACCTGGATCGCAAGGAGATCTTCGTGGTGGGCGAAGTCAACCAGCCCGGCGCGATGAGCTTCAAGACCAGCGATATATCGCTCAGCCAGGCACTTGGCCGGGCACGCGGGATGCAGCAGACGACGGCCAACGGCAATGCCGTCTACGTGATCCGCGGCTCCCAGGACCTGCAGAGCATGCCGTCCACTGTGTATCTCTTGGAAGCAAGGTCGCCGACCGCGTTCGCCGTGGCCAGTCAGTTCGAACTGATTCCCGGTGACGTGGTCTTCGTCGGCGCAGCGGGCGTCACCCGCTGGAGCCGCTTCGTGAACCAGCTTCTGCCCTTCACCTCGATCATCAGCAACGCTGCAAGCGCTCGCAACGATCTCGAAAACTGACGGTGGTTGACTGATGAGCAGGAGCGCTCTCGCCGCCCCGACCAAGGCGCAGCGCGGCATCGCTGCGCTGCTGTTGATCACCCTGGCATTGACCGGTTGCGGCGTGGTAGCGCGTACCAGCATCCAGACGGTGCAGTTGGCCGTGCAGGGCACGCCCGACGTACTGCCCTCCGCGGCCGAGGTCGCCGCCAAGCCGTACCCGCAGATCAAAGTCAGCAGCCCCAACGGCGGGGCCGTGTTGGTGCTGGGCAACATCGATGCTGGGCGGCAGGCATGGTACAGCAGCGAGCGCAGCATCGTGTTCCTGCAAGATGGTCTTTTGGTTGGCACGCACGGCGGCACGCCGGAGCTCCAGCAGATGTGGATCGAGGGCGACAACCCCTTCCACGCCCTGCATACGCTGCAAGGCACTGTAACCGTACAGCGCCGCTACGACCTGTTGCCGGGCTATCGCTACGGCGTCCCAGTCACCGGCACGCTGGAGCGCCTGAGCGCCGAGCCGGTGGACATCCTTGGTAAGGTGCGCACGCTGGTGCATGTTCGCGAGACATTGCGTGGCAAGCAGTGGAAGGGCGAGAACCACTACTGGGTGGACCCCGCGAGCGGCTTCATCTGGAAGAGCAAGCAGATGATCGCACCAGGCACGCACCTGGAAATCACCCAACTCAAGCCGTACAGACTGGACCTGCAACGTCGATGAAACAGCGATTGTTCGCCCTCGCACTGGGCTTGGTGACCTGCGGTGCCTGCATTGCCGCACCTACGATCAACGTTGACGTCCTCGGCCAAGTCCACAACCCCGGCGCACAAGTTCTGTCGGCCGACGCCCGGCTGAGCGATGCAGCGCTGGCCGCCCAACCGCTGCCAAGCGCCTACCCTCTAGCGGCCGCATGGCTGCGCCAGGCCGACCGGCTGGCACAGACGCGGCTCAAGGCCGGCGTGCTGTTCAACCTGGGCCAACTCGAGGAACGCGCCGATCGCGACCCCGACGGCGCACAGGCCGCCACTGCACTTGCACGGGAGATCGACAGCATGCCGGTCACCGGGCGCGTTCCCGCGTTGCTCGCCGCGCGCAATGTTGAAGCCGCGCTATCGGAGAACCGCCCGCTTGCCGATGGCGACCGCCTCGTCTACCCGCCCCGCCCCGCCACCGTCACGGTGATGGGTGCAGTTGCCCAGAAATGCATGCTAGATCATGTGCCTGACCAGGCACCGCGTGCGTATCTGTCGCACTGCCCTACCCTAGCCGCCGCCAGCCGCGATGACCTGTACGTCATCCAGCCCGATGGCCATGCGGAGAAACTCGGCATCGCCCTGTGGAACCGCTCGTCGGCGTCCACGCTTGCACCAGGCGCCATCATTTATGTGCCAGTGCAGGCCAGTACGCTCGGCCAGACCGCGCCCGATCTCAACGACGAAGTCGCCCGCTTCCTCGCCACCCAGGTGCTGGATGCGCCCGGAGTTTCGCTTTGATTTCTTCGCTTCGCACACCCGCCGCGCGTCTTGCGCTTGCCGCGCTCAGCCTCAGCATCAGCAGCGCCTTGCATGCCCAGAACGCTCCGGCGCCTACCGCCAGCGACTGGGGCGGCATCGGCCTGTTGCAGACGCCAACGGCGCGCATGGCCGACGAAGGCGAGCTCGCCTTTACCGCCAGCCACACCTCGCCGTACAGCCGCTACAACATCGTGCTGCAGCCGCTGCCATGGATGGAGGGCGCGTTCCGGTATGTGTCGGTGGCCAATCGGCGCTATGGCCCGGAATGGTTCAGTGGAAAACAGAATTACAAGGACAAATCGATCGACCTTAAGGTTCGGTTGCTGAAGGAGTCACGATGGGTTCCCGAGGTCTCTGCTGGTGCTCGCGACATCGGAGGCACCGGCCTCTTCTCCAGCGAGTATCTCGTGGCTAGCAAGCGCTGGGGCGCATTCGATACAAGCGTTGGCGTGGCTACCGGCTACATCGGTAATCGAGGCGACTTTTCCAATCCCCTAGGCGCATTGAACGACAAGTTCAAAGAGCGACCAGATGCTTCGTCGGACGTCGCCAACGCAGGCAACCTGCGACAGAATGGCTTCTTGCGCGGTCCCGTTGGCATCTTCGGCGGCATTGCATACCAGACGCCGTGGGAGCCGCTGCAGCTGAAGCTGGAATACGACGGCAACGATTACAAGCGCGAGCCGCAGGGTAACAACCAGCGCCAGCGCAGTCCGTTCAATCTCGGCGCCAGCTATGCGGTCAACAAGAACGTGCACCTGCATTTGGGCTGGGAGCGCGGCGACCTGGCGATGTTCGGCGTTACGCTGCGCACCAATCTGGCACAAGCCAGCTCCATGCCGAAGCTGCTGGATCCACCGCCGGTTGCCCCACACTTGAACGCTGCATCCGATTCCACCCCCGATCCCATCCACGAGCGGACGACCACAACCGACTGGACGGACATCGCCCGCCAGCTCGAGCGGAATGCCGGCCTGCGGGTGGAACGCATCAGTCAGCGCGGCCCGGAGATCATCGTCGCTGGCGAGCAGCGTCGGTACTATTACCCGGCACAAGGGCTGGGGCGTACCGCGCGTATCCTCGACAACGAAGCGTCGGCAGACGTCGACTGGTTCACGGTGCAGAACACCCGCCTGGGCGTGCCCATCGTTGAATCCAGCATCGAGCGCCAGGCCTTCACCGACTACCTGCAAGGCCGGACCGGGTTGAGCGAACTGGCCGGCCACGTCGAAACCGCACCTCCCGCCGCGCAGCGACGCCAGACTCTGTACCGGGCTCCACTGCGGCACTTCGACGGCGCGTTCAACATCGGCTATCAGCAGTCGCTGGGGGGACCGGACGGCTTCGTGCTGTTCCAGGTTGCCGGCACGTACAGCGCCAACCTGTATATGACGCGGAACCTGTGGCTCACCGGCACGCTCAGCTACAACGCGTACAACAACTACGACAAGTTCAAATACGACGCGCCCAGTCGGTTGCCGCGGGTGCGCACCAACATCCGCCGCTACATGACCACCGAAGACCTGACCGTGCCGAACCTGCAGCTGACCGGCACCCGGCAGCTCGGCCGCGACCTATATGGCATGGCATACGCGGGTCTGCTGGAGTCCATGTACGGCGGCGTGGGTGGCGAAGTGCTGTATCGACCGCTCGACGAGCGTTGGGCCATCGGCGTGGAGGCGAACTGGGTGAAGCAGCGCGATTTCGACCAGCGCTTCAGCTTCCGCGACTACAGCGCAGCCACTGGCCATGCCAGCTTCTACTACATGTGGGGCCAAGAGCGGCGCGTAGTGAGCGCGATCAGCGCGGGGCGCTACCTGGCCAAGGACTGGGGCGCCACTCTGGCGGTGTCGCGCGCGTTTGACAACGGCGTCACCATGGGTGCCTACGCGACCAAGACAGATGTCTCTTCCAAGGATTTCGGCGAAGGGAGCTTCGACAAAGGCATCTACGTTTCGGTCCCGTTCGACTTCATGTTGCCGCGATCAACACGCGCACGTGCGAATTTTGCCTGGAACCCCTTGTATCGAGATGGGGGCGCGCGCGTTGGACACGCCTACGGCCTTTACCAAACGACTTCTGAGCGAGATCCAGAGTTCCTCTTCAACAACCTTGATTTTGTGGACCATTGACTTAGCAGGATAACTGCAGGCCAGGATGCTATGCCCGTCGCCGGGCGGACTGATGTCCGCACGACAACGAAATCTGTGGCGGCTGCGTAAGCTCCCCCGTCAAGCAGACATTTCTAAAGTAGAGCTTCTGGCGTGAGCGGTACGGCACTCGACGGGGCTCACGCCGCTGACCGAGTCATGTGGACGAATCTCGTTGTAATCGATCATCCACCAATGCGCTGCCTCACGTACGCCCTCAAGGCGTGCGAAGAGGTGCTGGTCCAGCACCACCTCACGGATAGTGCGGTTGAAGCGTTCGATGAAGGCGTTCTGGTTGGGCTTGCCAAGTTGGATGTATCGCAGCGCCACGCCACGCCGCTGAGTTTGGCCCACTGGGTAAATGCTTCGCCCAGGAACTCAGGGCCATTGTCCGACCGTAGAACCTGCGGTAATCCGTGATCACGTTTGAGCTGCTCGAACACGCGCACCAAGCGACCAGAGTTGAGTGATGTATCCACCTCAATATGCAGCACCTCGCGGTTGAAGTCGTCGACCACATTGAACGTTCGGATTCGTTTGCCACAGGCCAACGCGTCACTCATGAAGTCCATGGACCAGACGGTATCTGGATGCCTGGGAACATTCAGCGGCACCCGCTCGCGCTTTGGCAGACGGCGCTTGGCCGCTCTTCTCAGGTTGAGCTTCATCGCCTTGTGTACCCGATAGATCCGCTTCGGATTCCAGTCCGGTCGCTTCTTGCGGAGTTGATCGCTGCACTTCCAGAAACCTCGACTGGGCCGCTCCTCGACCAGCCTGGCCAATGCCGAGATCAACTCCGCACGCGCACGGTCCAGCCCAGGGGCGGCGCATACCAGGCCGCACGAGACAAACCCACGTAACCGCAGGACCGGCTCAGGGGGCGCGCGTGCACCTCGGTGAGGAAACGCACTGCCTCACGCTTCTGACCCGGCCCTAAAGTTTTTTTGCGATCAGATCCTTCAGCACCGAGTTGTCCAGGGCCATTTCCGCATACATGCGCTTGAGCTTAGCGTTCTCAGCTTCGAGGTCCTTGACTCGACGAAGCCCGGACGCCTCAAGCCCGCCGCAGTTGCTCTTCCACTGGTAATACGTCGCCGCTGATGCCGGCCTGGCAACATAGATCCTTCACCGCAAGCCCGGCATCGCCCTGCTTGAGGATCGTGATGATCTGCGTCTCGGTGAATTTTGACGTGCGCATGCAACCTCCTGGCTGGTTAAAGATGCCAGAAAGTTCTACTTATCGGGTGTCTGGCTGCCGCGGGAGCTTACGGCTGCACGTATCTGACCTGGCCATTCAACAATGCAGCCATGTGCGCTTGCCTGCACCCATGCGGTCATGCCGGGCCAGATACACCCCGAACGTAGCGGCCAACAAGTTTCTCGTACTGCCCGAGTATGCGCGGCCAGGTAAACTCACTCTCAAAGCGTGCAAAGCTACCGCTTCGCATTCTTTCGAGCCGCGCCTTATCAGTTAACACGGAATCAAATAGACCGCACAACTCATCTGAGTCTCTAAAGTAAAGCGCCGACTCACCAGCCACCCATCGATTGAATCTATTGTCATGGGCAATAACGGCGTTTCCAGCCGCCATGGATTCGACCAACGAGGGGTTCGTGCCTCCAACCTGGTGGCCGTGCACATAGAGAATTGATGCGGCGCGAAGCGTCTCGACGACATTCTTGTCGTAGATCGCGCCTACGAACATCACCTCTTGGCTTGCCACACCCAAGACGCGACGATGATAGGCTACCGTAGCGTCGTAGTTACCGAGCACCACCAATTTGACGAACCTATCGCGACGGGAAAACGCCTCTACGATCTCAAGGAGAGAGTTCTCCGGCTCGGGACGGGCCACCACCGTAACAAAATCGACATCCGAGAGCCCTAATCGCTCCAGAATGGATGAATCGATCTCCGCGACTGGATCCGCGCCGTAAGCAATCGTTGTGATCTTTTTGTCCGACACCCGCGTCTCAAGGTGAGCCCGTATTTCAGGATGATCCGCAATCAAGTGCGTGCCCAGCCAACATCCGGCACGTTCGTTTAGCCAAAACCAACACTTGGCAAACCTTCCCCACTTTGCCCTCGACCACTCAATCCCATCCATATTTATGAGATTCGGAACTCCCTTCAGCCGAAGCAGAAGGGTGAAGGCTGCAGTGTTGTAGCCCAACGTGAGACAGGGCTCCCCCGAAGACGCCGCGTGCAAGGTGGCCTTCCAGTCAAAGATGATTGTCCCACGGGGCCCAGGAGCTGATACGGGTATATGGACTCTATCTACACCCTGCCACACATCGTGCCAGACTGCCCCTTCCCCTTGCTCTTGGCAGTAAACCGTCACCCGCCAGCCCCGCAAGGCGAGGTAGACCGCGAGCTTCTCGGCAAAGGTTTCAAAGCCACCATGCGCCGCGGGAATTCCACGTATCCCCAGTATTCTGATACTACTCACTTTCACAACCACCTCATTAAGCCAATGCCTTACGATAGGCCTCAATCGTGCGCGTGCCAATATCGGCCCAGGCAAAATTCGCCTTCATGAGCTGATGTCCCCGTCGTGCAATCAGATCGCGACTCGGAGAGCACAAAGCCTCCACCAGCCTATCGGCCAACGCACCTGCCTCGCCGGATGGAAACATCAACCCATTTTGACCGTCCACAACAATCTCGGCCATACCTGGCAAGTCAGAGGTAACAACAAGGCGCTCGTGACTCATTGCCATCAATAGCACCCCACTCTGATAGATCTTCCGATACGGCAGAGCAACAACCTCAGCAGACTTGTAGTACAACTCTGCCTCCACATCTGAAATGTAGCGTATGTCCAGGTGTACGTTGCCCGACAAACCAAGCTCATTGATGAGGCCAAGGTACTGCGAAAAATCGTCCTTCCACACCTTGCCTGCTATGACGAGCAGAGCATTCGGTACAACCTCCACCACCAGCTTGAAGGCCGACAAAAGTAGGTCCAGTCCCTTCACAGCCTTGATCTGTCCAAAGAACAGAACGACTCGTGCCGAATCCTCAAGGCCAAGAGAAGATTTCGCCTCCGCCCGGCTAGCATTGGACCGGAGGGAGTCAAGGTAGTTTCCATGCGGAACGATGTCTACCAAATCAACGCATACGCCTAGCTTCTCTACGACCTCTGAGTGGCTGACCTGGTTATGGACAATCACTCTATTCGCAGCAGCGTAGATCCGGCGAGCGTGCGCAACGCTTCCTGAACCAGAAAAGCTCTCAACATCATGGGCAGTAATTACCAACTGGAAGCCCAGAGCCTTTACCAAGCCTACTGTGGCGAGCTCCATGAATCCACAATGGAAAAAATGCAGATGAACAACTTCGCAGCGCTCGCGCCTGGCATCCAACAGACTCAACAGCAACCCCGACAGATACCGGCCCGCTCGCAGAATTTTGTTGGAGGACCCGAAAATGCCCTTGAACAAAAGCTTGCACTCGAAAGGGAGCCGTTCAGGTACGGTGGTAACATCAGACGTATATAGAATCGGATTGGATCCAGCAACATGCAAGCCCTTGCACAGGCCAAAGTCGTAGTAGTCCATCCCGCCATGCCCACCAACAGGCTCTATAACTGCAATTCGCATCGAAGCATCCGAATAAACATGACCAAGTCAAAACTGGAAAGACTGAGGCTACTTTACTTTCACCTTAAGAAGCCCCGACGCCAGCGCAATACCAACACATATTACGCTTCCCCAAATCAATCCAATCATCTGCGCCGATACTCCGGACGTGACGATCTTTGTCATATACTCAATCATTATGATATAAACCAGAATACCAAGAAGTGGGCTCAGCCTCGAAAGACACCAACAATACAGCTGCCTCACGCAGAATCCAAAAGTCACACACCCAGCCACAATGCCGGGATATCTGAAGTTGACGAATAAATCCCCCATAATAGTAGGCGGAATCCCAAACCCTTCAAACTCGATCCCCACTACACTTTTTAGCCAACTCTGGTAGTCCACCTGTTTGCCCGGCATGATGGTTGCAACGTCCATTAACAACGTACGCCCCCACATTGCCCCGTCAATTGACGAGAAGGCGGTAAATACCTTTTCTAGATTTGAGGTGTATATTACACTCCGATACATCACTGCAATTGCGAAGGAAGCCGTCGTCTCACTGTCCGGATTTCTAAGCAACTCGAACACACTGACGAAGACCAGGAGGAGTCCGGCGAGCAGAAATGATTTCAGCGGACTCATCCTTTTCAGCAAGTAATGCCTTGCCATAAGAATGTACAGCAGCATCCAGATTACGTAACGGCGGGATCCCGTACCCGTAAGCAATGCGCCAATGACAACGAATGCGATCACACACGCGACAAAGTTTATATCAAGGCCGCCTGCACGACTTGCGAACCTACGCATGAAGAGCAAAAAAACGCCGTATGCGCCCGCCGTCATGAGATAAAGGAAGTATCCGTTACCTGATACCGACAACGCTGCAACACGTGCGGCCTCCTTCTCTGGCGCGAGAAGCGGCACACCACCTGCCCTGAAGAAGTATGCAACCCCGGCAGCAAGTGAAACTAACAATAGAGCGCAAGCCACCAGCTTCAGGCCCGGGTATCGTCCAGGCAGCACCCGAATTCGCGCAAGGTCCGGATCAGGTGAAACGACCCGTGATACTAAGAATCCGGCGTTAATCGACACGTACCCAGTAATGACGACCCAGAACAGTGACTCGTAGCCTCCGTAGACTACGTCCGGGAAGAACACCATCAACGAAACGGGTCCAATACCGACTAGGGCTAGAAAGTAACCGTTGATAATGAATTCAGGTTGAAATACATCTTTTGGTTTAAATAAAACATAGGGGAGTATGTAAATCAGAAGCGCGATTGTTGCGTACCACATTACAGGCCCCACCACGAACAACACTTATTGAGACAGCACTTACGCCGCATGGTCAAGTAGTTCCTTGAACACGTGATCAATACGTGCGGCCGAGGCGCGAATCAGATCCGCGTTAGGGATACTCATGTCGATGTCACCGTTCGCCAACTCATCCCTCCCCCATGCTCGCCAAGGCTCTTGAACGTGCTGACAAAATTTCCTGTTCTTGTTTGAATAATTGAACAGCACGTAAGGAACTCCCACGATGTGTGCGACAACTCCCACATGGAGCCGGGAGGAAATGACGCAGCGACTTCGTGCTATCACAGCAATTGCACTGGCAACGTTATTGCCAGAGACGACAGCGCCGAGGGTGCCGCTATTCTCGAGATGTTCCTTTGCTCGTTCGCTCACACAGGAATCTACCTCACCATCTGCCACCAGAATCGTCACGAGTTCACCCTGCCCCCGACGCCTCGCTTCAGCGACCGCCAAACGGCAGAGACCAGTATTAATTTCGCTTGCGAGCGCTGCGGGAAAGTATCTTGTCAGATCCCGAAGACAAACCAGCACTCCGCTGCGCGCATCCACAGGAACTATCTCCGGCTCGATGCCCGCCGCCATATCAGGCACCAGTGACAATCGCGCACCCCCTTTAGGGCGCAACGCTTGGATGGCAGCGAGAGAGATCGGATCCCGCAGATAAATGTCCCTCGCGATGATCGTGGCGAGACGAAGGCAGAGCCGAGTCTTCCAATGGCGCTGACTGTCAACGCCTATTCCAAGATATGCCACCCGCAAGCCAAGCATGCGCGCAACAAGCAGGTACTTGACGCCCCCGGTACCCCCTTCATCCATAAAGCATGTTCCGCCGCCCCAGAAAGCAAGATCACATTTCCTACAGGCCTTGGCAAAGGCTGCCAATCCGGCAGGCACAATATCTATCGACGCGAATGGAAACTCCCGATCCAGAAACTCCCTGAGCTTTTCCCGGTTGCCGTAGGTGAACACGCGCGCATCTGATCCTGCGCCAATGATCCTCTCCAAGATGCTCTTCAGCATAAGAAGATCTCCAAAATTTTCGCCGTAGTACCCAACTATCAGCTTGGATCGCGCTTGATTCATCGCCAAAACCTCAGATAGAACAGCACAGAATAGAACATTGCCAAACACGCCTCACCCACGATCATCGCCAGCGCAAACGCCGCTAGCGGATGCTCGCGCAGTGCCACGCAGACAACTACTTGAATACAGACGGCAAACAGTGATGCGACAACCTTGCGCCTGATGAACTGATCAGTTAGAAGAGTGGCGCCGAGTGCAGTGGAGAAAAACTTGAATGGAACGGCCAATGCAACCCACCTCAGAACCTCCCACGTCTGCGCGGCCTTATCCGCGAACGCGATGTTCAGAAAGTAGGGAGCCAAGCAGAAAATCAGAACCACCATCAAAATGCCACATGCGAAAGCCAGCCCTGCGCCAAAAAGAGGCATGCGAGCGGCCGGAGGGGAAGGCTGCACCAAGTGATACTTCGGCAGGAGCAACACTCCAAAAACGGTGTTAGGAAGGAGATAAACGGCAGCGACCACGGTCATGGTCAGTGCAAAGTAGCCAGTAGCCTCAATGCCGAACAGAGCTGAAGAGAGCGCCACCAGTATCTGCAACTGCGCCACGTTCACAACCGCATTGAGACTGAACGGCACAGAGTCTTTTGCAAGCATTTTCATGCCCATGAGCGTACCGGGCCCAGGCGCTAAAACCACACCTCGAAGCGACGTCACGCCATGTCCGGCCAGAACCACGCACGAGGCAGCCGCGATACCAACGCTTATGCCCATCAAGCCTTGATTGAACTGAACTGCCAGGCATACGGCAAGAAGGCGGAGCGCCGGCAGACCTATTTGTGCGCCGGAAAGGGCAGCGGAACTCTTGTCACTCTGTGCTTTGGAAACACTCAGTGATTGAGCAGCCGCAGCTATACAGAACGTGCAAAGCAGTGCTGTAGCGAGAGCGTTTCCGTGCCCAATGACGACGATAGTGAAACTCACGATAGCTGCCACAAAGCTTAATGCAAAAGCCGTGAATGCAGCCACCTGGAGATCCCCTCCAACCTCACCTCTGATCCTTCGCCGCAGAACCAAACTGGATACGCCGGCTGACGCCAAGGGAGCAGTCATAGCCATGACTGCATTGACCAGGGAAAAGAAGCCAAAATCCCCGGCGGACAGGTGGCGCGCCAACACAACCTGGAGCAGCAGCGTCAACCCCGCCGCACCGATCACTGAGATAAAGGCCAGAAGAGGCTTCAACTTCGCACCTGTCAGTTCAGCATATAGCTCAGTTCTTTGACTTGTATTCGTAGTAACCGTAGCTGTAGTACCCAGCTGCCCGTCGCTCTACGGCGTTGAAGATTGCACCCTTCAGCTTGACGCCGTTCTGTTCGAAACGTCGTTTCGCCAGCGCAAGCTCTTTGGGTTGATTTAAACCAAACCTAGCCACGAGCAAGCAAGTTCCGGCATGGTGGGCGATAACAGCGGCATCGGTCACTGCAAGGATCGGAGGCGTATCTACGATAACGAGGTCATAGTCCTGCGCAGCCCGTGTGAGAAGTGCCGTGAAGTTCTCATGCATAAGGAGTTCCGACGGATTCGGAGGAATGGCGCCTCGGGGAATGTAGTGGAGTTCGCCTATGCCATCCACAGTTGCACGCACCTCCTCAAATGTCGCCCTGCCCACCAGAAGATCGGAAAGCCCTGGCGACTGCCTGCCACCCAACGCTTTATGCAGCGTTCCTTTGCGCATATCAGCGTCCACTACGAGCACGCGCTGTCCCGCCTGCGCGATGACGGCAGCCAGATTGGAGGACACGAATGTCTTGCCGGCGTTGGGGCTGGAGCCCGAGATAAGCACAATGTTGTTCTTTGCCTCGAGCCTCGCAAAGTGCAAGCTGGTCCGCAGACTGCGTACGGCTTCAATAGCCAAGTCAGCCGGATCCTTCAATGCAAGCAGATGTATTCTTCCGTCGGCCTTGAAGCTATCACGAACAGAGTCCCCAGCTTGCGCGGCACTTGCAGGGATCGATGCGTAGACGGAAAGTCCAATTTCCTCAATCTCGGAAGGATCCTCGACCCCTCGATTCAGCACGCGGCGCACATAGACTCCGCCAATGGACAGAATCAAGCCAAGCACTCCACCGATCAGCACGATGGCAAGCTTGTTGGGCCTCACCGGCTCTGCAGCGTCTACTTCTGCTGCATCTACGATGCGAACATTTCCGACAGTGCCGGCCCGAGCAACTTCAAGCTGCTGGGCCTGATTAAGCATGACCGTATACATTTCGTTGCTGACCTGCAAATCGCGGGTCAGCCTCAAAAGCTCTTGCTGAGCTTCAGGCAACTGTTTTACCTGGCCCTGAAATCCGTTCTTCCGGCCTTGGAGCTCACCAATCTGTGTGAGAAGCGCACGGTATGCAGGATGGTCCCGAGTGAATTTCCGGTCCATATCCGCCTGCTGGAGGCGGAGCTGCTGGATGCTGGTTTCGACTGCGACTTCCTGCTCCAAAAGGCCTTTGGTTTGGAGGCTGATATCAACAGTGTTTGCGCGAAGCTGGTATGCGCTAAGCGCCTTCTGGGCACTATCGACCTGCGCGCGAATGCTCGGCAGCTGCTCCTTTACAAAAATCAGCTGGGCGGACGCCTCGGCAGAATTCCGATCAACATTCTGCCTGACATAGGCCTCCGCTACCTTCTGCAGAAAAGCCTGAGCGACGGCAGGATCAGCATCTTCGTAGGTCAGGGCCAGAATTCCCGACTCCTTGCCAACCTCATTTACGGAGACCTTTTCCCGAAGCTCGTTAATGACCGCCAGTTGCCGTTTTTTGATGACAGTAAAGCGCGTCCCCGCTCTCGCCTGAATGCGCCCAACCTGAAGAGTGATTCCACCTCTCCGCACAACGTCGCCAACTTTGGCTTTAGCCAATGCGTTTGAGTCAGCATCGAGGAGTGTGTAAGTCCCATTCTCAGCCACCAGGACTTCCAGCTTCTCCCCCAAGAGCTTTCGGGGAACCTCCAGCTTTATGATGTCAAGCTTCTCGCCACCCCACGCGAAGCTTGAAAGGCCAGCCACGACCGGACCAAGGCGTTCCGTGTGGGCCTCCTCTGCGCCCCGGGCGATGTAATCACCAATGAGAGGGAAAGTGCGTGGTCGCGCCTCGATATCTAGCTTGAGGGCGTCCACCGCACTACCAATCACTGCGCGAGACTTTATCAAGGCAATTTCTGTCGTCGATTCGCCAGCTCCACCACCGAGGCCAAGAGAATCACTGATACCTGACAAGCCAGGTATCGACGGCATCTTTGCTTCCACTTGAACAATTGCGTCGGATCGGTAGATCGGAGTCGCAAGGATTGCAACAACAACGGCCACCGAGAGAAAGGCAGAAGTGGAGCCGAGAATCCACCACTTGTGATCCATGAGCGTGCCAAGTAGTTGGCGCAGGTCGACTACATTGCTTTCGTCTTGGACAGTGGATCGCGAATCAGTTGTCATGATAGGGACGCATCAATACAAAGAAGGAATGGGATTACGCAAGTTGCGGGTAGACTGGTTAGACGCGGCGGGCCCAGCCTTCCACCCCTTGAGCCATCAGCCGGTACACGTGTTCAAACGCCGGACGCTGCTGACGGTAGGGATCGGGAATCTCGCATTCTTCGTTCCACTTGCCGAGCAGGAACGACTTGCCGGAGACCTCCGGCGCGATCTCCATGATCCGCTTCAGATGCTTCTTCTCCATCACAAGGATCAGATCGGCAGCGGATAGGATCTGTGGCGTGACCTGACGGGCACGATGCGCGCTCCCGTCCAGCCCACGCTCGACAAGCAACTCCTGCGCCGTGGCATCGATGCCATGGTTGACCAAGGCACCCAGACCGGCCGAGGTGACCTCGATCCCCTTCCCAGTCAGCGCGTCGCGCATCATTACTTCGGCAGAAGGGCTGCGGCAGATGTTTCCGATGCAGACAAAAAGAATATGCTTGAACACGCTACAAGTTCCGATATAGCCAACGTGATGGTATTGCTCCGCTGCAGAGGACACCATCCAATCGAACAGAATAACCGATCACCCTGCCCCGGCACGCCGGGCGCAGGCCATTACCTCGTTGTGGGACAGGGAAGACATTCGGAAGTGAGACAGAAGTCTCATGGCCAGAACGCCCCCACTTTGTTTAATACGCAGTCCTCTGCCCCAACACCTTCATCACCGTCAGCGCAATGATCCGCACATCCAGCAATGGACTCCACCGACGGATGTAATCGATGTCGTACTGCACGCGCTTCTTCATCTGGCGCAACTGGGGCGTCTCTCCACGCAGCCCGTGGACCTGCGCCCAGCCGGTGATGCCCGGCTTGACGTAGTGACGATGCATGTAGCGCTCAATCAGCCGCTCGTATTGATTGTTGTGCTGGACCGCATGCGGCCTCGGCCCAACGACCGACATGCTTCCACCCAGGACATTGAAGAACTGCGGCAGTTCATCAAGGCTGCTACGACGCAGGAAGGCACCAAAGCGGGTCACCCGCGGATCGTTGCGAGTAGCCTGCGTCACTTTGTCCGGCGCCTCGGCATGCACACGCATCGAGCGGAACTTGAGCATCCAGAATTCCTTGCCATCCAGCCCGTGGCGCCGCTGCCGGAACAGTATCGGCCCGGGCGAGCTCAGCTTGACCCCAAGCGCCAGGACGCCCAACAGGGGCGACAACAGGACCACGGCAATGCCAGCGACCAGAAAGTCCTCGACACGTTTGATGATGAGGAACCGCGGCTCCACCACGCCTTGCCGCACGCCGATCATCGGCACGTTACCGACCTGATGCACACCTGGATTAAGCGCCCCCAAGCCAGTGGTATCCGGCACGAGCCGCACCTGCACGGGGTAGCGCTCCAGCAACCGGAGCACGTCTTTCAACCGCGCACGTCCACCCAGCGGAAGCGACACCCATATCTGCTCGATCTGGCCGCGATGAGCGTCGAGATAGGCCTCAAGGCCATCCAGATCACCTAGACGCCGTGGCGCATCGGCCCCCTCTCTGCGCAGCGCAATGTCATCGGGACCTGCGAAGTAGCCGATCACCTCTTTGCCAATTTCCGGGCGACTGCGCAGCAACCGATGCACCTTCAATGCCGGTGCACGCAGGCCGACCAGGAGCACACGCTGTCGATCCAACCCGCGCTCCCGCAATCGGTGCAGGCGGAAGCGGATGCCGATGCGGGTGGCACTCATGGCGATCAGGCCTGACGAGTACCAGCCGACCAGCCATGAGGCTGGCACCGTATCGGCCATATCGATCAACACCGAGTACATGGAGAACAGGGCAAATACACCCGTCCAGCCCAGGAACAGCGTCCATAGATCGGAGAGAAGACCGCGGTTACGCCACTCGCGATAGACCGGGGCAAGACTGAAGCAGACCAGCGTGCACAGCAACACGGCCCCGAACACCACCCGCTGCGGGTGCGTCGGCGGAAGCCAGCCATACGTGGCGATATGGGTCAACGCCGCGGTACTTGGCACCAGCAGCAGATCTCCCACCCGCAGCCACACATCCAGTGCGGCGCGCGCCTCGGCAGTCACACGCTGGCGTCCACGCCGCGCGGGCAACTGTTCTACGGATCCATGTAGCAAAAGCAACGTCTCCATCAGGGATGCCCGCTGGAACGGTCTCCCGTTCCCGCCTGCGCAAGCGACCTCCCCGTCGTTCCACAAGGCTTCTGAGCAAATGTATGGTCACTAAACCGTCGGCAATCTTACAGAAATCTCACAAAGATGACCGCGCGACAAACTGAACCCGTTCACTTGATCAGTCAAATCAAGGAGATAGACAGGCATGTCGCCCTTGCCTCTTGCGCGTCAAAGTCCCGGCAGGCCCGATCGTGGCCTCTGTTACCATTCCGGGTTCAGCTTGCCGCCCCCCACCCTGCCAGCGGCCAGCGCCTTACAAACGCAACGCAACAGGAGTTTGCATGTCCTCTGACCTGCTCAAGGCCCTCGGCCTCGACGCGACCAACGCTGGCACCTACCTTGGCAACGGCGAGTGGTCCTCGGCCACCGATGCCGGTGTGATCACCCCGGTGAACCCGACCACCGGCGAAGCCATCGCCGAGGTCTACGCGACCACCGACGCCGACTACGAAACCATCGTGGCCCGCGCCCAGGAGGCCTTCAAGGTCTGGCGCACCACCCCGGCCCCGCGCCGCGGCGAAGCCGTGCGCCTGTGTGGCGAAGCCCTGCGCGCCAACAAGGACGCCCTGGGCTCCCTGGTCGCGCTGGAAATGGGCAAGAGCAAGCCCGAGGGCGATGGCGAAGTGCAGGAGATGATCGAC
>Ga0213825_1001280_pt1 | contig 17376 bp, 13 predicted proteins | sample MC6MC0900MG_FD_179896 | JGI IMG/M metagenome (GOLD analysis project Ga0213825, IMG submission 179896) | Enriched soil aggregate microbial communities from Iowa State University, Ames, United States - MC6-MC0900-MG | ecosystem: Environmental > Terrestrial > Soil > Unclassified | place: USA: Iowa... | reverse complement strand
AGTAAATGCAGACTTAGAAGATAGCCCAGAGTTCGTAAATGAATCACCATATGAAAAAGCATGGATGATCGTAGTAGAGCCTGCTGATGCATCAGAGATTGAAAACCTTATGACTGCAGAACAATACGAAGAAATGATTGCAGAATAACCAAGCCTATAATAGAAAAACGTCGGACAATATACCGGCGTTTTTTATTATATAAATCGGCTGTTTTATTCAGCCTATAAACGATTTGATGTATTTTGAGCACTGAATACTATAGTGCCTAGCCTCTATAATGAATAGTAATATTGTCCAAATGGCAAAGCTGAATACATGTAGATCCTTAGCATAGTAAGATAACTGTCTAAATGGGGGTGGCGTGATGTTCGAAGGGAAATGTTTAATTGTGGAAGGCCGTTCGGATAAGCTTCAAATTCAACCTATTTTGAGTGAAGATGTTACAATACTTTGTACGAATGGTACAATTGGTGTGCATCAATTAGAAGAATTACTCGACCCATATGAGGGCTGTGAGCTATATACATTTTTTGATGCAGATGCATCCGGAGATAAACTACGAGCATTAATGGACAGACATTATCCAGAGGCTGAGCATCTACGGACAATGCCCACTTATAAAGAAGTAGAAACAACACCGAGGAAAGTGCTAGCAACAATTTTATTGCGCGCGCATTTTTCCATCCATAATGAATATATTTTGTAAGGTTGCGTGAAACAATGGAAGAATGGTCAAAAGAGCAGTGGGAAACGGCTGTAAAGTCTGGCGAAAAAACTGCCTTTTATTTATATACACCGATGTGCGGAACTTGTGCCGTTGCATCCAAAATGATGGATATTATTGAACAGTTATTGCCGCAGCTTAAAATCGGCAAGGCAAATATAAATTTTTTAGAGCAAATCGCTTTTGATTTTCAAATCGAAAGTGTACCTTGTTTACTCGTTAGTGATGGAGGTAAAGTGAGCGAAAAGATATATGCTTTTCAATCCGTACCATTTTTATACGAATTGTTAAAAAAATCAATTGACTGAACTTTGCTAGCGTGGTAAAGTAACAACTATATTAAAAAACATTAAATATATCGAACTCTTATAAAGAGTGGCGGAGGGAAGTGCCCTATGAAGCCCGGCAACCATCACGATGTGAAAAGGTGCCAAATCACTCAAAGATTTATCTTTGAAAGATGAGAGAACGGTTTAGCGTATAAAAGTACGTGACCCCTTCTACTTGTCCAAAAGTGAAGGGGTTTTTTATATAAGAAAAGGAGTATTCGCTATGATACAGCTGCAAAATATAACGAAGAAATATAAAACCGCAAATGGCGAATTAACTGCTGTCAAAGATGTCAATCTTACGATAAACAAAGGTGAAATTTTTGGCATTATCGGTTACAGTGGCGCTGGTAAAAGTACGATGATTCGTTTATTAAATGGTTTAGAAAAGCCAACAACAGGTACGGTGAAAGTCAACAACCAAGAATTTTCTTCTATTAAAGGACAAAAGTTACGTGACGCCAGACAAAAGGTAAGTATGATTTTCCAACATTTTAACTTACTTTGGTCTCGAACGGTCGCAGAAAACATCGCCTTCCCGCTAGAAATTGCGGGGGTTGCAAAGAAAGAGCGAGAGGCACGTGTCAAAGAACTTATTGCACTTGTTGGTTTAGAAGGGCGTGACAAAGCATATCCATCACAGCTATCAGGTGGTCAAAAGCAACGTGTTGGAATAGCACGAGCGCTTGCTAACAATCCGGAAGTATTATTATGTGATGAAGCAACTTCAGCACTAGATCCTGAAACAACTGATGCGATTCTTGATTTACTTGTTGATATTAATGAGCGTTTGGGCTTAACCATTGTGTTAATTACCCATGAAATGCATGTTATTCGCAAAATTTGTCATCGTGTGGCAGTAATGGAAGCTGGGGAAATTGTAGAGCGCGGTGAAGTATTACAAGTGTTCCAAGCACCGCAGGCAGCCATTACGAAAAAATTCGTTTCTCAAATTACTGATAATAAGGAAACGCAAGAAACAGTTGCTCAACTAAGAATAAATTATCCAACAGGGCAACTTGTGAAGCTTGTATTTGTAGGGGAAAAAACAGAGCAGCCGGTTATTTCACATTTAGTGAAACAGTTCGATGTAGAAATAAGTATTGTTCATGGCAATATTTCGCAAACGAAAAACGGTGCATATGGAACATTAATTGTGCAAATTGATGGCACAGAGGCAAATGTAGCTGCAGCGTTAAGCTATTTAAATACAGTTGAAGTACAAACGGAGGTGATTGCAAATGCTAACTAGTCTCTTTCCGAATGTCGATTGGGAAAAAATGTGGTCCGCAACTTATGAAACACTTTATATGACTACGTTGTCCACAGTCGTTACATTTATCCTTGGTTTAGCCATTGGCATAGTCCTCTTTTTAACAAGTCCAAACCAATTATGGGCAAATAAAATTGTTAACTTTTTAACAGGATCGGTCGTCAATATTTTCCGTTCGATACCATTTATCGTGTTAATTATTTTGTTAATACCATTTACAAAGTTTTTACTTGGGACAATTCGAGGAGCAAATGCAGCTCTACCAGCATTAATTATTGGTGCTGCCCCATTCTATGCACGAATGGTCTTAATTGCATTACGAGAAATTGATAAAGGCGTTATTGAAGCGGCACGCTCAATGGGTGCTAAAACGTCTACGATTATATGGAAAGTGCTTATTCCTGAATCATTACCGGCACTTATTTCAGGGATTACTGTAACAGCTGTAGCGCTTGTTGGCTATACCGCGATGGCTGGCATTATCGGCGCTGGTGGTCTAGGAAACTTAGCCTTCTTAGATGGCTTCCAACGTAATCGCCAAGATGTGACATTAATGGCAACTATTTTGATCTTAGTAGTCGTATTTATCATCCAATGGATTGGCGATATGATTACAACGAAAACAGACAAACGTTAAACAGGTTACACCGGTTATTGACCGCTAACATATTGAACATATTAAAGGGAGTGTAGACAAATGAAGAAGTTTTTAGCAGGATTATTTTTATCAGTACTGGTACTAGCTTTAGCAGCTTGTGGTGCTGGTAACAAAGACGAAGCAAGCTCTGGCGATAAAGCAGACGATAGTACAAATACAGCAGAAAAAGTAACATTAAAAATTGGTGCATCAAACACGCCACACGCAGTGATTTTAGAAAAAGCAAAACCGATTTTAGCTAAAGAAGGTATTGATTTAGAAATTGAACCATACCAAGATTATATACTACCTAACCAAAATCTAGATTCTGGTGATATTGATGCGAATTATTTCCAACATATCCCTTATTTAGAACAGCAAATTAAAGATAATGGTTATGATTTCGTTAATGCTGGTGAAATTCATATCGAGCCAATCGGTATTTACTCTAAAAAATATAAATCTCTTGAAGAGCTACCTAAAGGTGCAACAATTTTATTATCGAACTCAGTTACAGACCATGGCCGTATGTTGTCATTATTAGAAGCAAAAGGCTTAATTAAATTAAAAGATGGTATCGACAAAACAGCAGCAGAAATTAAAGATATTGTAGATAATCCGAAAGACTTTAAATTCGATGCAAATACTGCACCAGAATTACTTGTGCAAATGTACGAAAATGAAGAAGGCGATGCCGTTCTTATCAACTCAAACTACGCAATCGACAATGGTATTAATCCAATCGATGATTCTATTGCACTTGAAGATAGTCAAGAATCTCCTTATGTAAATGTTATTGCTGTGCGTGCTGGTGATGAAAATAAACCAGAAATTAAAAAACTAGTTGAAGTATTAAAATCGAAAGAAATTCAAGACTTTATTATGGATGAATGGAAAGGTTCAGTTCTTCCAGTTAAATAACATGTTGTATTACGCAAAAATAGTACAAGCCATGAAAATGGTTTGTACTATTTTTTTTAGGTAAGAACAATATCTAAAATGGTCTCAATGTTTAGAAATTGTTTAGATGTATTTATTATGATAATGATTATGGTATTATTCGATTATTACATCGAATAATTACGTTGTATAGTCCTAGTTCTAGTGAAATATCCTAATAAGGAACTTAAAAATGGTATTTTAGTAATATTCATCCTTGTTTGTTTTAATAATTTGCTCACAAGGGAATGAAATGATAATGAAGAAACCGATATTTATCTACTGAGCAGTTTGATATCGATAAACTTATAACAAAAGATAATCTATTCGTACTGATTAACATAACATATAGAATGTATATTGATCAGCCCAGATAGATTTTCGTTGACCTACTAGAAAATGAGCATTATTTTTTTCAATGAGCAAAATAGCTGAACGCTTTGAGACGGTAAAGTAGTGGATAAATAAACGGCTGCTGTGACTAGTAGATGAACAAATAAATATTGTTTTATGCAAACTAATTTGAAATTGCTATATATGGTAGTCTTCAACTGTTAGAAGCTATATAATGATGAGATTGACAACTCTTGTCATGTTACTTTCAGCAAAATGGAGCGAGCATCATCTTTACATGATCTGTGCCAATGAATTGTATAGCAAAGTGAAGGATTAAAGGTCTGAAACATCATTTCTATGCGTTCTACAAGGAGGTATAAATAATGGTTGAAGTAAAATTAACAAAAGATATTATGCAAGAACAAGATGTGAAAAAGTATTTTGAAATGATGCTCGAAAGTGTTATTCGTTCGCGTATGACGATTACCACTATATTTTTAAAATGTGTAAAAAATACCTCATCCGAAATAGATTATAGCAATGTGAACACTCAATTAGCTTATTTTTTAATGGAGAATATTCGAAAGACAGATTTACTTTTCCAACTGGAAGATGGAGAACATTGGGGCATTGTTTTTTTACAAAGCAGCGATGTAGAAGCGAATGCGTTTTTACAAAGAATCTTTAAATTATTAAAGCAGAATAGAACAATCCCCAATGAGGTTGCCTTAAAAGCATCTATTACCGAAATACGTAATAATGATATAAATTTTGATGCATTATTAGAGAAAAATAAAGAATTATTAGCTGACGATCATCAACCGAAATGGCATATTGAGAGAATTGATGATTATCGTAAACAATCAAACGAACATGTGAAAGTGAGTATTATTGAACAAAATGCTATTTTTAGAAAAGTCCTCGAAACAACATTAAATTCTATGGATATTGCTAATTTTACATTTGAAGTCACAGCATATGAGGATGGTTATAGTTTTTTACAGACTAAATCCTATCAATCTGGTCATCTACATTTAATTTTAATGAACGATATTTTACCACGCAACAATGGCTTAGAAATTTTACACAGTTTAAGATCAATGCCAAATGAAAAAAAATTCATTATATACATGATGTCTGAACGAAATTCAGAGGTTGCCGCATTGAATGCCTATGAGGGTGGAGTAGATGAGTTTATTGTTAAGCCATTTAATTTACGTCTATTAGAAGCAAAAATTAAACGGACTTTTGCGAGGTATTGGTTATGATTATTGAATTATCGCTTCAGTTACTTTTAGTGATACTAGCACTGCTGTTCATTGTCCTAATAGGATTTATGTTGTATATATTTTTCCAACGTCAACGTGAAGTGGCCTTTAATAAATCTAGAGATCTTTATTTAAAAGACTACTCGAAGCTTTGGTATGACTATTTTTTTAAAAATAATGAAATTTTTTCTGTCGTACTTATTCCACGTGGTAAGCCGCAAGTGAAGGCAATTGAAATTATTTTTTCATCATATTTAAAGAACATTACAAATGAAGAAATAACACAGAAAATGAAGGACTTTTCCAATTTATATTTAAAACAGTTTTATGAGAAGGATTTAATGAGTAAACGGTGGAGTATTCGAATGAACGCCTTATATCGAATTGCAGAATTGCAAATAGATGAGCTACTAGATGCTTGCCGAAAATTAGAGGAAACAAATTATTCGAAGGAAGAGTTTTTTCAATTACTTAAAATCTATTCTATATTTCAGCCAGAATTGTTTATACAAAAAATAAAAGTATTAAATACCCATTATGCGGAAAGTGAATATAGAAGATTATTTGTTTTATTAGAGGAAGATGTCTTTATTCAATTTTTTGAGGACTTTACTAGCTGGCCAGCCAGTATTCAATTTGCTGTCATTGATACAGCGGGGGCTAAAAGAAATATGAAATATATTGATAAACTAGAGCAATTATTAATGAATGACAATGATGAGATTAAAATACGAGCGTTAAAAGGGCTTTTTGAAATTGGTGTGATTGAAAACATTGATCCGTATATACCTTTCGTTACTTCTGATGTATGGGAAGTACGATTAATGATCGGGAAAATTTTTAAATATGTTCCTCTTGCCTATACTTTTCCGTATTTAAAACAACTTCTTCAAGATGAGAATTGGTGGGTTCGCAATCAAGCAGCGAAAACAATCGCTGAAGACCGAGATGGTATAGAGAAATTAAAAGAGTTTATTACTTATTCTAAAGATGCTTACGCATTAGAAATGGCTCAGGAAGTAATAACAAGAAAGCAGGGAAGCAGATGATATTTTTACATTACTCCATGTTATTCTTTGGTGGCGTCATTGTATTTTATATGCTATTTGTTATTGTTTCTTATTGCACGATGTTTACGATAGCCATGCTTGATTTACGTAAGCGATATCGTTTAGATCCTTCTGAATATGATGATGCGCATATTGACGCCTTTTATTCAAAACCAGTGTCACTACTAGTCCCAGCATACAATGAAGAAATTGGTGTAGTCGATACAGTTTATTCTTTACTTAATTTACGCTATCCACAAACAGAGATTATCATTATTAATGATGGTTCCACAGATAGTACTCTAGAAACCGTTATCAAGCATTTTCAAATGAAGCCTGTTAATAAAATTGTTCGTACTAATATTCCAACAAAGGAAGTCAGACAAATCTACGAATCTGAGATTTATATGAATTGTATTTTGGTAGATAAAGTGAATGGTGGGAAGGCGGATGCTTTAAATGTTGGTATTAATGTCTCACAATATCCATACTTTTGTTCCATTGATGGGGATTCCATATTAGATGAGAAAGCATTGCTTCGTGTGATGAAGCCTATTGTTTTATCTGACGGTGAGGTGGTTGCTGCCGGAGGGAATATTCGTATTGCCAATGGGGCAAAAATGAAACTTGGTTCAATTTATGACTTACAGTTACCGAATAATTATTTAGTTATCATGCAGGTCATTGAATATTTACGTGCATTCTTAATGGGACGAATCGCCCTAAGTAAATTTAATCTTGTCTTAATTATTTCAGGAGCTTTTAGTGTCTTTTCAAAAAAATGGGCGGTTGAAGCAGGAGGCTATGCGACAAATATTATTGGCGAGGATATGGAGCTTGTCGTCAATATTCATCGGCTCATAAAAGAAAAAAAGACCAAAAAACGTATTGAATTTGTACCAGACCCTGTTTGTTGGACAGAAGCACCGAACACTTTAGGTGTATTGCGCAATCAGCGAAGACGTTGGCACCAAGGGATGTTTGAAAGTCTATGGAAACATAAAAAAATGACGTTAAATCCACGCTACGGTTTGATCGGTTTAGTATCATTTCCGTATTTTTGGCTTGTAGAATGTTTAGGTCCTATTGTAGAGCTTGGTGGCTATATATATATTGTCATCGCGTTTTTCTTAGGGCAAATTTATTATGAAATGGCGATTTTATTATTATTACTATTTGTCATTTATGGTGTTATTTTTTCCGTTGCTTCCGTATTATTCGAGGCTTGGAGTATGAATTCGTATCCGAGAAAGAAAGATTTGATACGTATGGTTCTTCTAGCGTTAACAGAAATTTTTTGGTATCGTCCGTTAACACTGTTATGGCGTTGTGAAGGATTAATTCGCTTTGTACGGAAGAAGAGTGAATGGGGAAATATGAAGCGTGTCGGGATTGCTGAAAAGGAGAAAAGTGTATGAAGCGAATATATATAGGAATTATCGTAGCATTCATTGTTATTAGTACGCCAATAGTTATTTGGTACTTGGACGATAAGACACCGCTAAACGTAGCCATTTTAGATAAAACCGTTCCAAATGAAACCTATCGTGAACATCTTGGTGTCAATTGGTTTTTAAATCATTATAAGTACACCCTGGACAATCAACCATATGAATTAACGCAAAATTACTTTGGCACGTCTCCAGATGACAAATCGAAAAGTGTCACGGAAAGGAAATTTCCAACAGACTACAGTAATTATGATGTAATTTATCTAGCAGATACGTATGGGGTTTATAAAGATGATTTAATAGAGCAAGAACGTCTAGGACAACGCTCTGAGAAAATTGTCGGGGGCTTAGAGATGGAAGAATGGCAAGCGATTGTTTCCCGACTTGCAAGCAATAAAAAAAGCATGTTGATCGCCGAATACAATACATTTGCTTCTCCGACTTCAGAGGCAGTTCGAAAAGAGCTTCAAGATTACTTAGGAATTAACTGGTCTGGATGGATTGGCCGTTATTTTGATGAGCTGGATTATCATAAAAATTCTGAAATTCCCCAATGGGTAGTAGATGAATATGCGAATGATTGGCCTTATAAAGGTGGAGGCTTTCTAGTCTTTAATGAAATTACTGACAAGCTAGTAATATTAGAGCTGGATAAGCATGTTAAAACAGAAGGGATACAGCTGCAATTTACTGAAGAGGGCAAGCAATTTTTTAATACCTCAAGTAGTGCAAAGTATGAATATTGGTTTGATATTATTACGCCTAAATATGCTGAAGATGCACTCGCAAATTATAAGTGGAATTTAACAAAAGAAGGCTCAAAGTTATTAGATGACAACAATATACCGCAACAATTTGCAGCAATCGTTGCACAGGATAAACGTTATACGACGAGCTATTATTTTGCAGGAGACTTTAATGATATGGCGAGAGTGCCTACATTCTATAAAGCTAAAGGTTTACCTACTATTTATAAATATGCCGAGAAGTTTGCAGATAGTTCATTTTATTGGTCTATCTACATACCAGTTATGCACAAAATATTTGAGACATTTGACAATAAGGAAATTAAAGAAGCAAGTCACCCAAAGGGCTTAAACTACAATGCGCGCGTCCAAGGGGAAACGTTTGAAGTGTTACAAAATGGAAAATGGGAACCGATAACATTTAAAGGTGTTAACATTGGCATGGGGAAACCAGGTGCATTTCCTGGCGAAGCGGCTATTACCGAAGAAGAGTATTATCGATGGTTTAATCAAATTGCTGAAATGAATGCGAATACGATTCGTGTTTATACGTTACATCCACCAGGTTTCTACCGAGCGTTAGCCAAGTACAATGAAGAAAATCCAGATAAACCGCTATATGTTTTACATGGCGTGTGGATAAATGAAGAAGGCTTAGTAGAATCGCTCGATGCTTATAATGAGGCAACGTTAAAGGACTTCCAGCATGAAATGAAGCAAATGGTTGATGTGATTCACGGTAACACTTATGTGAAACCTGTAACGGGGCATGCATCAGGATTATATGATGTAGACGTATCGCAATATGTCATTGGTTGGGTGCTTGGCATTGAATGGTATCCTAAAATGGTCGTAGGTACGAATGAAAAACACGCAAATATTGGTCAATATAATGGGACATTTTTTGAAACGAAAAACGCCTCACCTTTTGAGTACTGGCTGGCAGAGCAAATGGATACCATTACAATTTATGAAAAGAACAAATATAATTGGATGCGTCCAATGAGTTTTACGAATTGGGTAACAACCGATTTACTAGAACATCCATCTGAACCATCTGAAGATGAAGACTTAGTAGGAGTTAACCCGAATGTCATCTTGACGAAGGGGGACATGCAAAAACCAGGGCAATTTGCTTCGTATCATGTCTATCCTTATTACCCAGACTTCTTTAATTTTGATAAAGATTATTTAAACTATGTAGATTTTCGTGGTCAGAAAAATAGTTATGCTGCGTATTTAAAAGAATTACATGAGGCCCATACAATGCCGATACTGATCGCCGAATTCGGTATTCCAGCATCCCGCGGGATGACACATGAAAATGTTTATGGCTGGAATCAAGGGCATATGTCTGAAAAGGCACAAGGTGAGACATTGCAACTTTTGTATGAAGATATTATGCATGAAGGCTTGCTTGGCGGTCTTGTTTTTACGTGGCAGGATGAGTGGTTTAAACGCACGTGGAATACGATGGACTACGATGATCCGAATCGTCGACCGTTCTGGTCTAATGCTCAAACAAATGAACAACAGTTCGGACTTATGAGCTTTGATCGAAATAAAATTTTAGTAGATGGAAAATTAAAAGATTGGCAAGATGGCACACAACTTTATGGAACATCGCCTTCTAGCGCAATTGACTTTGCCGTTGATTATGATGAAAAGTATTTGTACATGAAATTAAAAAGTGACGATTTAGCAAATGCTTCACCACGAATTTTATTAGATGTAGTGCCAAATCAAGGTAATACGTCCGCAACGACTATTAAAGATATGACATTTTCAAATGGTGTAGATTTTATGGTCGAATTGAATAAAGACAGTGATTCTCGTGTTGTCATCGATGAATACTATGATTTCTATGATTATTTTTATGGGCATCGCTTGAACATGATTCCTGCACGTATGCAAAATGCGATAAAAAATAGTGGTAAGTTTGCGCCAATATATTATGTTTTAAATAAACAACTGTATTTACCTGAACAAAAAGTGACAACAGATTTTAGTTTTTATGAAACAGGGAAGTTGCTGCAAGGCAATGCAAACCCTGAAGCACCAGATTATAATTCACTTGTCGACTATACAAGGACTGATGATCATGTCATTGAGCTGCGCATACCTTGGCTCCTCATACAATCAAAAGATCCGAGTCAGCGCGAATTCATGGGAGATTTATATGCAAATGGTGAAACTGCTTCTGTTAAAGTTGATGATATTTTTATCGGTCTAGTATTTGTTGATAAGGAAGGGAACGTAGTACAATCTTTACCGAAAACAAATAATCACGAACTGCCAGCACTAGAATCATATAGTTGGAATACTTGGCAACAACCGAAGTACAACGAGCGGTTAAAACAATCTTATTATATTTTACAAGAGCTATTTAAAGAAAACTAAATATGACAGCTAGTGTTTCCATTATGAAATGAAAAAACTACCCATTGGATTGTCAATTCCAAAGGGTAGTTTTTATCGTTGGTAATCTAATTATTGAAATTGAGAAAGGCGGGAAAAGAAATTGGTTACGAAATCTAAAAATATTTTTTCTGATGGTGCGATTTCACGATTAACTGGTGAAATAATACCAACTGTTCTTGGAATGGTAGGTGATTCAATCGGCACTTTAATAGTAAAGCGAGCTGCTGAATCATATAGTGAGCTTTCAGGTAATAGGCTGACACCAATGCCCGCGGCTACCAAACCTTTTAAGGCGTCTAAGTCTTCTCCTTCAGAGATGATGTTTGGTAAGAAACCTGCTGCGCGGCAAGCATCCATCGCAACTTTATGCAAAATATAGCCATCTGGAAAAAGAACGAATAGGTCATTACGTAAATCGGCCAGCTGAATACTTTCTCGTTTTGCTAAAGGATGATTTGCTGGTAATAAGGCTGCAATATTTTCGGTGAATAATATGGTTGATTGTATCGCTTCGTCCTTCGGTGGAAGTGGACCTAAAAATGCTAAGTTCAGTTCACGGTTTTTTACTGCGTCTATTAAAAAACGATAAGAGCCTTGACGCAGTTGGAATTGCAAATCTGGATATTCACGCTTGAAAGCGGAAATAACGGTTGGCAAGACATAACTTGCTAAACTAGTAGGAAAGCCGATTTTTATCGTTCCTTTTGCGGGATCTAAATATTCCTCTACTTGTTTCGCTGCAAAATCTATTGCTTTTAAAGCGGTAATTGTATGTTCAAGAAAAGTTTTTCCTATCGGTGTTAATTTAACATTTCGGCCAACGCGTTCAAAAAGAGGTGTACCTAATTCATCTTCTAAGTTAGCAATTTGACGACTAATTGCTGATTGGGCAACGTGAAGATGTTCAGCAGCCTCAGAAATATGCTCGCGCTCTGCAACCTCTACAAAATAACGTAATTGACGTAATTCCACTGGATATTCACCTCTATTAATCGAAAAATACGATTGCTTATATTTTAATTATATAATATTTAATATATAAAAAGACTGAAAAATTCGCATAATGCAAAATAAAAGGGAGAAAGATGATAAACAAAGCATGATGTTGGTTATATTAGCAAAATATATTTATTACGAAAGGACGATTACTACTAGTTTGTTAGTAATTTGAGAGTTTAGTCTTGTAAAATAATTTCGAGGTGGAGATTTATGATAAAGAAGGGTATCAGTTGGCTCCTTATCATTTTAGCAATTACAATGTTAGCTGGTTTAACGTTTAACGATCAAGAAGCGAACAATACTAAGTTGCAAGCAAAAGAGGGATTGTTAGATCTTTCGGGTATTGCTAAAAATGAAAAAGTCGTTGCTCTCTCTGGGGAATGGAAGTTTATAGGGAATCAATATGTAGATGCAAGTCATTTCCCACAACATGCAACATTAGAAAGTGTTCCTGGTTCTTGGAGCGAGGATGTCCAATATGGAACGTATCAGCTTAAAGTTGAGTTACCTCCACACTTTGAAAAAATAGGTCTTCGTGTGCGAAATATTTGGTCAGCACACCGCCTTTTTATAAATGGCAAAGAACTTGCGTCTTATGGCACTCTCGGTACAAAAAAGGAGGGAGCTATTGCTAGTAATCCAGTGTATGAATTATATTTTACACCTAAAACAAATTCACTGACGATTACGTTGCAAGTAGCAGATTTTTTTAATGCCCGGCATGGCATTATATTCCCAATTGATATCGGTGTGGCGGAGACGATAGCTAACGATGTTGCCAAAGATATAAATTTAGAAAAAACAACAATCATTATTTTATTTATTTTTTCAATCTTTCACTGCAGCTTGTATTTATTAAGAACGAAAGATAAAGCATTTTTCTTTAGTGCTATGTACTTCTTTACACTTGCGTTGCTCGTTTCTACGCGTGGTGAAAGAACGCTTTTTCGAGAGTTTCCAACAATACCATTTGAACTGTACTTTCGATTACAAGACTTTATTACGTATTTAAATGCTGTGACACTATTCTTTTTCGTTGTCTATACCGTTGAAACAATGGTGAAGCGTCGAACAGCTATACTTTTGACGTTACCTCTTATTTTATACGGACTAGGGACATTGTTCAGTCCGGCAAGGTCCTTATCATCTTTACAATATATCTTTTTTGGATACATAAATGGTTTGGCACTCGTCATTATTGCTAGATTAATATATTTATTCTTCACGAAAAATACGAGAATTCCTAATAATGAGTTAATCATCTTGAGTGTATCAGTGTTTTCACTTTTTATTTTTTCGGTAAGTGGTGCATTTGACCAGTTTTATTTTACAGGGAAAAATATTTTCAATCGATTGGGCCTGTTATTTTTTATTTTAGGCATGAACGTCTTCCTAGCAATGCGCCTAATTAATCGGACGACAGAAGCAGAGATTTTTAGCGAACGATTGGAAAAAGCTACAATAGGTAAGGATTCCTTTTTAGAAGTTACAACAAAGGAACTTGAACAACCTCTCTATCATGCTCTTAACGTCACAAAGTCATTATCAGCACAGCGAGCTTTAGTGGAACATCAATTGTTGGAGCAACAACTTGAACGTTTATTATATTTAGTAAATGACTTAAAGGATTTTACAAAAATTCGATTTCAAGATTTTCACATTGATGTCCATCCGGTAAATGTGCAAATGATTATTCAACATGTCGTTAAAATGCATGAACGGACGATGAAAAAAGCAAATATTAAATATTATATGCATGCGGATAGTCAACTACTGATACAGGCAGATGAACATAGAATGGGCCAAATTATGTATCGTATAGTAGAAACTGCCATTGCGCATGCGGGTAATGGCGAAGTTGTGCTTAGCATTATGCATCTTGACACAGATGTCAGAATAGCAGTTGAAGGGACAGGGCCGGATAGTATTGAACAAATTGCCGCAGATGTGACAGGTCAATCCATTGGCAAGGCAATAATTGAACAAATGGCAGGAAGCTATTCAGTCGATATATTACATAATGGCATTCGATTTTTATTAACATTGCCTTTTGGTGGCTATGAAGAAAAACAACGCAATAAAACGAACGATACAGTGCCGATGGTTCCTCCAACGACAAATGACCATTTACCAACTTTATTGATTGTAGAGGATGATGTGATCCATGCTGACGTGCTACAAAGCCTTCTTCAGCAACATTACGCCATTTCGTTAGCGCATAATGCGAAGGAGGCGTTTCATTCGATCCAACATAAAAAGCCTGATTTTATATTGATTGATGAAGTAATGCCAGGGATGGATGGCTTAGTGCTCACACAAAAAATAAGACAACAATATAGTTATATGGATTTGCCGATTATTATGCTAGTAGCGAATGAATATCCGACGAATATTTCACTTGTGCTTGAATCAGGAGCGAATGATTATATTCGAAAGCCTGCCTCGAAAGAAACTTTATTAGCACGGTTATCCGCCATTTCTTTAGCGAAAGAGGCGATAACGAATGCAATTGAGCATGAGATGGCATTTTTACAAGCACAAATAAAACCGCACTTTTTATATAATGCACTTAGTAGTATTATTTCCTTCTGCTATACAGATGGAGAACGGGCAGGCCATTTATTAACGATGTTGTCCACATATTTACGATATATTTTTGATTCGGGTAAGGAAGGTTATCGTGCAACACTGGAAAAAGAATTGGAAATTATACAAGCTTATGTAGAAATTGAACAAGCTCGGTTTGGTGCCAGACTAAATGTTGTTGTTGAAATAGATGAGGCAATTGATGCAGCAAAAGTTGAAGTACCGAGTCTTTTAATACAGCCACTTGTTGAAAATGCAATTCGTCATGGGATTTTTGAAAAAGAAGGAAATGGCAATGTTCTTGTGAAAATCATCAAAGAAGACAATTGTTTGCTTGTTCAAGTTGTGGATGATGGCGTCGGTATGACGACTGAGCAAGTAGCTAATTTAACATTGGGTAAAAATATTAGCTCAAATGGAATTGGATTTACCAATGTTTTACGACGTGTAAAAGAATTACCACATGCTACGCTGACGATTCAATCGAAAGTAAATGTAGGAACAACAATGACTTTAAAACAACCTTTAAAGGAGTATGCCAATGTGGAACATTATTATGGTTGAAGATGAAGAACCTATTTTAAACTTGCATAAACGTTTACTGGAGAAGGATGGTCTTTTTAAGGTGATTGCCACGTTCACATCACCAATCGAGGCGGCGAATGAGCTTGCAAAAATCCGTGCTGATGCTATTTTTTTAGATATTGAAATGCCTAAATTGAATGGCTTAGAGCTCGCAGTAAAGCTAGTAGAGGAAGGTATCGATGTACCAATCATTTTTTCAACAGCCTACACAAAATATGCTGTCGATGCTTTTCGCGTACAGGCGCTTGATTATGTTTTAAAACCAATGACGCCGAATACAGTACTACAATTAGATGAACGGCTTGCAAAATATTACGGTCGTCAGCAACAACATGCTATTGCGAAGCTAGAAGTCCGTCTTCGAGGGGATGCAGCAACACGGATGAACGGTCGAGCTATTAAATGGCGCACAAAAGTAACGGAGGAACTGTTCTATTATTTGTTACTAAACGAAGGTGCGGTCGTTTCAAAATATCGTATTTTAGATGATATTTGGCCAAATCTCGATGAACGCAAAGCATTAGCAAACTTGTATAACACGATTTATCGATTGCGCCAAATGTTTAACGAGCTTGAAGTACCTATTCAAATTGAACGTATTAATGATGGATATGAAATGAAGACCAATAATGCGGTCGTGTTACAAATGCCAAACGAGCCTGATACATTCTTGCTAGAATCAAAGGGTTATTTATGGGCGTATAAAATAAGCTAATTTCTTTAGTGAGAAATTTAAAAAAAGTTAGGCCAAAGGTTGCTCGTAAATTTTAGCTGTTCTTTACATTTAGCAGACAACACAAGTTCATTCGAAGCAGAGGCGGTGACTCCTGCGGGAACGCACAAAACGTAAGACGCAACAGCCCGCGCGTTAGCTATTGTGCCTGCGCGGAAAGCGACCGCTGTAGCGGGCATCGACGGTAATAAAAAGTGGTCGATTGATGACAGTCAATCGATCACTTTTTCTCTTTTGTCCATGTTATTTTGAATTACATGCAAAATATACGGAGACCAGCATGGATGTGCATTTAAAACGAAAGGAACGCGCTAGTACTCTATAATTTTATTTCCTTATAATGATTCCATTTTAATGAAATAGGATATAGTATAGGTATGATTGTTTGTGCATATTTGTCACAAAACCGTTACAATTAACACTATATGCGAGGTTTCCACTATGTAGCTAGATGAAATCCATTCTCATTTAGAGATATTTTATTGAAAATAGACTTTGTTGATTCTCATTGTCACTTTCGTTTAGCAATAAACTGAAAATGCTTACAAAGTCTTTATATTTCACGATTTCATCATGGAAAAGTGAAAGTGGTCAAAATGGTTTGCATAGAGAACGATTTTCAGTTAAGATTAGAATGATGATAATTAAGGAATGGTTGCCCATTCACAGAACACACTATGGAGGTATTTTCATGTCAACTTTAGTAATTAAAGATCTTCACGTTGCAATCGACGGGAAAGAGATTTTAAAAGGCGTAAACCTTACAATTAATACAAATGAAATCCATGCAATTATGGGACCAAACGGAACTGGTAAATCGACACTAGCTTCTGCAATTATGGGCCACCCAAAATATGAAGTTACTTCTGGTACAGTTGAACTTGACGGTGAAAACGTACTTGAAATGGAAGTAGATGAGCGTGCACAAGCTGGCTTATTCCTAGCTATGCAATACCCATCAGAAATCGCTGGCGTAACAAATGCTGATTTCTTACGTTCAGCTATTAATGCACGCCGTGAAGAGGGCGACGAAATTTCATTAATGAAATTCATTCGTGAATTAGATAAAAATATGGAATTCCTTGAAATGCACGAAGATATGGCACAACGTTATCTAAATGAAGGTTTCTCAGGTGGTGAGAAAAAACGTAACGAGATTCTTCAATTAATGATGATTAAGCCAACTTTCGCTATTTTAGATGAAATTGACTCTGGTCTTGACATTGATGCATTAAAGGTAGTTTCTAAAGGTATTAATGCAATGCGTGGAGAAGGCTTTGGCTGCTTAATGATTACGCA
>Ga0213825_1001276_pt1 | contig 17417 bp, 24 predicted proteins | sample MC6MC0900MG_FD_179896 | JGI IMG/M metagenome (GOLD analysis project Ga0213825, IMG submission 179896) | Enriched soil aggregate microbial communities from Iowa State University, Ames, United States - MC6-MC0900-MG | ecosystem: Environmental > Terrestrial > Soil > Unclassified | place: USA: Iowa... | reverse complement strand
ACCGGGATGAGAAATACAATGGGAACTAACCTTCTAACTGTCTGCTATTCAGACCGACGACGCATTAACGCATTTATCTTACCAGGTAGCAAGGTAAAAAAATTTTTATTTCATATAAAAAAGAAAAACAGAAAATAGAAAAACCCACCGAAGTGGGTTTAATCATCAATCAGGCTGCTTGTCGCCCGACTCCGGTGCCAGACTCTCATCGTCTTTTTCATGCTCATCCGGCTTCACCTTAGTATCTTCTTCAAGCTCATCCGCTTCAATCGGTCTATCAGACATAAATCCTCCTGAGTTGCTTAGAGAATTAAGTGTAGATGCCAGCTTAAAGGTAAGCCTAACGCGTGCAGACAATTCATTATTATGCAGATAAAAAAAGACCCAATAATAATTAAAATGATTTAAAACAGTTAGTTAGGTTGGCGCATGGCGGTGATTTGGCTAAACACATGAGCTAACACAACCCAAAGAATTTTAGTTAACATTTAATGGATTGCTTTATACAAAAAAACTAATGTATTCAGATTAATAAAGATTCTCTAATCACTTTAAGTGAGACACGCGTCACATTAAATGTTCAAAGATCTTTAATGTTAAGAGGGTTTAGGATAATTCTTAATAACTTCTTACAAATATAAGGACTTAGCATGAGTGGATCTGGTGGTGGTGTAAGCGGTTCAGAAATCTTGACTCCCTGCGATAATCTCAAATTTACTACAGATCTTGCTTCACCCAAAGCAGCAGCCATGAGTCTTGAAATCGGGGACATCCTTGACGTAATACTCAACGGTGAAGCCTTAGTTGTTATATATGATGGGGAAATAGTGGGTGGCATTGCTTGTAAAGAAAGTTCGAGGTTAGGATTTTGTTTATCAAAAGGCAATTCTTATAAAGCTAGTGTGCTTACTAAGAACTTAGGCCAAATTAGAATTTCCGTCTATCCGGGGTAAGCGGGCATGATTAATGTGATAGGCGGTATTTATCGAGAAAGATGTTTACATCCCTCATGGGACCATGTTTTTGGTTCTGGAGGCAGAGCCGCAATAGCTATTGCTACAATGGGAACGAAAGTTAATCTACATGCCTATATTAGTGATAATCTCTTATACGATTTCAATTTCAAAGTTGCTTTATTAGAAAAAGATTTTTTTTCATTAACTAGGCTACCTTACTATAAAGACATAATCTTTAACTATTCACACGGTCTCGATCCTTTAAACCCCCCCATAGTTGAAAAGAAAGAAAACATAAAATTAACAAGCGATAACGTTTTAGTTTTTGGAATGTTAGAGTGTGATTTTGAAATCAATGTAGATTACGCTGTTTATGATCCTCAAAATACTTTCAGCACTGAATCATTTTCTAAAAATGGTTCTAAAGCTAATCACTTAGCTCTTGTGTTGAACGAAAACGAAGCTAAAACATTGTGTGGCTGTAGTGATGTTAATAATATTGAAGAAATTATAGACGTACTTCATATTCAAGAAGCAGCTGAGGTTATCATTGTAAAATGTGGTCCTTCTGGTGCAATCGTTTCATATGAAGATAAGAAAACTAGAATACCTGCTTTTAAAACAAATAGCGTTTGGAAAATAGGTTCTGGAGATTGCTTTACTGCACACTTTGCTAACAACTGGATTGAAAACAAAGAGCTACCGGACGTTGCCGCCTACAAGGCATCTTTAGCAACTGCTTTTTTTTGTGAGAGTTCGACTCTACCGTCTGAATTTATGCTTTCAGATTATAATCCTAAACCAATTATATTCGAGGGTTTTTCACATAAACCAGTAGCTTATATAGCAAGTCCTTTTTTTACCCTGCCTCAATTGTGGCTTGTTGAGCAAATTAGATTCAATCTGCTCGAAATGGGTCTTGATGTAATCTCACCTTATCATGATATTGGAATGCTTCAGAGTGAAGACAGCAAGGCTTTCAATAAAGTATGCGATGCTGATCTGACGGCAATACAGAGATCAGATATTGTCTTTGGTATAATTGATGGGTGTGATTCTGGCACTATCTTCGAAATTGGTTATGCCACAGCATTAAAAAAGAAAATTATTTTACTTAATGAAAATGTGCCATTAAACGACTTAGTGATGTTTCATAATAAACATACTGTAATTACCAATGATTATGTAACAGCTATTTATAAAACACTTTGGGCAAATTTATGACTAATAAAGTTGGATTAATCCTGTCTGGAGGCATGGACTCTACCTGTCTAGCTTGGTGGTTGAAGCCTGACATGGCATTTACCATTAATTATGGTCAGTTAGCAGCAGAAGCAGAAATCGAAGCTTCTGGTGAAATTTGCCGCATCCTGCAAATTGAACATCATATTATCGCCATCGACTGTAAACAACTTGGGTCTGGTGACATGGCTGGCAAACTAGCAGATGAAAAAGCACCTGCAACCGATTGGTGGCCTTTCAGAAATCAAATGCTAATTACGTTTGCAGCAATGAAAGCTATATCTTTTGGAATCGAAAAGCTCTTAATAGGCACCGTTAAGAGTGACAGTTTTCATAAAGATGGTACATCTGAATTTATAGATGCGATCTCAAATCTTTTATCATTACAAGAAGGCAATATAACCATTGAGGCTCCAGCATTCAAATTTGAAACGTTAGATTTAATTAAGTTATCCTCAATACCATACGAGATATTAAAACTTACTCACAGCTGCCATAAATCAATCACTCCATGTAATAATTGCCGTGGTTGCAATAAACACAATGAAATTTTAAATGGTTTGGGAAAATATTAGTAGTTTGTTTTTTTTCATGGGCGCATTTCTCGCGCCCTAATAGATAAGTGCATTAATTGAAGCTTATTGTAGACAATACTTTACCAGAAAACTCTATGTCACTTAGTAAGCACTCGAAGTTAGAACTAGAATTACTTACTATGATTTTTCCCCTGGTAGTAAAGACACATCATAAACATCATTTTTATCATCAATACCTAAAACCCAACGACCGTTACTAATATTTGTGACTTCTGAATCAATAATCCATGCTCCGAAGCTACTAGTTACTAATGTTGGAGAAACTACTTGCTTTGTCAGAAAAGATAAATCAGAGATCCATTCCCCTGAATCTTTTAATAAACCATCCTGCAGAATTTTTCTTGAAATCCTATCTTTTAAATCATTAGCGGTGGTTACTTCTCGCTTATTGCCTTTACCAGTGGCAAGCCATTTAATTGAAACCCCGATATCTAACGCGCAGCTTACTACAATATCCCCTGGAAAATAGTTACGCCGTATCCATGTACTAACTGTACCAGAGGAGATATTAAGCAATTCACATAACTGTTTTTGAAGAGTGAATCCATATGCATCAAGAATGCGCCTGAGCACTGGCCTACCCCCATTAGCCATAACTTCGTCGTATACAGCCCTACCACTTAAATTTGGCAAATTACTTTTATAACTTGCTTTTTCAAGCTCACCATTAACTAACCAATTAACGTCTGCACCAGTATCAAGTGAACATTGCACAATGACGTTACCCGGAACCTGTCCACGCGCCAACCAACTGGCAACATTGCTCTTAGCTATTTCAAGTCGGTCGCTGAGTTGCTTCTGCATGGTGAAGCAATAGGTTGACAGAATTCGCTCTAGAACATCTCCCGCCACCGCATTTTAAAGACGCATTATATTCACCAATAGACGCTAAATTATATTTAGAGTTAAACAATAGCGACCTAAGGTGTTTACACACCACATGTAACACCATAGAACACTTTTAATTACGAGGAGATACTGCGTTATGCATACTGAAAATGCAAACAACCAGAACGCATTTGACTTAGTGCAATCTCAAGATTTTATTGCGAATGTCGCCGCTATTTTAATGCCTGCCATCAGCGAAGCGGTGAATGATGCTGTGAATAAAGCTGTGACCCTGGCTACGTCCCCAACCATGTCCAAGCAAGACTTCGCAAACACTAACCGTATCAGCCTATCCGTCCTTGAGAAATGGATCGCTAACGGCATTGGCTGCTTGCCCCTACTCCATCTTTCATCTACACACAGAACCGCACCAACCGTAAGACCGGTGAAGTGGTAGAAACCACCATGATCAAACATGGTAATCCGCTTATCAATGTTGCTGCCTGGCGCGAAAAAAATCGTCAACAGGCAATCAAATGTCGCTACATCAAACCATAACTTGATTTTGCAAGTTGATGGCTTTTTGCACATGTTTGATTTCAAGGTTTCTACCCATGCGCATTATGACGATGCCTGCCGTAAATTCGCTTTATCACACAACATGGAAGACGTCGCCAAGCAATCCGGAATGCGCGCCCAAACTCTGCGTAACAAGCTCAACCCAGATCAGCCACATCAGCTGACAGTGCATGAGGTACTGACGCTTACCGATGTCACCGAAGACGCGACGCTCATTGATGGCTTATTAGCGCAAATCCAGTGCTTGCCATGCGTGCCGGTCAACGAAGTTGCCAACGATAAACTGCCGCTCTATGTGATGAAAGCCACTGCTGAGGTTGGTCAGTTAGCGACTGGCGCGATCTCCACTGAGCAATTTAGCGCTAGCTGCAAACGTAGCCTGCTGCAAAACGTTAACAGCGGTATTCGTTGTTTCACCCTAGCCGCACTGGCCGTTCAAGCGCGCATACAGGCTAATCCGGCTTTGTCTTCAACAGTCGATGCGATCAGCGGTCTTGGCGCTTCTTTTGGCGTGGTCTGAGGTGCAGTTATGATTTCATTTGCTGCACAGCTCAAAAGACAAGGCCCCTCAATGTCCTACGGGCATGGCTGGATTTTAGGTGACAACGGTAAGCGCTGGCATCCGGTTAAAGAAGTTTCATGCGCACCACGATCTCAAGCAATACCCAAGAGAGGCAAATCATGGCTATCGAAGGCGATTCAATGCTTGTCGAACTGAGCGCCGGTCAACGTGTCGCGGCACTCAATCACGTTGCGTTGTTGCGCTCGCAATTTAAGGACGCCGATAGTAAACAGGATTTATCGCGATTCTTCGACTCAATGCGTGATGTTAGAGACAGCAACTATCAGGACAATAAGCGCGCACTGAGCGCCATCTTTTTCCTGGCAAATATTGGCAAAGACCGACACAGCGCCGATTTCAGCGAATTAAGCACCGATGAAAAAACCGCCGTCATACGTGCAATGAACCAATTAAAAGCCGTCGTGAGTTTATTCCCCAAGCGAATGACTCTCTCTAACTAAATAACCCAATGCAATTAACTGGCGTAAACCCGCCGGGATTCACTTTGCCCAAAAACAGGTAATTACATGCTGAATAATTCATCTCAACCTAAACAAACGGCTTCATACATCGATCTCGACATGATGCTGAATGATGCGCGTAAAGAAGAACGTCGCGGTCGTGCTGACCTAATGGTCAACCGTCTGAACATCCTCGCTGCGAAAATCCGGCACGACGAATTATCGCCGATTGAAGCCGCTGAGCTGATCCATCAGGAAATCGAAAGAATCCAAACTCAAATCGCGGAGACGCACTGATGGCTGATTCAATGGATTTTGTGCAGCAGCGCACTGAGGAAATGCTCGAACGTAACATCGCGCTCATCGTTAACCGCGCCCCTGCGATTAGCGCTTCTTTCTGCGAAGACTGTGACGCCCCAATTCCTGAATTGCGTAGGCGCGCCTATCTTGGCGTTACTCGCTGCGTTTCTTGTCAGGAGATTGAAGAGCAGCGCGGAAAACATCTGCAGGCCAAAGCCTGATGACAGAGAATTATGCTTACCCGTGGAATGCTTCACGGGAAGCCATTGCCAGTCCCTATCCTACCTATCAGGAACTGCGAAGCCGCGATCAATTGATTGCGGCTTTGGCGCATGCTGAGCAGTTACTCGCTCAGCAGCCAACGCTGATTCAGCTCGATGTCAGGCGGCGCGTCGCCGAACTGGAAAAATCACAGGGCATTGCCCGTGCCAATGCGTACTTAACAAAGACCTTCGTTGAGCGCACATTGCCACGCGTCGAATGTGTGAATGCAAAATATCGGCTCGACGAAATGCAGGCCGGCACTTTTAATGTGCTGACAGAAAACGCCACTAAGGATATCGGTGCGGCGAGAGTGTGCGGCGCGCTATGGGAATTAATGCGTCGTTTTAATCGTTTGCCGGATATGGCTCGCGCCGATGTTGATTTGCTGGCTGGCGATATTGCCAACTTTGCCCTGGCTGAACTGGTGCAGGCGCATGCTCAATCTGACAACGAATCAGATTATAAATACACGCACCGCATTTACATGACAGCCGCCACCATCACTCGCGAGTTTAATCAGACACCGCCATTGTGGGAAAAAGTCACATCACGCCTATTCGATCCGGAAGAAGTCACCCCCGCGATCATGCGCATGCAAACCGAGAAATAGTGGAAAGGCCGTCTGCGTCGTATCGCGGCATCATGGCGTGAACATCTGCAAATCACCCTCGCCAACGTCAGCAAAAAACATACGCCCTATGCCAGCAATATGACGGTGTCGGAATGGCGCGAGCAAAAGCGCCGCACGCGTGAGTTTCTTAAAGGGCTTGAGCTGGAGAATGAGGAAACCGGCGAGAGGATCAGCTTAATCGACAAGTTTGATTCCAGCGTGTCGAATCCCGCCATTAAACGCTGCGAGTTGATGAATCGCATTCGCGGATTTGAAAATATCTGCAACGAGATGGGCTTTGTCGGTGAGTTTTACACGACCACCGCCCCTTCTGGATATCACGCCACTATCATGACCGGTCTTCGTAACCGCAAGTGGAATGGCGCTAGCCCGGCAGACACGCAACGTTATCTGTGTAACGTGTGGCAGAAAATTCGCGCCAAGCTGCATCGCGAGGAAATCCGCATCTTCGGCATTCGTGTTGCCGAACCCCATCACGATGCAACTCCACACTGGCACATGCTGATGTTTATGCTGCCTGAAACTGTTGATCGCGTACGTGAGGTAATCAGCGACTATGCATGGCGCGAAGATGGCAATGAGCTAACCACCGAAAAGGCCCGCAGAGCGCGCTTTCATGCCGAAGCCATCGATCCCGATAAAGGCAGCGCCACCGGCTACGTGGCGAAATACATCTCAAAAAATATCGATGGCTACGCGCTCGACGGCGAGCTAGACGACGAGAGCGGTAAAGAGCTGAAAGAAACTGCTTCAGCCGTTTCGGCATGGGCAGCACGTTGGCACATTCGCCAGTTCCAGTTTATCGGCGGCGCGCCGGTCACGGTCTACCGCGAGTTACGTCGCATGGCCGACAGCGAAACCGCGCACGGACTCAGCATCGAGTTCGCTGCTGCGCATGACGCAGCAGATGCTGGCGATTGGGCAGGCTACGTTAACGCACAAGGCGGTGCATTTGTACGCCGTGATGAACTGGTCGTGCGCACCGGGTACAACCGAGCGAAGATCTCAACGCTTACGGCGAAGAAACCATGCACATCAAAGGCGTGTATGCAACAGACGCTGGCGTGCCGAGAGAAGACGTATTTTGAAGAGATTGCATGAAAGCACGCCTGCAAAACCGCGAAAAAAACACAGGCGCCGGTTTCTGATAAATATCGCGATCAACGTAAGAAGCTCAAAGAGAGCTTTTATGATGCCTCACGCCTAACCCTTTCCGAAGGTGAAGTTACGCGAATGATGATGGGGCATAAGCTTAAAGTTGGCGCGCAAATATTCTGGAGTGGAACAAGCGGCCATCTTTTCTTTGAACGTAGAAAACCTTCCACCGCCCTGTAGCGGTTCGAGACATTGGCCGCTCAGCATCTAAAAAGCTGTAATGTTCAATAATCCCTTGGTCGGACAAGTTCGAGCCATACGATTGTTTACGATTCCTTAACGCCATGATGCTGTTTATACATACAGTATATTTTATTGATAAGGAGTTAATTAGCTGATGGACATCGATAATCTGAGCGAGACCGTTGCCAGAATCCAATTTGTAGCCGACGTATCACTCATCGCACACTGCAAGGAAGATGAATTGAAGATGGCACTGTCGATGATCAGTGACATGGCCGGTTCGATTGACACCTCACTTTACCAGGACGCTATCAACTGCCAAGCCGAATGATCGCCTGGAAGTTTCAGCATTGCGACTAAGCCACCGTTTCGGTGGCTTTTTTGATGCTGCAGCAGAACGCATGTAGGTGCGTGATTTCGCATGATCCAAATAGGATCGCTTATCGCCCTTCTACCCAAGGCTGGCGCGGTATGAGGTAAGGCATGCAGATGCATTAAAAACGATGCATGAAGCGGGCAGGCGTGGCGGGGAAAGCATTGCGCGCGGCGGTTACAATTATCAAATTTTAATAAATAAAAAAAATGAGGACTAAAATCAGTCCTCATTTTTTAACTTTTTTACATCACCATTTCTGAGACTCTTTTAAATCTTCTTGTCTGTATTGCTCTACTTTATCAACTAAACATTCTAGAGATTCAGTAAGCTCAAGGTGGCCATTCTCTGATGAGTAAGGTAAAAACTTCACTCTCATTGATTTGGAAGCAATACTTAGCAAATCATCATGAACTTCACCACTTGGCAGCGTCATATAATGATAAGGCATTCTGCCATGGGCAAATTGAATGTCCTCAAATAACATTCTAATATCTGGATCATCCGTTCCGCAGCCCAAGAAAAAGAAAGTATGAGTTAGAGCCAACGCTTTAACAATTTCATAAAAAAGTACATGCTTAGTTCTAGCCTCGGCATAATCCCTGCGAGTAAATATTATATTCTGCGGATCATTTGCTGAACCATGCGTTTTAAGCAAAAGACGAGTATCGCCACCATGAAGGTAATTAGCAGTGTCGTCACTGGTATGATTTTTTGTAATTAAAGTTCCATTTGATACACTACCTGCATAGGAGTCATAAATCGTATCAAAATTAGGGCTAGCTACAATCGATGCATCTAAATTATATATATGCTCATGAATTTTAGCATGCCTATAACCAGCTCGCTGATATTCGGCTTGAACTTTATCAATAAAAACATTTAAAGTAAGCTTTTCTTTTATAATTTCACAAGCACTTAAATAATCTTTTTGATCTAATAATTGAGTTATACATTCTTGATCATGGATTTGATCTAAGCATGCTCTTAAGAACTCCTCCCAGGTTGCGGGTCTTTTCCCGGCAGCATTGGCAGAATTTTTAGATATACCAGCACCAATCATTATAACGCAACGGCGTCTAGCTAATGCAACAACTAAAGAATCCGGCCATGAAATCATTTATCTAGACGCTCCAAAAGATTAGAAGCAATACCATGGAAAAAATTTGAGGCTTCAGATACGCGAGTATATTGAGAACCAACAACTCCATCTTTTGCGGATAAATCAAAAATTGGTGCATGAGCCTGCTGTGATAAAGGTACAACACTACTCAACGTTGGAATTTCGCCTAAATTTAACTCATCATTCTCAGCATTGAAAAAGTTACACAATTCTACTAACTCAGCTTTTTGTTTAGTGATTATTCTTTCAAAAGCAGCGACTGGTTCTCTTACTCCAGCTCTACTTTTTGCTTTATATTGTTGCATTACATAACCAGCAAATTGCAGGTCCCATGAAACAGGAACATCTGAAATAACGAAAGGCTTGTTCTCCTCTTCAATATATTTATCAATAGCGCTTGATAACGCATTCTTCCAAGTGCTGAATGACTTTATAATATTTTCAACTGCCATCATGCTAAAAATATCTACAGATAACGGCATTAAGAAACAGTCAACCCCCAGAAGTACTGATCGATTTAAAGCACCTAGGGACGGTCCCATATCGATCATTATAATGTCGTAATCGCTTAACCTCGAAATTAGCTCCTTGAACACATAAGTAGTTTGGAAACCTCTGTGCTCGCCATTCCTTGTTGCAGCCCAATCAGTTGCTAATAAATCCTCTCTTATTGAGAGTTTAGGGCTACCAACAATTAAATCAACTTTGAATCTATCACTGCTAACTATTTCAGGCATTTCAGCGGGATAACCCTGACCTTTTCTTACAGGATCAAAAAAAGAATCAATGCTATAAAATTCATTATTCAAGAAGATATTTTCTAAATCGTTCTCTCCCAACAAATAAGCTGAAGCATTACATTGAGGATCTGCGTCAATTACTAAAACTTTTTTTCCGTGTTGTATTGCCAGAGAGGCAGCAACATTACATAAGAGTGTGGTTTTACCAACCCCACCCTTGTTATTGAAAAAACCAACACTTTTCACAATAGAACCGCCATTCAAGTAGTAATTTAATTAATATTATCAGCACCCAAATTTCAAGTCTAATGAAAAAATGATACCCACCAAAAAGCATCAACGCATTGATTTCAAAGTAAATTGTATTTTTTGAAAGTAATTACCTCATCACCAATTCATTCATTTATTTCTTTCATTCTCTCCTGCAACGGTGTCAGTTCATTTCGCACAAACACCTGCGACGCCTTCACCGCATCCCCAAACCCGCCCGTGTTATCCGGGATAATTCCCATCATCTGCGGCGGCACACGGTGCGCACTTAACAGATCGTCACGGCTGGCCTTCTTAATGTTGAAAAAGTCATCACGCGTTGCCACTTCACTGAGCGGCAGAATCTTGATGCCGTCCGGCTTGCCGTTGGGCGCGTACATAAACAGATTGCGGAAGTTGCCGATCCCTTTGGTGTCGCGCATAGCCTGTCGCACGCGCTCGATATCGCTACTGCTCTGTGCTGCGTCGGTCATATAGAGAATGTAACCGGCGTGTGCGCCGTTCTGGTAATACTTGCGGCGGAACAGCGTAGCCGACTCGTTCAGCCAGGCGGAATTTAACGCGCTGAGATATTCCGGCAAACCAGACAGCTCCTGATTAATATCCGGCTCGATAAGGTGGAACACCTTATCCGCATCGAACTGGTGCGCCTCCTTCCATTCCCCCACAAACCAGTAAACCCCATCCTCCACGCCGCGCCACGTATATTTGGCCGGTGACGTTTCAAGGCGCTGCGGCTGACCGAGCGTGTTGCGGCGCAGCTCGGCGAAGGCGGTGCCAAATACCAGATAATCCAGCGCAAACTTACTGAACTCCTGCTGGCTCAGTAGCTGGTGCGGGATAAAGGTTGAAGCCAGAATGTTGCGCTTAACGTAAAGCGGTGAGCTGTAATGCACCGCCGAGCGCAGGCTTTTTGCCAGCCCGTGAAAACTGACCGGCGGCTTGTACCAGCGCCCGTTATGGATGCATTCCGTGTAATCCATAATATCGCGCTTATCCAGCACCGCCGTTGGCTCGCCGAAGCTGAACGCCTCGAACGGCTGAAGCGCTGCGGGTGATGGTTGCGATTGGGCCGTGAATGCCCTGCGGTCTTTGCGTTTGCTCATCAGTAAAATTCCATAAATGAAGGGTTATCGCCGCCGCTGGCAGCGGTAAGCGGTTCGTTAAGCAGTGCGTGCATGATTGCCCACGCGACGTCGGCGTGGCTGGCTTCCTCGCTGCGGCTGGCTTCGTAGGTGGAACGGTTGCCGCTGGCGGTCATGGGGCGAGTGGGTGATCGTTAAACGCGTGGGTGATGCACTGCACGTTAATCATGTTGGCGAAAATCCATTACCTGACAACGATGCGCGACCTATGCAGCTCTATGCTGGCGGCGATCTGGTTAGTGAGTGGCGATCATGAGTGACTTACAACTGGTCAATGACAGGCTGAATGCGTTGATTGGCAACCTTTCGCCTTATTCGCGGAAAGAGATGGCGCGCAATATCGCAAAGAAACTGCGCGCCAGCCAGCAGCAGAGCATCAAGCGCCAGCAGGCTCCGGACGGTACACCTTTTAAGCCGCGCAAGGCACAGCCCATACGCAGCAAAAAAGGCCGGGTTAAGCGAGAGATGTTTGCCAAGCTCCGCACTGTGAAATACATGAAAGCGCAGGCAACCTCAAATGAGGCGGTGATTGAGTTTACCGGTCGCGTGCAGCGCATGGTGCGTGTGCATCAATATGGGCTGCGAGATCGACCATCCAGAGGAAGTAAAGAGGTGCAATATGAGTTAAGACCGCTAATAGGGATCTCTGAACTTGATGTTTCGATTGTTGAGCAGTTAATTATAAATGCTTTGACATAGCACCTGACTGAATGGAATATTACTTAAGAGTATTTTATGAATGGAGTCAGTTATGTTATTTGAAAACTTTTTTTCATTGGGATCGCTTATAGCAATCAGTTTTTCCCTAGCGCTTACTATTAATTACCTAAAAATAAATTTCAAATTAGAAGTTAGAAACCAAAGTCATAATATTAACGGTAACAACAACACTATTAATATTTATGAGTTGGACATAAGAAACAACAAGAACTTTCAAACATTATCGGTGATCATATCTGTGATGTTATTGGTCTTATTCCCATTTTATCCTTCATTTTTCCTAAGCTTGATGAAGTCATTCTCATGGCTACCGCTAGTGATATGTTTGACCGGTGTCTTTGTTCAAATTTACATGCGTGGATCAAAACGAATATACGACATTGTATATGTTATACCAGCCTTGATTGTTGGTGTTTTAATGTACCACGCTCTATATCTTGCAACTCATGGTAACTACATTCATCTCGATATATACCCGCGCCTGTTTAATTATCTATCCAATCCATATTTCAGCTTTGGTTATCTCGATGGCCTCAATGATCTTTTAAGAGAGGTCTCTGCTTACTTAGGCTTCGTTATTCTTTTTCTAAGTGCAATATATATATCCTTCGCCTTTATAATTGAAAGGGATTTTGATTCAATTAATAAATATATCCTGTACTGGGTCGCAACTGCTTTTTTTGGCAATTTCTTAGCTGCTGGCATACTGATAGAATATATGAGTGGCGGTTTCAGTTACATAGAGTACGCATATAAGTTACTGCTGTATTTCTTTAAAAATATTGTATGAGTGTTCGCTGGTTACCTATCAAACAGTCATAACACTACATCGTAAAAAGCATGGGGCATCATAGCCCCATGAACGAACAACTCTCCGAAATCCTGCGCCTGATGCGCAACCTTATCCGCATCGGAACCGTGTCCGCCGTAAAACTGGACGACTGGTTATGCCGCGTGGATACAGGAAATAACACAACCGGCTGGCTTCACTGGCTCACCGCCCGTGCGGATAAAACCCGCTCGTGGAATGCGCCGTCGGTGGGCGGGCAGGTGCTCGTTTTATGCCTCGGCGGTGAACTCAATACCGGGTTTGTGCTGCCTGGCATCTTCTCTGATGACAACCCCGCCCCATCTGCATCGGCTGATGCACTGCATTGATCATTCCCTGATAGGGCTGTAATTGAGTACTAGCCGGAGAACGGTGCACTTAAAGCAACCGGCATACAGACCGCCACCATTGGATCGTTAAGCGCATGGGTGATGAACTGCACGTTAATCACATTGGGGAAAACCCATTACCTGAGAGCGATGCGCGGCCCGTGCAGCTGTATGCTGGCGGTGATCTGGTTAGCGAGTGGCGACCATGAGTGATTTGCAACTGGTTAATGACCGACTGAATGCGTTGATTGGCAACCTTTCACCGTCCTCGCGCAAAGAGATGGCGCGCAACATCGCGAAGAAGCTGTGCACCACCCAGCAGCAGAATATCAAACGCCAGCAGGCTCCGGACGGCACACCCTTCAAGCCACGCAAGGCACAACCCATACGCAGCAAAAAGGGCCGGGTTAGGCGCGAGATGTTTGCCAACTCCGTACCGCGAAATACATGAAAGCGCAGGCAACCTCAAATGAGGCAGTAATTGAGTTTAAGGGAAGCGTGCAGCGCATGGTGCGCGTGCATCATTATGGCCTGCGTGACAGGCCATCCTAGAATGGCAACGATGTGCAATATGACGCGCATCCTTTACTTGGCTTAAATAAAAGAGAATTACGCAAGATTGAAGACGCAATATTAAAATAATTATAACTTCACTTTATTTTCACTGCTTTAATTAGCGTTGCCAATTGCTCTAAACCATCAAATGTGGATGGTATTTTATCCTCGGAAGTCATGATATTGGAGAATATGACATCTTCAAACTTACCGAGAAGATTTTCATTTTCCTTAGAGATCTCGCTACTGTACTTCGAATAACCCTGTATAAATTGACATAAGCTCATTCTAAGTTCAATTTGCATTAACTGGGCTCTGGTTGAATTATAATTAGCAAGAGAAACTCTGAAATAGTAAAGCATAACCAATGTAATGGCTGAGGCAGGAACAAATATAACCAATTCATTAATGCTTGCAAAGGCATAGGTCTTGTTAATGAAATGATATAAACTATAAGCCATTACCATAGGAATGGTCGCACCTATTAATAACATAAATGCTCTCGACCACCGCATTTCAGATTTCTTCCTTTGTCCAAGCTCTTTGAACCCATCATATAGCGAAACAAAATTGAAACCCGTTTTATATTCTTCAAGAGCATTTTTAAGCTTTTCTACTTCCTCTTTTTTCTCTTTGAGTTCTTGATCCCACATATCTTTATATTGCTGAGCAACTTCTTTGGCTTTTAAAAAGTCCCTCATGGTACCAAAATCCTGACTCGACATCAGAAATTGCAATATAGATGATGACATATCATAAAGAGCATAGTTAATTTGACTAGATTGCACCTCAGAGAACTCACTAATATTCTCCTTAGCGAACCATCTCATTTCATTATAAAGACTCGCGGTCTCATTCTCTTGATATAATTGATACTCACTCAAAAACCTAAAGGTGAGTATAAAAACAAATCCGACATTGTCCTTATCTGTAACATTCTCGTCACGTTTGTTAAGCATTGCAGCAAGCTGTTCAGATATGTGTAGAATGTTAAATTGAGTATTCCTGTCCCATTCATCGCTATCTTTTGCCATTGAATTAAGCACCCTCACGACTATGCCAGCACACTTTTCAATGAACTCGCCTTCATACTCATGCCTCATAATTATTTTTATATAACTTGAAATAGCGTTTTTTATGTTTTCGTTTGAGAAGTAAATTTTCATTCATTCAACCGTAATTTTTATACTGTCTGCTGATAAATCAGCAAACGGTTATGTGTGGCCTACATTAACTTGTGGTCTCATTATGCCCAAATGAATGAACAACTTACAGAAATCCTGCGCCTGCTGCGCAATCTGATCCGCATCGGCACCGTGTCCGCCGTAAAACTGGACAGCGGGTTATGCCGCGTGGATACGGAAAAAACACCACCGGCTGGCTTCACTGGCACTCTGCGCGTGCGGGAAAAACCCGCTCGTGGAATGCGCCATCGGTGGGCGAGCAGGTGCTTGTTTTATGTCTCGGCGGTGAACTCGATGCCGGGTTTGTGCTGCCGGGGATCTTCTCTGATGACAACCCCGCCCCCTCCGCATCTGCCGATGCGTTGCACTGGTCATTCCCTGACGGGGCTGTAATTGAGTACGGACCTGAAACCGGCGCACTCAAAGCAACCGGCATGCAAACCGCCACCATTGAGGCGGCGGTAAAAATCCTGCTGAGTACGCCAGAGGTTGAATGTTCGGCGCACCTGAAAGCCAAAACGTTTGAATTTTCAGAGGGCGGAAAGATGACCGGCAATGTCGAGCACAGTGGCGGTAAGTTCAATTCGAACGGCGTTGTTGTGGATAACCACGATCACGGCGGCGTGCAGCGCGGCGGAAGCAGAACGGACGGCCCTGAATTACGGCAGCGAAATACCTCGGCATGAACCGGGAGACCGGCGAGGTGCTTAACGACCTCGACCACATCCGCCAGTCAGTGCGCGACATTCTTTTAACACCGCTCGGCTCCAGGGTGATGCGGCGCAAGTATGGCTCGCTGCTGTCGGCGCTGATTGACCAGCCGCAAAACGAAACGCTGCGCCTGCAGATTATGTCCGCCAGCTATATGGCGATCCTGCAGTGGGAGCCGCGGGTAAAACTCACCGGCATCAATTTCGATTCTGATTTCAACGGCGGCATGGTGGTTGAGCTGACCGGCAACCGCGCCGACACGACGCAACCTTTTTCCTTAACCGTTCCTGTGAGCTGAGAACATGGCAACTATCGACCTGAGCCAGCTTCCCGCCCCCGACGTGGTGGAAACGCTGGACTATGAAATCCTGCTGGCCGAGCGCAAAGCCACGCTGATTTCGCTCTACCCGGAAGGACAGCAGGCCGCTATCGCCCGCACGCTGGCGCTGGAATCTGAACCCATCGTGAAGCTGCTGCAGGAAAATGCCTATCGTGAAGTGATTCTGCGCCAGCGCATCAACGAAGCGGTTAAGGCCGTGATGGTGGCTTACGCACTTGACGACGATCTCGATCAGCTCGGTGCGAATAAAGGCGTTGAACGCCTGACCATTACTCCGGCAGATGAAACGACTATTCCGCCCACGGCGGCGCTGATGGAAAGTAATGATGACTTTCACGCCCGTATCGCCGCTGCATTTAAAGGCTTAAGCGTTGCCGGGCCAACTGGCGCATATGAGTACCACGCCCGAAGCGCTGACGGCAGAGTGGCGGATGCGTCCGCCATCAGTCCATCGTCCGCCGTTGTTACAGTAACTGTGCTGGCGCGCGAGGGTAATGGCACCGCTACCGACGCTCGTGATGCAGCGCATCCTGGGACACTCAGACATCAGGGTAACAATGCGGTACGCGCATTTTGCTCCAGATCATCTTGAAGAGGCGATTAAGTTAAACCCAATTGCAAATTCGATTTGCTGAGCGAATAATCGCCCCTATGTTTATTGGGGGTAAGAAAGGTATTAAATGAAACCTGGAAAGTTAAGTTCGGTTTTAGTAGCCATCACTATGCTCGCAGGTTGCGCTACCAGCATGTCGGAAAGAGCATCTCGCGTACAAATCATCTCCGCTGATGATGCAAAACAATATCAATTCGTCGCTAACTTAACGGGATCTTCCACCCTGACCGGAGTAGCCAGACATACCGGTTATCAGAATGCATTGAATGAGGTATTAGATAAAGCTGCTACTGCGGGCGCGCAATACATAGTTCTCGATCCTAATAGTGCGCCATCGTATTGGACAACCAGTGAAGTTGTCAGGGCCACGGCTTACAAGAATAAATAATCGCTAATGTAGTTCGAAATAGATGACTACAAGCATGTTCTGCCAGTGTTAAAAATCGGACATTTGCAGTTAAACAGCGGCGGCAAAGTGGCGGCACAGGCTCTAGCAGGGTAGTGCAGAAGGCAACAGGATGGGGTTTAACTCATTGATTTTACGATAAGTCATTGATGCCAAATACTAAACAAAAAAAGACCGAATACGATTCCTATATTCGGTCCAGGGAAATGGCTCTTTGGGAGCCGTGCGCTAAAAGTTGGCATTTTTGCAGGCGAGGACGCCTTGCCATTTAAAGGTAGACCAGGATTGCTGGTTTTCCAGCCAATCATGCGGTTTGGTTGCG
>Ga0213825_1001274_pt1 | contig 17432 bp, 6 predicted proteins | sample MC6MC0900MG_FD_179896 | JGI IMG/M metagenome (GOLD analysis project Ga0213825, IMG submission 179896) | Enriched soil aggregate microbial communities from Iowa State University, Ames, United States - MC6-MC0900-MG | ecosystem: Environmental > Terrestrial > Soil > Unclassified | place: USA: Iowa... | reverse complement strand
TTGCTAGCTAGTAATAGCTTAGCTTTAATATCACCTTCCAAGCTATAATTTCCCTTTTGAATTCTACCCATACCTATGCCACCAGTCCTAAGAAGAATTTTAGGCATTTCATCTACTAAGGAAATACTTTTTATTTTATCTATTGAAATGGAAGCGTTAACTCCACTGGAGATTTTTATAGAAGTATCAGTTAAGGTTACTTTAGTAGAGGAGTAGCTAATAGCCATTATAGGTATAGTAGTTATAAGCATAATAAATATTACTACTGCTAATACAATTTTTGTTTCTTTGATAGATTCAGGATTATGGTCAAAGCGTTGACAATAATAAATAGAGTACAGCAGTATAATTACAGTTAGTACTATAAAAATTGCTAAAGAAATATAAAAAAAATGATTTAATATAAACCCTATAATATTTAAAATTGATATAAGGAGGAACATCTTACCCATGTGCTTTCCTAAGGCTTCGATTTCTACATTTGCTTTTTCTTCTTTACTCATAGTGTTGTATCCTGAGATTAGCCAATACCATTTTAATTTACTAATGCATATTCCAACAGCAAAGAACAATGATGCAATAATTAAAAGAACAATATTTATTCCCATAAAGATACCTCCTAATTTTAATATTTACTATATAATATTATATACAAATTATATGATTAGTTATGAATTATATCAAGAAAATAAAGTTATAATTATAAGAATTAGGAAATAAAGTATAAAAATTTTAAATGTATACGTTGCAGAGAAAAATATATCAAATAAGTATTGACTATGTTTATTGAGTATTATATTATTAAGAAAATTAAAATATTTATCCCAATAAGTATAAAAATTAAATTTAGATAATTTAGAGATGTTATTTAGGGTAGAGGAGCTTTTACCAATAGTATTCTTGAGTAGTGGGCACACGTTGATACAAGAAGAAAGGGGAGAAAAGCCGAAGAGAATATAACCTGGCAAGGATATTCTCTGGGATAGTACAAAATATGTGCTATACTGCCACTATGAAAATAGTGGAGAGCTACAAAGTAACACCTGTTGTGTTCATAGTAAATTAATTTGGGCGTGACAAGGGTGTTCCTTTGTCCGCCTTTTTTATTTTGGTACATAAGTACCCAAATAAATATTACTCTCATAAACTTATAGTGGGGAGCTGAAAGGAGAATTTACTATGAACTTATTTGGAACAATGAACGTTAGAGAAAACAATCTTTTTGTGGGTGAAGTTAATACTTTAGAGCTAGTTAAGAAATTTGGAACTCCTCTTTATGCCATGGATGAAGAGCAAATTAGAGATAACTGTAGAAGATATATGAAAGCTATGGAGACTAAAGGAAGCAATAACAAAGTAGCCTATGCTGGAAAGGCATTTTTAACTAAGGCTATCGTTCAAATTATGAAGAATGAAGGATTATGCCTTGATGTAGTATCAGGAGGAGAAGTTTACACTGCTATAGTCAGTGAATTCCCTATGGATAAGGTATATTTTCATGGAAATAATAAAACTATTGAAGAGATAAAACTAGGAATAAAAGCAGGGGTCGGGACCTTTATTGTGGACAATATGATGGAGTTAGAGAATATTAATAATATATGTGAAGTTTATGGAAAAACTCAAGATATATTACTTAGAATAATTCCAGGAATTGAGGCACATACTCATGAATATATCAAAACTGGACAGATTGATTCTAAGTTTGGATTTACTCTTTTGGAGGACAATATATTTAGAGTAGTAAAGACAATAAGTGAACTTGAAAATATTAATTTAAAAGGACTCCATTGTCATATAGGTTCGCAGATATTTGATATAGAACCGTATAAAGAAGCTGTAAGGGTTATGATGAATTTAATGAATAGCATTAATAATCATTTTGAAATCAATATGACGGAACTTAACCTAGGTGGAGGTTTTGGTATATATTATGGTGAAGGTGACGATCCAAAAACTATAGAGGAATACTGCTCTGGAATTTTAAATGAAGTAGAAATTTGTAGTAGAAAACTACAGATGAAAATTCCAGATATAATAATAGAACCGGGTAGAAGTATAGTGGGAAATAGTGGGATTACTTTATATACTATTGGAGGAGTTAAAGAAATTCCTAATATTAAAAAATATGTATCTGTAGATGGGGGAATGACAGATAATATAAGACCATCACTATATAGTGCACAGTATCAAGGATTAATAGCTAATAATGTGGAAAACAACGAAGAAAATTTAGTTACGATTTCTGGTAAATGCTGTGAATCTGGGGATGTACTAATAAATGATATAAGTCTTCCAATGGTTAAAAAAGGTGATATATTAGCAGTACTTTCTACGGGAGCTTATTGCTATTCTATGAGTAGTAATTATAATAAAATTCCTAAAGCACCAGTAGTTTTAGTAGGGAAATTAGGACCAAGGCTCATATGTAAAAGAGAAACCTACGAAGATATGTTAAGAAATGAATTAGATTTATATATTATATAGTAATAAATTTTAGCTTATAACAAGATATATAGGTGAAAGGAAAATATAAAAAAGGGAGTGTTTATCACTCCCTTTCTAGTTACCTATTTCGTGTTCAGTGGTGCTAGTATCTACAGTTATAGCAGCAGTTTTAGAAACTAATTTTCCATTTTTACTTTTAAATATTCCCGTGGATATAATATAGTCCATTATATTGTTGATTTCTGTAAGTGATATACCATCCTTAACAGAGTTCACTGTAAGGTTAAATTTATTTTCTGTTTCATCCTTAAAGGTCATAACTAATTTCTTTTCCATTATTAGTCCTCCTTATTTTTTAGAATTATAATTATGAGTGAATAGACAGTTTTTATCCTTAGCCTTCATTTAAAGTATAATCATCTAGTTTTTTAATTTCCGTAGGCTCACTTATTAGTACAGATCCAATAACTACACCTAAATTATATATTTCTTCATCAGTAGCAGTTCCACTTACTTTTGAAAATTTTTGAGTTTGAATTTTCGGACTACCATCCTGGTTTTGACCCTTTATATATTTAATAACTAAGGCTGTATTATTTTTAGTATTTGTTATTGCCAAAGTATCAACCCCTTTCAAAGAACATATATATAATTGAAGATAAAAGTGGAAAACGTTTATAAAATTTTTGAAATTTAAGAAGATATTATAGTAAGATTAAGAAGATGAATATTTTATAAGCAACAATTTAAAAATATATAGATGAGTATAGAGATTTATTAATTGTAAATTATTTAAATTTAGGAGGAAATAATGAAGAGAATTAGAGAATATGGAGTCACTGTAGGAAAATTACAAACGGGCGAAAGAAATAAAATTACTGATGTAAAAGGAGTAAAGGTAGGTCATGTCACATTAAGAGATGGAGATGTAAACACAGGAGTAACAGCAATATTACCTCATGATGGAAATATGTTCAAAGATAAATTATATGGAGCTGTTCATGTAATAAATGGTTTTGGAAAAACTGTAGGAACCATGCAATTAGAGGAGCTTGGAACAATCGAAACACCAATCATGCTTACAAATACTTTAAATGTAGGAACAGTAAGTCAAGGATTAGTTAGATATATGCTTTCATTTAATACGGATATAGGTGTTGAAACTGGAACCATTAACCCTATAGTTGGAGAATGTAATGATGGATTTTTAAATGATATTAGAGGACTTCATGTTAAAGAAGAGCACGTATATGAAAGTATTAATAATGCATCTGTAGAGTTTTTGGAAGGAGCAGTAGGAGCTGGAACTGGAATGAGTTGCTTTGGGTATAAGGGCGGTATAGGATCTTCTTCTAGAAAGATAAATATTAAAGATGAAGAATATACATTAGGTGCATTGGTACTATCGAATTTTGGAATAAAGGAAGATTTTATACTTAATAACAATGATATTAAAGCTATGTTATATGAGAATAACAAAAGTTTTAGTGTAAATAATAGAAACTGTGATATAGACAATTTAGAAAAAGGGTCTATTATGATGATTTTAGCTACAGATGCGCCACTATCCCCAAGACAGTTAAAAAGAGTAGCTAAGAGAAGTGTTGTAGGAATAACTAGATTAGGGTCTTATCTTGGCAATGGAAGCGGGGATGTAGTAATTGCGTTTAGTACAGCAAATAAAATTAAACACTATGAGGAAAGTGTAACTAGTGAAGTTAAAGTGATTAATGAAAATTATATAGATTTCTTTTTTAGAGCATCTGCAGAAGCTGTAGAGGAGTCAGTTCTAAACTCTCTAATTACTGCTGATACTATTGTTGGTAGAGAGGGAAATAGAATAGATGGATTATCTAAATCATTAGGTATATAAACAGGATAGTAGATTAGAATTAGAGTATAAGTCACTTAAAATTATTGACATGAAATATATAAAATGATAAATTGTTTATAATAGGATTTATTTACATAGGAGATGATTGTAGTGAAATACTTATCAAATAGAAAATATGAACATCATCATAGATGCAAGGTCTTATAATTATGGTTTTAAAATTAAGCCATAGATAAGGCCTATTTGTGCGAAGGCAAATGTATCTATGGAGTTATTGAGTTTTATATCTCTAAGGATACTAGTTGTCTTTAGAGATTTTTTTATAATATGAAAGTTTCAGATTTTCGGATGAATATCATATAAGTTTTATAAATTAAGGAGAGATTGATATGAGTACAAAAATAACAAAGCCTAGTATATTGCCAGGATTTATGGAGCTTACTCCAAGAGAGCAAGTAGCCTTTAATAATGTTTATGATGTCATTAGAAGAAATTATGAGTCCTTTGGATTTCTACCTATTGACACTCCTATAATTGAAAAAAGTGAAGTATTACTTGCTAAAACTGGTGGAGATACAGAAAAACAAATCTATACTTTAACTAAGGGTAGCACAGAGATGGCATTAAGATTTGACTTAACAGTACCTCTGGCACGTTATGTAGCTCAACACATGGAAGAAATAGCTTTTCCCTTTAAAAGATATCAAATTGGAAAAGTTTATAGAGGTGAGAGGAATCAAAGGGGTAGATTTAGAGAATTTTATCAATGTGATGTAGATGTCATTGGTAATGGAGCATTAAGTATAGTCAATGATGCTCAAATTCCTAGTACTATATATAAAATATTTAAAGAATTAGGTTTTGATAATTTTAAAATAAGAATTAACAATAGAAAAATCCTAGATGGGTTTTTAAGAAGCTTAGATATAGATAATTATATTGAGGTATTAAGAGTTGTAGATAAAATTGAAAAAATTGGAGAGGCAAAGGTTAGAGAAGAGCTAGAGGAATATATAAAAACTAGCGAAGGAATAGATAAGGTTATTAAATTTATAACCGTAGAAGGTAGCAATGAGGAGAAAATTCAGTTCTTAAAAAATAGTACAGTAGCTCACGAAAGATTTTTAGAAGGTGTTGAAGAATTAGAGACTGTAAATAAATATATAAAAGCCTTTGGAATTCCAGATAAAAATTATGTAATTGACTTTAAAATAACTAGAGGATTAGATTATTATACTGGAACGGTTTATGAAACATTCCTAGATGATTATCCAGAATTTGGTTCAGTGTGCTCAGGTGGAAGATATGATGATTTAGCTCAATTCTATACTGATAAAAAGCTTCCTGGAGTTGGAATATCTATTGGATTAACAAGATTATTCTGGAGTTTCATGGAAAGTAATATCATAGACTTAGATAGTAACTCCTTAATAGATGCTTTAGTTATACCTATGGATGAAGATTTTGATTATGGTATTGAAGTTTGCAATAAGTTAAGAGAAGCAGGAGTTAAGGTGGATATTTATCTTGAAGGTGGAAAGTTTGCTAAGAAGATGAAATATGCAAATAAATTAGTTATACCATATGTTATTATAATTGGAGAAGATGAGAAGGCAACTAATAAAGTACTTTTAAAGAATATGGAAAGTGGAGATCAACAGCTAATATCTGTAGAAGAGATAATATCAATTTTAAATATTAAATAGGTTTAATTTTAGTATATATTTTAATAAACCATATAAATTCTGAAATAAAAAGTGATTAGAAGGAATTCTAATCACTTTTTTTAGGTAAGACAATATTAGAAGATGCAGCAATAAGATATATAAGATAGAAGTTATGAGATTAGTGATTCACAGATTAATAAAGTATATACATATACTCAAATTATTAATAAATTAAACATAAAAATAAAAAAAGTTTTTAAAATTATATGATGAAAAAAATGTAATTTTTAAAGGTACTATGACTAAAAAGGTTGAAATAATAAAAAATTTCTATGCAATAAAATGTAAATATTCTGAAAATTGACACAAGAGAAGATAGTGTAGCGAAAAATAAGTTAATTTTTCCCTTGAAATATATTGTTAAATTGTTAATATATTCTTAAAAGTATATAGATAAATTAGCATAAGTTAAGAAATTTGTATGCATGTATAATTAAAATAATTATATACTAAGGGGGTAATTTAATGAACTTTAAAAAGGGTATATCTGTTGGACTAGCTCTATCTTTAGTGTTAGGTTCAAACATGACAGCTTTCGCATCTCCTAATGAATTAATTAAGTCTTTAGGAGAAAACAAAGAAAAACAAATGGTGTTGCAGGCTCAGATACAACAAGACACAAATCTTCAAACAGTTAAAGATTCTGATCAAGTTAGAGTTATAGTAGAACTAGACAGTGAGGCTGTACTTGAAAAGGCTACTAAAAAGGGTATAAAACTTGATGAAATGAGTAAATCAGAAGTTGGTAAACTTCAAAATCAAATTTTGAAAGAACAGAGCTCAATACAAAGCAAGATGAATTCTAACGGAATTAAATTTGAGATAATAAACAGCTTTACTAATGTAGCTAATGGATTTAGTATGAAAACTACACTAGGACAAGCTAAAAAACTTGAAGGTATGGATGGGGTTAAGTCTGTTACTATTGCAAATGAATATAAAAGACCAGAGCCTATGATGAATAATAGTGGTGAAATTATAAAAACAGAGCAAACTTGGGCTAGTGGATATAATGGGGAAGGTACAGTAGTAGCAGTTATTGATACTGGTGTTGATTCAGCACATAAAGATATGGTTCTTACAGATCAAAATAAAGCTGAACTTCAAATAGAGGAAGTTCAAGATATATCTAAGAAAAATGATTTATCGGGTACTTATAGAACCTCAAAGGTTCCTTATGGATATAACTACATGGATAATAATCAAGAGATTTTAGATTTAGGTCCAGATGCTTCAATGCATGGAATGCACGTTGCAGGAACAGTAGGAGCTAATGGAGATACTAATAAAGATGGAATTAAAGGTGTTGCTCCAGAAGCACAAATTCTTGCAATGAAGGTATTTGGTAATGATCCAGCTATGGCTTCTACTTTCGGTGATGTTATAGTTAAGGCTATAGATGATTCTGTACTTCTTGGAGCTGATGTTATTAATATGAGTTTAGGTTCAACAGCATCCTTTGTAGATGATACAGACTTAGAGCAAGTTGCTGTTAATAGAGCTGTAGATAATGGTGTAGTTATGGCAATATCAGCAGGAAACTCTAATGTGTTTGGAGATGGACATGATAATCCATATACTGCAAATCCTGACTATGGTGTTGTTGGTTCCCCAGGATTAGCAACAGATTCTCTTCAAGTAGCATCCATAGAAAACAATGTTGTTAGTGGCTATGGGTTAGAGTTTTCAATTAATGGAGAAAAAAATGTAGCTCCATATACTTCATCAGGAACAGATATTTTATCCGTGTTTAAGGGACAGGAACTTAAAGCTGTAGATTGCGGACTAGGTGGGTTACCAGAACACTTCCCTGCAGAAGTTAAGGGCAATGTAGCTTTAATTCAACGTGGTGGATATAATTTTACAGATAAAATAGCAAATGCTGAAAAAGCAGGTGCCATTGCAGTTATAGTTTATAATAATGCTAGTGGTGGAGAGGGACTTATAAGTATGCTGTATCCAGAGGGTGGTACAATACCAGCATTATTTATAGGAAATTCCTATGGTGCTAAAATTGCAGCACAACTAAAAACTTCAGAAGTCAAGGTTGTTGCAAATGGAAATACCGTTTCAGTACCTAATACAGCCATAGGAAGTATGTCAGACTTTACATCTTGGGGAACCACTCCAGATTTAGAGTTTAAACCTGAAATTACTGCACCAGGTGGAAATATATGGTCAACATTAAATGATAATAAATATGGAAACATGAGTGGTACATCTATGGCATCACCACATGTAGCTGGTGGAGCAGCACTAGTACTTCAAAGAGTAGATAAGGACTTTGGATTAACTGGTGAAGCAAGAGCTAGAATGGCTAAAAAATTAATGATGAGTACAGCTATAGCTCATGTAGATAATGGAAAAAATCAAGCAGGAGGAGTTGTTGCAGGATCTAACTATACATCACCTAGAAGACAAGGTGCTGGAGTTATGGATCTTCAAGCTTCTACAACTACACCTGCTATAGTTACAGATATAACTACTGGTGAATGTAAGGTTAATCTAAAAGAAATTAAAGGTAATAATGCTACATTTACTATAGAGGTCCAAAACTTTAGTGACAAAGAAGTAACTTATAATGTGGCAGGTACTGTTCAAACAGACTTAGTAGATGAACAATACACTTATTTAGAAGCACAAAATATAATTAATGAAAAGACTAGTAAATTTCCAATATCTTTTAGTGATAATGCAATTAAAGTAGCTGCAAAGGGTAAAACTCAAATTACTGCTACTGTAGATTTAAATAATGCTATAACTGCTTATAATAAAGCATCCATTGAAGAAGTTTTTAAAAATGGTGGATATGTAGAAGGCTTTGTAACTTTAACTGATCCTACAGATACAAATCCAACTTTAAGTATTCCATATGTAGGCTTTAAAGGTGAATGGGATAAAGCTCCAGTTATAGATGCATCAATCTATGATACAGAAAGAGCTTCTTTCTATGGAGTTACATCTATAGTTAACGGTGATTTGGATTTCCTAGGTGCAGATTTATCAGGTAAAAATATAGATGGTAACAAAATTGCATTCTCACCAAATGGTGATGGAGCAAATGATACAATATTACCTGTTCTTTCATACTTAAGAAATATGAAGGAATTAGATATAGAAATATTAGATAAAGATGGAAAAGTTATAAGAAATTTAACTCAAGACTTTAATGTAAGAAAACATTACTATGATGGAAAATATGCAAAATATAGTATACGTAAAGATGCTACTTGGGATGGAACTGCTAACAATAAAGTAGTTGCAGATGGTGCATATACTTATAGAGTTAAAGGAAAAGTAGATTATGAAAATGCTGAATGGCAAAACTTTGACTTTAAAGTAAATGTTGATACAAAAGCACCTGAAGTTAACAAAGTTAATTATGATAAAGATGCTAAACAACTAGAAGTAGTTGCAGAAGACAATAATAAGGGTCATGTTTATAAATATGTACTTATTAGTGATGGAAAAGCAGTAGAAGAAAATGCAACAGGAAAATTTGATTTAAGTAAATTGGATTATAAAAACTGTTCTGTAGAAGTTTATGACTATGCACAAAATAAAACATCTGTTAAGGTAACAGAAGCAACTACAGGAGAATACAAAGAACCAACAGGACCGGCACAGGGAGATACTACAATTCCTTCAGTAATGATAACAGGTCCAGAATTCTTTGGAGTTTTAAATAATGGTAAAGTAACTGTTGCAGGTACAGTGAAGGATGTTTCTGCAATAGCCGAGTTTACTATAAATGGAAAGAATATACCATTAACCTTTGATACTCATACTGGCCGTTGGAACTTCTCAACAGAAGTAGAGTTAAATGATGGATACCATAGTATCAAGGTTGCTGCTAGAGATGCTGCAGATAATAAGATAGAATTTGCTCATAAAGTATTTGTAGATACTACAGCTCCGACAATTGATCTTGAATCTATACCAACTGAAACTACTAAGAACTCAATAATAATTTCAGGTAAGATAAGTGATAATCTACCAAGCTTAAAAGTTAAGGTAAATGGTAATGTTGTAAAAACTATAGCACCAGACTGGGCATACTTTAACGAGTTACCAAATGCTAAACATGACTTGGCTTATGAAGTAAATTTAGAAGACGGTGAGAATAAGATAGTTATCGAAGCTATAGACGACGCTGGAAATATTACAGTAAAAGAATTAACCATTAATAAAGTAAATGAAATAGATAGAACAGCACCTAAGTCTCCAGTTGTAGCTGAAAAAGATGGAAAAGTAACATTAACAGCAGCAGATGAAGATACAGCAGTAATTGAATATAGCTTAGATAATAAAACATGGACTGCCTATACAGAACCTGTAAAGATTGAAGAAAAAGCAACAATCTATGCAAGGGCTATAGATGAAGCTGGTAATGTAAGTGAAGTAGTAGAATATAAGGTTCCAGATAGAACAGCACCTAAGTCTCCAGTTATAACTGAGAAAGATGGTGTAGTAACATTAACAGCAGCAGATGAAGATAAAACAAAAATGGAGTATAGCTTAGATAATAAAACATGGACTGGCTATAAAGAACCTGTAAAAGTTGAAGGAAAAGCAACAATCTATGCAAAAGCTATAGATGAAGCTGGTAATGTAAGTGAAGTAGTAGAATATACAGTGTCGGATAGAACAGCACCTAAGTCTCCAGTTATAGCTGAAAAAGATGGAAAAGTAACATTAACAGCAGCAGATGAAGATACAGCAGTAATTGAATATAGCTTAGATAATAAAACATGGACTGTCTATAAAGAACCTGTAAAAGTTGAAGAAAAAGCAACAATCTATGCAAGAGCTATAGATGAAGCTGGTAATGTAAGTGAAGTAGTAGAATATACAGTGCCGGATAGAACAGCACCTAAGTCTCCAGTTATAGCTGAGAAAGATGGTGTAGTAACATTAACAGCAGCAGATGAAGATACAGCAAAAATGGAGTATAGCTTAGATAATAAAACATGGATTGTTTATACAGAACCTGTAAAGGTGGAAGAAAAAGCAACAATCTATGCAAGAGCTATAGATGAAGCTGGAAATATAAGTGAGGTAGTAGAATATACAGTGCCAGAGAAACCAACCACAGAAAAACCAGAAAATCCAAAGAAACCAAGTAAGGAAAGTAAGCATGGAAATAATCTACCACAAACAGGGGGCATGGTTAGGAGCGGCATAATGGCTTTGGGTGGAGTGATTACAGCTGCAATTGGAACAGTAGTTTTAAGAAGAAAGAAATAATATAGGCTAGATAAACATTAGATAAAAAATATAATTATATAATAGATGAAAAGGGCTTTCGCAAAATAAACTAATCTAAATAAATATTGAATAAGCACTTATATTATTAAGGCTTAGCCGTTTCGGAATATTGATTTACTAAAGCATTTATTCAAGATAAAATCTACAACACAACAACTCGTATACGCTCAAACAAGTTGTGTTGTTTAACGAGTTTACCATTCATAAATACTAAGTAATAAAATATTCATAGAGGTTCTTCTAATAAATTGGAAGAACTAAGTTCGAATAACTAAATCAAAGATTTATATTCTTACTTATGCAAATGGCATTCGCTAACAATAATATTAAAGTGTATATTCAATATTTTATATAAGATTAGTAATATATTTTGTGAAAGCCCCTTTTTTATACATGTCCATCATGGAGACAATATAATGGATAAAAGTCTCAATAAGGAGTTTATAGTTCTAGTGGCATAGATTAGGCATATGATTAATTTCTTATATGTAAAAAAAGTAAACAAATATGAATATTTTAAAAGTTATATGAATATTATTTAATAATTTACTACGATATTAAGGGGGAAAAAATGAAAAACAAGTATTTAAGAAGTATTATAGCTGGTACATTTGCAGTTAGCGTAATGACCACATCTGTATTTACTAATAACATATTGGTAGCATATGGAGATACAGGTACTGAACAAACATTAGACATAAGTAAGGCTCATTCAATGAAAATCAAAGAAGAAGAAAAGTTAATTGATCTAATTGATTCAAATCTAGACATGGATTTAGATATGAGTCATAAAGCAGATGAAGAAGTAACAATTATTGTTGAGTTAGAAAGTGAACCAGTGTTAGAGCACTATATAAAGGAAGATGGGACAAGTAGTATACATTCATTTCTAGATTCTTCAAAGGGAAAAAGAATTTCTAATGACTTATTAAAAGAACAAGAAACTGTAACAGATAGAATATTATCAAAAGTATCTTCAGAAGTAGAAATACAAGCTGAGTATACTGTTGCAATGAATGGATTTGCACTAAAAGCAAAGTTTAAGGATTTAGAAACAATTAAAGAAATGGAAGGAGTAAAAAATGCTTTTGTTGCAACTGTTTATGATTTGCCAACACAGCCAGAAGTAGAAAATCAGCCAACTATGATTCATAGTAATGGAACTGTTGGTGCAACTGAAGCAAACACCTCAGGGTATACAGGAAAGGGCACAGTAGTTGCAGTAGTGGATTCAGGAATAACTGTAGAGCATGAAGCATTTCAAAATAAGCCTGAAAATTCAAAATATTCAGCTGAAGAAATCACTAAAATTATGAGTAGTAACAATATGAATGCCAAAGGAAATGTATATAAGAGTGAAAAAATTCCTTTTGCATATGACTATGCAGATAAAGATGATAATCCGGCTGATGCGGGAAGCCATGGCACCCACGTAGCAGGTACTGTAGCAGCAAATGCAGAGCTAGTAAAAGGTGTTGCTCCAGATGCACAACTTATGATTATGAAAGTGTTTAGTAGTAGTGGTGGAGGTGCATCAGATTACAATATACTTGCTGCTTTAGATGATGCTGTAGCTTTAGGTGTAGATTCAATCAATATAAGTCTTGGCTCTCCAGCGGGATTTACAGAAGAAGCTTATGAAGTCTTAAATTCTACTTACAATAGAGTAGCAGCGGCAGGAATTAGTTTAATATGTGCAGCTGGTAATGAATACAGTTCAACTTCAAATTCTAACTTAGGAGATCTTCCTTTAATAAAAAATCCAGATAATGGTGTAGTCGGTTCCCCTTCAACTTATAATGCAGCAACTTCAGTTGCAAGTATAAATAATAATAAAACTTTCTCACCATACTTTTTAATGGATAAAGTAAAAATGAGATATGCTGATACTAATGAAGGAAAGGATAAAGCCTTTAGTTCTCTTGAGGGACAAGCAGTAGAATATGTAGTTGTTCCAGGTGTAGGAACAAAAGAAGATTTTAGTACTGTAGATGTATCAGGAAAAATTGCATTAGTACAGCGTGGATCTATAAACTTTACAGAAAAAGAAAAGAATGCCAAAGATTCTAATGCATCTGGTTTAATTATTTATGACAATATAGATGGTGCTTTAGCTAGCATGCAAAGTGATGGACTTTTACCTATGGTTTTCATTTCAAAGGAAAATGGTGAAATGTTAATTCAACAAGAATCTAAAAAAATATCTATAGCGAAATCTTATATGGAACCTTTTGAAGATGATACATCTGGGTTAATGTCTGATTTTTCATCTTGGGGAGTAACTGCTGATTTAAAATTAAAGCCTGAAATTACAGCTCCCGGTGGAGGAATTTACTCTACTCTATCAAGTGGAGGATATGGATCTATGAATGGTACATCTATGGCAAGTCCACATGTGGCTGGTGCAACAGCAGTTGTAAGACAATATTTGAGACAAAATGAAAAGTTCAATGGGTTATCCTTAAAAGAGCAAGAAGATTTATTAACTAACTTATTAATGAGTACAGCAACTGCAGCAATTGATGCTGATGGAGTTGCATATTCACCTCGTAAGCAAGGTTCTGGGCTTTTTAATGTTAATAGTGCAATAAAAACAGGTGCCTACTTAACTGCAAGTGTTGGAAAACCAAAGGTTGAATTAGGTGATAGCTTAACTGGCGAATATTCATTTAACTTTGATGTTAATAATATTTCTAGTGAATCATTAACGTATACAGTAGATACTACTGTTTTAACAGAAAAAATATTATCTACTGAGGAAGGAAAATTTTTTGCTCAAGCTTCAGATGAATTAGATGATTCTAAGGTAACAATTACAGTGTCTGGGGAAGAAGGCAATAAGATTACAGTTGGAGCGGGAGAGAAAAAAACAATTACAGTTTCTTTAAAGCTTACAGAGAAAGCTAAAAATGAACTAAAAATTTGTGAAAATGGAACATTTATAGATGGGTTTGTTACACTTATTTCTAATAATGAAGATAAAATTAATCTTAATATCCCATTCTTAGGATTCTATGGTGATTGGGAATCTATACCACTGTTTGACAATACCATATATGATGATGAAAAAGCAGCGATGTATGAAACAACTCTTGGATATTTTAATAATAGTACTGGAAAAGGTAGCTACCTGGGGGTAAATGGATTTACTGGTAAAGGTCAGCCTATAATAGCGAACAAGGATAAAATTGCTATTGGTCCTAACATTAATGGTTCTTATTCTGTAAATGCATTAGTTGGATTATTAAGAAATACTGAAGAGGTAAGTTATTCAGTAATGGATAGTAAAGGAAATGAAATTTATAAAAATAAAGGGAGAAGAGAAAAGAAGTCATTATATAATAGTAATACTGGAAAGATTACTTATGCTATAGATAATGATGGCTGGGATAGTATAAATAGTAAAGTTAATAAGCCTTTTGAAGATGGAGTTTACACTTATAAAATAAGCGGAATGCCAGTAGGTGGGGAAACTAAGGATTTACAAGAGGTTGAAATACCAGTTACTATTGATACAAAAATTCCTGAATTAGTAAAGGCTAAAGTTGAAATAGTTGATGGTTCAAAGTATTTAGATATAACTTTGAAAGATAACCATTACTTACAAGCAATGCAATTAGAAGATGGAAAAGGAAATACTTTGACAAGTATTATTCCATTAGATAAGGATAAGCCAGGGGTGGAGTATGAGGAAGTATTTAAACTAGATGGTATAGAAGCAAAGGACATAAAAGTTATAGCCATAGATTATGCTAAAAATATACTAGAATCTGAGCCTATTGAGTTAGTTGAAGGCTTAGTTGATCCTAAAAGTGTTACTTTGAATGATAAGGATGTGACATTAGCAGAAGGTTCAGAGTTCCAGATGAATGCCAGTATAAATCCATATAATTCAAAAGATAAAACTTTAGCATGGTCTTCTTCTAATGAGGATGTTGCAACTATAAGTGAAACAGGTTATGTGAAGGCATTGACTAAAGGGGAAACTACTATTACAGTTTCTACAGTAAATGGAAAAACAGACTCTACTACATTAACTGTTGTTAATAAAGATGAACTTACTACTGAATTGAAAGCGCCTTATATAATTTATGAGGATGGTAATTATAAACTTCCAGCAAATTTATCAGGGAAAACTGTTGTTATAAAAGATACAGCTAAGAGAGTATCTATTGCTGGCAATAATGAAAATACAGCAAGTAATTCATATAATAATGTAGATGTCAATTGTGAAGGTAACGTAGATCTTACAATTAACAATTTTAACACTAATGTAACCTCATTCTTTAAAAATGCTATTGAATTTAAAGGAACTAATAATACTCTAACCTTAAAAGGTGATAATACACTTACAAGTACAGCTGATTACTCAGAACGAGCTATTATAAGTGTGGATTATGGAAAAGAACTTGAGATTCTAGGTAATGGTACACTAAATATTAAGTCAGCACAGAATAATTATGGATCATGTATTGGCGGTGGAAGTTCAGCAGGTGTTATGGATTCTGGTACAATAAATATTAGTGATGGCATTATTAATGTAACCACACATGGAGCAGGTACAGCAATAGGTGGTGGAGATAGTGGTATTGCAAGTAATATAAATATAAGTGGTGGTAAAGTAACGGCTATTTCGGATGTTAAGAGTTATGTTGGTTCTGCAGCTATCGGTAGTGGATCAAGTGCAAAGAATCCTAATGCTATATCGGCATCAATTCAAGTTACGGGTGGTGAAGTTATAGCTAGTAATAATGGTTCAGGTGCAGCTATAGGTGATTGCTATGGAGGTAGTACGGACTATAATATATTAATTTCAGGTGGATATGTAAATGCACAAGCAACTAGCACAAGTTCCTATTCAGCAGGAGCAGCCATAGGAGCAGGAGCAGCATCAAAAGGGAAAATAGCAATAAATATTTCAGGAGGAGTTGTAGATGCAACTTCTACAAGTAAAGGTGCAGCTATTGGCGGAGCTACTGGTAGTGAGGCTGGAACAATAAACATTGAGGGTGGCACTATCACTGCAACTTCAAGTGATTATGGTGCAGCGATAGGTAGTGGTTATAGAGGCAAGAAGCAAGATATAACCATATTAAAAGGAACAATAAAAGCAACATCAACAGGAACAGGAGCAGCTATAGGTAAAGGTGAATATGGAGAAGAATGCACATTAACAGGAATAAATGATTTAACTCCTTATAAAGCAACAATTTTAGCACCTAAAGTAACAAGTGTTAAAGTTGATGGTGTGGATTGGAATATAACAAAAGGACATGAAGAGGATGAAAATATTTATCTATATCTAGTAAATAAAACAGAGCCATACAAAGTAGAAGTTATATCGGATGGTGTAAAGACTATGTTCCTTGTAACAGTAAAGGATGGCAATGTAACTGTTGAAGAAACTGATATTACTCCTCCAGGAACTCCAGTTATTACTGAAGAGAATGGTTTAGTAACATTAACAGCAGCAGATGAAGATACAGCGAAAATGGAATATAGTCTAGATAATAAAACATGGACTGATTATACAGAACCAGTAAAAGTTCAAGAAAAAGCAACTATATATGTAAGATCCATTGATAAAGGTGGAAATATAAGTGAAGTAGGACAGTATACAGTACCAGATAGAACAGCTCCAGGAATTCCAGTAATAAAAGAAGAAAAAGGTTTAGTAACATTAACACCAGCAGATGAGGATACAAAAATTATAGAATATAGCTTAGATGGTAAAGTGTGGAGTATATATACAAAACCAGTACAAGTACCGGAAAAAGCAACTATTCATGTAAGAGCTAAAGATGAAGTTGGCAACATTAGTGGGACAATAACTTATACAATACCTGATACAACAGCACCTGCAGCTCCTGTTGTAGCTGAAAAAGGTGGCTTAGTAACATTAACAGCAGCAGATGAAGATACAGTAAAAATGGAATATAGCGTAGACAATAAAACATGGATTTCTTATACAGAACCAATAGCAGTAAAAGAAAGAGAAACTATATATATTAGAGCTATAGATGAAAGAGGTAATGTAAGTGCAGTAGTATCATATACAGCTCCAGATATAACAGCGCCTAAGCCTCCAGTTATAACTGAAAAGGATGGTTTAATGACATTAACATCAGCGGATGAAGATACAAAAATTATCGAAT
>Ga0213825_1001269_pt1 | contig 17472 bp, 16 predicted proteins | sample MC6MC0900MG_FD_179896 | JGI IMG/M metagenome (GOLD analysis project Ga0213825, IMG submission 179896) | Enriched soil aggregate microbial communities from Iowa State University, Ames, United States - MC6-MC0900-MG | ecosystem: Environmental > Terrestrial > Soil > Unclassified | place: USA: Iowa... | reverse complement strand
CAGATTGATAAAAGAAGGGTGGTGAGCTGATATGCTGACAGTAAAAGATGTTACCTTGCGCTTTGGTGGGCTGACAGCCGTAAATAATGTGTCCCTTACGATTAAACAAGGCACGATCAATGGCCTGATCGGACCTAACGGAGCTGGAAAGACGACCTTTTTTAACCTGATCAGCGGTGTCTATACACCCAATGAGGGAGAGATCGTATTTGATGGTGTGAAGCTCAACGGGAAGAAATGCTTTGAGATCAATCACATCGGTATGTCCAGAACCTATCAGGTTATCAATTTATTCCGGAAGATGACAGTTGTGGAAAATGTAATGGTAGGGCTGCACCCTAAGATGAAATCAGGATATTTTTCCGCCATACTGGGAACAAAGAGTCAGAGGGAGGAAGAAAAGGAAGTGCTTGAGAAGGCATTGGACTGGCTGGATTTTGTAGGGCTTCGGGGCAATGCTTATGAGATGTCCGGTTCTTTATCCTATGGGAAACAGCGTCTGTTGGAGATTGTCCGGGCTCTGGCCAGCAATCCTAAGCTTCTGCTCCTTGATGAACCGGCAGCAGGAATGAACTCAAAGGAGAAAGAGGAGCTGTTTGATATTCTGCGCAAGATCCAGAATCTGGGCGTGACAATTTTAATGATTGAGCACGATATGAAACTGATGATGGGAATTACGGATTATATATTTGTTCTTAACTACGGCAAGAAGCTGGCGGAGGGTACGCCTGTCCAGATTCAGAATAATCCGGAAGTAATTGCAGCTTATTTAGGGGAGGATTAATCTATGGCGCCATTGCTGGAAGTAAAGAATTTGAATTATTCATATGGGAATATCCATGTGGTAAAGGATGTCAATCTCTATATTAATGAAGGTGAGATTGTAACCCTGATCGGGGCCAATGGAGCCGGAAAGACTACGACTCTGCGGACGATTTCCGGACTTACGGATGCCTCCGGAGTCAAAGGTGAAATTATCTTTAATGGAAAGAACATCCAGAAGATGCCCGGTAACAAGATTACTGCCCTTGGACTTTGTCAGGTTTTAGAGGGACGCCACATCTTTTCAAAGCTGACTGTCCGGGAAAATCTACTGGTTGGTGCATATACCCGTAAGGATATGGATCATGTAAAAAAAGAACTGGAAGAGATCTATACATTGTTTCCCCGCCTGCGGGAAAGAATGGAGCAGTTGGGCGGAACACTCAGCGGAGGAGAGCAGCAGATGCTTGCGATCGGAAGAGCGCTGCTTGGAAAACCGAAACTGCTGCTCTTAGACGAACCTTCTCTTGGACTGGCTCCGTTGGTGATCAGAGAGATTTTTGAAGCGATTGTACGGATCCGTAGTACCGGTATGACGATTATGTTTGTAGAGCAGAACTCTAAAATTGCATTAGAGACTGCAGACCGGGGATATGTGGTTCAGAACGGCCAGATTGTTATGGAAGATACCTGTGAAAATCTTGCCAGTAATGAAGAGGTGAAAAAGGCATATCTGGGAGAAGATTAGATTTCTGAAATTCATAAGAGTATTGTACTTGACAAAACGATAAAAAGACACTATTATTACAAGGTATAAGGAATACCCTGCGGGTATACCTATATGCCCAAAAGACGTGGGCATGAATAAGGAAAAGGTAGAGAAGAAGAGGAGTACGCTTATAACCCTGAAAGAGAGAACCGTTCACCGGCTGAAAGACGGTTAAGGAAGTGTATGCGGAAGGTAGCTTCAGAACTGGAAGGCTGAAAATTAAGATTCAGTAAGCTTTCACGCGTGGCTGCGTTAAAGGCTTATGAGATATGGCAGGTTCTGTCATATGAATGAAGGTGGTACCGCGTTAATTCGCCCTTTGCATCCGAACGATGCAGGGGGCTTTTTTTATTTGTAGGAACTATTTCCTATGAATTAAAAACTCTTTGTTTTACGGAAATCACATGGAAGCAAGGATAGACCGCCCATGGGCATATTTATTAGCCCTGAATAAAAGACGGTCAGAGGAAGGAGAAATTGATGAAAGAATTGGAGAAGACCTATAATCCGGCAGGGATTGAAGGTAAACTTTATGAAAAATGGCTGGATAAGAAGTATTTTCATGCAGAACCAAATAAGGATAAAAAGCCCTTTACCATTATCATGCCGCCGCCCAATATCACAGGGCAGCTTCATATGGGGCATGCCTTAGACAATGCCATGCAGGATATTTTGATCCGCTATAAGCGGATGCAGGGATTCGAAGCCCTGTGGCAGCCAGGCACAGACCATGCGGCTATTGCAACGGAAGTTAAGGTTATCGAGAGCTTAAAGAAGCAGGGAATTGAAAAAGAAGAACTGGGCAGGGAAGGCTTCCTGGAAAAATGCTGGGACTGGAGAAAAGATTATGGCGGACGGATCATCAACCAGCTTCATAAACTGGGATCTTCTGCCGACTGGGACAGAGAGCGTTTTACCATGGATGAAGGCTGTTCCGCAGCCGTTCAGGAAGTTTTTATCCGGCTCTATGAAAAAGGTTATATTTATAAAGGTTCCCGTATTGTAAACTGGTGTCCGGTTTGCCAGACTTCCATTTCTGATGCGGAAGTGCTGCATGAGGACCAGAACGGCTTCTTCTGGCATATTAATTACCCTATCGTAGGAGAAGAGGGAAGATTTGTGGAGATTGCAACCACCAGGCCGGAAACCCTTCTCGGAGATACTGCAGTAGCAGTGAACCCGGAAGATGAGCGCTATCAGGACCTGATCGGCAAGATGTTAGAGCTTCCTCTTACCGGCCGCCAGATACCGGTGGTAGCAGATTCTTATGTAGATAAAGAATTTGGTACTGGTTGTGTGAAGATCACCCCGGCCCACGACCCCAATGACTTTGAAGTAGGAAAGAGACACAATCTTCCTGAAATCAATGTCATGAATGACGATGCAACCATCAACCTTCCCGGCAGCAAATACCATGGTATGGAGCGCTATGAAGCCAGAAAGGCCATTGTGAAGGACCTTGAGGAGCTGGGCCTTTTGGTTAAGGTGGCTCCCCATACTCATGCGGTAGGAACCCATGACCGCTGTAAGACCACCGTAGAGCCTTTGGTTAAGCAGCAGTGGTTTGTCAAGATGGAAGAGATGGCAAAGCCGGCAATTGAGGCTTTAAAATCAGGAGAACTGAAATTCGTTCCGGAGAGATTTGATAAGACCTATCTTCACTGGCTTGACAATATCCGTGACTGGTGTATTTCCAGACAGCTTTGGTGGGGACATCGCATCCCGGCATATTATTGTGACCAGTGCGGGGAGATTATCGTGTCAAAAGAAGTTCCCGCAGTATGCCCGAAATGCGGAGGAACCCATTTAACTCAGGATGAGGATACCCTTGATACCTGGTTTTCTTCTGCTCTCTGGCCATTCTCCACGTTAGGCTGGCCAGAAAAAACAGAGGACTTAGAATACTTCTACCCAACCGATGTGCTGGTTACTGGCTACGATATTATCTTCTTCTGGGTAATCCGAATGGTATTTTCCGGAATCGAGCAGACCGGTAAGCTTCCTTTCCATACGGTTCTGATGCACGGTCTGGTAAGAGATTCGGAAGGCCGCAAGATGAGTAAATCCTTAGGAAACGGAATCGATCCTCTGGAGGTTATTGAAAAGTACGGAGCCGATGCTCTGCGAATGACCCTGATCACCGGAAATGCGCCCGGCAATGACATGCGTTTCTATTGGGAGCGGGTGGAGGCCAGCAGAAACTTTGCCAATAAAGTTTGGAATGCATCCCGCTTCATTATGATGAATATCGAGAAAGCGCCAGATGCAAAGGTAGAACTTTCCGAACTTACCATTGCAGACAAATGGATCCTGTCCAAGGCGAACGCCCTTGCAAAGGATGTAACAGAAAACCTGGATAAGTATGAACTTGGAATTGCCCTTCAAAAGGTTTATGACTTTATCTGGGAGGAATTCTGCGACTGGTATATCGAGATGGTGAAACCAAGGTTATGGGATGATAAGGATCAGACTAAAGCGGCTGCCATCTGGACACTGAAAACCGTGCTTATTAACTCCTTAAAGCTTCTTCATCCTTATATGCCGTTCCTCACCGAGGAAATTTTCTGCAATCTTCAGGATGAAGAGGAATCCATTATGATTTCCAGCTGGCCGGAGTATCAGGAAGAATGGAACTTTGAGACAGAAGAGCATGCGGTTGAAACCATTAAGGAAGCTGTAAGAGGAATCCGGAATGTACGCACCTCCATGAACGTTCCGCCAAGTAAGAAAGCGAAGGTTTATGTTGTTTCTGAGAATCAGGAGATTCTTGATATCTTTGAACACAGCAAGGTATTTTTCGCTACGCTGGGATATGCCGGTGAAGTATATTTACAGAAGGATAAGAATGGCATAGCAGACGATGCCGTATCTGCGGTTATCCATCAGGCAGTTATCTATATGCCGTTTGCAGAACTGGTGGATATTGAAAAAGAAGTAGAGCGTTTAAAGAAGGAAGAAGAACGCTTAGGCAAAGAACTGGCTCGTGTTGAGGGCATGCTTAACAACGAAAAGTTCGTAAGCAAGGCTCCGGCAGCCAAGATCGAAGAGGAAAAGGCGAAGCTTGAGAAATATGCTCAGATGATGAATCAGGTAAAAGAGAGACTTTCTCAGCTCTCTTAAATCTCCATCTTGGAAAATCGACAATATTAAATAGAATGTGAAATACAGTCGAACATAGCAGAAAATGCTGTGTCCGGCTGTTTTTTGTTGCGCAGCATGGGAGAAAGCGTCCTTTTTGATTTTTGTCCATTTGTCAGGAAGAGAGGAGGAAGGGATAAAAGGGGAACGTGTGGTCTGTAAGAATCTGTCGGCAAATGCCGTGGCAGGATGGAAAAAGGCGATAAAAAATTGGAATCATCCCCATGGTTTTGACAAATTCTGAATGGCTTACTGGCTATAATGTTCGTACAGGGCGGGAGGTGAAAGTGGCGACGGAAATAAACCTGTATATTGATGTGTTGTTCTTAACTAATTTTGCCATGGATTTCCTGGTATTATCCATTGTCAGGCGGGGGATGAAGTATCGTCTCATATGGTGGAGAATGATTCTTGGGGCCATTTTGGGGGCAGCTTGGGCTGTATTTGCTGCCGCTTTTCCATTTTTACCCCTGTGGCTTGAGATGGTAATAACCTATCTGGCGGTAAGCACCCTGATGGTGATGACGGCTTTCGACGTAAAAAGACCAAAGGAAATAGGGAAAGCAGTAAGTGCTCTTTATCTGGCTGCAGTTACAACGGCAGGCATAATGGATGCCCTATATCAGCATACGAAGGCCGGCTATTATATAGAACAGATTCTTAGAGGAAATGGTCAGGAAGCCATGCCCTTTTACCGGTTGATTTTTATTGCAGCGGGTACTTACTTTGGAATCCGCTGCTTTCTGCGGCAGATTTCCGCCATGCTTAAGGGGAAGAACAATTTTTATGAAGTTACCATGCATTACAGAGGAAAGAAAAAGGTAGTAACGGCGCTGCTTGATACAGGAAACAGGCTATATGAACCAGTAAGCCGTCGGGCCGTCCATGTTGTGACCTATGAAGCTGTCCGGGAGCTTTGCGAAAGTGTGTCAGAGGTCGTCTATATTCCCTACGGCAGTGTTGGGAAAAGTGACGGCGTACTGCCCGGAATCTTTTTGGATGAGATGGAGGTACGTCAAGGGGATGAAGTGAAGGTGATTGAAAGGCCTCTGGTGGCCGTATGCAAAAAGACGTTATCCGTAAATGGAGAATATCAGATGCTGCTGCATGAAGAGTGAGTGAACGAAGTAAAGGAGAGAGTATCAATGATTATAAAAGTATCCGTACCAAACCGTTTCCAGTTTAAGGCAATTCCAACATTTAAAACATTGATGATGCCGTCACAGGGGGAGGTTCATTACATAGGGGGAGCTGATATTCTTCCTCCGCCTCTGGACAATGAAAAAGAAGCACAGATTATTGCGCTTCTTGGCAGTGATGATGATCAGAGAGCAAAATCAGAGTTAATTGAACATAATCTCCGTCTAGTGGTATACATAGCGAAGAAGTTTGATAATACCAGTGTTGGGGTGGAGGATTTAATTTCCATAGGTACCATCGGACTCATTAAGGCCATTAATACGTTTAATCCGAATAAAAACATTAAATTGGCCACCTATGCCTCCCGCTGCATTGAAAATGAAATACTCATGTACCTGCGTCGGAATAACAAGACCAAGATGGAGGTTTCCATTGATGAGCCTTTGAACGTGGATTGGGATGGGAACGAACTCCTTTTATCAGATATTCTCGGAACCGAAGAGGACGTTATTTATAAGGATCTAGAAACCGAGGTGGAGCGAAACCTTCTGAATACCGCCATTAGCCGATTAAGCCCAAGGGAGAGAAAGATCGTGGAGCTGCGGTTTGGACTCACAGATGAGGAAGGAGAGGAAATGACCCAGAAAGAAGTTGCGGATTTACTGGGGATCTCCCAGTCCTATATATCCAGACTGGAAAAGAAGATTATGAAGAGGTTAAAAAAAGAAATTGTGCGGTTTGAGTAACTGTTATGGCTGAAAAAAGGAAAGACTTAACATAGTCTTTCCTTTTTTTGTTAATCATGAAACTTTTTTGAGTTATAATACGTCTAATAGATAGAACCCCAGAGAGGAGGAAGAAATGAAACAAAAGATTGAAGAAGAGGCAGAACGAATCCTTTTGAAAAATTATGAATCTTATTACCGGCTTGCGTACAGTTATGTGAAAAATGAACAGGATGCTCTGGATATTGTTCAGGAGAGTGCATACCGGGTAATAAAGGAATGCAGGAAACTGAAAGAAGAAACATATCTGTCGACCTGGATTCACCGGATTGTCATAAATGCATCCATTGACTTTTTAAGGAAGCAGAAAAAGGAAAGCGTAAGCTTTGATGAGGTGGAGATTCCACATGAAGACAGTTATAAGGAAGATGATCCTCTGGAGCTTTTAAGTTCGTTAGAGGAAAAGGATCGTACAATCGTTATTTTAAAATATATGGAGGAATGGAAACTGGAAGAAATTGCTGAAATACTGGAAATGAACGTGAGTACTGTTAAGGCCAGGCTATACCGGGCACTGAAGAAACTAAAGATTTTACTGGAACCCGAGGTTACTTAGGAGAGAAAGGAGCAGTTATTATGGAACACAGTGATGAGGAAAAACTGTTAAGGATGAAAGATAGATACCATAATATTCCTGTGCCGGATGCTGCCCGTACAGTTATGGCAGCAGGAATTGAGAGAGCAAAAAAAGAAAAGAGGAGAATTCAGATGATGAAAATGACAAAAAGAACAGGAATCACAGCAGCAGCTGCAATGGCAGCAATCGTAATTATGGCAAATGCCAGCCCGGTTACCGCCAATGCCATGGAAGAAATTCCGGTTTTAGGCGCAATCGCAAAGGTTGTTACATTCCGTACCTTTGAGGATGCCAATAATAATTATGAGGCTAAAATAGATATCCCAAAGGTTTCCATTAATGAGAAGGATAATATGAAGGTTAACCGTTCCATTGAAGAGTATGCCAATCAGCTGATTGCAGAATATGAAAAGCAGGTGGCAGAAGATCAGGCAGGTGACGGCCACTATTCCGTGACCTCCAGCTATGATGTTGTAACAGACAACGATGAATACCTTTCCCTGCGGATCAATACAACGGTTGTGATGGCCAGTGGAGCGGAGTATGTAAAAATCTTTACCATTGATAAGGAAACAGGAAATGTGGTGTCTTTAAAGGATCTGATGAAGGATAAGGCCGACTACATTACTGCGATCAGCGATAACATCAAAAAACAGATGGAAGAGCAAATGGCTGCGGATGATTCCAAGATGTACTTTTATAATACAGGAGAGGATTCCGTGGATGAATTTAACCAGATCACCGGGGATGAAAGCTTTTACTTTAATGAGAATGGAGAAATCGTGATCGTATTTGACGAATATGAAGTAGCGCCGGGATACATGGGCGCAGTAGAGTTCACCATACCGAAAGCCGTAACCGGTATTTAACCGAATCAAGTAAGTCCCCCACTTCAAATGCGAAAAGCATAAAGTGGTGGGTGGGGACTTACTTGTGTCAAATGGAGTACAAGCTCCACCTGACAAGTAGCGATAGCTGCTATTCGGTTATGCCCGATAAAGCGGGGCACGCTGTGAGCAAGTAGCGAAGTGGATTGTGAATATCCGCTTGAATTTCATCAAGTAGCGAAGCGGATTGCGAATAACCCATTGACTCATCATAGACCCGCCTTTTCATTTGGAAAGGCGGGTTTTATGCTGTAAAAGTAACAAGTATACAAACAGAATCTCGCGAATGGTTTATTTTGAGCTAAAATGGGCACTGCATGAGAAGCAAAAAGAGAAAACTTGTGGTATTCTCGTATCGAGGAGGTGTAAAATATGCACGCATGGGAAGCTATACAGAAATCATTAGATTATATTGAAATACACACAACAGAAGAAATTACTACGGAAACGCTTGCGGATATCGCTGGCTTATCACCCTATTATTTTCAAAGATTATTTAAACGGCTTGTTAAAAGAACCGTGTTTGAATATATCAGGCTGCGTAGATTAGCTCAATCTCTGGAAGCTTTGAAAAGTAATAAACGAATTACAGATGTTGCCATAGAGTACGGATTTTCAAGCCATGCAAATTTTACAAGGGCATTTAAGGAAGCTTTCCACATTACTCCGGATGAATACCGTGCAAAATCGATACCTCTTAATCAGGTAAACAAACCGGATTTACAGCTTAACTATATATTGGTAGATGAAAATGTGCCCTTAATCGCCGACGGTATTGTTATGGAAATCACAAGAAAGCAATTGATTGATCCGGAAACATATCATGGTATAACGGCACAAGTATTACTATCCAATCAAATACCTGTAGGTGAAGCTACAGGCATTGATACTCCTTTTATTTTATGGGAGCGTTTTCACCAAATGAAACCGAAAATAAAGGGGATAATCCCTGATGGGATAGAACTTGGAGCATCTATGATGGGAGACATGGAAAACGGTACATTCACTTACTTTGCAGGTGCATCTGTAAGTGGTGAGGTACAAGCCACCGATGGCATGGCAGTATGGGAATTACCTGCAGCAGAATATATTGTCTGTTCCATTGAAGCGGAGACGTTTACGGAGCTTGTAACCTCCGCTTTGGATAAAGCCATAACATATCTTTTCGGCACATGGCTTCCGGGCCGCAGGCTGACAATTCAACCATTTTCAGCAGAAAAATATTATCAGGTAACTTCTGACGGTATCAATATGGAGATATGGGTAATTCCTGTTCCGCTGCCAGATGAAAACTCAGGAGGATTATATGGAGTGGAGTGAGTTGTACAACCGTTTTCATCAGCCTGCAAAGGAAAACTTCAGTGAGTATGTAAATGATGATTTATGGCATGAACTGAATTCCTACCTTAAGGAAACCTATCATACCTTGCCCCAAATAGGATATAGCGGTTGCTCTATGCAAAAAGGCTGGAATGTAAAATACAGGAAGAGCGGTAGATCCCTATGTACGCTTTATCCAATGCAAGGATATTTTATTACGCTGGTGGTAATAGGGGAACGTGAAATGAATGAAGCGGAATTGTTAATGCCATTATGCAGTGAATATACGCAAAAACTTTTTAGACAGACGGTTTCAGGATACGGTGGAAAATGGATGATGATTGAAGTGATAAAACCGGATGTACTGAATGATGTGAAGAAAATGATTGAATTAAGGTTCAGGAGGGAGAAATCTCTCTGGTATATGTAAAAGCCTGCCTTCTTAAACAGAAAGGTGGGCTTTGTATTTTTAAAAGGAAGTCATTACCTAAGAAAGGTAATTCTTCATGGTTTTTAATGCGTTTTTTTCCAGGCGGCTTACCTGTGCCTGACTGATATGGATTTCTTCTGCTACCTCGGTCTGAGTCTTTCCTTCAAAAAAACGCATATCAATGATATGACGCTCCCTCTCGGGAAGGCGTCTCATGGCCTCGTTTAAGGAGATGTCCTCTACCCAGTTTTCCTCTAGGTTTTTTTTATCGCTGATCTGGTCCATGACAAAAAGAGGATCACCGCCGTCGGAATAGACCGGCTCATAAAGGCTGACCGGGCTTTGAATGGCATCTAGTGCATACGTGATGTCTTCTTTGCTGACTCCGATTTCATCGGCGATCTCCATTAAGGTAGGTTCCTTTAAGTTTTTCTTCATCAGATTTTCTTTGGCATAGATCGCCTTATAAGCGGTATCACGCAGAGACCGGCTGACACGGATGGAATTATTATCCCGAAGATAACGCCGTACTTCGCCCAGGATCATGGGCACCGCATAGGTGGAGAACCTGACGTTCTGCGTAATATCGAAATTATCAATGGCTTTAATCAAACCGATGCAGCCAATCTGAAATAGGTCGTCCACGTTTTCATTGCTGCCGGAAAAACGTTGTATGACACTGAGAACCAGTCTTAAGTTTCCCTTGATGTAATCTTCTCTGGCCTTTTTATCCCCGTCAAGAATCCGTTTGAATAGAATTTCCTTCTCTTCATTGTTAAGAAGAGGAAGTTTGGAAGTATTGACACCGCAAATCTCTACTTTGTATCCAGACATATCTTTCCCTCCGCATCATTCTTTATTACTGCAACAAGCTTATGCTGCAATGGCCAAATACCTTACAGCTTACTGCGAGGTATTTGACTATCATAAAGAAATGATGTACTCATTCGAGGGCTTTTATACGATAGCCGAATCAAATTTATTTTCCAGTTTTTAGGTCATTATTAATCCTGCTTATTTTTTTCATACAGAACCAGCAGTCCCTTTAATAGTAGAGCTTCGTCATATTGGATTTTATGATAACAAAGAGGGATGACGGAAGAGGCCAGTCCTCCGGTTGCCACAAGGCTTGCAAAAGTCCCAAGCTCTTCCTCCATACGGTCGATGACTCCGTCAATCATGGCGGCATTGCCGTAAAGGATTCCGTTCTTCATGCAGTCGATGGTATTTTTGCCGATCACTCTGGTGGGTTTGTTTAAACCGATATAAGGAAGCTGCGCAGCCCGGCTGCTTAAGGAATCCAGGGAAACTCTAAGACCGGGGAATATAATCCCGCCGGAGTAATTACCATCCCGGTCAATGACAGACATGGTGGTAGCGGTTCCCATGTCAACGATGATGATGGGAGCCGGATATTCTTTTAAAGCAGCAACTGCATTCACGATTAAATCGCTGCCGACTGTCTTAGGGTTGTCCATCTTGATGTTGAGTCCTGTTTTCATTCCGGAGCCGACCACCATAGGTGTCTTACCTGTTATTTTTTTAACAGCACACACGACTACATCGGTAAGAGGAGGAACAACCGAAGACAGGATTGCCCCTTCTATCGAAGAGAGGGGCAGATTGTGAATTTCCATAATATCTTTTATATTAACCGCATATTCCAGCTCTGTTTTTCCGAGATTGGTGGTAACTCGCTCTACAAAGTAGATGCCTGTATTGTCGATGCCGCCTATGACAATATTGCTGTTTCCCATATCAATAGCCAAAATCATAAAGGGAACTCCTTTCCAACTTTTTTTTCTTGTGCTATACTGTAGAGTATCATATTTTAAGACGAAAAACAACGGGAGGCACTTATGCTGAAAGGAAAAAATATCATTTTAGGAGTAACAGGAAGCATTGCGGCCTATAAGATAGCCGGGCTTGCCAGCATGCTGGTAAAAAAGGGCTGCAAGGTACATGTCTTAATGTCCCAAAATGCCACGAATTTTATTAATCCCATTACGTTTGAAACATTGACAGGCAATAAATGTCTGGTGGATACGTTTGACCGCAATTTTCAGTATAACGTGGAGCATGTATCCTTAGCAAAGCTTGCCGACGTTGTATTGATCGCTCCGGCCAGTGCCAATGTGATCGCAAAGCTGGCGCATGGAATCGCGGATGACATGCTGACAACCACTGTTTTGGCATGCAGATGCAAGAAAATCATCTCTCCTGCCATGAATACCAATATGTACGAAAATCCAATCGTTCAGGATAATATAAGAATTTGTGAGTCCTATGACATGGAAGTGATCAAACCTGATTTCGGGTATCTGGCCTGCGGAGATATAGGGGCAGGAAAGATGCCGGATCCTGAAGTACTGTTTGAATTCATTGAAAAAGAGGTCTGCTTTGAAAAAGACCTGGTAGGAAAGAAAATTCTGGTTACGGCCGGTCCCACCAGGGAAGCCATTGATCCGGTCCGTTTTATCACCAACCATTCCACAGGGAAAATGGGCTATGCAGTGGCAAAGGCAGCCTCTCTAAGAGGAGCGGATGTGACGTTAGTGAGCGGAAAAACGGCTGAGCCAAAGCCCCGGTTTGTCCGCCTCATGGAGGTTGATAGTGCAAAGGAAATGTATGATGCGGTTACGTCAGAAGCAGAAGCTCAGGATGTAATCATCAAGGCCGCCGCTGTGGCGGATTACCGTCCCAAGCATGTGGGAACGGAAAAAACAAAGAAAAAAGAGGGAGAAATGGTTATAGAACTGGAACGGACGGACGATATCCTTAAATGGTTGGGAGAACACCGTAAAAAGGGACAGTTTCTTTGCGGCTTTTCCATGGAGACCCAAAATATGCTGGAAAATTCTAGAGTAAAGCTTGATAAAAAGAAGATAGACATGATTGTTGCCAACAACTTAAAAGTGGAAGGAGCCGGCTTTGGAACAGATACCAACGTAGTTACTATCATAACTAGGGAAAAAGAGCTGCCACTTAATACCATGACTAAAGATGAAGTAGCGCATCGCATTCTGGATGAGATATTTACCCGCCAGAATGACGGAAAAAAGGAGTAGTATTATGAGAATTGAAAAAAGACAAATCGTTGTACCAGGGCAGAAGACAGGCCCGGTGTGTTTGACTGGTTATTTATTGGACAGTATAAGTGTTAACCCGGATATCCTTCGCCCTGCTGTTATTGTGCTCCCAGGAGGTGGATACAGCCGGCGGTCGGATCGGGAGAGTGAGCCTATCGCTTTGCAGTTTATGGCCATGGGCTGTCATGCATTTGTTTTGGATTACAGCGTGGACCCCAATCGTTTCCCCACTTCCCTAAGAGAACTTGCGGAAGCGGTGGCTGTCATTCGGCAGCACGGAGCAGAATGGAAGGTTGACACGAATAAAATCATTCCATGCGGTTTTTCTGCCGCCGGACATTTGGCCTGCAGTCTTGGGGTCTTCTGGGACAGAGATTTTGTGTGGGAAGCCATAAAAAGGACTCCGGAGGAGATCCGTCCGTCCGGACTGATCTTAAATTATCCTGTGATCACAAGCGGGGAATTTAAGCATGCCGGTTCTATTTTAAGCCTTTTGGGAGAGAATGCGACTAAGGAGGAGACAGAGGCGGTTTCTCTGGAGAACTTTGTAACGGAAAAGACACCAAAAACTTTCCTGTGGCATACGTATACCGATGCCGCCGTGCCTTTAGAAAACAGCCTTTTTCTAGCCGCCGCCATGAGAAGGCATCAAGTAAATTTTGAGCTTCATGTTTATCCTGCGGGAGTTCATGGCCTGTCTCTGGCCAGCGTGGAAACCGCAGGCTCCAATGAGTCCCTCTTAGAACCTTCCTGCCAGAGCTGGATTTCCCTTGTAAAAACATGGCTTTCTAATTTTTAATATGAAAGAGAGAATCTTGACTTATGGTTAGAATCATACTACAATAGACGAGATCTAGACGTAAATTTTGGAGGAACTATTTTTGTGAATATAGCGGAAGAAATTAAAAAGAGAAGAACATTTGCCATCATTTCCCATCCGGATGCGGGAAAGACTACCTTGACGGAGAAATTTCTGCTTTACGGAGGAGCCATTAATCTGGCTGGAACCGTAAAAGGAAGAAAAGGCGCCAAGCATGCCGTTTCCGACTGGATGGAGATTGAAAAGGAGAGAGGTATTTCCGTCACCTCTTCTGTATTACAGTTTAATTACGACGGATTCTGCATCAACATTCTGGACACACCAGGCCACCAGGATTTCTCTGAGGATACCTACCGTACCCTTATGGCGGCCGATTCCGCTGTCATGGTCATTGACGGTTCCAAAGGTGTGGAGGCTCAGACCATCAAGCTATTTAAAGTCTGCGTTATGCGTCATATCCCCATTTTTACATTTGTGAATAAGATGGATCGGGAAGCAAGGGACCCCTTTGAACTGATGGATGAGATCGAAGAGGTGCTTGGGATCCGGACCTGCCCGGTTAACTGGCCCATAGGCTGTGGAAGAGAGTTTAAAGGGGTTTATGACCGCTTTAAAGAAACCATAACCACATTCCGGGCGACTACGAACGGCCAGAAGGAAGTGGAGGCAACAGAAGTCCAGTTGGGAGATGCCCAGGTGGATGCAATGATCGGAGAAAGCTATCATAACCAGCTTATGGAAGATATCGAGCTGCTTGACGGCGCCAGTGATGAACTGGATATGGACCGTGTCGGCAGGGGAGACTTATCTCCTGTATTTTTCGGTTCCGCTCTCACAAACTTCGGGGTAGAGACATTCCTGCAGCACTTTCTTCAGATGACAACTTCTCCGCTGCCAAGACTTACGACAACAGGAGTTGTAGACCCGTTTGAAGAGGATTTTTCCGCTTTTGTATTCAAGATTCAGGCCAACATGAATAAGGCTCACAGAGACCGTGTTGCATTCATGAGGATTGTCTCCGGCAAGTTTGACGCAGGCATGGAAGTAAACCATGTGCAGGGCGGCAAAAAAATGCGTTTGTCCCAGCCGCAGCAGATTATGGCCCAGGACAGGAAGATCGTGGAAGAGGCCTATGCAGGAGATATTATCGGAGTCTTTGATCCAGGTATTTTTTCCATTGGAGATACCCTTTGTAAATCCAATGAGAAATTTGAATATGAGGGAATCCCTACCTTTGCACCAGAGCATTTTGCAAGAGTGCGGCAGATGGATACCATGAAAAGAAAGCAGTTTATCAAGGGCGTAAACCAGATCGCACAGGAAGGTGCCATTCAGATCTTCCAGGAGTTTAATACCGGAATGGAAGAGATCATCGTAGGAGTTGTGGGTGAGCTGCAGTTTGAGGTATTGACCTACCGTCTGGAAAATGAGTACAATGTGGAAGTCAGACTTGAGAAGCTTCCATATGAATATATCCGCTGGATCATGAACAAGGAAGAAATTGATGTAGCAAAGATTCAGGGTACGTCCGATATGAAGCGGATCAAGGATCTAAAGGACAATCCTCTTCTCTTATTTGTCAACAGCTGGAGCGTTGGCATGGTACTAGACCGTAATCCGGGACTGAAGCTTTCTGAATTCGGCCACAACTAGGTAAAACGTGCGTTGCGAATTGCTTGCACAAATGAGATGACAGAAAGCCGGTAACGGTTTAATAAGAATAAAAAATAAGGAGGCAGCAGACAATGAGTAAGATTGATGAAGTAAGAGCAGCGATGGTAGAGGCGATGAAGGCAAAGGACAAACCGCGAAAAGATGCCTTATCCATGCTTCTTTCTGCTCTTAAGAATTTTGAAATCGATAAGAAGGACCATACCCCAATTACGGAAGATGAGGCCAATACAATTGTAAAGAAGGAAATCAAGCAGAATCAGGAAACTCATGATCTTGCGCCGGAAGACAGGACGGATATCAGGGAAGAAGCAGCGTACCGTATTACCGTTTACAAGGAATTTGCGCCGGAGGATATGGGAGAGGAGCAGATTAAGGAGATTATCCAGTCTGTTCTTGAGGAACTTGGAATTGAAACTCCCACTGGAGCTGACAAGGGAAGGATCATGAAGGTCCTGATGCCCAAGGTAAAGGGAAAGGCAGACGGCAAAGCGGTAAATGAAGTACTGGCATCTATGATGAAATAAGAAAAAAAGGGGTGTGGATCATGTATAGGAAAGAAATAGAAGAATATATAGAGTCACATAAACAGGAAATGATAGAAGACATCTGTACGCTGTGCCGCATTAACAGTGAAAAGATGCCTTACCGGGAAGGGATGCCCTACGGACCGGGAGCGTTTGAAGCCTTGAACGAAGCACTGGATCTTGCGGAATCCTACGGTTTTTCCATTACCAATTATGATAATTATGTTGGAACGGCAGATTTAAACGAAAAGGAGCGTCAGCTTGATATCCTGGCCCATCTTGATGTGGTGCCGGCAGGTGAAGGCTGGAAGGAAACGGAACCTTTTGAGCCGGTAGTAAAAGGAGATAAATTGTTCGGCAGAGGAACAGCGGATGATAAGGGTCCGGCTGTCGCAGCTCTTTATGCCATGAGAGCGGTGAAAGAGTTGAATATTCCTCTTGAGAAAAATGTGCGTCTGATCCTTGGAACTGACGAAGAGTGCGGAAGCTCAGATATCGCTCATTATTATTCCATAGAAAAAGAAGCACCAATGACATTTTCTCCTGACGGTGCTTTCCCTGTTGTGAACACGGAAAAGGGAGGCTTAAATGGCCATTTCACCGCAGAATGGACAGCTTCTGACTTGCTTCCCAAACTGGTGAGCATAGATGCCGGAACTAAAGTAAACGTTGTACCAGGAAAGGCCAATGCAGTTGTGAAAGGCATTGATGCAAAAACCCTTGAACACGCAGCGGCAGAGTATGAAAAAAGGACGGGAATCCGTTTTGAACTGAAATTGGATGAAGATACAGCAGCCATAACAGCAATCGGAGAAAGCGCTCATGCCTCTCTTCCCGAGGAGGGAAATAACGCACTGACCGGGCTTCTTTCCTTCTTAACAGAACTTCCTCTGGCGGAATGTGAACAGATGACCATGATCCGCCGCCTTTTAGAACTGATCCCTCACGGGGATACGAAGGGAGAAGCTCTTGGGATCGCAATGGAAGATGAACTTTCCGGCAGCCTGACTCTGGCGTTCAGCTTATTAAAGGTAACAGAGTCCGGTCTGGAGGGAACCTTTGACAGCCGGTGTCCAGTCTGTGCGACTGAGGAGAATGTCCTTCAAGTGGTAAGAAGAAACATGGCGGAAAAGGGCTTTACCCTTCATAATGATTCCATGAAGCCACCTCACCATGTGGATGGAAATTCGGAGTTTGTAAAGACCCTGCTTAGTGCGTATGAAAGCTATACAGGCCGCAAGGGAGAGTGCGTATCCATGGGCGGCGGTACTTATGTCCATGAATTAAAGAACGGTGTTGCCTTCGGAGCTTCCATGCCGGGGACAGATAACCGGATGCATGGGGCAGATGAGTATGCAGTCATTGAAGAACTGATTGTTAGCGCAAAGATATTCGCGCAGGTGATTGTAGACTTATGTTCATAAAATTTATTTTTTGTTTTAAATTTTAAAATAAGTATTGACAAAAATAAGAAGAGAGCGTAAAATACGCCTCATAAAGTAATTCCTAGTTTGCCTATAGGAATCAGTGGGAGGAGTAGCTGCCATGAACCAGTGG
>Ga0213825_1001259_pt1 | contig 17543 bp, 24 predicted proteins | sample MC6MC0900MG_FD_179896 | JGI IMG/M metagenome (GOLD analysis project Ga0213825, IMG submission 179896) | Enriched soil aggregate microbial communities from Iowa State University, Ames, United States - MC6-MC0900-MG | ecosystem: Environmental > Terrestrial > Soil > Unclassified | place: USA: Iowa... | reverse complement strand
TTACTGCTAAATCTTGAAACGGATGAATTTACCAATAATAAGAGGTATGTTATAGATGAAGATACTATATTGCTGTTTGAAGGTGTACTTCTCTATAGAGAGCCGCTTAATCAATATTTTGATTTTCGAATATTTATAGATATTTCCTTTGATGAAGTATTAAAGAGAGCAGCAAAGAGAGATTTGAGTCTACTTGGTAAAGATGTTATTGAAAAGTATAACAACAAGTATATACCTATCCAAAAATTATATATTGAAAAATATAACCCTAAGATTCTAAGTGATATCATTATTGATAACAATGATTATTGGAATCCTAAAATCTTAAAACATCCGAATTCTATTCCTATTCCCAAATTATAACTTAGAAAAAGTCTACGTTACATCTGATAAGGTGAACCATACCATAAGTGATGCTCTAAATCTTTGATTTAGTTAGCGGAACTTACTAAGGAATTGGATGTGAGTTGAGTTTCTTATGTAAATGCTAAAAATAGCCTTATCCATTGATATAACTTGGTTAGGGCTATTTTTATAAGCTAAAATACCATATCATAAGTGATAATGAATTATAAAAATAATGGAGTAAGTGCATTGAATTTGGATATAGCAATATAAAGTATTAAAAAATCTTGACATTGCCGTTGCGTAAAGTATTAAGCTATTAGATAAGGAGGAGATACTATGGAGAAAGTAAGAATCAATTTAATTAATAGCTTAGATTTCTATGATAAGTGTTTATTAGGAAAAGTTAGTGAGAATTCATTCCGATATGAATTGATGCAACCAATGAAAACAATGTGGGATTATCTAAATGTACCGTTAAAAGCAACAGAACCTAATGGATACGATGTTATTATGGCATCAGAGATGTTAGGGATTTGGACTCCAAGAAAATCTATTCAACAAGTTAAGGATAATTTACCAGAGCTTATAGAATCTAAAATTTTTGAAGAATATCAGGAAGTAATCACAAAAGGAATTGATGAATTTGAAAAGATAGGTTATTCTATTCCACTAGAGGAAATCAATATAAATATTCTTTTAGGAGATAAAGATAGCAAGGATATGGAAGTAAATAAAGGGTATTCAGGTTTTGGTGGAATACCGGGATATATTATGCTAATGGTTGTTCCTAATGACTTTAATAAGAAACGATTAAAATCCGCTTTAGCTCATGAGTTTAATCATAATGTTCGTTTTACATTTGAACCATTTAATCATGGTGATGTGACTGTAGAAGAATATTTAGTATTGGAAGGTTTAGCTGAATGTTTTGCTGAAGAAATGTATGGGAAAGAATTCATAGGACCTTGGATTGAAGATTTTGATGAAGAAGAGATGGAGTACTCAATGGAAGTGATAAAAGAAGGACGAAAGACTAAAGGTTTTGGGGAAGTATCAGCTTATATGTTCGGTGATGAAGTTGCTAAGAAACGAGGGTACAGTCCAGTTGGTTTATCAGCAAATGCAGGTTATACTATTGGTTACCATTTGATTAAGCAATACTTAACCAACAGCAATAAGAGTATTGCCGAAGCCACACTGACTCCTACTGAAGAAATAATTAGAGTCTCTAAATTTTTTGATTGATTATTTTTAAGCTTTTACAAATAATAAAGTTAACATCATTTATTTGTGATACGGAGAACCATACCATAAATAAGTGAGGTTTTTAGGCTTAGGTATTGATATAACTTGGTTGAGGCTATTTTTATGAGTAAAAATACCGTATCATAAGTAATAGTATATTTACAAATTATGTTATGATATAAAAAGGAGCAAATCTGAGTAATAGACAAATAGTAATTTGTAGGAGGAATAGGAGAGTTATGAGTCTAAAATATATTAAAGCAAAAAAAGAAGATACAGACATGTTAATAGAAATTTATAATGCATCATTCTATGATGATTATATTAAGTACGGAGAATGCCCTGCTTATGGCAGGACAAGAGAAAGCATGGAAGAATCTATTGAGAAATTTCCTAAACTTATTATTTATTGTGATGATATCCCCGTTGGAGTTATTTCAGTTGTGAATAGGGGAGAAGGAGAGTATTATCTTGGATGTCTTTGTGTGATTCCCGAATACCAAGGTAAAGGCATTGGTACACAAGCATTTAAATATATGTTGGGTTATTATACAGACTGGAGTAAAATAACATTGATAACACCTGCAGACAAAGAGGAAAATATAAATTTTTATACAAAGAAGTGTGGGTTTAAAATTGATGGCACAGATATGGATGGACATGTAAAGGTAGTACATTTTCTAATGGAACGACAAATTCCAAGTTATAGAACTGATTGAGAAATAATAATTTATGAGGGAGCCAACTTAAAGCATTAAAATTGAAAAATTATTTATGTTTATTTTTCATGAAAATTTGATATAATATAAATAAGAAAAGCTTAGTGCTGGTAACACTAAGCAATCCTTAGAACAAAAGCAGATAACCCAAATTTTAATTTGGCGTTAGTCGCTTTCACAACGTGCTTATTTTGTTTTAGGGCTATTGGATAAAATTTATTATGTGAATTTAAGAGACGAAAGCACTATTCTTTTCCGGATGGGTGCTTTTCTCTTTGCCACTAAGTTCTATATGAATACCAAGAAATTTAACCTTGATAACTAACTTAGAAATAAAAAGATTATGTTGTAAAACTAATTTAATAATATAAATAGTAACAAAACTTTTTATAGTTAATTCTAGCATATCCAATACCACCCCCTAACTATGATGAAATATTCACCAATAGTCCAAGGGGGATAAAACGTTCAAAACCCCCGTAGCCATCCTACTACGGCATTTCTATATCCTAACTTGGATATTATACCATAATTATGTAGAGTAAATATAGGGGGATTAAATGGAAAAACCTCACTTACGACTGATACGGAGAACCGTATCATAAGTAAGTGCGGTTTATGGCCTTAGGGATTCATATGACTTGCTTAGGGCTATTTTTGTGCGTGAAAATACTATATAATGAGTAATAAGATAAAATGAGTTTAATATGTAATATTTACAAAATATGTTATAATTCTTAGTAGATGAGTTAGTGTTAATCTACCTTTTAAAAATTAGATAAATAGGAATTTTATTAATTTGGAAGGAGAAATAATAGATGGATAAAGAGATAAAGTTAATAATACTAAGAGGTAATTCAGGAAGTGGCAAAACTACAACAGGCAAGGCATTACAAAAAAAATTTGGGCATGGTACAATGCTAATTTCACAAGATGTTGTTAGAAGAGAAATACTATATGTGAACGATGGCCCTGATACAGAAGCAAGTCAATTATTAAATGAACTTGTACTATATGGGAGAAAACATTGCAATATCGTAATTTTAGAAGGTATTTTAAATTCAAAGTGGTATAGAAGACTATTTGAAAATTTACATGATGAATTTGATAATCAAATTTTTGCATATTACTTCGATATACCTTTTGAAGAAACCTTAAATCGCCATAAACAAAGACCTAAGGTACATGAATTTGGAGAAAAAGAAATGAGAAAATGGTGGAATGAAAAAGATTTATTAGGTATCATTCCTGAGGTATGCATACATAAAGAATTAAGCCTAAATGAAATAGTGGATATTATTTATCAGGATGTTATAAAGTGAAAATACCGTATCATAAGTAATAAGAGTAATAATTTTAATATACAATATTTATAAAAAATGGTATGATATACAATAGACAATGTGATTTTAATCTACATTATAAATATAAGATAAATAGGAATTTGAGTTAAGCATATTTATATTAGATGAAGGATATATATATATATGAAAAAAGCGGCTATTATGATATTTCCCCAATTCTGTATGCAAGAGATTAGTTGCCTTACAGAATTATTTAAGTGGTATAATAAAGAGATTACAGTATTTGCATCATCGTTGAGTCCAATTAATAGTGAAGATGGATTTACAATATTACCACACAAAGTATTTTCAGAATTCAATCGTGATGATTATGATTGCATCATTCTTCCTGGAATATGGGACTTTAGAGAGGCATTAAATGATGATAAGAATATTGAGTTTTTGAAACAATTTTGTGATGATAAAGAAATAATTATTGCTAGCATATCAAGCTCTCCAATTTTGCTTGGAAAAGCAGGGATATTAAAAAATCATAAGTTCTGCTGTGGATTATTTGAAGAAGTTATGGATGAATATCCAGTTGTTCCAAGAGAAAATATTGTTAGAAAACCTTTATATGAAGATGGAAACTTAATTACTGCAATTGGATTTGCATTTCGTGAATTTGCAGTTGCAGTTGCTAAAAAAGTTGGTATAGACTGCTCTGAAAATATTTTTGATCCAGTGACTCGTGAATACAGTGAAGAAGAACTTGTATTTCATATTACAGAAGAATTTATTGATTAATAAGAAAAATTTGATGATAAGGTAGGAATGGTTTAAAACCTATTGATATTATGAGAACATATAGATTATTATCAATTCTAATAATAATTTCCCAAAAAGGTTTAGTCACTGGAAGTGAGCTTGCAGAACATTTTGAGGTATCATTGAGAACCATATATCGTGATATAGAGAAAATAAGTGAGGCAGGGGTACCTATAGCCGCCACTGGTGGAAAAGGTGGAGGCTATTATATTATGGAAAACTATAATCTGAACAATCTATTCTTTAATAAAAAAGAAATTGAGCCTTTGATTGCTGTAATGGATAATTTAAAGTTTCTATTTGGAAACAACCAGCAATTTAATGACATAATACTCAAGTTCGAAACTTTGCGTAATAATGAAAAGCAAGAATATGAAAAGCTTAGTATAGATATGTCTCACTTTAGCATGGAGAGTGAGCTTAGGGAGTACTTATTCTTGATAAATAAAGCAATTGAAGGCAATAGGACATTAGAATTTGAATATATAAATAGAAAAATGGAACATTCAAATAGAATAGTGGAACCAATTCAAATAGAATTTAGTGAAGGACAGTGGTATATTATTGCATTTTGTAGAATAAGAAAAGATTATAGAAAGTTTAAGCTTGTTAGAGTAAGAAATATGAAATTAGGAGAGTGCTTTATAAAAAATCCTATTTCCAAAGAAGAAATAGGAAAAGTATTTAGTGAAAGTTATGAAAGAAAAGGTATTCTAATTACATTAAAGTTTTCTAGCAAAATAGGAGAGCAATTGAGTGAGTATTTTTCAAGGGATAAAATTAGGTGTTTAGATGATGGAACATATATAGTTGAAGATTCATTTCCTGATGATGAAGGCTTAAAAAAGTTCATTTTAAGCTTTGGGGATGAATGTGAAGTCTTAGATCCAGAAAGATTTAGGAGAGAAATGACCATATATATAAATAAAATATATAGTAAATACAATGACTGACATATAGGTGTCAGTCATTGTGTTTTATAATAGAAAAATAAAGGGTTAACAGACTATAAGTAAAAGAAAGAGGGTTATTAAATGAACATATGTGTTTTTTATTATGATGGCTTTTGTGAATTTGAAGTTGTGTTTGCTGTTAATGGGTTTAGGGATAATATTTTCTCAGCTGCTTTAGAAAATCGTGTTTATGTAAGTGAAGAAAAACAAAAATATTTGCCGGACAAAACAATACATGAATTAAATCCAGAGGACATTGATCTTTTTATTATTCCTGGAGGAAATCCAGAGCAGCTTTATGAAAAAACAGAACTGAAGGAGTTTATTTCTAGATTAAATGAAAAGAATAAATTTATTGCTGGTATTTGTGGTGGAGCCGAGCTTATGGCATATTACGGATTGCTTGATTATAAAAAGGCTAATGGTGATAGTCAAGGATTTAGAGTAGATGAAAACAACAAGCACGTATATGAAAAAGTAGTTATAGTGGATGAGGATGTTGTTATAGATGGAAATTGTATAACATCAATTGGTCAAGCATTTATTGAATTCGCTATTGAATTACAAAAAGTAATGAATATTTATAAAAATGATGAAGAAGTAAAAGATGCTTATAACTGGCTAAAAAATATTAAAGATAAATAGTATTCCATCTTATTTTTAAGAGCCGTAGAGTAAAATCACGGCTATTTTTGTTTTAATTAATTTATATTGTCACAAGTAATTATGAAGTAAAAGCTGAAAATAATACATGGTAATGATTATGAGGTGGTATATCTACTATTTCCTTAAGTTTTTGCCAAAAAAATTTTAATACATTGTTTTTATTTCTAAAATATTATACATTTATATAATATATACTAAAGGAGGTAATATTATGAATCAGTATTTGAAAGTTCAAGAAAAGATAAAACTTAGTGAGATTGCTTATATCAGCTACTTTTCTGAACGTTACGAGAATGAACAGATTATTAGATTTCGTGACAGTCAGATGAACGATATGCACTTTCACAATTCCACACATATTAAAAAAACATTATCCAAAGATGTTTTACAACAGATTCTTAAAGAGGAAATAGAACTAAATTATCAAGGAAATAAAAATTTTTGCAGGGTTACTATAGATGAACTGCCTGATGAAAAATGCTTAGAAGGATATCATGAGAAACTAGAAATTGAGCATTATGGTAACTATGTATATGTACCTATGGAATCTCCAAAATGGGATACCTTAAATGGGTATGAGATACGTAAAATTACAGATTATTCTATGGTTGAAGATTTGGTATCACTAGATCTGATTCAGGACAGTGAGATTTTGGGAAAAGACTTTTGCGAGCGTAGAGCCAGACGCATAGGACAGGCATCTTTGTCAGAAATTCCAGTGGATACATATATTTGTTATTATGATAAAATTCCAGTGGGAAGTTGCGAATTGTTTTTATATAATGGAATAGCTAAAATAGAAAATTTTACAGTGTTGCCAGAGTATCAGCGTCGTGGAATAGGTACTACTATCTTAAAATATGTGATAGACATAGCTCTTTTAAAGAAAGCTGAAGTGATATATCTCAGTGCCGATGAGGAAGATACAGCAAAAGAAATGTATAAAAACCTTGGATTTGAAAAAGTGAGCGAATCGTATGCATTATTATATAAATTGTAAAATATGGTGGGGTAATATAATATTTAGAAGAAATTAAAGGAATAGGGTTTTCAAGTTCATTTACTAAAGGTAAAACATTAGAAAATTCATTTTTATTTAATTCAACTATCATCTTTTATATAGTTTAGTTTATTTTCATAATTTTAACGCACGATTTTCCAATCGAATATCTAATATGTTAAATATTATCAAAACAAGAGATTTAAGTAAAGATTAGCCACCTTCTACAATGAGACTTAATCTAGTTTATCTCTTATCCAACAATTGATTAAGTATACTTACATTTAATATTATATACATACAGTTTATCGAAAAAAACAACCCCACTTAAACACTTGGTATATGTTAGTGAGTAATGTGTAGATAAGGCAAATCAGTTAGTGAAATATTGGAATGAGGAAAAGGATATCTGTATAATACAATACATTTTATTGAAATTATGATATTATAAGTATAAAATACTAAAATTACAAGGGAATAATTATAGAAATTTAGCATTTACCTTAAAGTCTTATTTTCAATATGGTTTTTTAAAAGGAGATGATAATATGAATATGCAGGCTCTTTTGATAATTCTGGTTTTCTTAGGAATAATGATAGTGGGTATTTATTTACTTAATAAAATTGATAGTAGAAAAGTAAACTCATTTCATCAGGACAATAATCAGAACTTATCACAGTTTCATGAAAATGATAATCAGAACCACCCATAAAACGGATGGAGCTGCTTATATTGGAGAAGGATTGATTTGGAGGTTGGTGGGTAATGTATAGTAAGATATCATAAAAACATCTGAATTTGGAGGATTTTATGAGAAATTATTATGAAAAATTCAAAACACTATTTGTAGTATTTGGGATAGTTGGTGTTGGTATTTTGATTCTTTGGGTCATTATAGTTTTTAGAAATATGATTTTTGATTCTCTATTAAAATAAGGATCAATTATTTCTGTTTCGAGGAGGTTACATTGGAGATTAAAGCAATAAAATATGGAGATGATTTGTGGAAACTTGTCATTGATTATGCAAAAGATTGCTCATGGGGTGCTGGAGCATTCCTTGCCAAGCAAATGGAAGAAAACGGGTTCGCTGATTGGGAAAGAGTTTTTGTAGCAACTGATGATTTACAAATTTATGGATATTGTACACTTGCCAAAAGAGATTGCATTCCAAAAGTAGAGTATACGCCATATATCGGATACATGTTTGTTGGAGAAGAATATCGAGGTTATAGATTAAGTGAACGATTAATAAAGAAATCATTAAAATATGCAAAGACATTAGGATTTGAAAAAGTTTATCTTGTCAGCGGTGAAAAAGGGCTATATGAAAAGTATGGTTTTGTAAAAATTGAGGATAAGAAAGATTTTTGGGGAAAAGAAGAGCAAATATTCAGCATTCATATATGAATAAAATGAGCCAAGCCTTAGTACCATTATTCTTATAATGCTCAATAAGTATATAACTAAATAATTTCTACGGGAGGTTAATATGAAAACATATAAAACAAAGTTTCTTATTCTATCTCTATCGCTATCACTTACTTTAATACTTTTCACAGGGTGTACAAAGGAACATAAGACTAAGAAACCTGTAATATATTTGTATCCAACTTCAGAACAAACAGTTAGCGTTAAACTAGATTATAAAGGAGAGTTTACTTGTACTTATCCAGAGTACAAAGATGGTTGGAATGTAATAGCAGAACCAGATGGTACACTAACTAATATTGAAGATAAAAGGGAATATTCTTATTTATATTGGGAAGGAATTTCCCAAAATCAATGGGATATGTCAAAAGGGTTTGTGGTAAAAGGAGAAGATACTGAAGAATTTCTGCAAGAAAAGCTTGAATATATGGGTTTAACTCCAAGAGAATATAACGAATTTATAGTATATTGGCTTCCAGTTATGCAAGAGAATGAATACAATCTGATTACTTTTGCAGGCCAAGAGTATGAAAATCTAGCAGAGCTTAATATAACTCCAAAGCCAGATTCAATATTAAGGGTAATGATGCTCTTTAAATCACTAGATAAACCTATAGAGATAGAGGAGCAAGAAATTAAACCTTTTGCAAGAAAAGGGTTTACCGTTGTTGAGTGGGGTGGAATAGAAGTAAAATAGTTAGTGAATAGCATTCTTATAATGCTCAATAAGTATGAAATTAAATGATTGATAAATTGTAATTTATAAAACGGAAAAGGAGAATAATTATGATTGAATATAGATTTGATACACAGTTATTAATTGAAGGAGAAAATCTTTCAGAAGATAAAATAAACGATTATATTACAAAAAATATTGAAGGCGATTGCCTACTTGCAGTTGGTGATGATGAACTGATTAAAATTCATTTTCATACAAATACTCCATGGAAAGTACTTGAGTATTGTGCTTCATTAGGTGATATTCATGATATTGTTGTAGAAAATATGGAACGACAGGCTAATGGTCTTCAAGGTTAAGCAATAAATATAAATTCCAGATATTTTTTATATTCATTTTTAATAGGTAAAGCATTGAAGATTATTTATATTAAGCTAGGAGGATATACATTAATATTATTAAAGAAATAATTTGGGAGACTGTAATATGGCAAATACAATGATGGTAATTACTGGAACATCTGCTACAGGCAAAACAATATTAAGTAAGAAGTTGGCAAGTAAATTTAATTTATCTTTAATAAACAAAGATGAAATAAAAGAATTGCTTTTCGACTGTTTGGGTATCCGAGATGAAGAATGGGCAGTTCAATTAGGAGTAACCAGTTTTGAACTTTCATATCTTTTTACTGAAAAATTATGTCAAACTAACAAGTCTTTTATTGTTGAGGGGAACTTTGAAGATAAATATGCAACAAAAGTTTTCAATAACTTAAAAAATAAGTATGCTTATAAAATAGTACAAATATATTGTCATGCTTCTGAAGAAATATTGTACGATAGATATTTGAAACGTGATAATTCTGGAGAAAGACATCGAGGGCATATTATTAATATAAGTGGATTTGATGAATTTAAAAATAGAGTTACAAATAAGAACTTTAAGTTGCAAATAGATGATTGTATAAGTATAGATGTTGATACGACCAAATTTGAAAATATAGAATTACAAAATATTTATGATGAAATTTATAAAGCATTAGAAATGCTGACAGTTTAGGTAAGGGGATAGGAGGGGGTTATTTTGAAGTTATTGTTAGAAATTGCTATTAGTTATTTTACATTATATTTAGTAATTTGGTTGCATGAACTAGGACATTCTTATTTCTACTGGATATATGGATGTAAAGAAAATTGGCTTAAAGTAAGTGTAAAGCCATATTTGTTCTTTTCTACGCCAGCTCCAGTTGATGAAGATAAAGTGGAATATTTAACGAATAAACAGAACCTAATAGTTTCATATGGAGGAATTGTTGTAAATTTGTTCATGGCTTTTGTGGTCATAATAATAATTCAAATTAATCCTATAAGAAACAATTATATTGAATTATTCCTATATCAATTTGTTACTTTACATTTGGCAGAAGTAGTCACTTATCTTGTACTTGGAAACATTTATTTAGTAAGTGATATGAAAGGTATTGCAGATATTAAACCAATATTGCGTCCAGTTAATTTTGTTATAGGAATACTTGTTAGTGTGATATATTTTATATTTATTAAACAAATTCCTCAACAGATTTTTTCTATAACTATTATCTTTAATTTAATTGTTATAATTTGTATGGGTGTTGGAAGAATTGCATTTACGTATTATTATTCTAAAAAACAGCAGTGAAAAAAGTAGAATTTCTTGACTTAGCTTTAAATAGTGAATAACATGGTATTTGCAAAATATGTTACAATTAATTCGTAATAGTAATTATTATGAACCATAAAACATTTTAATTTAAGAGGTGAGTTTATTGACCAGAAAAATTACATTAGCTGACGGGAGAAAACTAGAAGTAGAGTGCTTAAGTTGTGCTATTACAAGCGGATTAATAGAACCAACTGGTGGGGTTATAATAGAAACTGAACATTTTCACGTGCATCAAGATGTGGCTTATCCGATACCTGGACTTGTCATTTTGGCTTCAAAGAGACATTTTTATTGCATGGATGAGCTAACTGTTGAAGAGCGCTTAGAATATATTGACTTAATATGCAGGATTAGAGATGCACAGAGAAGATTACTTGGAATTGAAAAAGTATATTATTTTTATAATGAAGATACAACACATCATTTTCATTTGTGGATAGTTCCAAGATATAAATGGATGTATGAGTTTGGACATTCAGTTGAATCGTTAAGACCAGTATTATTACATGCACGAAATAATTTAAATAACGAAGAAAATATGAATAGAGTAATAGATGCAATTGATAAATTACGAGAAGGATTACGAGGAAATGATATAATTGCTAATATATAATGTAGAATGGTAGTAAATTAAGAAATATTCTCAAATAATACAAACGAAATTTTAGGAGGTTTTACTGTGAGCAATAATTTGACAGTAACAGCAGATCTGATAAATGACAAGGTAAAATTTTCAGGGGTATCACGTTATAATAATGAGATAATTATTGATTCTATGGATGGCGATGGGTATACTCCACTTGAGCTGTTTCTTATGAGTCTGGCAACCTGCAGCGGAATGACCTTAGCTTTATTGCTTAGGAAGATGAACAAAAATGTATCTGAATTAAAAGTAATTGCTTCAGGTGAAAGAAGAGAAACCTATCCGACATATTTTAAAAGTATACATTTAATATTTGAACTTGCATCAAAGGATGTACAGACTGATGAGATTGAAAGTACCATAAAACTAATGGAAGAATCGTTATGTCCTGTTTGGAACATGGTAAAAAGTAATGTTGACATAAGCTGTGAGTATAAGATAATATGCCAATAAAAAATAGAAAGTTTACAATTTTATAAAGAGTAATGCACTTTTTATAAATTGTTTAACAATAGTAATTTTTACGTCACAATTAAAAAAATGAACAATTTACTTAAACACCTCATTATTCATGAATTGAATTTTGGGGTTTTTTTATGTCGTATTACAATGAAATTGCGTAACAAATATATAATTAAATAACATATTCATAATACAGTATTATTCAACGTGAATATGCGGTATTTTTATTTTGTAATTTAAATATATTATGCAATTTGTAGGAAGGAGGTACTTAAGTCCTAAGCATGAATATCATCTTTTGATGCGAAAATAAATTATAACTTTCAATGATAGACATGAAATAAATCATGAAACGTTGAAAAGTGAATAATGTATAAAAAGCTATTTTAATATAAAAATGATTAGGTGGCATACTATAAAAGACATTACATGAAATGAGGTGCAATAATTGAAAAAGAAAGGGTTTCTAAGAAATGTTTTTTTTGTAAGCATAATTATTTTTATATTTACCATAAATATATATACAGTTAAAGCAATTTCAAAGACCGATTGTGATGAAAATCTTGCAATATTAGTGGATATTGGTGAAGAAAAACTTTATTTAATAGACAAAGAGAAAAATATAACTTTAAAAAAATATGGTATAGCTAGTGGTAAACCAAAAACACCTTCTCCAACAGGTACATGGAAAGTAGTTAGGATGGCCAAATGGAGTGGAGGATTTGGAACTAGATGGATTGAGTTGAATGTACCTTGGGGCAAATTTGGAATTCATGGAACAAATAGACCAGGAACAATTGGCTCAGAAGCTTCCCATGGTTGTATTAGAATGTTTAATAAAGATGTTGAAGAATTATATGAGTATGTAGAGCCTGGAATGATAGTAGCAATATATGCAGGTCCAAATGGACCATTCGAGGATGGGTTAATAACTTTAAAACCTGGAGATAGAGGTTCAGATATTTTAGAGGTACAAAGAAAAATGAAAGATAAAGGTTATTATCCAAAAGATTTAGATGGTATATATGGAGAGGATATGAAACGATATGTAATAAAATTTAGAAAAGACAATAATCTTGAAAATAGCCATTATATAGATAAAGAATTTTATGAAAAACTTGGAATGGAACTAATAGACTAAAATATATAACGATGAACTTTTTTATTCACTTACAAAAGAGGAATACTTACTTTAGCTATTATCAGGGAGAAAAATGCAAACTATAAAATTAAGAGAAATATTATTGCATTGTGTAATAAGAGGACTAGTTATTAGTCCTCTTATTTTTATACCAATTTCAACATACATCTTAAACATAGCTTTATATAATTAATCTTTTAAAATTAAAAGTACAATATTTACCATATATGTTATAATTAATTCATAATAGTATTAAAAGGTGAGTTGGTTTTTTATTAAACTAGTATATAAACAGGAATTTATTACATGATACTTAGAGAGGATGAGGATTATGAGAAAAATGTTGTATATGTCACACTGTGTGTTTCCAACACCAAACATAGAAAGGACATCTGATTATTATGAGAAAGTAATGGGATTTAAAGCAGTAAAGTATCTTGATTCTAAAGAACCACATATTTGTTTATATCGCGATTCAACAGAAATTATTTTAACAAAATCTAATGGACAAAAAGTAATTCCAAATAGAAAATTGTATGGTTATGGGTATGATGCATATTTTATAACAGATAATCAAGAAAAGTTACAAGAAGAGTTAACAAATGTGGGTGCAAATATTGTTCGCCCATTATTTCATACAGATTACCATAATCAAGAGTTTGTTGTTGAGGATATTGATGGTAGGTGGATAGGGTTTGGTATAAAAGGAGATTAGATTTTTGTAAATCAGATTGTTATGATCTTTTAAATATAGTAATTTCTATAAAAGAGCTCATTTTTATTTAAAAAGTAGTAACCTTTTTCTCTATAGTATATATACTATTATTAGAGGTAAGGACAATCTCCCCGCCTCAAATATAAAAAGGGTGATGATATAATGCTTTCAACAGAATCTTTAAATCAAATTACTAAAAATATAACAACTCAAAACAATCCTGTAACAATTGGAGCAACATGTGTTGCTCAATTAGCTCCAGCTGTTTTTGTATTACTGGTTGAAATAGAAGTAGAAGTTCCAGGAGAAGAGATTGAAGAAGTGCTTATAATAAGAATAACACCTGCTCAAGCAGCAGCATTAATATTACAAATTGGTCTTTGCACAATAGTAGGTCCAGATGAAATTCCAACTCCAGAACCTGGAACAGAAGTAAATCTTATTTGTTCATTTGTATTTGAAAACGAAGTATTTTTAGTATTTAATGTTGAAACCAACACAACAGATGATCTTGTTTTAGTTAGAGTTCCTTTATGCCCAATTGTTGGATAAAACTAATAGATTGAATTGTATCAATAAACAATAATATTGGGTAGGACAAGTTCTATAAAAAGTAAAATATTTTATAATATGATATAACGGGTCAGTGCACTGGGTATAATTCTCAGTGTACTGGCTCTATTTTAAATTTCTCAAACTCATGATATAACATTAAGCTGACTGTTATAATATAATAATATGCAGTAACCACATACTTGTCCACTTATACTTGCTTCAACTAATTTTTGAGGAAACCATTTTATTTTTCAACACCATATTAGAGAAGAATTTTTGCATAAATTGTTTGTTGTGTAATAAATTACATGATACAATTTATATAATAGTAAGGCACTATTGTAGGATATTGAGAAGTAGTAATTATTTAGCAATAGTCAATTATAAAAAAGGAGATTATGATGCTTATAGAAAAAAATATATCCTTTAAAAATAGATTGAAAGATAAAGTCATACTCTTAACTGGTGCAGGAGGTGGGATAGGTTTTGAAACTGCAAAAGCATTGGTTTATATGGGTGCAAAGGTTATTGTCGCTGAAATAGATAAACGAAAAATGTTATGCGCAAAAAGCACTTTAGATAATATATTTGGTAAAAACTCTGTAGAATTTTATGAAATTGATTTATCCGATGAAAATGAGATATATGCTCTGGTTTCTCATGTGAAAGATAAATATGGCCGCATAGATGTTTTATTTAATAATGCGACCATAGCTGCTATGGGAACAGTAGAAAAAGTTTCTATTGATGTATGGGATAAGAGTTATGCCGTTAATTTCAAAGCCCCATTACTATTAACACAATTAGTTTTACCACTGATGAAACAAAAGAGTTCTGGAACAATTGTTTTTGTTTCATCATCTGGTGCTGCACCTTTTATGGGAGCATATGAAGTATTTAAAACAGCACAGGTGGAATTGTCTAATACTCTATATGGAGAATTGGAAAGTACAAATATAAAAGTATATACTATCGGTCCAGGACTCGTTAAAACAGAAACAGCAATGAAGGGAATAGAGATAGTGTCATCTCATATGGGAATAACAACACAAGAATTTTATGAAATGAATGAAAATCACATACTTGGAGTTGAAGAGGCTGGCACTGGATTTGCTATATCAGTTTTAATGGCTGATAGATATGACGGTCAAGAAATTGGTGCTATACAGGTTTTGTCTGATTCTGGCTTGCTGCTAAAATTAGATAGTAAAGAAAACACTAAAAGTAATGATTATCAAAGCATTATTCCAATTGTTCTGAATGTGGTAAAAGTTTATAAAGAACAATATTCTGGTTGGATGAAAAGAAATGTTTTTGAACGCCAATGGGTATTGCGTGATTTTAAGAAAACAGTAGGATATTCTGCTGACCAGTTTCTTGAAATTATGCAACACATTCAATACGTAGTTTTTAATGGAAAGATTCAAGATATAAGCAACTATTCATCTAATTTTCAAAAATTGATGGAATATTATAAGAGACAATATACATTGTTACAAGGATATGAAAAAAATCCTGAAAAACTCAAGGAATATTCTATAACACTTTTGCACTATATTGAGGATTTAAAAACTATTTGTGATAGTTTATGAGTATATATTAAGTATAATAAACTGAAAGGTGAATAATAGGATATTGCAAATGACTTTATTTAACATAAATTGTTTGTTATAGAATAAAATACATGATACAATTTATATAAAGTAAGGCGTAATTGTATAATATCGTAACGTAATAGTAATATTAACAGAAACAGTTAGATACAATGAGATAGATATTGTCAGAATTAAATATTAGAAATAGGGAAGTAATATATATGATTTTTGATACGATACTTTTTGACTTGGATGATACTATACACGATAGAAACAGGTCATTGTGTAAGTTTGTTGACCTTTTTAAATTAAAATATTCGGACACGTTAGATTATAATAGTAAGTTAATTATGAAAGATATTTTTTTTGAAATTGATCACCAAGGATATAAGCCAAGAGAAGAAATGTTTAAAGAGTTGGAAGACAGAATTTCATGGAAATATAAACCAGATTTAAAAGAGTTAATTGATTTTTGGAATGTGGAGTTTCCCAAATGTGCTGAACCTATGCCCAATTTATATAATGTTTTAGATTATTTTAATGATAAGAACATAAAAATGGGAATTGTAACAAATGGTAATTCTGATTTCCAAAATACAAAAATAGATAAATTAAATTTGAGAAAATATATGAAAACCATTATTGTTTCTGAAGAAATTGGTATTAGAAAGCCTGATCCAAAAATATTTCATCTTGCTTTATCTAAAATAAATTCAAATAACAAAACGACATTGTTTGTTGGAGATAACTCTTTAATCGATATAAAAGGAGCAATTGATTCCAGTTTAATCCCTATTTGGTTAAGTCATGGACAAGAATGGAATATAAAAAGCTATACACCCAAATATATTATTAATAATATATCTGAACTTATGCAAATATGAGTAAAGTAGTTTAGTTAACATAATTCGTATATTTCTTCAATGACGTAAGAAATATATAATTAAATTACGTATTCAAAATACCGTATTATTCATCATGAATATGCGGTATTTTGTTTTGTAATTCAAATATATTATACAATTTGTAGCTAAGGTGACATAAAAGTGTTATGAAAAGTAAATAACGCCATATCACTATATGTTATAATTTACTTAATAAGGAAAGATGAATAGAAATTTATCAATTCTTTAGGAGGGAAGGGCTATTCAAGCGTGTTTAAGCTTACAGGTACTATTATTTATCATCTGTCAACATGAAAAAATTTATAATCAGCCATGGATTGAGAAATCAATGGAACGTTGGTGTAATGAAATATTTTTACCATATCTTCAATGTTAATAATTATATTATATAGAGATAAAGAGTTTATAAACAAAGATGAACAAGAATGGGTGGATAAACTTTGGACTCATAGTAAAGAATGTGGCATATTCATTTATGTATTGGAAGCTCTCACTTTTATGTAATGAAAGAGAGGATTTTATACTCTATTCTCGATATACTTATAAATGAAAGGATGATGTGTTGTGGATTGGACGATACGAATGAACCGTGCACTTGACTATATTGAAGATAATTTAGACAAAGAAATTGATTTCAACTATTCAGCAAAACGGGCATTTTGTTCGCTTAATAG
>Ga0213825_1001255_pt1 | contig 17569 bp, 20 predicted proteins | sample MC6MC0900MG_FD_179896 | JGI IMG/M metagenome (GOLD analysis project Ga0213825, IMG submission 179896) | Enriched soil aggregate microbial communities from Iowa State University, Ames, United States - MC6-MC0900-MG | ecosystem: Environmental > Terrestrial > Soil > Unclassified | place: USA: Iowa... | reverse complement strand
GCGTGCGCGGGCCGGGGCCGCGGTGCAGCGCGCTGTCCACGTCGGCCACGCCGATGGTGTCGGACGCGGCCAGTGCGGCCATGCGCCAGCACACGTTCTCCAGCTCGCGCACGTTGCCCGGCCAGTCGTGCTCGCGCAGCGCCTGCAGCGCCGCGGCGGTGAGCCGCTTCGGTGGCGTGTCCAGCTTGTGCGCGGCAGCGGCCAGGAACGTCTCGGCCAGCTGCGCGATGTCGTCGCGGCGCTCGCGCAGTGGCGGCAGCCGCAGCCGCACCACGTCCAGCCGGTGCAGCAGGTCGGCGCGGAAGCGGCCCTGGGCCACCAGCGTTTCCAGGTCCTGGTGGGTGGCGGCGATGACCCGCACATCGACCCGGATCAGTTCGCGGCCGCCGACGCGGAAGAACTCGCCTTCGGCCAGCACGCGCAGCAGCCGGGTCTGCAGCGGCAACGGCATGTCACCGATTTCGTCCAGGAACAGCGTGCCGCCATCGGCCTGCTCGAAGCGGCCCACGTGCCGCCGTTGCGCGCCGGTGAACGCCCCGGCCTCATGACCGAACAGTTCGCTTTCCAGCAGCTCGGAAGGAATGGCCGCCGTGTTGAGCGCGACGAACGGGCCCTGCGCACGCGGCGATTCATGGTGCAGCGCGTGCGCTACCAGTTCCTTGCCGGTGCCGGTTTCACCATTGATCAGCACCGACAGCGGCGCCTGCGCCAGCCGCCCGATGGCACGGAACAACGCGCGCATCGCCGGGGTGTCGCCCACCAGCTGCGGGCGCTGGTCGGGGGCCGCGTCCACCGCAGCGGCGCTGCGCTCGGCCACGGCGGTATCCGGGGCCGGCAGCACGCGCTGGGCCAGCGCCACCGCATCGTCCAGGTCGAACGGCTTGGACAGGAATTCCTGCGCCCCGCCGCGGAAGGCGCCAGCGGTGCTGGCCACGTCGGTATAGGCCGACATGACGATCACCGGCAGTTGCGGGTGCGCGGCTTTCAGTTTGTCCAGCAGCACCAGCCCGTCATCGCCGGGCATGCGCACGTCGGTGAACAACAGGTCGGGCGGGGGCTGGCTGCCCAGCATGTCCAGCGCAGCGGCGGCGCCGTCGAAGCCTTCCACCGCATAACCGGCATCGCGCAGCGCCGTGCACAGCACGAAGCGCACCGCGCGGTCATCGTCCACCACCCACACGCGCTGGGCGCTGCTCGGGTTGTCATCCGCCATGCGCGGTTTCCTCCATGGCAGGGGTGCCGTGCCCGATCGGCAGCTGCACGGTGAATACGGTATGGCCCGGGCGCGAGCGGTAGGTGAGAGTGCCGCGGTGTTCGCGCGCCACCTGCTGGGCCAGTGCCAGGCCGAGCCCGGTGCCTTCGGCGCGGCCGCTGACCAGCGGCAGGAACAGGTGTTCGGCCAGCGCCTCGGGCACGCCGCGCCCGTCATCGGCAATTTCCAGGCGCAGCGCCATCGGCTGCAGCTGGTCGCCGATGCGCACCCCATGTTCCACCCGGGTGCGCAGGGTGACGGTGCCGGCGCCGGCCTGGATCGCATTGCGCACCAGGTTCCACACCGCCTGGGTAAGGCGGTCGGCGTCGCCGTCGAATTCGGGAATGCTGGGGTCGTAATCGCGTTGCAGCCGCACCGCCCAGCCACCTTCGCTTTCCGCCAGGCGCAGCACGCGCTCCAGCGACGCGTGGATGTTGAGCGGCGCGTGCGGGGCCGCCGGCGCCGGCGACAGCAGCTGTTCCAGCAGGCCGTTCAGGCGTTCGATCTCCGAACCGATCAGCTCGATCAGTTCGCGTTCTTCCGGGTCGCGCTGGCTGCTGCGCCGGGCCAGCAGCTGGGCCGCACCCTTCAGGCCGGCCAGCGGGTTGCGCAGCTCATGGGCCAGCCCTTTCAGCGCCGCGCTCAGCGCGCTGGGCAGGGCCTGGGTGGGGTCCAGCCCGGGGAACTCGTCCACCGGGTGCGCCTCCAGCAGCCAGCCATCTTCGTCATGCCGGCTCAACCAGCCCTCGGCGAAGCGCGGGGCCTCGCCGGGCAGGGCAAGGGCCAGCCGATGCAGGCGCAGGGTGTCGCGTTCGCCGCGCGCCACGAAGTGCGCCAGCGCCTCGCCCTGTACCTCCAGCGAGGCCAGCGGCTGGCCGAGCAGGCGCCGCACGCTCACTCCCAGCCAGCGTGCGAAGGCCGGGTTGCAGCCGGCGACGCGGCCATCAGCGTCGGCCCAGGCGACCGGAGTGCCAAGGACTTCAAGGGACGGAGACGGTGGTGCGGGGGTCATTGCACCAATGTAGTGCAAATGGGGGGGCGTGGCACGATGGCACACGATCCCGCCAGGCTTCAGGCGATCAGTTGCCGCGTAAGCGCCGCTCCGTGGTCACCGCAGCGCCCGACGTGCCGGACACTCGTCCGGGTTGAACAATCCGTACGTTCGCTTGATCTCGAGATTGGTCTGCGCACGGCGGTTTCCCTGCGCCGCCGCCTCGCAGTACCACGCGATCGCCTTGTCGCCATCCTTGGACACGCCGACGCCGTTGTCGTACAAGGCTGCCAGCAAGGTCTGCGCCGGCGCGTAGCCGGACGTTGCTGCCTTGCGGTACCACTCGAATGCCTGCACATCGTCCTTCTGGACACCGATGCCGAGGCGGTGGATGTCACCCAGCCGACTCTGTGCCGTGCTGTCACCGTTCCCGGCCGCCGCTGCCAGATCCGCCAGCGGACCGTATGCCCCCGGGCTGTCCACCTCGGAACACCACCCCTTGTTGTCGCCGCCGGCCATGCACAACGACATGCGCGACTGCCTGACGCCCAGTTGCGCACCGTCCTGAACCGCCGCCTTGGCATACCAGCGCAGGGCCTCGTCCTTGTCCTTGGCCAGTCCGGCGCCGCCACGCTCATACAGACTGGCAAGGTTGTGCTGACCGGCAGGCGATCCCTGATCGGCCGCCTTGCGGGTCCACAGCAGGGCCTGGGCGTTGTCCTCTGGCACGCCCAGCGCCTCCAGATACATTATTCCCAGATCGGCCTGGGCGACGGCGTTGCCCTGCTCCGCCGCCTTGCGCACCCAGATGACGGCCTGGGCGGGATCCTTGGGCACGCCGATGCCGCGCAGGTACAGCGCACCCAGCTCGGATTGCGCAGGCGCGTAGCCCTGGTCCGCCGCCCTGCGGTACCAGCCGGCGGCCTTGGCCTCGTCCCTGCGGACACCCGCGCCGCTCAGATACCTGTCGCCCAGGTCCTTTTCCGCTTTCGCACTCCCCGCTTTTGCTTCTGCCTTCAGCACGTCCAGCGACGTCGCCGGGTCATCGGCCACCGCGTGGGCGCTGCATGCGGCTACCGCCATTCCGAGACAGAGCATCACGCGACCCATCGGTCGAATCGACCCTTCCATGGACTTCTTCATTCCCCACCTGCTCCAATCAGTTCGCCACGCCTGGATCGACCAGGCTCCAAGACCCTGCATGCACGGCAATCGTGCGCAGCCGCGCCAGCGTCGGCGAGGATACCACCTTGATTTCGGCCGCCCGCGGGCTCGCTTGAGCCATCCGCGAAGCGATGCGCCCTATACTTCACGATCATCGCGACGGAGGTGGAGCGTGGGTAAGGGAATACTTCGGTGGGGCGTCCTGGCCTTGTTCTGCGTGGCAGGAATTGCACAGGCCAGCGAGCCGGACCGACGCATCGCGCTCACTATTGACGACCTGCCCTGGCAGCGGCTCGGCGAACGCGCCGAGGCCGACCTGCACGCCCAGCACGCGCGCCTGATCGGCGCCCTGAAGCAGACCGGCGTGCCCATCGTGGGCTTCGTCAACGAAGGCAAGCTGGAAGTCGAAGGAAAGGTGCAGCCGGATCGGGTGCAGATGCTTCGCGACTGGCGCGACGCCGGCTTCGAGCTGGGCAACCACACCTTCAGCCATGTCTCCATGCATGCGGTGCCGCTGGACACCTACCAGCAGGACATCCTGCGCGGCGAAGTCGTCCTGCGCCCCCTGCTCGCCGAGAGCGGGCAGACCCTGCGCTGGTTCCGGCACCCCTACCTGCAGGCAGGAAGGTCGCCGGAAGCACGCGCCGAACTGGCGACGTTCCTGCAGCAGCACCAGTACCGTATCGCACCGGTGACCGTGGACAACGCGGAATGGATCTGGGCATTCGCGTACGACCAGGTGCGCGATACCGAAGCCGACCCTGCCGTGCGTGAGGCGCGCCTGCGCCAGCTGCGGCGCGGCTACATCCCCTACATGCTCAACAAGCTGGACTACTACGAGCAGCGCTCGCAGCAGTTGCTGGGCAGGCTGCCCGCACAGGTGTGGCTGATGCATGCCAACGCGCTGAATGCAGACAGCGTGGAGGAACTGGTGGCGGCGACCCGCCGCCGAGGGTACCGCTTCATCACCCTTGAAACCGCGATGGAAGACCCGGCCTATCTGCGCGCCGAAGGCTACAACGGCGGGGCGGGCATCAGCTGGATCCAGCGCTGGGCCATGGCCGACAAGATGCCCAAGACGTTCTACCAGGGCGAGCCGGCCGTGCCTGCGTGGGTGATGAAGCTGGCGGGCCAGGACTCGGAGTAAGCGCGTCAGTCGACGAACACGCGCGACCAGTCCTCGCGCACGCTCACCAGCGGCCAACCGTGTTCGGCGGCCATCGCCACCGACTTCTGCGCGCCGGACGTGTAGGCGATATCGCGCTGGTCATCGTCATGGGTGACCAGCAGTGCCAGCGAGGCGCGCTTGCCCTGGGTGGCGAACTGCAGCATCTGGATGTCGCCGTTGGAGTTGCCGGCGGCAAAGATCGGGCGCGCGCCGATGCGGCTCCATATGCGCACCACTTTGTTCGGGCCGTCGTCGAACACCTCCAGTTTCGAGGTGTGGACCAGCGTGCCGATGCCCTCTTCTTCGCGGTACTGCAGCGCGACGCTGGAGCCGACCACGCGCTCGGGCGGAACGCCGTACAGCTCCTGGGTGATCGGCCGCATGAAATCGCGCCCGCCGCCGGACACGATGTAGTTGGTGAACTGGTTGGCTTCCAGGTAGTGCAGCAGCTCGCGCATCGGCGCGTAGGCCGTCTTCAGGTAGGGGCGTTTCAGCACCGGGTTCTGCGCGCTGCGCAGGAACTGCTCTGCCTTGCCGGCAAAGTCTTCCACCTCGTCCTCGGCATAGGCCGAAAGCAGGCCGGCGGCCATTTCCTTGAGCGTGCTGTCGTCGCCCTCGTAGTGCCGGGTGATCACATCGCCCAGCCACGCCTGGTCCTTTTCATGGACTGCCTTCCAGGGCTGCCGGTCGCGTAGCGCCGGGTCTGCTTCGGCCTGTTCGGCGATGCGGCGCAGCAGGAAGTCGGCCTGGATCGGCATGGGCTTTTCGCACCACAGGCAGCCGTCGTTGTCGAACACGGCAATCCGTGCGGCCGGCGGCACGTAGTCGGGGCCGTCCTCCAAGGTGACCCGTGCAACGAAGGCGATGATGGCCTGGCGCGTGGCGCCGGCGTTCCAGCTTTTGAGCAGTCCTTCGTGCATGGGTATGACTCGACGGGGCTTGAAGCTGGAATGCTAGCCCGGGCGTGCGGCCGCTACCTGCGCAGAATCACTGCGTGGGGCGCAGTAGTTTTACTGGGTGCGGGCTGCCACGCAGGGCGTGGCACTACGGTCCGCGCGTGCGAGCCGTTTCGAGCCACGGCGTATGACCCAGGCGTAGTGCCACGCCCTGCGTGGCAACCTCAGCGCAGCGTCACCTGGCACGCCTCAACGCCATGATCGCTTCCGGCAGCTCCACACGCATCTGTTCGCGCAGCGCTTCAGCGACGCCGTGGTAGCGCCGACGCTGGAAGAGGTAGCAGCCGACAAACAGCCCCAGCATCATCAGCATCGGCCAGGCGGTCGTCACCACCAAGGGCATCACCACGCACAGCCCGCCAATGGCCAGGGTCATCCAGTTGCAGATGCCTTCCACGCGGACCTGGTTGCGCTTGGCATCGACTACTACCAGCCCACGCATCACCGGGTAGTAGCGCCCGGTGAAGTTGATGCCGAAGCTCTCGCGGAATGCCATGCGGCCGTCGGGAAGCGCGCGGAATACCAGCGGCAGCCACCTCTGGGTGGCTACATCGCGCTCCAGGCAGTTCAACACCAGCCTCTCGCGCATGGCGGCGTTGGCGGGAATGCGCTCGTTGAACAGGCGGATGCCGGTTACGAAGTAAAGCGGATTCCAGGTCAGCTCCAGGATGATCTCCAGCACCATCACGCCCACCACCACGTAGAAGATCGCCATGGGCCGGTCCTCAGCTGCCGGGAGTGTTGCTGGGCAGGGCCGCACCCTTGGGCCACAGCAGCCACAGGTTGCCCTTCTGCTTCATGTCCCCCGCCAGCTTGCCGGCGGCGTCGCCGGTGCCCCAGTACAGGTCGGCACGCACTTCGCCGGCAATGGCGCCGCCGGTATCCTGCGCGGCGACCGGGCGCACCACCGCGCTGCCGTCCGGTCGCGTGGTCGACAGCCACAGCAGGCTGCCAAGTGGCACCACGGTGCGGTCCACCGCCACGCTGTAGCCGGGGGTGAGTGGCACGTTCAATGAACCGCGCGGGCCTTCGTCGCCGTCCGGGCCTTTGCTGAAGAACACGTAGCTGGGGTTGCTGGCCAGCAGCTCGGGAATGCGGGCCGGGTGCGCGTTGGCCCAGCTGCGGATGGCGTCCATGGTGACGTCTTTCTTCTTCAGCTCGCCCTGCTCCACCAGCCAGCGGCCGATCGGGCGGTACGGGTGGCCGTTCTGGTCGGCGTAGGCGATGCGCAGCTGGCGGCCGTCGTCCAGGCGGATGCGGCCCGAGCCCTGGATCTGCAGGAACTGCAGGTCCATCGGGTGGGTCAGCCAGGCCAGCACCGGTGCGTTGACGCCCTTGGTGCTGATCGTCGCGGCGTCGTCGTACGGGCGAAGCACCCGCCCTTCCACGCGGCCGCGCAGGCGCTTGCCCTTGAGTTCGGGGTACAGGCTATCGAGCTGCACGCTGACCATGTCGGTCGGCACGCCGTAGACCGGCACGGTGGCCTTGGCGGTGCGGGTCAGGCTGCCGGGGTAGACCGGCTCGTAATAGCCGGTGATGAGGCCATCGGCACGATGGCCCCCGGCGCGCAGGGCGTACACCTGCAGGGTGTCCTGCAGGAACTGGCGGATGGCCGTGGGGGTGGTCGCCACACCCGCCGCAGCCGCGCAGGGCGCTGCCCACACCGCGTCGCTCTTCAGGCGGGGGCAGGCGCTGCGCCAGGCGCCGAAACCGGCCTGCAGGTCGCTGTCGCTGACGGCAGGAAGTGCGGCCCAGTCGGACTTCGCGTAGGTGGTGGTTACGCTGGCGGCCGGGGCGTCGGGCTTCGGTGGGCTGACGCTGCAGGCGGTCAGGAGGGAGAGGCCCAGGAGGGCGAACGCAGAGTGTCGGGTCATGTCACCGGGTCTGTAGCAGCAGCGAATACAGGATGCGGGCGTCTTCGGCATCGAGCGTGGGCGGCAGGTCGTCGCGGCCGCGGAAGCGACGGTGGAAGGCACCCACGGCAGCGGCGCGGTCGTCCAGCGCGTACCCGAACGCCTGCAGGCCCAGCCAGGGGTCGAAGCCTTCCGGCGCGGGGCCGTCGCTGGCACGCGGCCACAGGCCGAATCCCGCGTCGGCAAGCTGCTGCCACGGGAAGTAGCGGCTGGGATCCTGCTTGCGCGACGGGGCCAGGTCGGCGTGCGCGATGACCTGGCTGCGCGGGATATCCAGCCGGGTACACAGGTCGCCCAGCAGCCGGATCAGCGCGGCAATCTGCGCCGGGGCGAACGGGGTGCTGCCGTTGTTGTCGATCTCGATGCCGATCGACGCCGAATTGAGGTCGGTAATGGTGCCCCAACGGCCGCCACCGGCATGCCAGGCACGGCGGTTGTCGGCCACCAGCTGATAGATATGGCCATCCGCGCCCGCCAGGTAATGCGAACTGACCCGCCCGCCGCTGTTGGCGGTGCGCAGCGTCTGCAGGCTCTGCTGCACGCTGTCCTGGTCGGTGTGGTGCAGAACGATGATGACCGGGCTGCGTACGTTGTGGTTCGGCGACGGCACCCAGGTGGCCAGCGGGCTGCGTACGTCCGCGCTGGCGCAGGCGGCGAGCAGGAGGGTGGCGAGCAGCACGAGCGGGTGGCGGAATCGGCGCATGGCTCGATTGTGCGTCATTCGGCCCCGCCGTGCGTAGCTCTACCAGCGCTCGCGGGGTATGGCGCGATCAATGAGCGAGACCATACCCATGTAGAGCAGACCACTCAGAAGGCCGATTATCGAGAAGACCGCGATCCTTCTGGGTGCCCAGGTCATCCAGAACGTCCGGCTCGTCCAGATGGCGTCCCACGCGCCACTGGCGAATGCTCCCTCCATCAGGAGCCAGCCCAATACGGCGCCGACAGCGCCAAAAATCACATGTCGAAACCGCCAGCGCTCGAACATTCCATCGATCAGGCACACCAGTGGGTATCCCACGATCAGACCGATCACGGCGCCTATGATGAGGAAGAGTGGCAACGCCTTGAACGCGTCATCCAGCGAGATGTTCGCGGCATGGAGCCACAGTGCCAGAAAGACAACGCTTCCGGCGACAGCCGTGCTGACGGGCACCGCAATCATTCTTGCGGCCCAGTTCCAGGTACTCATCTCCATACCTGACCTTCCTTGAGCGGGTGGTTCATGGCCAAGTACTGCATGCCTGATGGTCCGCATGAAGCGTCGTGCTCGAAACCCTTGGTACGCCTTCCTCCCAGACGGATGGACGCTCGGTTTGCCAACAGCCTGTCACGCGCATCGCCTATAGCAGTCCTCCCCCCAAGCAACTGCCCAGGTTACTGAACGTAGTCTTCGAACTCCCACATCAAGGTCCGGGAGAGTTTGACTGCAATTTCGATCCAAGTGTCACCCTGACAAGCGGCAACATGCGCCGATATCTCCTTCTCAATTGCGGTGAAATCGTACTCTGCAACGATCAGCAAGCCACGTCCCCACCGGAAGCTCCACGGCGTCTGCGCCAACCAGCTGGGGCTGCACACTTTCAAATCAAAGTTATCGACGCCATCAGACCCCTCCGCGCCAATCTTCAGCAGGAGGTCAAGCGCGAAGCATTCTGCATCTTCCGGACTCCATGTCCGGATATTGAACGTGTCGCTTGAAATACTTCGAAGTATGGCTTTCATAGGGTTTCCTGGTCGGTGTTGCAGAAGTGTCGGCTGCAGTGCGCCTTTGCGCATCCGCGAACATAAGCTCACTGCGACTGCATCTGTCATGGCAATGGCGCCGCACTGGGAGACATCTATCGCCTTTCCCTGCGAATCCGAGTCAAGGCGCCACCAGAGGCTTCGCCACGATTCAGGAAACCCAAGACCGACCACTCGGTCGCAGGGATCGCGCTACTGCTGGAGGCAGCTAGAGTCTTCGATTCTTGAAGGCTTCTTTCGCAAGATCAATAATTTCCGCGAGCTCCTTCACATCGATCCACGCCTCGGATACATCCAACAAGCGCTTACCACCAGCAAGGGGGTCCAGCACGATCTCCGCTGCGAGCACCCTGACCTGATGGCCAACCTTCATTGCAAAGGCGAAGCAATTCTCATCCTCCAAATTGTTCGTCGAGGCTTGGTAGGTATAGTCAGTCTGGAAGTTATCGGGGATCTCATCTTCATCCATAAGGATGTAGGGAAGCATTCCATTCAGCAGAAAGCGGAATGCATCATCCGCACCAAGACTTGACACATCGGGATTCTCTGGAAGATCCACAAGAGCATTACCGGGCGACAAGCTACCGATGTCTGCCGAGAGCGCTGATACCCTCGCTCGTCGTGGGAATAGCCGACCATCTACAACGAAGTGAAAAATGCCATTCCCCAGGCCAGGCCTTTCGTTCCAGGATTGGACGCTCGCGGCAATGAGTGCGAAATTGTTTGGGTCGCCAAAGACAGTCATGTACGGTCAGTAATGCAAGCAAGAATGATCATCGGGAACTCGACGGTTGGAGATGATTAGGCGTTGGGAACTAAGACCTTATGAAAGACATGTTGTATAGGAATAGGGTAACGACAACGATCGCCAGGAAGACCTCCAGAAGCCTAGTCCGTTTCCAGTGGCGCAAACGAGCGACGAGAACGCAGAGAAGGACTGGAAGAGACAGAAATGACACGACGACGGCAAGCCGGACCCAGTCCCCGTAAGGTCCCAAAAGAAGTTGACGCATCAATCTCAAGCCCCTATTCCAATGGGAATAGGCAGAAAGTAACTCGACCAGCGCACATAGCGCCCAGAGGCAAAAGTACGCAAGGTGAATCAGGTTGTACTTCGCTCCTGCCATGATCACGCTCCTGACTCATGCAATCCATTCACCACGATCTAGACACAATTTTACTCCAGTCAATGATTGCAGCCGCCCGCACAGCCGGGGTCTCACGAGGCTTCAGAACATCCCCTGATCAGCGGTGGTGCCGTCCGCGGCACCAACTCGCCACCCGCCACGCTAGTCTCGAAATACTTACTGTCACTCGACCAGCCCTTCTACCTGTCCTTGGCCGCTGTCAGCTTTCGTAGCAAGCTGGGCCAGATGAAAGAGTAAAGGATGCCCGCGAGCAGACCTATGATCGCAAACACTGCAAGTCGCCTGGGCGCCCATTCAATCCAGAAGGTGCTGCTTGCCCAGATGTTGTTCCAGGCGTCACGCGCAAAGGCGCCCTCGACTATGAGCCAAGCGAGCACCGCACAGAACGCGCCCAACGCGACATGGCGGAACTTCGCGTGAGGTAGTACAGCATCAACAATGAGAATCGCTGGGAAGCCAACCACCACGCCGAAGATAGCTGCCACCATGCCTATGATCGAAGAAAAGTAGACCGTCTCAATTGCTGTCCCTGCGTTGACGCTCAGTGGTAGGCCGATCAGAAGCAACCCGCAGACGCCGGCGCTGAGCGCAACCGCAAGAATCTTAGAAAGCGCAAGACGTTGGTTCACTGGCAGACCTCTATCGATTTTCCCTGCGAATCGCGAATAGTCATGCACTTTTGCCTTGATGGGAAGTCACTCCACCGCCACTGAAGCTTGTCGACCTGTTCACCTATGTCGCGAGCATTGAGCACCACACAAAGTCATCAAGCCAGGTATTGGAACTACTGAACGGGCTGCTGACTCTACCCCAACCCATTGGTACACACGGAAAGCCCACCGTACCCATTCGCCCAAACCTATCCAAGGAATCGAGACGCGGCATGGGAACCATGCGCGCGGACTGCGCGGCTAGCTACGGCGTCAAGGACGTCCATATCCTCTCGATTTGAAAACTCCATTGTCTCTAGCGCGGTGTAGAAGGCCTTGCTGCAGGCCGCGTCCCTCAAGAACGCAGACTCAACCAGCACAAAGAGAACCCATAGGCACAAGCAAGAGAACCGAAGGATGTTCTGCTTGGTCGCTTTCATCGTCTCCCGAGTTCAGCGCCAATGGCTGCAGGACGTTGGAACTAAGATGCTCACGTCACGCACTACTCCACACCTGGCTCAGCACTCCCAGCAAGGCTACGCTTTGTCGGCTATACCGTAGCCAGGCAGTTGGACAGGTAAGGTCTGACCGGAAGAGCTTTTTCGATTGGGCCGAAGCGGCAGTGAATCTTCCTGCCGCTCCGTTCGATCGCCATCACGCACTCGGCTTAGAACCCCCAGCGAGGCAAAAGAGAATGCACTTTCCTCCGTCATTGCCGACGAGACTGATCGGAAAGCTCTCTTCGCCTGGCCCAAACGCAATCTCAACCTTCAAGTCTTGGTTCTCGAAAGTGCGAAGCTCCTCAATCAAACCTCGGACCGTCTTCCCTCTGCTCTCCCATCCATGCACTGACATTATTAGCGGTCTCCGATCTTGTCCGATTTGGCTCATCTCGAGCGAACGCCACGCCGCGACCAACACGTGCGGCCGGTCTGCGCGGCTGGGCCGTCGCGGCGGCCGTGGTTGCCGTGGTCGCGACCGGTGGCTGGTGGAGCTACGACCGGCAGCGCCCGGCCGCCCAGGTGCGTACGCTGGTAACGGCGCTTGCCAATCGACGAGCTTGCAGTGCACTTCGCAGCGCCGCAAGTTCACCCATGCTGACCACGGCATTCGTTGGCCTGACCTTGACCGATCAAGTAGCCGAAGCTATGGGGAGCCGGCACCCTCGTGAAGTTTCAGCGACGCCGATTGGACGTTTCCAGTAGAGGCGAATTCATGAAAGCACCTTCTTACCGGCTCGATGTCACGTGTCGTCATGCATTGCTGATACAGGTCCCCAAGGATTTCAATCTCCCCTTCGCCCGCAGTGGGATTTGTGATGGTATCTACCTCGTGATCTCCGCCGTCGGTGTAGCGACTAAGCATGAGCATGAAGTTTCCGCTGTCTGCATATAGTGCCAGTTCGTAGACTCCGACCTCAGGCACGGGATCTTCACTCAGGCTAACAATTCCGCTCATTGCCGAAAATAGCTGCAGCGCAGCGTCAATCTCTTCATTGGAAGGATCATTCCGAACTGGCAGCTGCGTGCACGCAGTATCCGAACTTACGTAGAATCCGGCTAGTTTCACGATTTCTTCTCTCTGATTGAGCGCATACCCTGGGTCCAATAGTAGGTCTTTGGTAGACCGGTCTTGTTGTCAACCGCTCTGACGCTAAGTGAATTCAAGCCAGCAGCCTGGGCCGCCGCAGCGATGTCGCCCTTACAGAATCCGCAGACGTCCTTTCCGGAGACAGAGATGCTCATGTCCGCACCGACCGCAAGCCACGCATCATGCACCTTCTGCATATCCTGCTCGCCGGGAGAGACTTCGCCACGATCCGAAATTTGGATTAGTCACGATGATTTCGGTCGCCATAGGCCCAGGATCTTCAAGTCGCAAAGAAGCTCAGATGCCCCGTCGGCATCAAGGAGTTGATGGATCCCGTTCTCTCCAACACGATCGAGAAGCTGCGCAGCGCGAGACAGCTGAAGCTCGCGTATTTTTGGCGGCTCTCGTCCGGCTGCGGAGATAAGGCAAACAACTTCGAGCATTAGGTTCTCAATGTCGGAGTCGAATACCCCGTCAAGCTGGTCACGTGCAAAGCCTGCCGACGTCTCGCCTTCAATCCAACCACGAGTTCCCATTGCTTTGACCCTGCAATACTCATACACCAATCCCAAGAACTCATCTCGCAACTGGGCGTATCCATAACGATTACTTTCCACGCTCTAGTTCCTCGGGGGACAGTCTTCTGCAACGTCCTGCAGCGATTCAATGGTGAGGGTGTCACCGGTCTTGATGTCGATCCGGTCGGCGGTTGCGGTGGCGCCGCGCAGGGTGGTGTCACCCTCCGTAATGCGCGTAGCGTGAAGACACACAGCAGTGCCAGTTCAGTTGCTCACCTTGCAATTTCCACCATCTGACCGCCTTGTTGGAATTCAGCCTTCAGGCATTGGACCTACGAACCTTAGTCCATGCTCGTCCCTGACTGCATAAAGAGTCTCGAACTGGAATGACAAGATGAACTTGAATGGATGTGACGCCGCATAGCAACGGACAAATTCAGAGATGTCCTCCCAACTCTCATGAAGGCTATCTGCTCGGTAGTGAAAGGACCCCCGGACGCCGACGCGCCAATCCACTTCCACTACGTCGACCAGCACTTCTTCAGGTGAAGCGTCATATCGGAACATGAACTGGCAATGAGATCTGTTGAAGAAGCCAGAAGCGCCATGGTCGATGGGCTCCATCTGGATGTCCATGGGCACTAAAGTGCTTGAGATGCCTTGAATGCTCGCACCAATCTCGATCTCAATCCACATTGTAAGACTCACTGGCCGACCCTTATCACGTTGATCTCTCCATTTTTCATGATGTAGACCGCGCTAAGGCTTGGGACCGCACTGGCGCCTTGGCGACGCTCAGGTCAACCTGCAGCAGCTGCCATTGATAACCTTAGAGCGGCAACCCGCGAGTGATGTCCTGGTGGATCGCCCTTGCCCTGAGACTTGCCCATGCATCGGTACGTAAACGAGTCACAGCGATATCTGCAATGTCATGATATTGACGCGCCGCTTCAATTGAGGCGCACGATTGCGGGTCCCTAAGGAACGCATCCAGAGATCCAGCATCACTTTTTCCTTCAGGATCCTGAGCGGCGTCAACCGCATTTGCGAGCTCGACTGCGATCATCAGAACTCTCTCCGGCGGGATGGTTTGCTCACCCAGCGCTTCCTTTGTCATCAGAATCGAATCTGTCGCGATGACTACCAGCTCATCAGCCAGAGACTCCAGTTCGAACTCGTCTGGGACGGATAACTGCATGGGTTCCATAGGCTTGCGGTCCCACATGGCGTCCAGCAAGTCTCTCAGGCGAGATGGATCACAAGCGTCGCGAGTATCGGAGCGAGAAATCACAAAAAACATCCGCTCGCACGCAGACAGCATTACTGCGACCCCGGAATCTTGATCCAGGGACGCAAGGTTTTTGGTCAGATTTTCAATGTATTGATCATACAAATCGATCATTCGGATGTTTTCTTTCGTGGGCGCTGATGGAGCCTTGAGGGCGTTTCTGGAGGATTGATCGGGCGGGTCACTTTCCCTCCGTTCTGGGAAGCAGCGCCGGTCGCGCTGCGAACTCCAGCTCCGGCTTGCGCTCCCTCACAACTTCCGCAAGCGTAGTGACTCGATGCCTGTACGGTTCCCGCCGGGTTCTCAATTGCCTGCATGCCTCGACGTTCGGCGTGGTTACCCTTCTCGCCTGGTGCATTTGTCCGTGTTGTCCCTCTGACAAATACGACGCTGTCTCCAAAGATCTCCCGAGCCAGCTTCTGCTGTGCGATCGACGGAACGGAATTGTTGTTGGATATGACCGAGACGATCGTCACCTTCCTCGCGCGTACAGATGGAGACCCGAGAACTGCGTGGAGAGCGTCGACCGCATCCTGCAACTGTCGATTGGTGAATTCTCCCGCGACAGGGTGGAGCGTGCGGACGCCCTCTCCAGAACCGGGGATCCCCTTCAGTCCGCCTCGCGAGATGGACTGCATGCCGCCGCGCCCACCGACTACAGAACGGCCGGCGTTCGGGCGGGATACTTTAAAGGAATAAAGGGGATCGGGAACAGGCGGAATTCTCTTACCTCGTCGTAGGTAAGGTCTGAGGTGCGCACGAAAGTGTGACGTCGCCCTACACACTTCAGGCATAAAAAAACCGGCGGTCCGAAGACCGCCGGTCGCAACGTCAATGATCAACGCGCGTTACCGCAATGGTGTAGCCCCGAAGAAACTGTGAAGTCGATCAGACCTCGTAGGCAGACTCGCCGTGCGAGGTGACATCCAGGCCGGTGCGTTCGGCTTCCTCGGTCACCCGCAGGCCGAAGACCAGGCGTACCACCAGCAGGATCGCCACGGTCACCACGGCGCACCAGGCGATGGTGAAGCCCACGCTGACCAGCTGCACCCAGACCTGGTGGCCGATGTCGAGATCGGCCTTGGTGCCGCCCAGCGACTGCGCACTGAATACACCGGTGAGCAGCGCGCCAACGATGCCGCCCACGCCATGCACGCCGAACACGTCGGCGGTGTCATCCACCTTGAGCAGGCGCTTGAGACCGGTGACGCCCCACACGCAGACCACGCCACTGACCAGGCCAATCACGATCGCACCCAGCGGGCCGACGGTGCCGCAGGCCGGGGTGACACCCACCAGCCCGGCCACCGCACCGGACGCTGCACCGAGCGCGGAAGGCTTGCCCTTGCTGACGGCTTCGACCAGGGTCCAGCCCAGCACCGCGGCGGCGGTGGCGAGGATGGTGTTGATGAAGGCCAGCGAGGCGACGGTGTCGGCGGCAGCGGCCGAGCCGGCGTTGAAGCCGAACCAGCCCACCCACAGCAGCATCGCGCCGATGTAGGTGAACGGTACGTTGTGCGGCTTCAGTGCGGTCTGGCCATAGCCGATGCGCTTGCCTACGAAGTACGCCGCGACCAGGCCGGCCACGCCGGCGTTGATGTGCACCACGGTGCCACCGGCGAAGTCGATCGCGCCCATCGCACCCAGGTAACCGCCGCCCCACACGATGTGGGCCATCGGGATGTAGCTCAGGGTGAACCACAATGCCGAGAACAGCAGCACCGCCTTGAACTTGATGCGCTCGGCGAACGCACCGACGATCAGCGCGGTGGTGATGCCGGCGAAGGTGGACTGGAACGCTACGAACAGGTAGTCGGGCAGGCCCTTGATCGGCGTGTTGCCCACCGAGTCCGGGGTGAAGCCCTTGAGGAAGGCGAACTGGGTGAACGAGCCGAAGAACTGGTTGCCTTCGCTGAACACCGCGCTGTAGCCGTAGGCGACCCACAGCATCAGCACCAGCGAGAACACCACCAGGATCTGGCTGAGCACCGAGAGCACGTTCTTGGAACGCACCAGGCCGCCATAGAACAGCGCCAGCCCGGGCACCACCATCAGCAGCACCAGCAGCGTGGACGTCAGCATCCAGGCGACATCGCCGCGGTCGAAGCTGGGCGCGGCCGCGTCTGCGTCCGCTGCAGCGGCAGGCGCCGCATCGGGCGAGGGCAGTGGCTCGACGGCGACGGTTTCGGTCGGGGCCGGCGACACCTGGGCCTGTGCATGCGCGGTGCCGGAGAAGGCACCCACGGCCAGCGCGCTGAACAGCATCAACAGGCACACGGCGTGGAACCGGGCCTGCCATCCGGTGAACAAGGAAGTCTTCATTGGGGGGCTCCGAGTGGGGTTAGAGCGCGTCCGCGCCGATTTCGCCGGTGCGGATGCGGATGACCTGTTCGACGGCGGTGACGAAGATCTTGCCGTCGCCGATCTTCCCGGTGCCGGCAGCGGTCTGGATGGCTTCAACCACGGCATCCAGGCGTTCGTCGGTGACGACCGTTTCGATCTTGATCTTGGGCAGGAAATCGACGACGTACTCGGCGCCGCGATACAACTCGGTGTGGCCCTTCTGGCGGCCGAAGCCTTTCACTTCGGTCACGGTGATGCCCGACACGCCCGCATCGGAGAGGGCCTCGCGGACCTCGTCGAGCTTGAACGGCCGGATGATGGCGGAGATCAGTTTCATGCGCATGTCCCGATGGTGGATGGAACCGGCCCGAAGACGCAGGCCGATGTCAGGTCAACCGGCGGCCACTTGCACATGGCCGCCGGTCGTTGCGCCGGACGTTGCATGGACCGCGATGACGCGGGAGGGAGGTGTGGCCCATGCTGCGCGTCCGGTCTCTCTTTTCCCCTGGTGGTGCGTGCGGAATGCCGCGTGGTGCGTGTTGCCGCGTCGTGGCTCCCCAGCCGTGGCGCGTTGGTGCAGAAGCGGTGGCGATGCAGAAGGTGGGAGGGAAGTCCTTCGGCATCGCCACCTGTTGCTCAGACCGCGTAGTACATCTGGTACTCGAGCGGGTGGGTGGCGGCGCGGAAGCGGGTCACTTCCTGCATCTTCAGCGCGATGTAGCCGTCGATGAAGTCGTCGGTCATCACGCCGCCGGCCTTGAGGAACTCACGGTCCTTGTCCAGTGCTTCCAGCGCCTGGTCGAGGCTGGAACAGACCTGCGGGATCAGCTTCTCTTCTTCCG
>Ga0213825_1001254_pt1 | contig 17581 bp, 14 predicted proteins | sample MC6MC0900MG_FD_179896 | JGI IMG/M metagenome (GOLD analysis project Ga0213825, IMG submission 179896) | Enriched soil aggregate microbial communities from Iowa State University, Ames, United States - MC6-MC0900-MG | ecosystem: Environmental > Terrestrial > Soil > Unclassified | place: USA: Iowa... | reverse complement strand
TAATTGGTTCTAAACGTTCCTTTGGTAATGCACCAAGGGCAGTTAAATGGCCGACCGATACTCGTCCAACATAGCCTTCTGCAATCGTTTTGTCGCAAACATATTCAATCGTAATTCCATCTGCATTATCTTTAAAGTCTTGATGGAAATCGATTGGCTTATTGTATTTTTTCGCAATTTCAAATACAAGATCAATATGCTTATCCCAAGGAGTATCATTATAAGGGATTCCACCAACAACATCAGCACCCATATCCATTGCTTTGTACATCATTTCTTCAGTACCAGGAGCTTTTAGAATTCCTTCTTGCGGGAATGCTACGACCTGGATGTCAACAAGATCTTTGTATTTTTCTTTAAGACCCATAACTACTTCAAATCCAGTCATACCTTGTGAAGGGTCAAATTCCGAATGAGTACGAATGTTTGTTGTACCATTCATAATTAGCATTTCTAATGTACGTTCAGCACGATCAATAATATCCTCTTTTGTAAAAGTTGGTTTTAATTGAGCAGTTACTGATAGAGCTTCTTGTAATGTCCCTGATTTATTTGGAAGTCTGTCAGCAATAAGCGCTTTATCTAAATGAATGTGACTTTCAACAAGACCTGGAATTAGAACCTTTCCATTTGCCTCGATGACACGAGCTGCATCAGCATCAATTTGATTTTCAATCGCAACGATTTTACCATCTTTGATTGCGATATCCTTCAATTCTTGTCCTTCTTGAAGCTTCGCTTTTTTGATCAAAATATCCATTTGTTAAACCTCCAATAACATTTTTTAAAGTGAACTTGCAGCTGACATGCCATAGGGCTAAGCCAGTTGCAAGTTTTCACTTTGCCATAAAAATTTATACTTTACATACATTTATCCAAATATGAAGGAGATCACAAGGAGAATAACCATAGCTCCCCCAACCCATTTTGCATTTCCTTTAACAACCTCAATAATTGGAATTTGGAATCCAGCAGATAATGCTTGCATCGTAATGTTTACAAAGCTTAGTTGGCTTCCTAAACCAACGCCCATCGCAACAAATCCAAATGCAACTGGTGAAAATCCTAGTGAAACAGCCACTGGTAATACTAGACTAAGAATCGATCCAACATAAGCTCCTGCTGGAATCCCAACAAGAATCCCTGCTAATACAGCTGCTGGAACAACGATAGAAGAAGGTGCACTTTGTGCGATTCCTGCAATTACTTTAAATGCACCAGTGTCGCCAATAATATTGATAAATGATAGGAAAATACCTACTGCAAATAAACTTTTTAATATATAAGTAGAGCCGTCCACCATTGCCTCAACGGATTGATTCAAATTAAATTTCGTGCAAACAAAGATTAAAATTAGCGTAATCACTGTATACACTAAAGGTGTAATAAGAGGCGTTCCGATTGCTTTATTAATAAAAGGACCGACGATAACAGCTGATAGAAGGAAAATAACTGGAATGGTAACTTTGAAAATTTGAGCGTTTGTCATGCCAGCGAATTCTGCGCTTTCTTCACCCTTAAAGATAATCTTACGTTTCTTCGCACCATAAAAACCGATGACAATCGCAAGAAGAACAAAGCCAATCCAAAATAATCTCATTTCCGAAACATACTGATCCACTGGAATTCCGGAAAGTTTCGACACAATTCCCGATTCAAGTGATGCAGGAGATGTTGTAAAAGAAACTGCCGCGGCAATGGACATTGCAGCAATTAATTCAGGAATCGCGCCCACTGCTGCGAAAGCTAGTGGTGCAATAACCATGGCGCTACCTCCGCCAATACCGGACATATAAGTTGCTGCAGCTTGCAAAATGACAATAAAGACAGCAAAATATTCAACCTTGCCCTTAATTGCCCGACGAACTAATGTCAGTGCCGCGGTGTACCCACCGGATTTAAAAACGGCCATCGCAATAGCGGAGTTAATAATTGGTACAGTAATAGAAAGCATAGTTGGAATTGTTTTAAGGAACTGATCATTAGCTTGTGCTAGCCCAATTCCACCAATGATCATTGCCAATGCCCCACCAACAAACCCTGCTGCTACCATGTCCACCTTCATAAATAATAGCGCAAGAATGACAATTAACGGAATAATTACTACAAAAGCGTAGAATCCATGAGGAGTTTTCACTTCTGCAACTTTGTCTGCTGCAAATACTTGAGCACCGGATATGAGCATGAATAGTATGGAAGCTATCATTGCAAATATATTTCTCTTTTTCATGTTTTGTCTCCTTTGAATAATGGCGTAATATTATATTATAGAATTACACGCGTTCCTGTTTTACCTTGAAGTGCATCTTGAAGTTTATCGATCGATGTAATAATGACATTTTTTCCGCCTTTGTTCAGAAACATAATCGCTGCCTCAATCTTTGGACCCATGCTGCCTTTAGGGAAATGTCCTTCTTCCATATACCGCAGTGCTTCATCAACAGTCATTTCAAACAGATTTTGTTGCTTTGGAGTTCCAAAATGAATGGCAACTTGTTCAACACCGGTTAGAATAAATAGATAATCAGCATTAATTTCAGCTGCTAATAGCGCACTCGCAAAGTCTTTATCAATTACTGCTGCTACTCCCTCAAGCTTACCGTTTTCCTCAACTACTGGAATCCCGCCGCCGCCTGCTGTAATTACTGTAATGTCTTTATTAAGCAAAGCCTCAATGGCTTCTTTTTCGACAATTTTTATTGGTTTTGGCGAAGGAACCACTCGTCTGTATCCTCTACCACTGTCTTCTATAAACATAAGATTCTCTTGCTTAACTATTTCTTCCATTTCTTCTTTAGAATAAAATGGACCAATTGGCTTGGTAGGGTTTTCAAAAGCAGGATCCTCTTTTGAAACAATTGCCTGTGTAACAACAGTAGCAACTGTTTTATTAATTTTACGCTCAACCATTTTATTGTTAAATGCTTGCTGAATTAAATATCCCAAGTTTCCTTGAGTTTCTGCATCACAAACATCTAAAGGATATGATGGAACCACTGATTCCGCCATTTTGGATTTAATTAATGTATTCCCCACTTGTGGGCCATTGCCATGAGTGATAACAACCGTGTTACCTTCTTCGATTAATCCAAGAACAGGTTCACAGCTTTCATAAATATTTTGTTGCTGCTCCTCAATGGTACCCTTTTGTCCCTCTTTGATGATTGCATTGCCTCCGATAGCAAGGACAATTTTACTCACACTAACACCTCTTTGTAGTATCATTTTTTAGATAGCCTATCTACTTATAGTTTAGGATAGAAAACCATATTATCAAATTAACAAACCATAAAAAATAAACGTGTTATTCATAAAAAAGATTAAAAAAACATAACAAAATTATTTTGGATTTCATTGAAATATCCCATAAACCTTATTTTGTCGCGATTTTTATTAATCTAGTAACATTAAAAGAATTAATAATAAAATGTCAAAAAAATTTCATTTATTTCTTCGTATACCTAAATATCTCCAGTGCAAAATGGATTTTTTTAGAAATGTTCAGTAACCTTATGAAATGCCAGCATTCCAACAAGAATGCCAAACAGTGTATCCAATCCTGAACTATGCCCCACCTCTAGGAGCCGTTTATATGCACCATCGGATAACAAAGGTTTATTAGACCCGATTAAATTTATTATGTTTGTAACCGTCGAACTAAACTCATGTTTTAATGCATAACGCAAATATTCTTTACTCACATCTGTTGTAATCGGTTCCTTTTCAACTAAATCCGATAATTTTTTAAAGAAAATATCTGGTAGAAACTGAGTAATGGAGTCAAATGCTAGTATTCCAACCATTACGTCATCACCAGATGGGGTTAGGCCTTTCCCCCTCCCTAGAATAAAGCGGAGGGTTTTCTCTAGTAGAGATGGATCATTCGTTAAAATAGCATCAATCAGCCAAAGAATAAATTGCTCCTCTTTCGACCGATTATTATCAGAAATATCCGCATATTTCTTAAGAAACTCACCAATATTAATATCAAGCCCAGTCGATTGATCATGAGTACTTAGCAATATTTTAAGATTTGCGAATTGATCCTTATATTGATGGTTTTTATTAACGGGATACAGCTCGTTTTTAAAAGTGGTTCCATTTTTCAAGCTCATCGTCATTTCTTTGAATTCTAATGTTAAAACATCTTCATTCCAGAAAACGTTTTCATTGATAGTAAGATGTGAAATAGCTCTTGATGTATCTTCAGAAGTAAGATGAATTCCAAATGGAAGCAAGCCATTCTTTTTCGTACCTATAAAAATTAGCGAGTCCCCCATTTTTATATTAAATCCATTGGCAAAAATACTATGAACGTGTCCAATTTTTTTTTCACAAAGAAGAAGGGGAATAAGATAACTATATTCCCCTCCAAAAAATGTATTTTTATACATTTATTCTGCCTCGATTAAACCAAGCTTTACTGCATATGCTTCAATTGCTTTTTCAAAGCATGCTAAAGGAGCACGGACAGTACCAGCACCGATTTGCCCCACACCTGCTTCTTTATGAGCAATACCTGTGTTAATGACTGGTTCAATTCCTGTTTCAACAACTTTCCTTGCATCAATACCAAGGCATGCACCTTGGAAATCCCAAGTTGGAATTGTAAAGTTAGGATTTTGGTCGATACAAATTTCCATCATATCATTGCTAGTTCTTAACGCATCGTCAAATCCGCCTGCACCAACGAAACGTGTTACGCCTGGGGCAGCAACCATGGCAAATCCACCGACACCGAATGTTTCCGTAATGGCACTGTCTCCCATGTCAGGGCTAGCCATTTCTTGAGTGTAGCCAGTGAAGAATAAGCCTTGCGGTGTATTTACTGGTGCGGTAAACCATTGGTCACCCATACCACTAATCCGGATTCCAAATTCATATCCGTTCCGGCACATGGCTGTTACAACGGTGCCATGTTGGATCGTTCTAGCTGCGTCCATAACAACTTTACTTGTAGCCATCGCAATATTTAAGAAAAATTGATCAGTGTCTGCAAGGAATTTAATGACATCTTGCTTATCCTTTTCATTTACATCTGTTTGCAAAATAAATGGAGCAATTTCTTTTAAGAAAATTAACGAAGCTGCAATATTACGTTGGTGGAATTCATCTCCCATTGTAATCGCTTTGGCAAGCATAACGTTGATGTTTAGTCCATCACCTTTTACTTTCAGTGCTTTAGAAATCGTCGTTGCAAGGATATCCCTCATCCATGCCAAGCGATTTGTCACCTCTTCAGAATAAGCACCAAAACGCAGCACCTTACCAATACCTTCATTCATCGTACAGTAAGCAGTATTTCCCTCTTCACGGTTTTCAACTACAAGAACAGGCATACTACCTGAAGTGATACCGCCCATTGGTCCGACTGCATTTACATGGTGACATGGAATAAATTCCACCTCGCCATTTTTAAACATTGCAGATGCCTCTTCAGCATTCCCCGCCCATCCTTCAAAAAGAGCAGCACCAATACATGACCCTTGCATTGGGCTAGGCATGTTATCCCACTTAATTGGCGGACCTGCATGGAGCAGGACTTTCCCATTTAATTCCTCAATAACTGATTTTGCCGGAACAACATCTACTAAAAAAGGAGCACCGGCAACAATTTTATCGATAACCGCTCTATTTGCTTCATCAATTGTATTATAAGATCCGTACATTTTGCTTTCCTCCAGATAATAGTTTCATTATTAACATCGCCAGCTTGAAAAACTTTTCACAAAGATTAACGAAGCACAGCTAAGATTTTGCGCATTCTTTCATTTCCGCCTGCAACTGGACGCCAGTCAAACTGAACAACCGTACCGCCATTTTCGGTAATGGCATTCGTAAATTTCTTCAAACCAACATTAATAACACTTGGCTTTTCGTTTAATAATTTTTCGATTGCAGGAGAAACAGTTAAATCTTGTTTTTCATATACTTTGCTAGCAGGTCTCATTTCTTTATCTGATTCTTTTAAATCGATACCGAGCATTGCAAGTGCTGTACGAACAGCTTGGTTGTTACTATCTCGTAAAATGACGCCAGCATTTATAAGCTTATTTTTTTGATCCTGGTAACCTTGTGGATCTTGCTCTGTTCCACAAACCGTTCCAACAAAATAAATATTTTTTCCGTTTTTCTTTGATTCGTTTTGGATCTCTTCAATAGCTGGGATTAATTCACTAGCCATATCATCATGAGATCCATAACCAAGAACAACATCAAATAGGATAATAGCTGTCTTCTCATCCTGCGCAGCTTTTTTAAAATATTGAACTCTTGTTTCAGGGTCAATCATTGGATGTGGTTTTCCTTGTGTATAAATATCATCACCAAGGTCAGCCACTTCAAAGCCGTTAACTTTTAGCAAGTAGCCCTCTTCTGCATGTTCGGACTTTCCTAACCCGAAAGCTCTGCTGATCAGATTAGCTGCTTCATACCCAAGTGTACCGCCTGAATATAGTCCTTTGATCGTTGTTTGTTCTGGTCTTAAGTCTACAGCTGGCACTTCAGAAGTAAGCACATTATAGTTTGCTTTAACAGGATTGCCCTTAGCAAGATCAACAGCAATCAATGCAGTTTCTTCCAGCGTATGTGCATAGTGGACATTTCCTTCATGTGAATGTGGAGCTTCTCCTAAGAAAATAGCAACCACTGGTTTTGATAAGCCTTGAAGTAAGTTCACAACTTGGTCACGCACTTCTTTTGCTGGCGGCTTAGAAATGACAGCGATTACTTCTGTCCCTTTGTGTTCTGATAATCCTTTGATAGCGTCCATCATGGTAATCGCACTAACGGTTTCAGATAGGTCACGTCCACCAGTTCCGATTGCATGGCTTACGCCGCCGCCAATACGATCAATAATTGTAGACACTTCTTGAATACCTGTACCAGATGCTCCGACAATCCCAATATTTCCTTGTTTCACAATATTTGCGAATGCCATTGGTACCCCAGTTTGGATCCCTGTACCACAGTCAGGGCCCATTACAAGCAGACCTTTTTCGTGGGCTTTTTGTTTGATACGAAGTTCATCTTCGATTTTTACGTTATCACTGAAAATAAAAGCATGTAATCCATTATCAAGCGCTTTTTCAGCTTCTTCTGCAGCATATTGTCCTGGAACTGAAATGATCGCCATATTTGCAGTAGGTAGTGCTTTAAGCGCTTTATCCCAAGTACGTACTGATTCAAATTCCTGCTTTTTGTTGCTGATTGCTTGATTTTTTAAGTAATTATCAACTTCTTCAAGCACTTCTGGAATTTTGTCTTCCGAGTCAGTATCAACAACAATACACATATCATTGGCTGCCGCTTTTTCTAATTCTTCTGTATGAAGACCGGCAGTTTTAAATATATCCTTATTAGCCGGAGTTCCCATCATAATTTGAACCTTATTAACACCTTCCATTGTCGATACCTTATTTGTGAGAAGCATTAGGTTAACGGAATCCTGGTAGGAGTTTTCTTTAATAATGGTATAAAGCATTACTAGATGCACCTCTTTTATTAGTAATAGTGTTTCCGTTTTTTAGGAACGGACTCACTCAGTTCTTTACTACCCAATGGTAATCGTTTTCCCCTTGCAATGTAATAAAAAATGGAGGTAAGGCATTAAAAATTCGTTAAATTTTTCGAATTTAGTTTTTTCCCTTTACTTCACTATGATACATTTAATCATAGTGTCTGTTTCCAATATTTACACAGCCTAAGTTGGTTTTCTTGGCTGCAAATCCTCTATCTAATTATCTAGGTAACTAAAAGAATATTTTAATCGTTATTGTTCACATTAATTAAGAAGTAAGATTTTTGTGTGACGATTATTTTAGGAAGAGTGTGTGAAAGCGAAAGATGAAAACAACAATTGCATACAAAAGCACAGATAGTTTTGAGATTATGGCTGATTTTTATCCTGTTTCCTTAAAAAATAGCCCAGTTGTCCTCTATATTCACGGTGGCGGTTTGTTTTGGGGCTCGCGGGAGGATATGAAGAAAGAGCAGATTGAATTTTATCTTTCTGCAGGTATGAATGTATTTTCAATTGATTACCGATTAGCACCAGAATCGAAACTATCTGAAATTAATGAAGATATCGCTGACGCTCTAAATTGGCTCGAAAACGCAGGGTTTCAGGAATTTAGCTATGATCCAAGTAAAATAGCGGTGATTGGAAGTTCAGCAGGTGCCTATCTGGCCCTAATGACGGGGACGTTTAAAAACAAACCAAAAGCAATTGTCTCGTTCTACGGATATGGTGATATTACTCGAGACTGGGCAACAAAACCGAGTCCTCACTATCAAAGAATGACAGCCGTACCGAAAGAGCTGGCAAAAATGCTCGTCTCAAATAAGATTATTACCGTCGGACCTATTGAGAAACGTTTTGCTATATACATGTATGCTAGACAGCAAGGAGTTTGGATTGAGGAAATAAGCGGTATAAATCCAATAATAAATAAGGAAGAATTGGTAAAGTATTGCCCACTCCAATCTATCAATTCTGAATATCCTCCAACTTTGCTTTTGCATGGAACCATGGATGAGGATGTTCCATATGAGCAATCCGTTCTTATGTCCGAAGCGCTGCAAACAGCTGGAGTGGAAAATAAGTTAATTACAATTCCTAATGGCAAGCATGTATTTGACGAGGATTGGCAAAACCCGGTGGTCAAAGAAGCTTTTGCTGAAGTCATCCAATTCTTACGGAAACATCTTGGTTAAGCAATGGCTAAACTTCAGCCCTTGTTATTCCTTAATGACAGCATGATCATTTCTTGTAAAAAGAGCATAGATATAGAAAAAACAGTGGACCCCATTTTTTTGGAATCCACTGTTTTTTTAGTTTAAAATACTTTTTTTTAGATAAACTATACCTCATATAGGAATTTATTTTGCAAAACGGTGGTTACCAATCGTTACGGTTACTTCACGTGATAAAATCCAGTTACTTGAAGATGTTTTTGGATTGTAGAAAAATAATGACCCTTTCCCTTGTCCTCTGAATGCTAAAGCTTCATTCACAGCCTGCTTTGAAGCTGCATCGGCAGGTTGATTGATCTGACCATTTTGGACAGGAGTAAATGCATAGTGTCCATTAGATATTTGATAAATTACTTCCCTAACTGAATTCGGGAAATCAGGACTTGATACTCTGTTCAAGATTACAGTAGCAACAGCTACTTTCCCAGCATAAGGTTCTCCAACTGCCTCTGCACGAACTAGACGTGCCATTAAATCTTTTTCTGCTGCAGTAATAGTAGAATTAGGGATTACTAGATTTTGACCAACATTTAGAGCACTACTAGTTGCATTGTTTACTTTCATTAAACTAGTAACGGGAACTCCGAAATTAGTAGCAATTTTCCAATACGTTTCACCAGATTGCACCTTATGTGTAGTCGTTGCTGCTTCAGTTGTACCATTTAACGTAAACGCTGACATTGATAAAATTAATCCAGATGCAATTACTAGCTTTTTAAGTTTATTCATTTTATTACCTCCTAATAGTGTGTCCGTCGCTCTACTACTAAGGCTATCAGTTGTAATACTCTTATTCATTGTCCAATAAATGGTAAGTCATAAATAAATAGAGTCCTGCCCAATATGACAGGTTTTCTCTATTAAAAGGAAATAGTAACCATTTTCATTTTTATACCAATTAATGACTCCGTTGGATGGTTCAGGACTCTATATTACAAACTGTTTCACACGTGTAACATTTGAAAGTGATATACTCCCTTCGAAAAAATATAACTTTCACCAAATTGACAACAAATTCCTTCATTTCATACAGGATTTCAACTTAAACTTGGGTAATATATAAATGATAATATAAAGGAGGCTTTATAATGGAAAATCAATTAGTCAGTGTACTTAACAAGCAAATTGCGAATTGGTCTGTCTTGTATATGAAGTTACATAACTATCACTGGTATGTAAAAGGCGAGCAGTTTTTTACGTTACACGCAAAATTTGAAGAATTTTATAATGAATCAGGACTACATGTTGATGAACTTGCGGAACGCTTACTGGCAATCGGCGGAGAACCTGTCGCAACAATGAAAGAATGCCTTGAAATTTCATCGGTTCAAGAAGCATTAGGTAATGACTCAGCAAAGCAAATGGTTCAGACTATCATCAATGACTTCTCGATTATCATAGGTGAATTAAAGGAAGGTATGACCTTTGCTGGTGAACTGAATGATGAAACAACAGGTGATATGCTGCTAGCAATTCATTCCGGCCTAGAAAAACATGTATGGATGCTAACAGCATTCCTTGGTAAATCACTATAAGTACTTAAAGTCCAACACTACACATTGTTGGACTTTTTCGCTATTTTTTAATTAGAATAATTATTAAAAAAGTTTGACTTTTATTTAGTAATTATATTATTATTAACATTAGAAAAACTAATTTTGGAGGATTGAGAAAGTGTCCAAGCATGAAGTTATCGTTTATAGCAGCACTGGCTGTCCATATTGCGAAAAAGTTAAGTCATTTTTAAAGGAACATGGAATTGAATTTGAAGAGCGTAATGCTTCCATACATAAGGAATATTTTGATCAGCTAAAAGAACGAAAAATTTATGGTACCCCGGCAACACTTATTAACGGAAAGCTTGTATTAGGCTTTCAGGAGAAAAAGCTTAATAAATTACTCGGTCTTTCAGAAACTGAAGGAGCCAGCGTAGCAAGTCCTCCACAAATTGATTCGGATGAGGAAAATGGAGATGCTATTTTTCAACCAGTTAACGAAAAAGTACTTGAAGACGTTTATGATTTCGTCACGATCGGCGGGGGCCCAGCTGGTGCTTCCGCAGCAGTTTACGCTGCCCGCGGCAAATTGAAAACACTTGTTATAGATAAAGCTCCAAAAGCAGGAACACTGGCGATTACTCATAAGATAGCCAACTATCCAGGTGTCCGCGAAGAATTAACTGGGCTCGAGTTGTTAACAAGAATGCAGGCTCAGGCAAAAGATTTTGGGGCAGAATTCGTGCGGTCAACCGTTCTTTCCGTTGATTTTTCCGATGAAATCAAAAGGATTGAAGTAGCGGAAGGAACCATCAAAGCGAAAAGTGTCTTTATCGGCGTTGGCGCTAAGGCACCATCGAGCAAGATTAAAGGAGAAGAGGAATTTACCGGCCGGGGTGTAAGCTATTGTTCAACCTGCGATGCGGCATTCTATCAAGATCGGAGTGTTGCAGTTGTTGGTGATAATGATGAAGCCATCCATGAAGCAGAAACATTGGCTAAGTATTGTAAAACGGTGAAGCTGCTAATCCCAACTGAATTAAAAGGTGAAGTTGACCTCTTGTCGTTAGAAAATAATCCCAAGATCGAGATCTATAAACGTTACCGTGTTAGAGAAATCATTGGGACTGACAGTGTTGAGAAAATTGTCATCCTAAATGATAAAAGGGAAGAAGAAATTTGGACCATCGACGGTATTTTCTTATACCTTGGCGGGATGAAGCCGGGAACTGACTTCCTAAAAGGTACCGTTATGCGTGATAAGGAAGGTTATGTAATGGTTGATGATTTACTACGTACAAATGTGGACGGTGTTTTTGCTGGTGGTGACGCTAGAAGAACACCGATTAAACAAGCAGTTATTTCTGCAGCTGATGGGGCAATTGCCGCATTAAGTGCAGAGCAGCATGTTAATAAACGTTCAAAACTACGTCCGCAATATAGTTAAACATAATGAAAAGACACCTGCCCTTCATTGGATGGGGCAGGTGTCTTTTACTATAAAAAACAATCATACTTTAATCTATTATTTTGCAAAAGGGCTTTTATTATCATAGGCGTTTTTGTGAACAACCTCTGATGTTAAATATTCGTATATATCGTCGACTATTTCAATGCCATCTTTTTCATACGCTTTTTCTCTTATAGCACTTCTTTGTCCTGGATAAAAAACCTGTTTATAGCCTGAAGCTGGCTTAATATTATTTAAATCTTGCATTGTCTGCTCAATGCCTTCTTTAAATGGACCCAGTCCTGCGAAATATTCAGGATTAATGACTATGTGAAGCTGGCCGAGGTTTCGATGCTCAGTCAGGTCATGGTACATCGAAGATACCTTATTTCCAAATGGAAGCCCTAACAGAATTCCGGAAAGTACGTCAACCATCATCATCAGGCCGTAACCTTTTGGACCAGCTATTGGCAATAATGCATTTACCTTAAATGGGTCCGTTGTCGGTTCTCCATTGCCATCAACAGCCCATGTATCTGGAATCGGTTCATTCTTCGATCTTGCATGGAGAATTTTCCCCCATGCCTGAACCGTCGTCGCCATATCAAACGTAATATGCTCACCATCTTTACCAGGAGCGGCAAAAGCAATTGGATTTGTTCCGTAATAAGGATCAGCACCACCAAATGGAACGACCATTGGATCAGATTGGCAAACTGAGATTCCAATTAAATCCTCATTTGCTGCTTGTTGTACAAAATAAGAGAGCGCACCGCTATGACCAATTCTTCTGACGCCCACAATAGCAATTCCATTTTCCTTTGCCATTTTTATTGCTTCATCCATTGCAAGTTTTGCGGCAACGTGGCCTGCTCCATTATCACCGTCAAATACCGCAGAGCATGGCCCGGTTTTTTCAAACTTAAATTCCGGCTTGCAATTAATGCCACCCTTTGCAATTCTCTCAGCATAATATTCAACGCGCATTGCACCGTGGGAATGCACCCCTCTAGCGTCCGCGTGCACAAGCACATCTGCGACACCTTCGGAATGATCCTCTGTTAAGCCTGCTCTATGAAGCTTTGTGACTATTAAATCCTTTAATTTCTCTTTTGTTACCCTCATCCCTTGCACCTCTTTGTTATAGTAGGTTTTAACACTGCTTATAAGACGTACATGTGACTATTTAGCAAATGGGTTTTTATGATCATATTGATTGTTATGGATTGTATCAGAGATTAGATATTCATAAATCTCATCTACGATGTCAATCCCTTTTTCCTTGTACTCTGCTAATACTAAATCATTGTTTTCCCCAGGGAATAGAACCTTTGAAAAGCCTGGAGCAGATTTAATCTGATTAAGATCTTCCATCGTATTTGATATATTTTTCTTAAATTCTGTTAACCCGGTAAAGAATGCTGGATTAATCACAATATGAAGCTGACCTAAATGACGATATTCTGATAAATTTTCGTACATAGAGGAAACCTTGTTTCCAAAAGGAAGTCCTAAAAGAATTCCAGATAATACATCAACCATCATCGCAAGGCCATATCCCTTAGGACCTGCTATTGGCAATAGCGCGTTTACCTCAAAAGGATTTGTCGTCGGTTCTCCATTTTTATCTACTGCCCATGTATTTGGAATTAACTCATTTTTTGATCTAGCATGAAGGATTTTCCCCCATGCTTGGACAGTTGTGGCCATATCCAATGTCAGCATTCTTTCATCATTACTAGGTGCAGTAAAAGCAATCGGATTTGTGCCGTAATAAGGCTCTGCTCCACCAAATGGGACCACCATCGGATCAGACTGGCAAACCGAAAATCCAAGGACATTTTCTTTTGCCGCTTGGTGTGTGAAATAGGAAATTGCTCCACTGTGGGAGATATCTCTGACACCTACGATTGCAACACCATTTTCTTTTGCCATGTTAATCGCTTCATCCATTGCCATTTTTGCGGCGGCATGTCCATTCCCGCCATCGCCATGAAAAACTGCTGTACAGGGGCCTGTTTTTTTAAAATTAAAGTCAGGATTTGTATTAATCCCACCCTTTGCAATTCTTTCAGCGTAATACTCCACACGCATGGCTCCGTGGGAATGAATCCCTCTTTCGTCCGCAAATACAAGGACATCTGCTGCGATTTCGGCATGGTCCTCTTTAAGTCCTGCTCTGTGTAGTTTATTTTTTATAAGACTTTTTAACTGCTCTTTTGTAACTCTCAACTAAGACACCTACTTTTTTGTTAAAAATCGAATGAAGTATTATAATGATGCATCCCGATTGCAATCTTTAGAGTAAACATATGCTAATGGCTCTCTGCCAACAGCGTAGGCTGCTTGATGAACGTATGGTCCCATAAAGATGTAATCACCTTTTTTAACGGGTATCCATTCATTATCAAGGTTGTACATGCCTTCACCAGACAATAAATACGCTCCATGTTCTTGGACGTGAGTTTCGATAAACGGATGGCTTGCCGCTGGATCAAACGATAAAATATGAAAGTTCATATCAAAGTCAATATCTGTTGGTAAAAGATCTTTTATATGGACATTGTGCATGTCGTCATAATCTCTAAATTCAATTTGATTGGCATGTCCGGAAATAACCCAAGGCTTACGTCCTTCAAGCGGTTTATATTTTTGCTTATAAAGGAAAAGCCTTGAATCACCAGCTTCTAAGTTTTCCAAATACATTTTTACTCCTGGTGGACAGTAAAGATAGCCGCTATCTTCAAGAATAAATTCTTGATCGTCAGCCGAAACCTTAACTTTTCCCTCTAAAACATAGACAAATGTTTCTACATTTTCTTGACCACAAAATCCTTCGCTATTCTTTCCGCCTTCGTGCATCGTTACGATGTAGTCAACAAAGCTTGCACCAAGTTTTGGTGTAGCTAAGATTGACATTGTACAATTTTCAAAGCCAGGTACAACGTTATTAACTAAACCTTCAGGAGCGATTAATGCATATTTACCGTGCTTAATAATTGACCTGCTTGTAAGTAAATCTTTTGGATAACCCATAATTAAAATCTCCTCTACAATGTATTTTTTTATTTATAACCCAATTCATATAGGGCACCAATTAGGCCCTTAACACCTTCTGCTAAATCTGCTGGTTCCGTATATTCGGCCGGGTTATGGCTGATTCCTTTTAGACTGGGCACAAATAGCATTGCTGTTGGTACAAATGGAGCGAAAATCTGAGAATCATGCCCTGCACCACTGTGCATTAACTTATAATTCAAGCCGTTTTCTTTACATTGTTTCTCAATTAGTTCCACAACTGTTGCATCCATTGGAACAGGATCAGCATCCATCCACATGTCAATCGTAATTTCTACTCCATGCTCCTTTGAAACTTCATTAATTCTTGTAGTCAGTTGTTCAGTAAAAGAAATAATTGCCTTTTTATCTGTATGGCGAACATCAATGGTAAAAATCGCCTTCCCTGGGACAACATTTACAATGTTGGGCTGTGCTTCAATTTTACCAACGGTAGTAACAAGTGGGTCTCCCACGTTTCTTGACATCGTGATAATATCAAATACCATTTGGCTTGCTGCATAGACGGCATCTTTTCTATATCCCATTGGCGTAGTACCGGCGTGATTAGCTTCACCTTTTACTTCAACTGTAAATCGTCTCTGACCAACAATACTGTGAACAATACCCACTGATTTCTTTTCTGTCTCTAAAACGCTTCCTTGTTCAATATGCACTTCTACAAAAGCTTTTAAATCCGTGCGTGGTTCTTTTGATTCGTCTCTGAAACCAAACCCTGCTTCCCCCATTGCTTCAACAAAGGGGATTCCTTCGAAATCAGTAATATTTTCTACATCTTCACGTTTAGCCAAACCGACAATATTCTTTGAACCCCAGAAAGCAAAGGGAAAACGACTTCCTTCCTCTTCTGCCATAGATACTACTTCAATATTCCGAAGCGGCTGTCCGTATTTTTCCTTTAAATGTTTAAGTGCCAAAATCCCAGCGACTATTCCATAAGGACCATCATATATGCCGCCATTTTTTACCGAATCAACATGCGAACCAGTTAGAACTGTCTCATTTGGATTTTTTCCTTTTATTGTGCCAAATAAGTTTCCAATTTTATCAAATCGGACTTCGAGACCTTCGTTCTCCATCCACTCTTTTAATGCATGCTGTGCCTTAACCCATTCTTTGGAGTATAGTAAGCGGGTTACTCCACCTTCAGGATCCTTACCAAACTGGCTTAACCACTTTAACTTTTCAATTGTTTCTTTTGCCAACACGCCTTGGTCAAACATGGATTCTTTGATAAGCTCTGTCATTTTTACATATCCCTTCTTGATTGTTCATATCCAAGGGCAGGTGATTTCTTTAAGTTTGCTAAGAACATAACACCTGTTCCGAATAATATAATGATAATCGCAATGTAAAATCCTAAAATTTTGCTCCCAGTCGCATCCGAAATCATCCCGGTTACAAAAGGTGCAACAACAGAGGACATCATCCCAAAGAAATTAAAGAAACCCAACGTTGTACTATACCCTTTTTTCGGAGCAATTTCCGTAACATATGAAATAAGAATTGGATCGACCGCCAGCTTGCCAAAAAATCCATACATAATTAAGAAGAGCAGCAACAAGCTATTATTTTGAACAGCAACTGTTAGGAATAAGGTTACAGCTGCGATTATTTCTAAAATGAGTACGATTGTTATTTTTTTATTTTTTAATTTATCTGCCATTTTACTGAACAACAAGGCACCAGGAACTGCAGCAAATGCGACTAATGAGGAAGCAAATCCGATGGCAACCCCTTTGAAACCTCGCTCCAACTGAAGATAACTAGGTAACCAGGTAACAATCATGTAATAACCATAGCAGGTGGCAAAATATAATACATATGCCCCAAGCATTCTTACGTCACCGAATAGTGTTTTAACTGATGCCTTATCTTCAGATGATTTCTCTACTTCTACATCAGTACTTTGCTTAGGTCTTTCTTTAATCACTTTTGCAAAGGCAATGACCATAATGATAATCAAACCTGAAGTTACAAATAAAAGCGGGCGCCAGCTAAAACCAAGTCCTTTTACTAAATAGGAAGAACCAATAAAACCAATCCCCATGCCCAGTGCAGAACCACTATTAATAATAGCCGTTGAAAAGCCGCGCTTTTCATTTGGAATGGCCAATGATGAAATCGAGTATGCCGGGCCATAGTATGTACCTTGCCCTAACCCAGCAAATGCACTTCCCACTAAAAGTAATAATAATGATGGAGCAAATCCAACTGTTAATGCCCCAAGTGAAAATAAAATAAATCCAGGAATTAAAACAACCTTCCTCCCGAATTTATCTGCTAAGAACCCAGACGGTATCTGCATCGATGTATAGCAGAAGAAAAACACACTGGCAATTAGCCCCATGCTAGCGTCAGAAGTTACCCCTAGCTCCCCTTTTATATCAGGCAAAATAGGGTTAAGTACAGTCCGATAAGTCCAAATAACTGTCCAACCAAAAAAGAACAGAATAACGATTTTTTTCCAATATTCCATTCCACTTTGTTTTACATCTTTCTTCATTTGTCCTTGTAAATGTTCTTCCATATACTTCAAATCCTTTCTTAACAAATAACTTTACTGATTCATATGGAACTTGAGATTAAAGTCATTATTATGCTAGTGAGTTGCATAAGCTTCTTAAGTACTTAGAAAGAACTCAATAGAATGCAGAATAATTAACTATCATCGTACCCTATTTTAAGCGTTTTCTTAACGGTAGTCTTTATACTAATTAGCTAATATTCATTTATCTTTTTATCCTAATTGGATAATATTTTTGGGATATAAGTTTTGACGGTGCTTTTTTTACTTTCGGTA
>Ga0213825_1001244_pt1 | contig 17638 bp, 20 predicted proteins | sample MC6MC0900MG_FD_179896 | JGI IMG/M metagenome (GOLD analysis project Ga0213825, IMG submission 179896) | Enriched soil aggregate microbial communities from Iowa State University, Ames, United States - MC6-MC0900-MG | ecosystem: Environmental > Terrestrial > Soil > Unclassified | place: USA: Iowa... | reverse complement strand
ATATTGCCCTACAGGTACAGATCCTATTTCTCCTAAAGCTATATGCCCATCTAGATTATCTAAATCATCAAGTTCTTTTATTTTATCTTTATACTCATTATTAACAATCAAAACAAGTTCATTTTCTACTATATCCTTTTTACTTTCACTTTCTATAATATCCTTATCTTCTAGAGCTTTAAATTGCTTTTCTCCTGCAGACATAAATATATCCACGGGTGCCCCTTCCTCAATTTGTTTTTGAAGTGATCCTGATGCCCCAAAATTAAAAGTTAAAATTACATTATTTTTTTCTTCATAGACCTTTTTTATTTCATCCATAGATTCTTTAAGACTTGCCGCTGCTGAAATTAATATTTCTTTTTTTTCTCCACTATTATTAGTTTCTTCTTTAGTAGCTTGTCCATTGGAACACCCTACAAAAACCATGGCTAAAACTGTAATTGCTACGATACCTCTTAACTTTTTCAAGAAAATCCCACCTTTTTCCATATTTATGTATTAATTATACATCTTGCAAGTTCACTTTCAAGAGTGTTTGTACCATTTTATTACTTTTTATCAAAATTATATACTGATATAAGTAAAATGTAATATAATATAACTAAATATCTATATTATATATTTAAATAAAATTTCTATATTTAATTTAATTTCTTAGATAGAGATAAATTAAATTAATAACCTTTATTTATTAAGATTTTTCTGTATTCCCTATAGAGGAGGTATTTATCTTGAATTTTGAAATTAGGAAAGCAACTCTTGAAGACGTAGATGCTCTTAAACAGTTAAACTATGAATTTAATGATGTAATTGTAACTAATGATAATATTGTGGAAGGAATTAAAAAGGGAGATGAAATTATTGTAGTTTCTACAGTAAACAATTCACCAATAGCTTTTGCCTGTGCAAAAATTACTAAATCCATTTGTTATAATTATAAGGATGCTGAAATCACAGAGGTTTTTGTAAGAAATAACTATAGAAAACAAGGTATCGCTAAATCCATGATTAAATTTATAGAAGATATTTTCGAGAAAAATAAGGCTAATCACATAGGAATTTTAACAGGAACTGAAAATTTTGCAGCACAAGACTTATATAAGAATTGCGGCTATAATCTAAAAGAAAAGGTAATGATGGTAAAGTACCTTCATGACAAAGAACATTAAACTACTGAGGTGTAGGCCCATTAAATACCTCTAGTTAACGCAACATTTTAAAAAGTTAAAATGTTAATTTTTTTCATAGTCTCATAGGTAACTATTTAACTTTTTTGTATATAAAATTTCCCCTATAAAACCAAGTTTATAATATAATAACTGATATACCAAGGAAGGAAGGATTAAAATGTCTATAGAAAATGTTCGTAAATATTTAAGTCAATGGAATCTTGATTCTAAAATTTTAGAATTTGCTGTATCTAGTGCAACTGTTGAACTTGCAGCCCTTGCCCTTGATGTAATCCCAGCAAGAATTACTAAAACTCTATCCTTTAAAAGTGATGAAAGCTGTATTTTAATTGCTACTGCTGGTGATGGCAAAATTGATAATAGCAAATTTAAGGCTCAATTTAAAATGAAGGCAAAGATGTTATCTCCTGATGAAGTTATTGATTTAACTGGGCACTCCATTGGAGGTGTTTGCCCATTTGGAATAGAAAATCCAGATGTTAAAATTTATACAGATATATCACTTAAGAGATTTGACACAGTTTTTCCAGCTTGCGGTAGTAGTAATAGTGCCATTGAGCTTAGCTGTGATGACCTTTATAAATATTCTAAAAGTCTAGAATGGGTTGATGTTTGTAAAGGCTGGATTTAAAATAATATATTATACATTAAAGGAACATTCATGGACTGATTTTTACAGTCTTGAATGTTCCTTTTACTTTACTTAAAACTTGTATATTTTATATTATGAACTTAATTTAAATCTTACCTCAATGGTAAAGACTTCATCCTCTAAACTAGCAGAAACCTCATGTCCCATACTTTCTGTAAGTTTCTTTACAATAGTTAATCCAAGCCCTGTGTTTTGGCCCGTTCTCATTCTATCCACAGTAAAGAATCTATCAAAAACATGTTCTAAATCTTCCTGTGTAAAGTTTTCTACTCTATTACTAAAAGTAGAAATAATCATTCCTGCTTCTTGTCTTTGAGAGATAACCATAGTTTTATTCCCATGCTTTAAAGCATTTTGAAATATATTAGTAAAAACTCTAATTATAGCATTTTCATCTGCAACTATAATTGGTAATTTTTCTTGTAGATCCACTTCTACTTCAAAGCCTCTATCAATGAAATCATTATAAAAAGCAGCTACAATTTCACGTAATAAACTTTCAACATTAACCTTTTTAAATTCTAGGTCATATTCATTGGCTTCTAATCTAGATAAATCATAAAAGCTAGTAATAAGATTTTGCAATACCTTAGAGCGTTTTTCTATAATATCTAAGTACTCCTGTTTTTCTTCTTCACTAGTAGACTCATCCTTAATTAGTTGTACATAACCTAGAATAGATGTAAGTGGAGTTCTTAAATCGTGAGATATATTAGCAATCTGCTTTCTTAATTCACTTTCGCTTTTCTCATGAGCTATTCTATCATTTTGGCTTTTTTCTAATATAAAATTAATTTCGCCTATCATCTCTTCAATATTTTTATTAGGTGCTACTATTCTTAATTGTTGATTGGTTTTTATGCTCCTAAGATTTTTTAATTCCTTTTTTATATTCCTTATATTATAGTGATCTAGTAGAAAGAGCACTATAAATAATGCTGCTATACTACCAAATAAAATAGTTATATATATCATATAATGCTCCTCCTAAGACTCATATCATAAGTATATGTTTTTTATTAATGAAAACTCCTGAACCCCACATGAACAGAACAACTATTTAAATAGTTATATTGTTATATAGTTCCATAGTTTTATATTCTTATAGTTCCCTAGTTAACTATTATTTTATCTCTTTTCTTCTAAAAGAAATAATTCCTATAATTGTTATCAAAATTATATATACTATGCCCAGCACATAACATTTTATAATATCCTTTGAAAAAATCTTATCTTGCATTACTATGAATTTAATGTTGTAAGAAACTAAATATGATTGTATCTTTACAAATATAGGTTTTAAATAAGCAAGATATTTTATTATTCCTGGAAATACAGCTACAACTCCTAGATAAGCAAAAGCAAATATATTATTATTCTTAATATTAAAAGCAAGTAAATTTGCAATAGCTATTCCTGTTACCCAAAGTGGGAATACAGCCAAAAGTTTAGTTCCAAAATTCTTTAGTGTTTCTACTGTAGTTGCACCATCTGAACCAAGAAAAATATAAGAACTTAATATTAACACAGTAGTAACTATAGCTAAAGATATTATAGCTACAATTAACTCTGAAAGAAACTTTCCTAAATATATCTTTGTTCTATTAATTCCAAATGATACTGTATTCTTTAAAGTTTGATGCTTATGTTCATCTGAAAATACAATATCTACAATCATAATTACAGAGTAATATATCATTGTGAAGAGAGCTGTTGAAATCATTAACATATCTGACATTGATATTCTATTCATTTCTGGTTGATCTTTCATAAACCATACCGCTAATATATTCCCTAGAATACATATCAATGAAGAAGCTCCAACTAGAACATACGGATACTTACGATGAGTAGTTCTATATAATTCACTTTTTATATAATTAAGCATTGATACCACCTCCAACTAATGAAACAAAATATTCTTCCAAACTAGTTCCTTTTATAGTCATAGAATTTAACTCTACTCCATTCTTAACAATTGCACTACTTACCTTGGAAGGTGTATCTGTAAATTTATAAATTCGAATTATGTTATTAGGTAATACCTCATATTCATGACAATTTAGCTTATCCTCTAATAAGACTGCTGCCTTTTCAGTATTATCAACTGATAGCTCTAAGCATTCTTTACACTTCTCCTTAAGTTCTTCTGCTGAAATCTGTTCTACCATCTGTCCTCTCTCTATAAATCCATATTCCGTAGCTATACTAGCTAATTCACTTAGTATATGACTTGAAATTATTATGGTAATGTTCTTCTCTTCATTTAGTTTTAAAAGAAGATTACGAATTTCTACAATTCCCATTGGATCAAGTCCATTTATTGGTTCATCTAAAACTAAAAAGTCCGGATTATTCATCATTGCAAGGGCTAGCCCTAATCTCTGTTTCATTCCTAATGAAAAACTTTTGAATTTTTTCTTTTTAGTGTCACCAAGTCCTACATCTTTAAGTAATTGTTCTATGCATTCTGACCCTGCTATTCCTCTTTGAACTCTATAATATTCAAGATTCTGCTCTGCTGTTAGATATGGAAAAAAACTTGGTGTTTCAATCATTGCCCCTATTCTTTTCCTTGAAATTTCTAACCCTTTATCCGTAGTCTCTGAAAACAATTCAATTTCACCACTAGTTCGCATAGTTTGACCAGCAATCATCCTTAATAGAGTAGTTTTACCAGCCCCATTTTTTCCTACTAATCCATATATTGCGCCTTTTTTTATATTTATATTAGTAGACTTTACTGCCTCAAATTTTCCGTAGGCTTTACTTAAGTTTCTTGTAATTAATATACTTTCTTTCATATATATCAACCTTTCCTTTTCCTATTGTCTTTATTATAAAATCTAAAACTCAATAAACACTTAAGAAAAGTTAAAGAAATCATAAAGTTTATTCAGCCATGGTAAAACCTATACCCCAAATAGTTTTTATATACTCTGTATCTTTATCTATTTTTGAAATCTTAGCTCTAATATTGCTAATATGTACATTTACTGTATTGTCTTCTCCGTAGAACTCTTCATTCCATATATTTTTATACAAGTTTTCTCGAGTGAATACTTTTTTAGGATGATTTAGTAAAAGCTCTAGTATGGAAAATTCCCTTACCGTTAATGTAAGTTCATTTCCATTCACTGTAACCTTCATGGCTTCCTTATCTAGCTCTAGATTCTTATAAGTTAAAACTTGCTCCTTATCCTCTACGCCATTAAATCTTTTATATCTCCTTAGTTGTGCTTCTACTCTTGCCGACACTTCACTTATCTCAAAGGGTTTAGTAATATAATCATCTGCACCTAATTTCAATAATTTAACCTTATCTGTAATTTCAGTTTTTGCAGATATAATTATAATTGGCATGGTTTTAGTTTTTCTAATTTCTTCTATTAACTCTTCTCCAGTTAATCCTGGTAGCATTAAGTCTAAAAGTATTAAATCATAATTATACATGTTAATGCACATTTTAGCTTCACTGCCTGAATATGCACTACTCACTTCATATTCTTGCTTTTTAAGAATTTTACATAGTAACCCATTTATATCTACATCATCTTCTACTACTAAAATAGATATTCTTTCTCCCATATATAACACCTCTCTTTATTAGTACAGTAATGTGACTTACATATATATTCTCTATATACTTTATATCACATAATCAACTATATATAAATCTAAAATATTGTAAAAAAAGAATCTATCCTGCTACGGATAGATTCTTTTTTTATTTATTCGCATTCATATACAAGAATGCTTTCATTACCCTCAATTTTAAATATCTTTTCAATATCTTCAATTATCATATTATTTATATTTTTATCTGTAGTAAATTTAACCCCGATTCCACAGTTAGAGCTAAGCCTCCTAGGAACTGGCATAGTTTCATTAGTTATTTCGAGACTATCCAAATATCTATGATACTTTATAGCTCCAGAATGAGTGAAAAAAACTCCAATATACTGCATTCTATTTAACTGCCTTTATTAGAAAATCTTCTTCTACTTCTGTAACTACAGCATTTAAACCTGCATTTTTAATAAACCTTGAAACATTTTCCTTAGCTACATTATTATCAACTAATATTTCAAATCCATCTTTGTTTGCACTTAATGCTTTTTTAGCCATTAAAACTGGTTGAGGACAGCTCATTCCCCTTGCATCTACCTTAACCAATAGAAACACCACCTTTGCTATCAGCTTTACTCTTACTTATGTTAAATGATTTATTCATACAGAAATAAGAAACCCCTAATAATATTGCTATTCCTATAAATATTGCAATTTTTCCATTGCCAGTAGGACCTTCTCCTGAAGATGCTAATTTGAAGTTATGTGCAAAAGCTGCTCCAACAATCATCCCCATTACTGTGATTGCAGAATCTGCATTTCCTTCTCCAGCAAGTATTAATTGTCTTAATGGGCATCCTCCTAAAAGTACTGAACCCCAACCTGCAACTAACATACCCATAAAGTTCCATAGTGCATCATTATGAGCTATAGGTTGTTCAACAAAGCCTAGTTTAAAATCTCCTAGAACTAAGTTTCCTATTAATGTTACTACAAATATTGATATAAATCCCCACATTAAATAACTATCTTTAAACATGATTAAATCCCTAATTCCACCTACCATGCAAAGTCTTGTTCTTTGTGATACAATTCCTATAATAAGTCCTGCTGCTAAAGCAAACCATATAGGTGCATGCATAGAACCTGGACCTTTTGCACTAAAGAATATAAATGCTGGAGCAGATATTAATAGTACTAGTAGCATTATTGCTATCACTGGCATTGCATATCCTTCTGCTGTATTTAGATTGTAATTTCTCTTTAAAGTAAATCCCCTGTTTAAGAATTGAATTCCTATAAATATTCCTGCTGCAAAGCCAAGTAATCCTACTATAGCATTTAAGTCTCCTCCAGCAATTCTAAGTACCATTCTAAGTGGACATCCTAAGAATACTAGAGCGCCAATCATAACTATAGCACCAAGAATAAATCTCAAGAATGGTGAAGAACCACCCTTTACTTTGAATTCTTTTGTGAATAGGGCAATTATAAATGCTCCTAAAACTATACCCAATACTTCTGGTCTTATATACTGTACAACTTCAGCTCTATGTAAGCCTACAGCACCTGCTATGTCTCTTAAGAAACACGCTATACAAGCACCCATATTTTTAGGATTTCCTAAATAAACTAAAGCTACAGATAATAAACCAATGATTCCACCAGCTAAGATTATTCCTCTTTTTTCTTTCACGCTTTATTCCCCCCATATATTTTATAATATCTTATAAATTTAGATAATATTTCATCTCAAGTAAATTTTAACATATATTTATATTTTTATTAAATTTTTATTACCAATAGTTGTCTATAAACCTATCGGATTTTTTAATAGTTATTTGCCGAGCCTTGTAAAACCTCTCACATTTAGTTCTCTATGATATAATGATGTAAGAAAAAAATGTGTAAATTAAAATATTTTTGTAAAGTGTAATATATACTTCAGGAGGTATATTATGAGAAAAGTATATTTAGATAATGGTGCTACATCCTTTCCTAAACCTAATTCTGTAGCTGAAGCTATGACAAATTATATTGTTAATGTAGGTGGAAATGTAAACAGGGGTAGTTATGATAGCTCCTTTAATGCAGAAAACATAGTCTATGAAACTAGAGAACTACTATGTGAACTATTTAATTTTTCAAAACCTGAAAATGTAATTTTTACTAGCAATATAACTCATAGTCTTAATGTTGTTTTAAAAGGATTTTTAAAGGCTGGTGACCATGTGATTACTTCTTCTATGGAACATAATGCAGTGCTTCGACCTTTAAACGCCTTACATAGTAAAGGTATAGATCACTCTGTAGTACCTTGTGATTCCCTAGGACAGTTAAATCCATCTGATTTACATAAATATCTTAAGCCTAATACTAAAGCTGTAGTAATGACTCATAGCTCTAATGTATGTGGAACTATTATGCCCTTTGAAGAAATAGGAAAGTTCTGTAGAGCAAATAATATTTACTTCATTGCAGATACAGCACAAACTGCTGGCTCAATTCCTATAGATATGGAGAAAATGAATATAGATATTTTATGTTTTACTGGTCATAAAGGACTTCTTGGACCTCAAGGTATAGGTGGATTCTTAATAAAAGATGAGTTAGCTAAAATAACTAGTCCTCTTATAGAAGGTGGTACTGGTAGCTTTTCTGAATATGAAGTTCAACCTGATTATATGCCTGATAAATTTGAAGGTGGTACCCCAAATATACCTGGAATATTTGGCTTAAATGCAGCCTTAAAATATCTAGCGGAAAAAGGAATTAGCAATATAAGAGACCATGAAATGAAATTAACTAAACTATTTTTAGATAACATTAGGTATATAAAAGAAATTAAAGTTCTCGGACTACCATCAGCAGAAAATAGTACTTCTGTAGTATCAATTGATTTTCCTAAGGGGGATAATGGTGAAATATCCTATATGCTATCTAAAAAACACGACATATCTGTAAGATGTGGACTTCATTGTGCACCATCAGCTCATAAAACTATAGGTACTTTCCCTAACGGAACAGTAAGATTTAGCTTTGGTTTCTTTAACACTGAAGAGGATGTATTATATGCTGTTAATGCTATTAAAGAAGTTATAGCCTCATTAGATAATAATAATATATATTTTTAGCAATAATTAAAGGATTGTTCTATATTTTCATCCATATCATAACATAATAGTATATATTATTATAGTTAACATAAATTTAACTCAACTCATCTTTAAATTTACATATTTTATGCTTATAATACACTTGATTAATTATATCTTAAAATATAAAAATTTGAGGTGCTTATATGGATTTTATTAATGATTTTTTAAATACAATAATAACCACTATACAAGGATTCGGATATCCTGGTGTATTCTTAGCGGTATTTTTAGAATATTCCTGTTTCCCATTGCCAAGTGAAGTGTTACTACCTTTTATAGGTCTTCTAGCTTCTTATGGTAACTTTAGCTTTATTGGAGTCATTATTCTTAGTACTGCAGCAGGACTAATTGGTTCAACTCTTTGTTATACTATTGGATACTTTGGAGGTTCTCCTATAATAAATTGGCTTTGTAGTAAATCATCTGGTGCAAAAAAGAGTTTCAGTAAGTTAGATTTATTTCTTGATAAGTATGGAAAACCAGCTGTATTTCTAAGCAGATTATTCCCTTTAACTAGAACTTACATATCACTAGCTGTAGGTGCTGTAAAAATGAGTTATTCTCAATTCATTTTATACTCCTTTGGAGGAATAACCATATGGAACATAGTTCTTATATCTTTAGGCTACTTCTTAGGGGAAAATACTGACCTAATTCAAAAGATATTGAAAGATTATTCTATTGTAGCCATATCTATTCTAGTAATAGGCTTTGGGTTCTTAGCTTATAAGTTTATGAAAAATAGAAAGAAGTCTTCGGATTAATTTTAAAGAGGCTATGTGAAAATAATTATTTTCACATAGCCTCTTTTTATATAAATTAATAATTTTTAATACTTAATTCCATCCCAATACATGGTTTCTTGAACAATAGTTTTATCCGATAGATTAACCCCTTCCATTGCCCATTTTTTAAATTCTGGGAAGCCTGTTCTATCTACAATATATCCTATGTGTTCCTTACCACCTGGTGAATCCTTATCTATATACTCTTTAACATACTTATAGGTATTACAGATTATTTTTATTATACTTTCTTCATCTACCCAAGCTATAAAATCCTTTGCCATACGCGGATTTTTCTTTCCTGTTCTACCTAAAAGAACAAGCTTGTAGTATTTTTCTCTACTTCTAGTCCATGCATCCGTCGGACATGCTATTACACACTCTCCACATCCTATACACTTTTTGTGATCACGTTGAATTTTGTAATTATTCATAGTTAATGCTCCAGTGGATTTCTTTGTACATGCTTTCACGCAAGCTCCACAGGATACACATTTATTCATATCATATTGTGGTTCAGTCATTCCTATTATTCCAAAGTCATTTAATCTAACTTTTCCACAGTCATTAGAACAACCTGTTAATGCCACTTTAAAGTGTAGATCATTTGGGAATATAGCCTTTTCTATCTTCTTTGCAAATTCTGTTGTATTGTAATTAGCATATGGACAGATATTGTTTCCTACACATGCAGATATATTCCTAGTTCCAGCTGCAGAGTAACCTTTTCCTTCATCTGTTTGATTAATTTCTAATCCTTCAATGATTGGTTGTAATAATTCATTTACTTTATCCATATCTTCAAAGCTGATACCTGGCACTTCAAAGCCTTGTCTCGTAGTGATATTTACAGTTCCATCACCATATTTTTCTGCGATTTCTTGAATCATAGCTAAATATTTAGCATCCATCTTCCCCCCTGGAACACGAATTCTTGATGCAGTAAATCCTCTTCTTTTGGTAACCCTAAATGCATTCTTTTTAAGGTTTTTAGTGTTTATATCCATGTACTTCACCTCCAATTAATCTATTAACTCTTTCCCCTTTGTATAGTTAAATACAGGTCCATCTAGGCAAATATAAGTATCATCTATCTTACAGTGTCCACATTTTCCAATTCCACAACACATTTTTCTCTCTTGAGAAATCCAAATATTCTTCTCTGGAATTCCTCTCTTTAAGAATTCTGCCACAGTAAATTTCATCATGATTGGTGGTCCTACTACAACCACTTGTACATCATTAATATCTTTTATATCCATATCAGGAATATACTTAGTTACCATTCCCACATTTCCTTTATAATTCTCCTCTGCTTTATCTACAGTAAGAATTAGATCTATGGTATTTTTCCATCTCTCAACATCATCTTTAAATAAAACATCTTCTGGTGATTTAAATCCACAAATTAAAGAAAAGTTTTTAGCATCCTGTGGGTTATTAGCAAAGTAGTCCACAATTCCCTTTACTGGAGAAAGTCCTGTACCTCCTGCTACTACTATAATTTCATGATTTTTATAAGTTGCTATATCAAAACCATTTCCATAAGGTCCTCTTAAAAACAATTTATCTCCTACATAGTTACTAAATATTTCATCGGTAACCTTTCCTACCTTACGTATTGTTAAATCTACAGTGTCTTTTCCAATACCACTTACTGATATAGGTGCTTCTCCATACTTAGGTATAGATACCTCAAAGAATTGACCTGGTTTTACATCTCCAACATAGCTCATTCTAAAGGTATACTCAATTTCTGTATGTTGTATTACTTCCTTTATTTCTGAAATAAAAGGTATATATTCATTTTTATTCATCTATTTCACCTCATCACATGCTGATTGCAATTTATTGATACAGTTACTAAATGAAATGTATTCTGGACATATATCATCACATCTACCACAGCCTACACACATATGGTAACCCCATTTTTTCTTGTAATCATATACTTTGTGTAATACCTTAAAGCGCATTCTTTGACCTTTATTTTGTCTGAAACTATGACCACCAGCCATGTCAGTAAATCCATCCACTTGACATGAAGCCCATACTCTTCTACGCTCTCCAACTTTACTATTATCTTGATAGAAAATATCTTGCATGGTAAAGCAAGTACATGTAGGACAGACAAAATTACAACGACCACAAGCAATACATCTTTGATTATATTCATCCCAAATAGTTGATTTCATAACATCTAAGGTAATTTCTTTGGGAATGTTAACGCTAACATTATTTTCAGTAACGTATTCTAGCTCTACATTTAAAGCTTCAGCATTTTCACTTTTTAATAGAATGTCAAAAAGTTCACATTTACTATCAAAATAAATCTCATCATTATCTACTTTAATATATCCATCATAGTTATCTGATTTATTAGTTCCCATGTCTACACAAAAACAATTTTCGAAGGTTGTTTCACATCCCATTAATATAAATTTTGTGTTTTCTCTGAGTCTTTTATAATAGTAGTCTTCAAAACCATTTCTTAAATATATATCATCCATTCTTCTTACAGCATTTAAATCGCAGCTTCTTAAGAATACTATAGAACCTTTAGACTTAGGTACTGCTTCTTTAACTTCATCTTCAGTAAAATAAAATAGTGTTTCAGATTGTGGTAATAATACTTCCTTAAATGAAAAATGAGATTTTTCATTAAATACTACATCCTGAATTTTAGATATTTGTCCATACCTAACTCTGTCTGTATCAGAGAAATTTGCACCGCCCTCGATTAATACAGGAGCGTATACTATATATTCTGATGAGAGCTCTTTTAAAACTTTATTAAACTTGTCTAAGCATAATTTGTAACCCATAATTCACCTCTAATTTATTTTTTTTCTCTTGATATCATATAATATGGAAGAGCCACAAATAAAATACCTCCAACCATATTTCCAAGTGTTACAACTAGAATATTATATATATATCCACCTATAGTGACATAAGCATCAAAAGGTGATAATAAACCTATAGTTAATACAGTCATATTAGCAACACTGTGCTCAAAACCTACAGTAATAAATATAAATAAACACCAGAATATCATGATAAGTTTTGCAACTTCCTCTTTGCATTTAAATCCACACCAAACTGCTAAACAAACTAAGATATTACAGAATACAGAACGGAAAAATAGTGGTATTAATGGCATTGTCATCTTCACTTCTGATGCCTTTGCAATATACTCACCTACACTTCCTGTAGCTAATCCTGTTAATTTAAACATTATCCCTGCTATAATAGAGCCTAATAGATTTCCTAAAAAACATACTATCCATAGTTTCACAGTACTTTTCCACTGTACATCTTTATTAAAAGATGCTGATGCTAGTACAAAATTGTTTCCAGTAAATAATTCTGCACCTGCCATTACTACTAGACTCAGTGCTCCACCAAAGGATAACCCCATGATAATCTTTGTAGTGCCCGAACCTGCTACTGTTAACTGACCTCCTATTGTAAAAATAAGCATAGAAGCTAATCCTACAAATAATCCTGCTAACATAGAAGAAATGAAATATCCTATTGGATTTTCATTTAACATCTGAATTTTAGATTTACCTGCTACACACACTTTGTTAAAATCTCCACAAACCATAGTAAACCCCTTTCCTTTTTAATATTATAGTTTCATTATATGCTTATAAAATTTAAAACACCGTGATTTTAATCACGGTGTTTTAAAATATTCTAAAAGTTTTTCTTCATCTTTTATTATAAATTTCTTATTGCTATATTCAATTAAGCCCAATTCGCCAAGTTCTTTACATGCCCTTGATATGGTCTCTCTTTGTGCTCCAAATAAGTCTGCTAGATAAGTTATACTAATTTCCATGTCTATTAATATCCCATTATTTAATGGTATCCCATAATCTCGTCCTAGTTTCCAAAGCTTTGATGCAACTCTCTTGCCCATGCTTAAAACTCCAGTGGTATTTTTAAATTGTCTATACATTCTTCTTACTTTTAACGATAAAGAAGATAGTACAATTTTTGTAAGTTCAAAGCTCTCTTCCATTACCTGTAAAAGTTCTACAGTATTACAATGCATTATTTGAGAATCCTCTACAGTTTCACAATTTATAGATGCGGTAGAATTTTGTAATATAACTTCATTTATAAAATCACCTTCACCCAATATGAATATAACCTTTTTTTGACCTTTTTCATTAAACTTATACAGTGAAGCTTTTCCCTTTAATACAATATATATATTATCTACAATATCCTTATCCCTAAATAGTACCTTTGCCTTTTCATATCTATTAACTCTAATAATATTAGATAACTTTCTTAAAGTATTCTCATCTAGCCCATTAAAACCTGGGAGTTTTTTCAACTCTTCTAACTTAACATATCTCATTTTCTAAATTACCCCAATCATTTTTTAATTATTTTATCACCCATATCTTTTATATATTTTTTAAAATTTGCTTATACAAATATATTACATATCTCTTCTTAATTATATATTAACAAATATGTTTAATAAAAACATTAAACTTTAATTGAAAATAACTCTCAATTATATTGACACATGTAAAATATTATAGTATTATCAATTTATTGATAACAGTTATCAATATCTATTAAATCCTTAATCTTTTATATTTATCTTATATAGGAAATTTCCTTCAAATTACTTCAGAAGGACTTTTCCTATTTTTTGTCCTTTTAAGTTCTATACTTTAAATTATATTTTTAACATCCTTTATTATATAGTATATATCTTTAACCATATAAACTACAAAATTCTATATTGAATGAAGAAAGTTATCAAAAAATAAAAAGTATACCTAGCTTCTAAAACCACTTAGGTATACTCACCAAAATAATAAGAAATGTAATATATCCTACTATTATAACTATTCTTTTATATGATAAATCAAACTCTTCACAACCATAATAAATATTTCCACTATAGCCTCTGCTATTAATTCCATCTTTAATTTCTTTCCAACGTTTTAAAGTATTAATAAAAAGTAAGGCGGCAAGATTTCCTGAATCCTTAACTTTATTCTTAAATCCACCGAATGCACCTCTACATAACATACCCTTACGTAATGTTTGAAATTCATCATCTATAAGTATTAAAAATCTCTCCATAGATTTTCCTATATCACAAATATCTCTAAGCCAATCTATCTTAGAGAATATATAAAATACATGATCTGTAGGTGTTGTTAAAGTTAAAAAACTAACTGATATACCTCCAGACACCGCCTTTAATATAAGTATTGCTGTATTATACCATCCATAATCAAATACAAAAGTTATAGAAGAAATTAAAGCAAATAAAAAAGTTGCCTCTACAAAGTGTTTTACTACGTGTAAGGGATTCTTATAAACAATATGAAGTACAAGAAAAAAGATTATATTTATAACCAAAGGATAGCACCTAGTACTAAAACTAAGTGCTATTATTGGTAATATACATAAAATTATTTTCTCTATAGGATGAACACTTGCTAATTTACTTAGCTTTGAATATGAAAGTACTGTCCTTAACATTCTTTCACTTTTCCATCTACATTAGTCTTAGCTCCATTTTTCTTTGAAGCTCCTTTTTTAACACCAACGTAGTATCCTATGAATCCAGCTCCAATTGCTGCTTGTAAACAGAAAAGGAAACTTTCAATCTCTCCTGATGGTGGTTCCCACATTGGTGCTGCCCATGGTTCATAATTTCCATTTAATTCTTGAATTTTAACTTCAATTTCTCCATCAGCACCGTTAAATTCACCATTTCTACCTAGGAATAAAGATCCTACCACAATGGCTATACATAATAAAATTAATCCTATATTTTTTTTCATACTATCTTGCACCTCCAACTTCTAATAACTCCTCAGAGGCATGTTTTTCTATAAAGTCAAATATCATAACAGTTATTATTCCTTCTACTATAGCAAGTGGAACTTGAGTTATAGCGAATATTGATACAAACTTTATAAACGCCGCTGCAAATCCACCTGTAGTAGCTGGGAATGCAAGTCCAAGTTGAATAGATGTAACTAGGTATGTTGCTAAGTCCCCTAAAGCTGCTCCAAGGAATATTGCTAATTTTTTATTTTTATTTTTAAGTAATTTATAAACTCCAAAGGCTACTATTGGACCTGCAATACCCATAGATAGAACATTAGCTCCTAAAGTTGTTAGCCCTCCATGAGCTAGGAAAAGTGCTTGGAATAAAAGAACTACTATAGAAACCACAGACATAGCAAATGGTCCAAATATCATTGCTCCAAGGCCTGTACCTGTTGGATGTGATGAACTTCCTGTAACAGAAGGTAATTTCATTGCTGATAATACAAAAGCAAAAGCTCCAATCAATGCTAAAAGCATTTTTAAATCCTTGCTACTCATTGTTTTTCTTCTTATATCTCTAATTCCTAATGCTACAAATGGAATACATGCTACAAAATAAAAGGCACACCAAGCCATTGGTAAAAACCCTTCTGCAATATGCATACCATAAGCTAATCTAGGCACTGTAAACATTAATGCTAATGCCCATATGAACACAAACGATTTTTTAGTAATACTTGATTTATTCATAATTTCTTCCCCCTTATATTTAGTAAAATGGTTTAATTTAAATATATCGCCGCTAGCAATGCTTATATTTAAATTTCTATATACTTAACTGTAGCTAAATAACTATATTATAAATGATATACTTAACGTGCACTTTAAATATATTAATTTATCCGATGACTACCAGCTCTAATACTCCTATCTTCTTCAAAGTGGGAGTTAAGAGCAGCTACGTCCCTGGATAATGATTTCTAAGCTTCGAAGAAGCTTAGAAATCTGTTTATAATCTATAACATAACTTTATGTTTTGGATAATAAAAGTTACTCCCACCGTCACCCGAGTCTTTTATTTGACCTTGAAATGTTATTAATAGTTTTCTTTGTTGCTACAGATATAGTGACATAATTCTTCTTCTTCACTAAAGACTTTACCGTAATCCATAGTCTTTCTTTCTACTACAAAAATTTTAATTCCCATGTCTATGGCAGCCTTTATTTTTTCATAAGTTCCACCTTGTTGCCCACTATCCTTTGTTATTAAAGCCTTACCATCATATTCTTTTATAAAGGCCTTGTTTAACTCATAACCAATAGGTCCTTTTATGAATATTAAATCCTCTACTCTAACACCTAGAGCAAAGACTTCCTCCATAACTTTTAAAGATGGCAACACTCTATGGACTATTCTATTTTCAAGTTTTAACTCTAGTATCTTATCTATATTTCTACTTCCTGTAGTATTTAAAATACATCCATCTATATCTTTTAGGGCTTCTCCTAATTCTTCATAGGTTGGCACCTCTATTATCAAATCATTTTTAGGTAATGTGTCTAAAGTACTTTTTCTTTCATATCTTACATACTCTACGCCCATGTCCTTTGCTATCTTCATAACTGTTCCACTTATTTGAACTGCATAGGGATGAGATGCATCTACAATTACCTTTACACCGTTTTTCACAAATAATGTTTTTAACTCTTCATAAACTAAAGGTTTATCATTTAATATTTTATATTTATAATCCACTAAAAGCTCTCCACCATAGGTTGTAGCTGTGGATACTAAAATGTTATCTGTATATTTATTTAGATGGGAAAGAATTACCTTTCCCTCTGATGTACCTACTATTAAAGCTATCATTGTAATTCTCCCCCTTAATGCCTACTTGTTTTCTAATTTATATCCTCTTGGAGTTATAAATAATCCATCTTTTATATAACTCTTAGTGTTTCCTATAATAACCATAGTCATCATATCTACTACAGAATCATCAAAAGTTCCTATAGTACAAACTGTAGCTTCTTGACCTTCTCTTAAAGCATGCTTCACTATAGCCACTGGTGTGTCTTCATTTCTATATTCCTTTATTATATCTATTGCTTCTCTTAAGTAGTGAGGTCTTCCTTTACTCTTTGGATTATAAAGAGATATTATAAAATCACCCTCTGCTGCAAGTTTAACTCTCTTCTTTATATCTTCATAAGGAGTCATTAAATCACTTAAGCTTATGTTACAGTTATCATGCATAAGTGGAGCTCCAACTATTGATCCTGCTGAAGATGATGCTGTGACCCCTGGGATTACCTCTACTTCTTCATCCTTTTTCATTTCAAGAATTAACCCAGCCATACCATATATTCCAGCATCTCCTGTACTTACTACAGCTACTGTTCCTTCACTAGTTAATCTTAAAGCTTCCTGACATCTTGCTTCTTCACCCATCATTCCTG
>Ga0213825_1001230_pt1 | contig 17736 bp, 14 predicted proteins | sample MC6MC0900MG_FD_179896 | JGI IMG/M metagenome (GOLD analysis project Ga0213825, IMG submission 179896) | Enriched soil aggregate microbial communities from Iowa State University, Ames, United States - MC6-MC0900-MG | ecosystem: Environmental > Terrestrial > Soil > Unclassified | place: USA: Iowa... | reverse complement strand
AAAGTCTTCGGACAAATGAATCGTCCTTAATCGGAGTGATTGTTGAAGACATTACTGTCTGGCATACGGCCCATATCATTGATGGGATCAATGAAATTGCAGAAGCAAGAGGATATAATACAATCTTAAACAATTTAAGGCTTCTTAGCAAAATAGAATCCCAGTTTGAACATATTTCAAATTTTCAGAAGGACATCGATAAGGCGGTAGATGTTTTAATTGGAATGCAGGTGGATGGCATTATTTATGTGGGCATGCATGACCGCAAAATAAACCATGTACTTCATGATATAAAAAAACCGGTGGTATATTGCTACTGTTATACGGATGGGGAAGGATCCTCAATCCGCTATAGTAACGAAAAAACGGTTTACCAGATGACACAGATGCTGATAAGCAATGGACATAAGGAGTTTGGTGTGATTAACGGGCTTAAAGGATCAGAACCTGCTGCCCTTAGGTTTAAAGGCTTTCAAAGAGCCTTAGACGAAGCGGGGATAGAATTAAAGCCTGAGAACAATGTATGCGGAAACTGGAAGTACCGGGAAGGAAAGGAAGCAGCCAGAAAGATTCTTAATAAAAAAGACTTTCCAACTGCGATTGTAGCAATGAACGACGATATGGCAGTGGGTGTTTATGACGCAGCCAGAGAGCTTGGACTTAAAATTCCAGACGATATTTCAGTAACGGGATTTGATAACGGAGATATTGTCCAGTATGTGACTCCAAGAATTACCACAGTGGAAAGGCCTCTCCAGGAAATGGGATACCGTTCCATGGAGCTCTTACTGGAAAGCATTCATGGAACCAGTGTGGGAGATGTAAACATCACCTTGCCCTGCGCTCTGATAGAAGGAGAGTCGGTGAAGAAACGGAATGAAACTGCGGTTTATGAATAAAACTAATTGCTGAGTGAGGAAACGATATGGATGCTGGTAAGTTGACAACAGTGGATTTAAAAAGCATTATAATTAATGATCCATTCTGGAACAGATATATTGATCTGGTGGATCATGTAATATTACCCTTTCAATGGGAACTGATCAATGATCAAGTAGAAGGGGCTGAAAAAAGCTATTGTATCAGAAATTTCCGGATTGCCTGCGGCGATGAAAAGGGAGATCACAAGGGCATGGTATTTCAGGATACGGATGTTGCCAAATGGCTGGAAGCTGCCGCCTATTCCCTCGCTAAAAAAAGGAATCCAAAACTGGAAGCCGCTGCCGACAGCGCCATCGATTTAATTGCCAGAGCCCAGTGTGAAGATGGATATTTGAATACGTATTATACAATTACAGGAGAAAAACGGTGGTCTGACTTATTGGAAGGCCACGAGCTTTATACCGCAGGGCATATGATCGAAGCGGCAGTGGCTTATTATGAAGCAACGGGCAAGAATAAATTTCTTCATGTGGTTTGTAAGTTTGCCGATTACATGTGTACGGTGTTTGGAAAGGAAGAGGGAAAAATCCACGGCTATCCGGGGCACCCGGAGGTGGAACTGGCCCTTGTAAAGCTTTACCGGGTCACAAAAGTGACCAAATATCTGGAACTGGCTGATTTTTTTGTACGAACCAGAGGGGAAAGACCTTGTTATTTTTTAAACGAAGACTGTGTGAAGAATCAGAATTTCATCTTTCCTGAATTTAAAGATTTTGACCTGGATTATAACCAGTCCCATATGCCTTTGCAAGAACAGGAAACAGCGGAAGGGCATGCGGTGCGTGCGGTTTACTTATACAGTGCCATGGCTGATTTGGCTTATGAATATCAGGATAAAGACCTGTTAAAACAGTGCGAAACTCTGTGGAACAATATTGTGGAAAAAAGGATGTATATCACCGGAAGCATTGGTTCTGCATCCTATGGGGAACGATTTACTACGGATTACGATCTGCCCAACAATTCAAATTATTCTGAATCCTGTGCCACAGTAGGGCTTGCCATGTTTTCCAACCGGATGTTCCAGATCACAAGGGATGGAAAATATACCGATATAGTAGAAAAGGCATTATACAACACCCTTTTGGCGGGTATCGCCTTAGACGGGAAACATTTCTTTTATGTCAATCCTTTGGAGGTGGTTCCTGAGATTGCAGAGAAAAATCCGACTTACCGCCATGTGAAAACCACAAGACAGCTTTGGTTTGGCGTGGCCTGCTGTCCGCCTAATATTGCCAGAACCCTTGCTTCCCTGGGCAATTATGTGTATGCTTCAGAGCAGAATACGGTCTATGTGAACTTATTTGTCGGCAGCAGGATTGAAACTGATTTGTCCTCCGGCCATGTGGAGCTTCTGCTCAGTTCTGATTATCCGGTAAAAGGCGATGTGACACTGGAAATCACTCCGGAAATGGACGGACAGGAGTTTACCGTAGGAATCAGGAAACCGTCCTACTCAGGCAAATCGGAGCTAAGTGTAAATGGTATTAAGGAAGCTGTGTGCCTGGAAAAAGGATACCTGTATTTAACCCGTAAATGGAAGGCAGGAGATAAGATCACAGTGGTTTTTGATGTTTCTTTCCGTTTTGTAAGATGTAACCCCAGGGTACGTGATAATATCGGTAAGGTCTGCCTGATGAAAGGGCCAATGGTGTATTGCCTTGAGGAAGCGGATAACGGCAAGTATCTGGCATCAGATATCATGGACAGTTCGGTGCCGCCGAAAGAAGAATTTGACGAATCATTGCTTGGCGGAACCATGTGCGCCGGACTGGAAGGCATGCGCATTGATTATTCCAGAGTAGGAGATACCCTATATGAGGAAGAGAGACCCTCATACATAAAAGATACGTTTAAAGCGATTCCCTATTGCTGTTGGAATAACCGGGGCAAGGGTGAAATGATTGTATGGATGCGTGAAAAGTAAAAACAGGCAATTAAAAAGAAAATCCGGCGAGGTACTGGCCGGATTTTCTTTAATTGAAATCATTATAATGATCTAATTTCCGCATTCAATGCTGATCTCATTGAATTTCTCTAAAATGTGTTCTACATCCATACTGGACTTTTCGTCCCCTTCTGTGTCAATGATGGCATTTCCCTGATGCATCATAAGCAAACGGTTTCCATATTCTACGGCATACCGAAGGTTATGAGTGACCATGATGGTGGTCAAATGCTTTTCCTTTACAATCCGGTCTGTCAGCTCCATGATGTTCTCGGCTGTCTTTGGATCCAGGGCAGCAGTGTGTTCATCTAAGATCAGGAATTCAATGGGAGTCATGGTGGACATGAGAAGAGCCATAGCCTGCCTCTGACCGCCGGAAAGAACGCCCACCTTTACATGCAGCTTATCCTCTAAGCCAAGGCCCAGGAAGCGAAGCTGTTCCTTATAATAGGATATCCGCTGCTTATTAGTGCCGGGAAGAAGATTAAAGGGCTTTCCCTTGGTATCAGCCAGAGCCATATTTTCCAGGATTGTCATATTGGGGCAGGTGCCCATAGCCGGGTTCTGGTAGACCCTTCCGATCCGGCGCTGACGCTTAAATTCCGGCATGTTGGTGATGTCGGCGCCGCCCACCAGGATGGAACCGCTGTCCAAAGGAATGCTTCCGCAGATGATGTTTAAAAGGGAAGTCTTACCGGAGCCGTTGCTCCCTACCACAGATACGAACTGCTGATCTTTAATGGTGAGATGAAAGTTCTGGAACAGGCACATCTCATTGACCGTTCCCTGGTTGTAATATTTATTAATGTTTTGAAGTTCAAGCATGTTGTTTCACCTTCTTTTCCCTGCCGTTGCTGATCACCAGAATAGCCAGGAACAGCACTGATGTGATCAGTTTTAAGTCCGATGCTTCCATTCCCAGATAAATGGCAAAGGATACGCAGGCTTTGTAAATGATAGAACCGATAATGACTGCGGTGGTGGATTTCACAAATCCAATCCGTTTAAACAGCTTTGTACCAATGATTACATTGGCAAGGCCGATTACAATGGTACCGGTTCCCATACTGATTTCAAAAAAACCTTTTTGCTGGCAGTATACGGAACCGGCCAGAGCAGCCAGGCCGTTTGCGATGGCGAGACCGATGATCTTTACCATGCCTTTATCCTTGGCCAGAGAGGTAACGAGTGTTTCATTGTCACCCACAGCTCTTAACAAATAGCCGGAGCGGGTCTTTAGATACTGGTCAAGTATAATCTTAACGATCACCACGATAACAGCTAATATGATCACTACGCTGATATCGGCAAGCTTCCCGGGAAACAGGCGGTTCACAAAACTGTTTTCAAAGATGGAATCATTATTAAAAAATGGGACATTGGACTTACCGGCTATCCGCAGATTCACAGAATAGAGGGCAGTCATGACAATAATACCTGACAGAAGATCCCGTACCTTTAATTTTACATGGATAAAGCCGGTGATGCATCCGGCCAGGGCACCGACGGCAAAGGCTATAAATAACGTTGCCGCCGGGTTCATTCCGGCCAGGATCAGGGTAACGGTAATTGCGCCTCCCAAAGGGAAGGTTCCATCGACGGAAAGATCCGGAAAATCCAGAATCTTATAAGTGATGTAAACGCCTAGCGCCATAATGGCATAGACAAGGCCTTCTTCTAAAACGCCAAGTATGATTGACATGGTTTAACTTCCTCCAATATTTCCAGTGTTATGATTTCTAGTGGGTGATATCTGTAAAAACTTCAGCGGCGGAACCGGTAAGCTCTGACGGCAGGCTGATCCCGAGATTCTCGGCAACCTTTGCGTTTCCGTAGAATGCAGCTTCCTTGATTACTTCAAAATTCATGTTGCTTGCCTTTGCCTCACCCTTTAATACTTTTGCAGCCATGATACCGGTCTGCTTGCCTAAGTCCACATAATCAAGACCCATGGAAGCCAGGCAGCCGATTTTTACCTGTTCTACTTCGCTGCCGAATACCGGTATGTTTTTCTTTCCGGCTTTATCTAAGATCAGTGGAAGAGAGCTTACTACGGTGTTATCTGTTAAATTGTTTAAGCAGTCAACCTTTTCTAAAATGCTGTCAGTTGCCAGAGGGATATCGGCAGTTGCGGACACAGCGCCTTCTACGATTTCAAAGCCATAGGAAGCGGCAGCGGCTTTATATTCCTTGATTGCTGCTTCTGAGTTCACTTCGCTGGTGCTGTAAAGGATGCCGATGGTCTTCGCATCCGGAAGGATCTTGCGGATCATTTCCAGCTGTTTTTCCACCGGAAGCTTATCGCTGGTTCCGGTGATTTCACCAACAGGAGTTCCATCTTCTTTTGCCAGAGCTGCTGCAACCGGATCGGTAACTGCTGTGAAAATAACAGGAACGTCGGTCTTTTTTGCTCCGCTATAGGCGGCCTGAGCCATTGGGGTGGCGATGCCGCAGATTAAATCTGCCTTTTTGGAAAGGAAGTTGTTTATGATCTGGCTGGCTGTGCCTCCGTCAGCCTGGGCATTTTCGTATAAGACGGTTAAGTTTTTCCCTTCCTCAATTCCTTCTTCAGAAAGGCCCTGTAAAAAGCCTTCCCGGCAGTTATCAAGGGAACCGTGCTCTGCGAACTGGCCGATGCCGACGGTGTAGGATGTGCTGTCATTGGAAGATGATTCTTCCGGAGCTGCCTTGGAAGAACAGCCGGAGAGTGCGGCAGCTGCAAGGGCAGCCAGTAACAGGGTTTTGATCGATTTTTTCATAATATTTCCTCCTTAAGATGGTTTCCGTTGACAGAGCGAGGGAGTGAGGGGAATCCTGAAAATAAAAAAAGTCCCAAGTACGCAAAAATACGTACTTGAGACGAATCATACAATCCGCGGTGCCACTCAAATTGGCTTTATAAAAGCCCACTTTTCATATACTAACATATATGCCACGAGAAATAACGGTTGTGGTTTCCGTCAGCCCCTACAAAAAACAATAGTTCGGGGCCGCCCTCAAAAGTCCATTCAGCTATCAGCTTTATACCGCACTCGCACCAACGGCGGCTCTCTGAAATATTGCCTGGAAAGCTTACTCTTCTTTTTCAACGGTTTTATTATTTCATTTAAACAGTATATTAATACGTCTGTATGGATTTGTCAACTGTTAATTAGAAAAAGTCAGAAATTGCCTGAAAGAGGTGGGCCTGCCTGCCAGTCAGTTCATATGTCACATATGGATGGGAAAGGTGATAACCGAGTTTTTCCGCTAAAGCAACAGAACGTAAGTCATGAGCGTCCCAACTTGGATATACATTTCGTGCCAGGCATTCAAGAATCAATTTGGCTCCGCAAACTGTCGCTAGTCCCTTGCCTCTATAATCGGGTCTGGTATCTATCTCTATTTCAATACCATTATTATAAACAGCATAGGGGGAAGCGCCTGCCACTAATTCACCATTGTGTAATATTGATACCCCAAATGCCCGGCGCTGATAGTCAGCATAATCTTTAAACTGAGAACATAAATCCACGGACCATGCTTCCTTTTGAGCTAATTCATATACTTCCCTGTCTATCATTCGAAGCTCATAACAATCATCCAGGGAACTAATGAAAGAAGCCAGTTTTGCAACATGGAAAACATCTGGTTCCTTTTTAATTGCATAGCGAAATATTTTGTTTACCCGTCCATCAAAATAATTCTCGATCAGTGCTTCCCAAGTTTCATCTTTCGGTATGAGCAGTTTTTCTCCTTCTATATCATGAAACAGGGCTGTATTTGGCTGGCCTGCAAAAAAGCAGAAGTCACCGATATCAATCATAGCAGATGCGGGATTTTTTTCATTATCTAAGATAATATTTCCCATATGACCTTGTAAACAGGACCATATTAGAGCTTCGTCCCAATCATTAAACATAGCTGCAACATTGCTGTGCATTTTCATCACCTTACGTTCTGATGAAAATTAATATAAATTATCTTTATATCAACTTCCATTGTTATCGAAAATTATACTATATTAATTAACATCCATCCATACATTTCTTTCCTTTGCCTTCAGCGGAATTTTATGATGAAAAATAATATGCTTATGAGAGCAAAATGTGATAAACTATTATCACTATTTATTATTGGAGGTTTGTCCATGAAAAGGTTGTTAATCGTAGTAGATATGCAAAAAGATTTTATCGACGGTTCCCTGGGAACTCCGGAGGCGGTGTCTATCGTCCCTAAGGTAAAAAGAAAAATAGAAGAATATCAGGCGGTAGGAGACGAGGTGATCTTCACCTTGGATACCCACGAAGAAAGTTATCTTAATTCCCAGGAGGGGAAAAAACTTCCGGTCGTTCATTGTGTCAGAGGTACAGCCGGTTGGGATCTTGATCATTCCTTAAAGGAATTTCAGGGAGTACGTTTTGAAAAAAACACCTTTGGAAGCGCAGTGCTTGGAGAATATGTAACAGAAAGAGAATATGAATCCATTGAACTGGTTGGTTTATGTACGGACATTTGTGTGATCTCCAATGCCCTGTTAGTCAAAGCTTTTCTTCCAGAAGTACCTGTGCTGGTGGACTCCTCCTGCTGTGCCGGAGTGACTGTAAAGAGCCATGAGAATGCGTTAGAGGCAATGAAGATGTGCCAAATCGAAGTTTTATAAAATCAATAAAATGCCGGGTTGAACTTATGTTCTCCCGGCATTTTTGTGCTCAGACATCACTGCATGGCTGATTTATTTTATTTCATCAATCTCTCCAGATCCTGATAAAAGCCAGGATAAGAGATATTCACGCATTCGGCGCCTAAGATTTCTGTTTCCCCATCTGCACAAAGCCCGGTCACTGCAAAAGTCATGGCGATCCGGTGATCTAACTTGCTGTCGATGACAGCACCGTGAAGAGGCTTTCCGCCTTTGATGATCATGCCATCCTCTGTTTCCTTAACATCGGCTCCCATGGCAGATAAATTCCTTACCATAACCTCAATACGGTTGGATTCCTTTACCTTTAACTCCGCCGCATCCTTTATTATTGTTTCTCCCTCTGCGAAACAGGCCAGAGCGGCGATCATAGGAAGCTCATCGATGAGGGTAGGGATGATGGCTCCGCCGATTGTAATGCCGTGCAGAGAGCCGGATTTAACCAGAATATCCGCAGTAGGCTCCCCGGAATCCGTATTTACCTCCAAAAGAGTAATATCAGCGCCCATATCCCGGCAAACGTGAATGATTCCGTCCCGGGTTGGATTAATGCCTACCTGCTTAATGAGTATTTCCGAACCTGGGATCATCAGGCCTGCCGCAATAAAGTAAGCCGCAGAAGAGATATCCCCCGGAACAACAATTTTATTCCCGTAGAGCTCTTTAACGGGAGCGATGCAGGCGGTAGTCCCTTCTGTCTTAACATTAGCCCCAAAATACTTCAGCATGATTTCCGAATGGTTCCTGGATACATAAGGTTCCGTCACCTTTGTCTCGCCCTCTGCATACAGTCCGGCTAATAAGATACAGGACTTTATCTGGGCGGAAGCGACCGGGCTTGTATAATGGATTCCGTGAAGCTTTTTACCGGTTATGGAAAGAGGAGCGCAGCCATTATCCTTAACGCTCTTTATGTCAGCCCCCATGAAGGATAATGGCTCCATAATGCGCTTCATCGGCCGTTTCCTAATGGATTCGTCACCGGTTATGGTCACGTCAAAATCCTGGGCGGCCAGAAGACCGGAGATCAGGCGGGTAGTGGTTCCGCTGTTCCCGCAGTCTAAGATCGTCTCCGGTTTTTTTAAGCCCCGGAGTCCGTTCCCGTGGACAATGACGGTGTCATGGTTGTTTTCAATCTGAATTCCCATTTTCTTAAAGCAGGAGATGGTGGATAAGCAGTCGGCCCCCTGGAGAAAGTGGCTGATTTCCGTAGTTCCTTTTGCAATAGAACCAAACATCACGCTTCGGTGAGAGATGGACTTGTCACCTGGTATGGTTATTTCACCCTTTAAAGGGGAGGCTTTTGTAAATTTCATAGGAATCCTCTCTTTTAATTTGAAATTAAATCATAGTGGTACCGTTCCAGCTGTTTCCATGCGTTAACCATGGTTTCTTTGTCATAAAATGCAATCCTTAAAGTTCCCTCTCCGTGTTCCCGGTTATGATTGATGCCGATGTTCTTAATGCTGATGCCCTTAGCGGCAAGGATCACGGATAAGGTGGAGATAGCGCCTACTTCGTCAGCCATATCCACCGTAAAGGAATAATCCGGGGCAATGAGTCCCGGTACCTTTTCTGAAAAGGAGTTGCGGTAATCCCTGGAGGTTTCAAAAAGCTGGTAAACAGATTGATTGTCATTTGCCTTAAGCTCACCCAGGATCTGATTTAAAGAGGCAATGTACCGTTCCAGAATCACGGAAAGATTCTGGCTGTTTGTCATACAGATCTGTTCCCACATTTCCGGAGAGGAAGAAGCGATTCTTGTAATGTCCTTAAAGCCTCCGGCGGCAAGCCGTTTCATAAGTCCTTCCTCATTATCGGAAGCCTTCACAAGGTTTACCAGGCTGGAGGCTACGATATGGGGCAGATGACTGATTGCCGCAGTGATAAAGTCATGTTCTCGATAGTTTAGGACAAGGGGAATGGATCCGATCATGTTTGCAATCCGCACCAGACGGCTTACCTGTTCCTCAGTCGAAGCCTGGGTAGGAGTAATGATATAATAAGCATTTTCAAGCAAATGGTCGGTGGAGTTCTCATATCCGGTCTTTTCCGAACCGGCCATTGGGTGACCTCCCACGAACTCACGTTCCATGCCAAGACGGCTTACTTCCTCGTGAATATCCGTCTTGGTGCTTCCTACGTCGGTAATGATGGCTCCAGGCTTTAAGAAGGGTTTGATTTCTGACAAATACTTTGCGTTGTACTCCACAGGAGTACAGAGGAAGATGAGATCGCATTCCCGGAGTTCTTCTCCGATTCCATCTAAAAGGACATCAACGATCCCGTCTTCTTTTGCCTGCAAGAGCCTGGAACGAGTGCGCATGTAGGCCATGATTTTAGTATCTGGTTTTTCACGCTTGATCCCTCTGGCGATAGAGCCGCCGATGAGACCAAGCCCGATAAAGGCAATGGTGGCATCGCTCATTAAGACGTCCTCCCCGCAAGTTTGGCGTAAGGCTTTAACTCTTCAATTAGATTCTCAAACTGCTCAAAGGTCAGAGACTGGGGACCGTCAGACAGGGCGCAGGATGGACGTGGATGGACTTCCACGATCAGTCCGTCAGCACCAACTGCTAAGGCAGCTTTGGAGATCGGCTCAATATAAGCTCGTACTCCGGTGGCGTGGCTTGGGTCAATGATAATGGGGAGATGGCTCTTTGAGCGGATAACCGGTACGGCACTGATATCCAGGGTGTTTCTGGTAGCAGTTTCGAAGGTACGGATCCCCCGTTCGCAAAGCACGATATTTGTATTTCCTTCAGAAGCGATGTATTCTGCGGCATTCAGCCATTCATCAATGGTAGCTGATAAGCCTCTCTTTAACAGAACCGGAATGCCGGCTTTTCCTGCTTCTTTTAAAAGCTCGAAATTCTGCATATTCCGCGCACCAATCTGAATCATGTCCACATATTTTACGGATGTTTCAAGAGCCCGCAAACTTGTAACTTCGCAGACGATGTTAAGCCCGGTGGCTTCTCTGGCTTCCTTCATGTATTTCAGCCCTTCCTCCTCAAGGCCCTGGAATGCGTATGGAGAAGTTCTGGGCTTATAGGCTCCGCCGCGCAGGAACTGGGCGCCTGCTTTTTTAACTGCAAAAGCAGTTTCAAGTACCATATCGTGATTTTCAATGGCGCATGGACCTGCCATTATGGTGAGATGACCCGGGCCGATTTTCGCATTTCCAATGGTAATGACGGAATCTTCCGGATGAAATTTTTTATTCACCAGCTTGTAGGTTTCGGTCACGGCAACGATTTTGTCAACACCTTCGAACATCTCGATGTTTTTGTCCTGAAGTTTGGATTTATCTCCTACAACGCCTACTATGGTAACTTCCGTCCCTTTTGATAAATGGGCCTGAAGTCCGTTTGATTCGATTAAGTCTTTTATTTTACCAACAGCTTCCTCGGAAGCGTTAGGCTTCATAATAATGATCATGTCTTTTATGTCCTCTCTTTTGCAAATATATTCCCCATTGTAATCCATTGCAGGAAAGTTGTCAACGCTTTTACACGTTAAACTTCGACGCTTTAACGTAAATTATTAAATTGGAAAGGGTTTTGAGTATATTCAGCAAAGCAAAATAGTGGAATATTTGAAATCATTGTGTTAGAATAAAAACCATAACAGCAGAAGCAATAGTTTTTCCGCGTGTAATGAGCCTGCGGCCGGGCAGCGAGTCGCTGCCGGGATTTTCATGGGATAGGAAAAGGCCGTAATCTGCTGCGAGGTACTACCGCACATTGCATGTGCATGTGCCTGCGGCTTGTACATCTTCACATCTTACGGCATCATATTTGTATTGCTTCTGTTGTTAATTCAGAGATAAGAAAGAATTTTAGAATATAACTACGATGGAGGAGCCGATGTATCAGACAGATTTATGGAAATACTGCACGAAGGAGTATTGCAGGGACATGCTATTATCTTTCCGGCTTCTGGGGAATACCAGCTGGCCGGACCAGAAGGTAATGGCATGTCTTTATGCGTTCAGCAACCATACAGAACGCCATTACCGCACCGTCCGTATCCCAAAGAGAGACGGAAGGCAGCGGAGCCTCATGGTACCGGATTATATGCTGATGAGAATACAGAGGAATATCCTGCATCATATCCTGGATGGGTATGAGGTCTCCAGTTGTGCCACCGCCTACCACAAAGGTGCAGGAGTGGTGTCCAATGCCAGGGTCCATACAGGAAAACATGTGGTGGTGAAGCTGGATATCAAAGACTTCTTCGGCAGCATTTCTTTTCCGATGGTTTTAAGGAGCGTTTTTCCCGTCCGGCATTATCCTCCTGCAGTAGGAACCATGCTGACTGCCTTATGCTGCTGCAACGAGTTTCTGCCTCAGGGGGCTCCCACTTCGCCTGCGGTTTCCAATCTGGTTATGAAGCATTTTGATGAATCCATAAATAAATGGTGCGGGAATAAAGGAATCTCCTATACCAGGTATTGTGACGATATGACGTTTTCCGGTGATTTTAACCCGGGCATGGTTATTCGGAAGGTTTCCAGCTTTTTAGATTCCATGGGGTTTGAACTAAATGAAGAAAAGACCAGGATTCTGTACCGCAACGGAAGACAGGCGGTTACGGGAATCGTGGTCAATGAGAAACTGCAGGTCTCCCGGGATTACAGAAGGAAACTGCGGCAGGAGATTTTTTACTGTCAGAAATACGGAGTAAAGTCCCATCTGGAAAGGAGCGGAAATTCTGCAGGAATCCCGGAGAATCAGTATCTTCTTTCGCTTTTGGGAAGAATACAGTATATTCTTTTGGTAAATCCTGAAGATCAGTGGTTTAAAGAGGCGGAGCAGAAGCTTTTGGCTGTACTTGGGAGGAAATCAGAATCATGGATGCAAATAAAAATATAACCCTATTGATTGCGGACGATGAAGCGACGATCCGCAATGGGCTGTCCACGGTTGTTCCCTGGGAGCAGTTTGGCATTACCATCGTGGGCACTGCAGAGGATGGCAGGGAGGCTTATGAGATTATTAAGTCCTGCAATCCGGACATTGTCATTACCGATATCCGCATGCCGGGCATGGATGGGCTGCAGCTGATGGAACGGGTAAAAAACGAAAAGCTGCAGACCAATTTTATTATTTTAAGCGGATATGGGGATTTTAAATATGCGCAGAAGGCAATTCAGCTGGGGGCTAAGAATTATTTTCTAAAGCCCATTAAGATAGATGAACTGGTGACGGAGATCAGGCAGCAGAAAGAGGAGACCCTCCAGTCCAACCATATTCATTCTTATTCCACCTATTTAAATGTCAAGTCTGAGCCAAAAGAAAAATTCTTAAAGAGACTGTTAAAGAACGAATTTTATTCCTATGATGAGATTAAGGATGAAATCAGGCGGCTGGAACTTAAGTTAAATGACAGTCCTTTCCGGGTCATGGTTTTTTCCATTCAGGGGAAAGAAGACGGGGAACAAGAGGATGAGTTCCAGCAGATCAATTATCTGATGGATATAGTGAGCGAAGAACTTCAGGAAACCAGATATGAATTTCTTATCTCAAGCTCCAGCGAGCTTCTAACGATCATCCATACTATGCAGCCGGGAGATCTGCCTGTAAATTACCGTTTCCTTGCAATCCGGTGCTTAAAACGGGTGAACCGGGATTCGACTATGGACTTAACGATCGGAATCGGTAAGGAAGGAGCCTCGCTTACGGACTGCTCCAATTCCTATAAAACATCCCTTATGTGCCTGTCCTACAGCTTTTATGAGACGGATCATAAGATCTTTGATGAGAGCATCCTGTGCACTGCGCCGCCGCCTGCAGCAGCAAACCAGATGGATTATAACAATCTGATGTATTCAATTGCCATGAACCGGACGGAGCAAATACGGGAATTCTGCCGGGAATATTTTTCCCAGCTTCTTTATGTGCCGATGCCTCCGCCCAATTATATCCGCGGGATGTGTATTTATCTGATTACGGACATTCAGAAGGAACTGGGAAGCGGCAAAGAATTTTCTCAGGCGGAAGTCATCCTCCCCATTAATACCATACGTACCTTTGAAGAGCTGAAGGCTTATATGGAGGATTTCCTGGAAGCGTGTGCGGGAAAGCAGGGTTCCGGAGATAACGGGCCGAAGAACCAGATCATTCAGGCGGCGGAGTATTATATCAAATCCCATATGGGAGAAAAGATACTGGCTAAGGACGTGGCAGGGCACGTAAATCTCAGTGATGTTTATTTTACCAGCTATTTTAAATTAAAGACGGGAATTAATTTCAGGGATTATGTGATCCGGATCAAAATGGATCATGCCAAGGGACTAATGGAACGGATGCCGGATATGCCGGTGGCGGAAGTGGCCGCTGCAACCGGCTACGACGATTACCGTTCCTTCTACCGGGTATTCAAACAGAACACGGGTGTCTCTCCTTCGGATTACAACAGAAACAGCGGAAAAACACCGTAATTTGGAAAGGCAGATATGATAAAACGGTTAAAAGAAACGGTTTTTAAATTTATTGGAGACAGGAAGATCGCTTCCAAAATCCGGATTTGCATGTTCAGCATCGACATCATGCTGACAATTTTTATTTGCATTTTTGCGAGGGGTTATTTTAACAAACTCTATTATGAAGAAGTGGAAATGCAGATGCAGGATACCATGAATGTAATTTCGGAATCCTTAAATAACATGTATGATACCTTGCTTACCAATGTAATCAGCTTTGCTTCCACCCCTGCCATACAAAGGGTGGTAGTAAGCGGCCGGGATCAGAACAACTATTTAAACCAGGAAGGGGTTCAGGTCCAGCTCATCAATCTTATAAGCAGCAACAGCATGATTGAGTCGGTGTTTATGGTCAATAAGGATGGAACCTGCAATACGGTATATGCGTATGGGGTGAGACCGGAGAAAAACTTATCCGATTTCCTGGCTGATTATGGAACCATTGATGAGATTACCTGGCTTCCTAACTGCCAGAGCCCTTTTTTGCAGCAGCAGGACGTGATTCCCATTGTGATTCCTCTATCAACGCTGATTCCAGGTGATAATGTGGTGATCACCACAAAGGGAGAAGAAGTTGCCACCAGGCTGGTGGTCCTGTTAAATCTGCAGAAATTTCAGAGCAGGCTGTCCTTATCCAATGCCAATTATTTTGAACGCTCTTATTTTGTGGTGGATTCCAGGGGGAATAACATCAGCATTAAAAATCCCCAGTCCATGAGAATGGTGTTAGAAAGCCAGGATTTTATCCGGGGAGTAAAAGAAAATAATAAGGATACCCAGATCCGCCAGATTGCGGATTTGACGGACAATGTGGTATATTCCCAGATGCTTCCCTTTTCGGACCTTCAGCTGATCAGCGTTCTTTCCAAAGAATCTTTAAACAGGAAGATCGCAGCCATGAATCAATTCATCGTCTTAATGGGCGGCGCCGGTCTGATATTTTCTGTGATATTTTCCGCTCTTTTGTCTAAGTTTATCACCTCGCCTCTGGAACGGCTTATGGAGAGCATACGGCAGATCAAGGAGAATCAATATGACGAGCCATATGAAACAAAATACGATGATGAAATCGGACAACTGAATGCAGCGGTCAATTCCATGCACAGTACCATTCAGTCCCAAATCAGCCAGATCAAGGAAGATGAGCATGAGAAATACCAGCTGGAGATACAGCTTCTGGCAGAACAGATCAATCCCCATCTGCTTTACAATACACTGGAAGGCATCAACCTTGAAGTGCTGAATAACCACACTCTGGTGGCATCATCCATGATCAATAACCTTGGGACCTTTATGCGGATTGGTTTGAATTATGGGGATGAGCTTATTATGGTCAGAAATGAAATCGCCCATGTGGAAGCTTACATCAATATCATGAACCACAGGACCAATAAGTCTATTTCCTTCCAGTCCTATGTGGAGGAGGAGCTTAATGAGTACCGGATTCTCAAATTGATATTACAGCCCCTGGTGGAAAACTCCATCAAGCATGGCTTTCGGGATGAGAAGTGGGGGGAGGCGGTGTGCATTCCTTCCATTGATGTTCGCTTTTGCCGGAAAGAGGGCTGGATCTACATTGAAGTTACTGATAATGGCTGCGGCATTGATATAGATAAAGCCCGTGACACCATTTACCGGAATGAACCGGCGGGCGGCCATCATATCGGGCTTCATAATGTCTATACAAGATTGAAAATCTATTACGGAGAAGCAGAGATGGATTTTCAGACGATTCCATATTACAGGAACAGTGTGGTGATCCGCATTCCCGAAAAATAAGAAGCGTAAGAGAGGTATCCAAATGCCGGATAATGGCCTGCGGGATGCCTCCTTTTATTTACATTTGGCTGTCTGCAGCGGTACAATGTTTAAAAATGTTACATTAAACATGGAAAATGCCATGTCATAATAAAACTGAAATGGTTAAAATAATAGCATCAAGGCAAATACGTTATGATAAGTTTGGAAAGGAGAAAGTTATGAAAAAAAGAGCTTTAAGTTTTATGATGGCAGGAGTCCTGGCTGCTGCAACACTGACTGGCTGTTCCGGCGGAGGGGGTACGGCCGGCACAACTGTAGCGCAGAATCAGGCAGAAGGGGAGGGCACAAAAGCCGCTTCAGCAGGGGAAACCGTGATTAAGGTCTGGACCAATGACCGTCATGACTCCGAGTACGTGGATCAGAAGATCAGCGAATTCAATGAGACCAATGACAAGGGCATCAAGATCGAGATGACTGTGGTAACAGACGATTACGCAAATATGCTTTCCATGGCATATTCCTCCGGCACGGCACCTGATATTGCAGGGATCAGTGCAGGCCAGAGCGGCTTTGATTTAAAGACCTTTGCAGATGCAAAAATCCTGGAGCCGTTAAATGATAGAATTACAGATGCTGATTATGAGAAGGTTACCGAGGCCAGCAAGCTTCAGTATGAAGGAATCGACATGATCGACGGCAATGTATACTGGATTCCAACAGGAATGAGAAGCGGTGTAAGAATGGAGTACAACAAGTCTCTGGTGGAAGCAGCGGGTGTTACCGAATTCCCGAATACCTTAGATGGTGTCATTGATCTGGCTAAGAAGGTTACGGAAAACGGCGGTGGGAAAAACTACGGTGTTGCCTTTACCTCAAGTGTTCCATTCATCAGATGGATTGAAGGAACTTCTGAGACAAGCGGTATCTACCGTTATGACTATAAGAATGGTGAATTTAATTTTGACGGTTACAAACCGGTGATCGAAAAGAGCAACCAGTTTTTTAAAGATAACAGCGTTCTTCCAGGATCCGTATCCCAGGGCGTTGATGCCATGAGAGCACAGTTTGCAGAGGGTGCATTTGCTCTCTGGGGCAATGCATCTCAGGAAGCAGGCGTGTTTACTGATCAGTTCCCGGTTACCAAATTTGATTGGGGAGTATCCACCGTTCCGACTCTTGACGGAGAAGTAAAAGGTGCTTTGACCATTCAGCCTCAGAAGGGGTACATGATGCTTTCTTCTTCTAAGAACAAAGACGCCGCGTGGGAAGTTATTAAGTTCTTCTCCAGCGAAGATTTCTTAAAGGGCTACTTAGAGGGCGGCTATTGCCTACCGATCTCAGGCTATATGAGCAGTGCGATCGATTCCTCTAAAACCGGCAGACTGGCAGATTTTAAATTACAGGATTACGAAAGCGTATATCCGGCAGTACCGGCTGTTGCTATCCAGGGTGATGATTATATTGCAACTCTTTGGAATGCGATCTTAGGCAATGTCAGTGCTGACGATGCAATCAAAGATTTAAACAAGAGATACAACGAGGCGCTTGACAATGATGTTAGCATGGGCAAGATTAAGAGACTTATCATCAAGGACTTTGACCCGATGCATCCAAATGCAGGAACTATTGAGTACTTAGACAAATAAGTGCAGAGAGCAGAGGGGCTGTTTTTAGACAAACTAAAAGCAGCCCCTGTTTTAAAGAAAGGTGATACGACTCATGAAAGAAAAATTAAGCTTTGCGGAGCGACTGAAACGGGCAGGCAGCAGAGGAGATTTTGCTTCCGTTTTGATGCTGCTGCCGGCAGTGTTTTTGCTGGCGGTGATATCCATCTATCCTTTCTGCTGGCTTTTCCGATATATTTTCTATGATTATAACGGATTTACAGCCTACTATATAGGATTTAAAAACTTTACC
>Ga0213825_1001224_pt1 | contig 17773 bp, 17 predicted proteins | sample MC6MC0900MG_FD_179896 | JGI IMG/M metagenome (GOLD analysis project Ga0213825, IMG submission 179896) | Enriched soil aggregate microbial communities from Iowa State University, Ames, United States - MC6-MC0900-MG | ecosystem: Environmental > Terrestrial > Soil > Unclassified | place: USA: Iowa... | reverse complement strand
GAACCGCAGGGCGTGGTACATGCCGAACGCCGCTGGTACCTGGTGGCGTGGGATACCACGCGCGTGGACTGGCGCACCTTCCGCATCGACCGCATGACCAGCACGCCCGAGGTGGGCGCGCATTTCCGCCCCCGCCCCGCGCCGGCCAACGGCGACCTGCGCGCGTTCGTCAGCCAGTCGCTGACGCTGGGACCGTACGGCGACGAGGCCCGAGTGATCCTGCACGCACCGATCGACGTGGTACGCGAGCGCATGCCCAGCTCGGCGGGCGTACTGGAAGCGCTGGACGCGCAGCGCTGCCTGCTGCGCTGTGGCGCTCACCCGCAGGGTGCGGTGGTTTACTGGCTGCTGGCGCTGGAACTCGAGTTCGAGGTGCTGGGCCCGCCGGCGCTGCACGTGATGATGCGCGACGCCGGTGCCCGCGTGGCGCGCAGCCTGGCCCGGGCAGGCGCGACCGTGGCGGACTAACATGCGCTGACGTTCCCATTCGTTTCCTGGATGACACCATGCCCGCCAGTGCAGAATCGCATCGCACCCTGTTCGAACTGGACCTGCTGCGGGCCATGGTGATGGTGGCCGACTGCGGCAGCTTCACCACCGCCGCTGCGCGCCTGCACTCCACCCAGTCCACCGTCAGCCAGAAGATCCGGCGGCTGGAGCAGCTGGCCGGGCACCCGCTGCTGGTGCGCGCCAACCGCGATGTGCACCCGACCGACGCCGGCCACTCGCTGCTGGGCATCGCCCGGCAGATGCTGGCGCTCAACGACCAGATGGGCGAGGCGCTGGCCGGTGCCACGGTGGCGATCAGCGTGCGCCTGGGCGTGCCGGAGGACTTCGTCAATCCGCGCACCACCGCCCTGCTCGGCCGCTTCACCCGCCGCCACCCGCAGGTGAAACTGGAGGTCACCAGTGGGCTCAGCCGCGACCTCGCACATGCCTTCGACCATGGCGAGCTCGACCTGGTGCTGGTCAAGCAGCGCCGCAACAGCCGCCAGGCGGTGGCCTGCTGGGCCGAGCCGATGCGCTGGGTGGACAGTGCACGCAGCCCCTGCATCGCGCAGGATCCGATTCCGCTGGTGACCTTCCCGCCGCGCGGGCTGTATCGCGAAGAGCTGATCGCCGCCGTGGAAGGACTGGGTCGGCGCTGGCGGATCGGCTTCACCAGCTCCAGCCTGGGCGGCATCCAGGGCGCCGTCGCCGACGGCATGGGCATCAGCCTGCTGCCGGCGCGCGCCGTAACCCGCGAGCACCGCGTGCTGACCGCTCGACAAGGACTGACACCGATTGACAGCATCGAGATCGCATTGCTGCACCGGAGCACCGCCGATGCACTCGTGGTGGAATTGGCGTCACAGTTCGCACGCCTGCTGGACCGCGAGCGGCGTTGATCGATTTTTCGCTGCATCATTCCGAACGGTGCACTGGATGCGCACGGAAAGTGACGGGGCTCTCGTCCCAAGCATAGGAATAGTCCTAATCTGACATCAGACTATCTACGCGGAAGGATGAAGCAGTAAGAATGGCGCAAATCCCATGATTGCGTGCCTCCCTTGTCCAGACGCCATCCAGGTCCCATCCATGGACCGCTTCCGCATGCGGTGCTGAACATCGCGCTGCTGGACGATCACGACGTCGTCCGTCACGGCAGCTACGTCCATCTCTCGAACGACCCGCGCTTCCACGTGGTCGGCAACCATGCCACCACCCGCGCCCTGGTCAACACGCTGCTGCACCATCTGGTCGATGTCGCGGTAGTCGACTACACGCTGGCCGAAGGTGACCTGCAGGGCATGGAGCTGCTGCGGATGCTGCGCCGACGTTTTCCCCGGGTCCGGGTGCTGATGTTTTCGGCCAACGTGCACCACGTCATGATTTCCAACAGCATGGCGGCCGGCGCCGCGGGCGTGGTGTCCAAGGGCGAGACCCTGGAAGAACTGGCGCGGGCACTGGGCCGGGTCGCCGCCGGGCACAGCCACGTACCGCTGGATTACCGCGACGAACACGCCGAACACCGGCTCTCGCAGAGCGAACGCGAGGTGCTGCAGCTGTGCCTGAGCGGCATGACCGTCACCGACATCGCGCTGCAGCGCCACCGCAGCATCAAGACCATCAGCACCCAGAAGCACGCCGCGTTCCGCAAGCTGGGCCTGCGCACCGACCGTGACCTGTTCACCCTGCGGCACCAGCTGGCGGTGTGGTGAGAACCCCCCGCATGGCCACCGGCGCCGTGGCCGGGGTGCTGGCGGTAGCTTTGTTGCCGGTGGTCCTGTCCCAGCCCGCGCAGCGGTTGGTGCGCGTGGCCACCGACCCGTCCCAGCACCGGCTGCTGGCCGCGGACAACCGTGCCGCGCGTGACGCCAACCTGATCAGCGGGTATGCGCAGCTGGTGTCGGAGCAGACCGGCATGCGCTTCCAGGAGCAGCCAATGGAGTCCACCACGGCGGCGTTGCAGGCACTCTGCGATGGCCGCGCGGACCTGATGCTGCTGCTCGGCCCGCTGGACAACGCGCCGTGCACCGCACTCGCCGCATCACCGGCGTACTACCGCGGGCAGACCCTGCTGGCCAGCCGCCACACCCACGCGCAGCCGCCCGAGTTCGCGCACCTGCGCCGGGTGGCGGTGGTACGCGGCAGCCGCCTGGCCGAATGGCTGGCCGCCTACCATCCGCACCTGCAGGTGGTGGGGTTGCCCAGCCTGCGCGAGGCGCTGGCCGCGGTAGAGGCCGGCGTGGTCGATGTCGCAATGGAGCTGGACGTGGCCATGCGCCCGCTGGTGCGGCGCGAATTCGGTGACAGCCTGCTGCTGCATGGCGGCCCCGCCACCCTGCCCGGCAGCCTGCACCTGGTGGTGCGCCACCGCGACCGCCGCATGCTCGACCAGATCCACCAGGCGATGCGCTCGATCAGTCCGCAGGAGCATGCCATGCTGATGCAGCGCTGGACCAAGGCCACCTACCTGAGCGGTCCCTCGCTGCAGGTGATGTCGCGGCATTTCCGCTGGGAACTGGTGGCGATGGGCCTGACCGTGTTGCTGCTGCTCAGCGCCGGGGCGTGGATGTACCGGGCGCGGCAGTCGGCACGCCGCAGCGAGCGCCAGCAGGCACGCTTCATCGCCACCATGAGCCATGAGGTGCGCAATGCGGCGCAGGCACTGGTGACCTCGGTGGACCTGCTGCATCAGTCGGCGCTGGACCAGGGCCAGCGGCAACTGGTCAATGCCGCGCGATCCGCCGGCGTCGGCCTGCGCCACCTGCTGGGCCACGCGCTGGACTACTCGCGCGTGGCCAGCGGCGACTACCTGCCCACGCCGGGCTGGCAGGATGTTCGCCAGCTCGCCCGCGACTGCATCGCGGTGGCGCGCCCCGGCGCCGACGCCAAGGGCCTGGCGATGGCACTGCTGCAGCGCACCGACCCGCTGCCACGGGTATGGGTGGACGGCGATGCGCTGCGCCAGGTGCTCAACAACCTGCTGGGCAATGCGGTGAAGTTCACCGAGCTGGGCGACATCGAGGTCACCCTGGCACTGCAGGCCACCGACGCCAGCGCGCAGCTGCACATCGCGGTGCGCGACACCGGCATCGGCATTCCGGCCGACCAGCACGACCGCGTCTTCAAACCCTTCGTGCAGGCCCACGACCGGCATTCGCGGCAGATGGGCGGGGCCGGGCTTGGCCTGTCGATCTGCCAGGACCTGGTGACGGGCATGGGTGGTCGCCTGCAGCTGCGCAGTGATCCGGGCGAAGGCAGCTGCTTCGAGGTGCAGCTGCCGGTGGTGACCGAAGGCGGCGGCCATTGCCCCAGTGGACAACCGCTGGCCGGGCGCACCCTGCTGCTGGTAGAGGACCACATGCTAAACCGCACCGTCGTGGCCCGCCAGCTGGAAGCGCTGGGGGCCTCGGTAAGCAGTTGCGGCGATGGCGCGAGCGCGTTGCGCAGCCAGGCCGGCGAACCGTGCGGGATCGTGCTGCTGGACTGCGTACTGGAGGACATGTGCGGCTACGAGCTGGCCGTGCAGCTGCGCCAGCTCGAGCGTCGCCACGGGCGCAGTCCGGCGCTGCTGGTGGCGCTTTCCGCCAACGATTCGCCCGCGCATGCCGAGCGCTGCCGCGCCTGCGGCATGGACGCGGTGCTGTGCAAACCACTGGACATGCGCCTGCTGCTGGAGGTGCTGGAGGTCGACGACCTCGACCCCGCGGGCGCACGGGAGGTGGAAGCGGCGCACGCGCCGCAACCGATGTGGAGCGAGTTCCTGCAGTCGCTGCAGGAAGAGATGATGGCCCTGCACGATGCCCTGCGCCTGCAGGCGGCCAATCGACTGCGCCACCATGCGCATCGCCTGTCCGGCGTGCTGCGAATGCTTGGCCAGGCCACATTGGCGGCCATTGCCGACGACCTGCACGAGCTGGACCTGGACGACGCCACCGGCTGGATCGAAGCCGAGCGCCTGCTCGGCTACCTGCGCCCGGCGGTGGGCGAACTGGTGCGCGGCGCGTCTACTTCAACTGCAGCGGATAGCGCTGCCACAGCACGTGCACCAGGAAGCCGGTGAGCTCTGCATCCTTGGCCGTGATCGCCGCGCGGATCTTGTCCAGCAGCACCATGTCGCTGCAGGTCCGCACATCCGCATGGTCGGCCTGCCCGGCACGGCGCGCACGATAGCGCGCCGCACGCTGCGCATCGGTCATGGCGTAGCCGAACGTGGGCGGACGGCCGCGCTTGCGCGGCAGCATCAACTCCAGGGTGCCGGGATCTTCTTCATCACGCATGACGGGGCGGGGGCGGCGCAAACGGGGCGAAACAATATCGTGATAAGGCACGGAAATCCAGCGGGGCATTCCACCTATACCCCGCGCCGTCAGCGCGCTCACCTGACACACCCATGGCTTGCATCGCAGCGTAGAGCCAGGCCCTGCCTGGCTGCACCTGTCACCGCGCGACGGCCGCTTCCGCCACCCGCGCGCCCAACCACACCAGCGCGAACCCGGCCACCAGGCTCACCCCCAGATACGTCGGCATTTCCCAGCCTCGCGCGTTGCGCGCCAGCAGCACCGCCTCCAGCATCATCGACGAGAACGTGGTCAACCCACCGATGACACCGACCACCGCAAAGGCCCGCCAGTACACTGCGGCGTCGCCCCGGGTCTGCAGCCACACCGCGAGGTAGCCGATCGCGAACGCGCCGACCAGGTTCGCAGTCAGCGTGCCCCACGGGAAGCTGCTGCCGAACTGGCGCCCCATCGCATTGCCGATGATGAAACGCAGGGCTGAGCCGAGCGCGCCACCGAGCATCACCAGGCCCAGCTGCTGCCACCAGGCACCAAAGCCGAACATCAACCCTGTCCTTTGCGCGCCCGCGCCTGCTCGCGCTCGGCACGCAGGCGGTCCAGCTTGTCCTTCAACTTGATTTCCAGGCCGCGTGCCACCGGCTGGTAGTACACGCGCTCGCCCATCGCGTCCGGGAAACCGGTCTGGTCCAGCGCGATGCCGCCTTCGGCATCATGGTCATACTGGTAAGCCTGCCCGTAGCCGAGCTCTTTCATCAGCTTGGTCGGCGCGTTACGCAGGTGCAGGGGCACCTCCTGCGTGCCGGTTTCCCGCACTTCCCGCTTGGCCAGGTTGAACGCCGCGTAGCCGGCATTCGACTTGGCGGTGCTGGCCAGGTACAGCACCAGCTGCGCGAAGGCGAGCTCGCCCTCCGGACTGCCCAGCCGTTCGTAGATGTCCCACGCTTCCAGTGCCATCGACTGCGCGCGCGGATCGGCCAGGCCGATGTCTTCGATCGCCATGCGGGTCAATCGCCGCGCCAGGTAGGAAGGATCGCAGCCACCGTCGAGCATCCGCGTCAGCCAGTACAGCGCGGCATCCGGATTGGAGCTGCGCACCGACTTGTGCAGGGCCGAAATCTGGTCGTAGAACTGCTCGCCGCCCTTGTCGAAGCGACGGGTGCGGTCGGCCAGCACCTGCACCAGCATCTCCGAACTGATCCGGCCGCCTTCGCCGCCGGCCAGCTCGGCCGCGATCTCCAGCAGGGTCAGCCCACGCCGCACATCGCCGTCGGCGGCGGTGGCGATTTCCAGCAGCGCCTCGGCACTGACCTGCAGGTTCTCGCTACCCAGTCCACGCTCGCCGTCGTGCAGCGCCCGCTCCAGTGCCTCGACGATGTCGGCCGGCGACACCGCTTCCAGCACGTGCACGCGGCAGCGCGACAACAGGGCCGAATTGAGCTCAAACGAGGGGTTTTCAGTGGTGGCGCCGACGAAGACGATGGTGCCGCGCTCGATATGCGGCAGGAACGCATCCTGCTGGGCCTTGTTGAAACGGTGCACTTCGTCGACGAACAGCACCGTGCGGCGGCCTTCGGCGAAGCGCTGTGCGGCCTCGGCCAGCACCACCCGCACCTCCGGCAGCCCGGACAGCACCGCCGAGATCGCGCGGAATTCCGCGTCGGCATAGTGCGCCAGCAGCAGCGACAGCGTGGTCTTGCCGCAACCCGGCGGCCCCCACAGGATCATCGAATGCACATGCCCGGACTCGACCGCCCGGCGCAGCGCGCTGCCCGGCGCGAGCAGGCGCTTCTGCCCGACCATTTCGTCCAGGGTCTGCGGGCGCATGCGCTCGGCCAGCGGGCGCATGTTGTCCCGATCCACGCTCAGCAGATCGGGCCCGGGGGATGTCGTTCGGAGTCTAGCCACGCCCGTATTGTAGAGCCGGGCTCTGCCCGGCTGCACGCCTCGGCTGGGCCGGGATCACTCCCCGATGACGTCGGTGCCCTTCGGCGGGGTAAAGCTGAACGTGCCCGGCTTGAACGTCGGGTTACGCTTCCAGCCGCTGAAGCTGATCACCGTGCGCTGGTTGACCGCGTCGGTCACCTCCATCCGCGCCAGACCCTGGGCATTGAAGCCCAGCGCGGCGTACTGGAACGAGGTCTCGGTTTCACGCTTGGGGCTGAGCGACAGCCACTGCAGGCCATCGCGCGGCGCGGCTTCCTCGCTCACGTCGTACTGCTGGTCGAGCAGCTTCGGGTTGATCAGCGCGGTCAGCGGGCTGTTCTGCTCCTGCGCACCCTGCGCGCGTTTTGTCACCTGCTCCAGGTCCTTCTCATACACCCACACGGTCTTGCCGTCGGCGATGATCAGCTGCTCATGCGGCTTGATGTACTCCCAGCGGAACTGGCGCGGCGCCGACAGCGCCACCGTGCCGGTGGTGGTTTCCTTGACCTTGCCCTTGCTGTCGATCACCTGCTGGCTGAACTGCCCGTCCAGGCCCTTCAGGTCCTTGGTGAAACGGTTGAGTTCATCGCGGGCGCCGGCAAAGGCGGTGGCCGAGCCGACACTCGCGCACAGCAGCGTGGCGGCGATGAGGGAGCGGCGGAAGGTGGTGTTCATGCGGGTATCCAGTCAAGGGAATGGAGGATGCCCGGCAGTGTGCCGAGAGCATCCTGAATGGGGGATCAGGGCACCGACTGCACCGTACGCAGGTCGCCGTACACCACCTGCCCGCGGAAGCCCCGGCGCACCTGCTGGTACAGCTCGCGGAACGCCGCGTAATCGCCCGGCTGGCACAGCGCCTCGGCGCCCCGCACCGCGCGCTGGTGCAGGCGGTGGCGGGCGACGATGTCCTGCCCTTCGCGCCGCCAGTGCAGGTCGTATTCGCCGGCGGCATTGCGGAACCGCAGGTCGCGCGGGATCGCCACGATCGGCGTCCCTGCCGGGAACTGCAGCCGGTAGGTTTCCTCGCGCAGGCTGTCGTTGCAGTAGAACGGCGTGGCGTTGTCCGGTGCGGAGGTGGCCGTATAGATGTCGCGGAACGATTCGCCGCCGGGGGGATCGGGCAGCAGCATGCCGCCGACCACGCCGAAATCCACGTAGTCGCTGGCGTGGAAGTCGTAGCGGTAGTTGAACGGCCGGGTCAGGTCCTGCGGGTCGCCCAGCAGGTCCAGGGTGCCACTGCCATCGAACCCGGACGAGGCCATGATCGACTCCTCCACCCGGGCCCGGTTCTGCGCGTTGAGCCGCGCGAACGCGCCGCGCATGCCGATCTCGTTGACTTCCCGCGGCTGCTGCACGGTCTGGCCCTGCAGGTCGCCGTTGGCCGCGAAGCGGAAGGTCACCTCGAAGCCGGCGCCATTGCGGGAGGCGTTGTTCTCCGGGGTGCGCGCCAACGTGGCCGGGCGGGTGTGCAGCACCGGTGCACCGAGGTCGCCTTCCGGCAGCTGTCCGAAGCGCGCATAGGCGCTGGTCGAATCCAGGTACAGGTCGAACTCCGGCACGTAGGTGATGGCGTGATTGAACCGCGCCAGCAGCGGGATCTCCGGCAGGGTCGGCCCGCCGCCCGCACCGATCAGCACCGGCGTGCTTTCGATGCCGCGCGCCGCCAGCAGCGCCTCCAGGATCACCACGTGGTCCTTGCAGTCGCCATAGTGGTTGTCGAGGATGCTCTGCGCCGGGTTGGGCTCCAGACCGCCGTTGCCCAGGTACACCGCCACGTAGCGGATGTTCTGCGACACCCAGCGGTACAGCGCGGCCGCCTGTTCGCGGCGGTCGCTGATGCCACGGGTGATTTCATCGGCCAGCGCCTGGATGCCGGGGGTGACGCGGGCCGCTTCGCCGCCCTTGAGCTGGTACGCCTTGCCCACCTGGGCCCAGTCGCGGTACGTACTGGCCATGATGCCGGGACTGAATTCCCAGGCCGCTGCGGTCCAGTTCTGCACCGGCATCGGCTCGCTGCGACGGTAGCGCCAGCTCCAGGTGGCCTGGCCGTTGCGGATCGTCGGCGACTGGCTGCCCTGCACGCCGCGCTGCTGCACGTACAGCGGCATGCCGGCCGGCGCGCTCAGGGTCACCGTGGCGTCGTCGTACTGGGAAAACACGCTGAAGGTTTCCCACATGCCGAAGTAGCCGGGGAAGTACGGCGTGTTCTGCGTGCGCCGGGTGGTGTAGACCACCCGCGTGCCGGGGGCCAGGTTGGGGAACACGACCACGCGTACCTTGCGGTCGGCGTACATGGCTGCCGCGGCGCTGGAATAGCTTTCCTGGGTGTAGATGCGATCGGCCGGCACGTCGCGGCGCTGGCCGTCGGCGGTGAGCGTATAGGCCTCCAGCACCTCCAGCGATTCCATCTTCTCGCTGTAGCTGAGCCGCACCTGGCTGAACTGTTCGACCGCTGCCTTGGTCTTGAGCAGGATGTCATAGGCCTCGGTCTGCACGTTGCCGGCGTCGGCGCGCACCACGTAATCGGCGCGGTAGCGGACGAAGCTGTAGTTGGTGCTGGCCTGGGTGTCGCTGGCCGGCGCGACCGGTCCCGGCGCCGGGACCGGCGCCATCGCCGGTGCGGCGGCCTGCGACCAGGCCGGCACGGGCACCAGCGCCAAGGCCCACACCAGCATCCCTGTCATGCGGTTCATCCTGGATCCTCGGAGTGCGCAGCCACGCAGGGCGTGGCGTCAGGGCGGCGGTGGGGCGAGCACGCTGCGGTCGCCATTGTGCTCGGGGGGGCTGACCACGCCTGCGTTTTCCATCGCCTCGATGAGCCGCGCGGCGCGGTTGTAGCCGATCTTGAGCCGACGCTGCACGCCGGAAATCGACGCGCGGCGGGTTTCGGTGACGATCCGCACCGCCTCGTCATACAGCGGATCGGACTCGTCGCCGGCCGACGCGCTGGATTCGGGCAGCCCGCCGGCGCCGACCACCACGCCATCGCCCATCATCTGTACTTCGTCGAGCACGCCGCTGATGTAGTCGGCCGGCCCGCTGGCCTTCAGGTGTTCGACCACGCGATGCACTTCCTCATCGGACACGAACGCACCATGCACGCGGTCCGGCAGCGCGGTGCCCGGCGGCAGGTACAGCATGTCGCCGTGGCCGAGCAGGGTTTCCGCGCCGGACTGGTCGAGGATGGTGCGCGAGTCGATCTTCGAGCTGACCTGGAAGCCGATGCGGGTGGGAATGTTGGCCTTGATCAGGCCGGTGATCACGTCCACCGACGGGCGCTGGGTGGCCAGGATCAGGTGGATGCCCGCGGCACGCGCCTTCTGCGCCAACCGCGCGATCAGCTCTTCGACCTTCTTGCCGACAATCATCATCATGTCGGCGAATTCGTCGATGAAGATCACGATGAACGGCAGCGTCTCCAGCGGACGTGGCGCCTCGCCCAGCTCCGGGTTGGGCTTGAACAGCGGATCCATCAACGGCTGGCCGGCGTCCTCGGCGTCCTTGACCTTCTTGTTGAAGCCGGCCAGGTTGCGCACGCCCACCGCGCTCATCAGCTTGTAGCGCCGCTCCATTTCGGCCACGCACCAGCGCAGTCCGTTGGCGGCCTCCTTCATGTCGGTCACCACCGGCGCGAGCAGGTGCGGAATGCCCTGGTAGACGCTCAGCTCGAGCATCTTCGGGTCGATCATCAGCATCCGCAGGTCTTTCGGCGAGGCCTTGTAGAGCAGGCTCAGCACCATGGCATTGACCGCCACCGACTTGCCCGAACCGGTAGTACCGGCCACCAGCAGGTGCGGCATGCGCGCCAGGTCGGCCACGGTCGGGCGGCCGGCAATGTCCTTGCCCAGCGCCAGGGTCAGCGGGCTGGCCGACTTGTCGTACTCCTTGGAGCGCAGCAGCTCGGACAGGTAGATCATTTCGCGGGTGACGTTGGGGATTTCCAGCCCCACCACCGACTTGCCCGGGATCACATCGACCACGCGCACCGACTTCACCGACAGCCCGCGCGCGATGTCCTTGTCCAGCGAGCTGATCTGGCTGACCTTGATGCCCGGCGCCGGTTCGATCTCGAAGCGGGTGATCACCGGACCCGGATAGGCGCCCACCACCTGCGCGTCGATGCGGAAATCCTTGAGCTTGAACTCGATCTGCCGCGACAGCGTTTCCAGCGTGGTTTCGTCGTAGCCCTTCGGCTGCGGCTTGGGATCGTCCAGCAGCGCCAGCGGCGGCAGGTCCGAGCCGTCCCCATTGACGCCGCGGAACATCGGAATCTGGGTCTCGCGCTTGGCGCGGTCGCTCTTCTCCAGCACCGGCTCGGGACGCGGTTCGATCTTGACCGGCTCACGCTTGGCGCGGACCTCCGCGTCGACCTTGCGGACCTCCTGGCGCTCCTCGCGCATGGCGCGGGTCTGCTGCCACTCGCTGGCCTGGTCCTTCTTCTTGTTCAACAGCGGCGGCAGCGCAAGCACCGCACGGCCGATCTTCTCCATGACCACGAACCACGAAATCCCGGTGGCCAGGGTGATCGACGCCAGCAGCAGCACCAGCACGAACATGTTCGCGCCCAGCGCACCAAAACCGGCGCTGAGCGAATTGCCGACCAGCCGGCCAAGGATGCCACCGGCATGGCCGACATCCCCATTGAACAGACGCAGGTGCAGGAAACCGGTGCCGGCAATCAGGAACCCGACCAGCCCCACCAGCCGCAGCGCCGGATCCAGGTCGTGCTCGCCTTTGCTTTCACGCTTGAGGCCGAACATCGCGAACCAGGCCAGCGCGCCCAGCACCACCGGCAGCAGGAAGGCCATGAAACCGAACAGCTGCAGCAGCACGTCGGCAATCCACGCCCCTACCCGGCCGCCCATGTTCTGGATCGGCGCCACCACGCTGCCGGTATGCGACCAGCCGGGGTCGCTCGCCGAATAGGTGAACAGACTGGCGACCAGATACAGCAGCGCCGGCGCTATCGCGATCAGGCCGAGGTCGCGCCACAGGCGCTGCCGACGCGGGTTGTCGACCGGCGCCGCAGCCGCAGCACGGCGCGACGCCGCTTTGCCGTCGGGAGACTTGGATCGTTCGGGAACCTGCTTCGCCACCTTAGACCACACCTTGGGAATGCACTGTTAGTCCTTGATAATAAACGACTGAGCCGCGGCCCGGTAGGTCACGACCGTTGGTCGTGACCCCTGACCGCAGCCATCACCGCCAAAACCCCGCCGCGTGCCATCGACCCCACCCTCCGGGTTGCGCCGTTCCATCGTTCGCCTTGAACCAGCCGCTTCCTGCCGCCACTCTATAGGTCGCGCCACGACCAATGGTCGTGGCCTACCCGTTTGCGCCACGACCGACGGTCGTGGCCTGCCGACCTGCCTTGGACGCTGTGCAGTGCATCGCCAGCGCCCCGCCCCATCATCTCTTTGCGAGTCTACATGAGCAATTCCAAGCCTTCCCGCCACCAGAAGCTGGTCATCCTCGGTTCCGGCCCCGCCGGCTGGACCGCAGCGGTCTACGCCGCACGCGCCAACCTGAACCCGGTGGTGATCACCGGCCTGCAGCAGGGCGGCCAGCTGATGACCACCACCGAGGTGGACAACTGGCCGGGCGATGCCCACGGCCTGATGGGCCCGGACCTGATGGCGCGCATGCAGGCCCACGCCGAGCGCTTCGAGACCGAAGTGATCTTCGACCACATCCACACCGCCGACCTGCAGCAGCGCCCGTTCAAGCTGATCGGCGACAGCGCCGAGTACACCTGCGACGCGCTGATCATCGCCACCGGCGCCACCGCCAAGTACCTGGGCATCCCGACCGAAGAGACCTTCAAGGGCCGCGGCGTGTCGGCCTGCGCCACCTGCGACGGCTTCTTCTACCGCGACCAGGATGTGGTCGTGGTGGGCGGCGGCAACACCGCCGTGGAAGAGGCGCTGTACCTGTCCAACATCGCCCGCAAGGTCTACCTGGTCCACCGCCGCGACACCCTCAAGGCGGAAAAGATCATGCAGGACAAGCTGTTCGCGAAGGTCGCGTCGGGCAAGATCGAGACCGTGTGGCACCATCAGGTGGAAGAAGTGCTGGGCAACGACGCCGGCGTCACCGGCGTGCGCGTGAAGTCCACCCTGGACGGCAGCACCCGCGACATCGACGCACACGGCTTCTTCGTAGCAATCGGCCACCATCCCAACACCAGCTTGTTCGACGGCCAGTTGGCCATGAACAACGGTTACCTGGAAATCCGCTCGGGCCTGGGCGGCAACGCCACCCAGACCTCGGTCGAAGGCGTCTTCGCCGCCGGCGACGTGGCCGACCAGCACTACCGCCAGGCCATCACCTCGGCCGGCTTCGGCTGCATGGCCGCCCTGGACGCGGAGCGCTACCTGGACGCGAAGGGCGAGCTGGGCTGAGCCCACGCGGATAGCATGGAATCAAAGGCCGGTGCCCGTGCGCCGGCCTTTGCTCTGTCCGCGACTGCAGCGGGGCCGCGAGCTTGGAATTGACCATGTGTAGCCTACAGGCTACACTTTTGCCCATGCAGATGAGGCGCACCTCAGAGTTCACCACCTGGATCGACGGGATGAAGGACGTAATGGGACGCGCCAGAATCCTTGCCCGGATCAGGCGATTGGGCGACGGCAACCCCGGTGACCATCGCAACCTGAGTGCCGGCATAAGTGAACTTCGCATCGATGCAGGCCCGGGTTATCGGGTGTATTACACCCAGCGGGGAAACGAGCTCATCATCCTGCTGGTTGGCGGCGACAAAAGCTCCCAGCAACGCGATATCGAGAGGGCAACGGCACTGGCTCGCAACCTGTAACGAGATGCCACGCAGCATTGTCCGTGGGCACCCAAGAACTGGAGATTTCCATCATGACTGCCAAGACAAAAACAAAGCTGGAGGCGTTCGACGTCGCAGAGCATCTGCGCACGCCAGAAGAAATGGCCGCCTATCTGGATGCATGCATCATGGAAAGCGACGGCGACTCTGCTTTCATCGCAAAGGCACTGGGCGATATCGCTCGCGCACAAGGGATGAGCAAAGTTGCCCGCGACGCTGGCGTTTCTCGTGAGAGCCTGTACCGCGCCCTTTCAGGCGAGCGGAGCCCGGACTTCGCCACCATCCTGAAGGTTACTCGCGCGCTTGGCGTGAAACTGCACGCCAGCGCCGCCTGAGCGGACCTTTCCTGCTACGGAATCTCCTCCTCCGCCGTTGGCGACGCGACGAGATCCTCAGGTCCATAGCGCTTGAGCGGCGTTCCCTGCTTCTCGAACTTCACTTCACGAATCGGAAGCCCTGCCTGCTCGGCGTGCTGCCGCAAGGTCATGGCCAGCGGGATCAGCAGCCGCCGTGCGACATCGGCGCCGCGCGGAAATCCCGCCCCGAAATCGACTGTCATGGTGCGACCTTTCATGTCTATCGAAACGCGCACGTCGATCAACGGGGAGGACGTGTTCGCCCCGCGGTAACGCGACACCGCCACGGATGCCTGTTTCTCGAGCAGCAGAATCAGCTCTGCGTCGATATACCAGGTGGTCGAAACTTCGGCCGACGCATCCGCCATCCTGGCGCTGTCCACGAACGGAGGTGGCACGACTGTTGCGCCTGCCGAACCCATCATCAGGAGCAGACCGCCGGCTCCTGCCAGATGCTGCAATTGTTTGACTGCCATTGCCATCTCCCTGCACCGTCACGCTTCAGGCTTGAAGCGGGTGGCAACTGTGCGCCGTCCGCCGGGAAAGGTGCGCGCACCACCTCACGCTTTCAGACGTGCACCAATCGGCTTTTCAATCGCACTGACTGACTCCATCGGCGCAGCCTAAAAGGCCCCCATTGCCATCGTCGTGCCCTATCCTTTGGCCATGCCCGATACGCGCTTTCTCCATCGCCTCGCCGATCTTCCCGCCGCCGACTGGGACGCCCTGCATGACGGGTGCAACCCGTTTGTCAGCCATGCCTTTCTGTCTGGCCTGGAGGAGCACGGCTGCCTGCGTGCCGACTGGGGCTGGCGGCCACGCCATTTCACGGTATGGGAAGACGGCCAGCTGGTCGGGGCCATTCCCGGCTACCTGAAGGACAACTCGCACGGCGAATTCGTGTTCGACCATGCCTGGGCCAACGCCTATGCCCGGCACGGGCTGGACTACTTCCCGAAGTGGTTGGGCGCGGTGCCGTATTCGCCGGTGACGGGACCGCGACTGCTGGCCCGGGATGGCGCTACGGCAAAGACCCTGGTGGCGGCCCTGCGCGACGAAGTGGGCCGGATGGGCTGGTCGTCGGCCCACGTCAACTTCCATGCAGCAGCTGACGACAGCGCATTCGGCACGGATTGGCTGCTGCGCGAGGACATCCAGTTCCAGTGGCACAACCCGGGCGACTGGAGCGACTTCACCAGCTTCCTCGCCGCGATGGACCACAAACACCGCAAGAACATCCGCCAGGAACGCGCCAAGCTGGCGCGTAGCGGCGTCAGCTACCGCATCGTGCACGGCGATGAGGCGAGCGCCGCCGACCTGCAGGCGATGCATGGCTTCTATCTGCAGACCTTCAGCGAGTACGGCAATTCGCCGGCGCTGACCCTGCCCTTCCTGCAGCACCTGGCCGCCACGATGCCACGCCAGCTGGTGATGTTCCTGGCCCTGCACGACGAGCAGCCCATAGCAGGGGCGCTGTGCCTGCGCGGCGCCGACACCCTGTATGGCCGCTACTGGGGTGGCGCCACCCTGCCCGGCCTGCATTTCGAGACCTGCTATTACCAGGGCATCGAGTACTGCCTGCGCGAAGGCCTGTCCCGCTTCGAACCCGGTGCCCAGGGCGAGCACAAGCTGGCCCGGGGCTTCCTGCCGCAACCGGTACGCAGCCGCCATTGGATCGCCGAACCGGCGTTCGCCGAGGCGCTGGCCGGCTGGTGCGAGCAGGAACGGCAGGAGGTGCAGCGCTATGCGCGGGTGCTGGCCGACCACAGCCCGTTCAAGGACGGCACGGCCGCATGACCCGCCACCTGCCCTGGCGGCTGGACGACCGCCCTGACGCGCCCTTCCCGCCGGCCGAAACCGCGTTGCGCGAGCCGGACGGGCTGCTGGCGCTGGGCGGCGACCTGTCGCCGGTGCGGCTGCTGAATGCCTACGCCGGCGGGATCTTCCCGTGGTTCTCGGAAGGCCAGCCGCTGCTGTGGTGGTCGCCGGACCCGCGCATGGTGTTCCGCACCGACGGGGTGCACCTGTCGTCCCGTTTCCGGCGCAGCCTGCGCGGCAGCAACTGGGTGCTGCGCGCGGACACCCGCTTCCGCGAGGTGATCGAGGCCTGCGCCGCCAGCCTTCGCCCCGGACAGGACGGGACGTGGATCACCCGCGACATGATGGATGCCTACGAGGCGCTGCATGCGCTCGGTTTTGCCCATTCAATCGAAGTGCTGGAGGGCGACCGGCTGGTGGGCGGCATCTATGGCGTGGCGATGGGCCGGATGTTTTTCGGCGAAAGCATGTTCAGCGCCAGCAGCGGCGGTTCCAAGGTGGCGCTGGCCGGGTTGGCACACACGTTGGGGGAATGGGGCTGGCCGTTGATCGATGCGCAGGTGGAGAACGACCATCTGCTGCGGATGGGCGCCGAGCATTGGCCGCGGGAGCAGTTCCTGGGGATGGTCAGCGAGCTGGTGCGGAGGGATGAGGCGCCGGGGGCCTGGACAGCACGGGTTGGGGAAGTGTCGGTGGCGGCGCTGGTGCGTCGGGCGTCGTGAGGTGGCGGGCGGCGCCTGGGCCGGCCAACGGCCGGCGCTACCGGGATTGCGTGCGGCGGCGGACAGCGCTGGGCCGCTGCGGTTAACATAAACTTTGCATGTGGGGGCGGTTGCGCGTAAAATGCCCGCTCTTAAGGCCAGCTCGGCCGTTTATAGAACTGCACAGGACTACATGTCGAAAGACGACTCCATCGAGTTCGAAGGCACCGTCAGCGAGACGCTGCCGAACACCACTTTCCGCGTACGACTGGAAAATGGGCATGAAATCATCGCCCACATCTCCGGCCGCATGCGCAAGAACTACATCCGCATCCTGACGGGCGACCGCGTGAAGGTCGAAATGACCCCGTACGACCTGACCAAGGGTCGCATTACCTACCGCATGAAGTAAGCGGCAAGGCGACTTCCCCCGGGAAGACGCGCCCAGAGGCCAGCCCCGTGCTGGCCTTTCTGCGTTGTCCGGGCTCACTCGGGTGGCCTCGCCCCTGCCGCTGGTCACCCTGCCCGATGGCACCGTGACATCAGTCAGCCTGACGGTATGCAGATTCGGTGCCTGCCGGATTGGCGCATGGTGGCACCCGGTCCACTCCGGACCGAAACCACCTGGCCCCCGACATGAAAACCCTGTTCACGCTCAGCCTGTTGCTGGCCTCCAGCTTCACCGGCTCCGTGTTGGCGCAGACGCCCGACACTTCCTCCGCGACCGGTTGCATCGCCCTGTCCAGCGATCACCAGGTCGTGCGCAAGGATGCCGACCAGAGCGTCCTGCTGCGCAATGGCAGCGACCACTACCTGGTGCGCTTCACCCGCTCCTGCAGCAGTGCCGCGCGCTCGCGCAAGCTGGAGTTCTCCACCCCCACCCAGCAGGGCCAGCTCTGCGGCGCGGGTGGCAGCGCACTGCGCACCGATTCCCAGTCCTGCCAGGTCGCCTCGGTGGAGCCGATCAGCGCCGAACTGTTCGCCCGGCGCTCGCGCCCGTAAACCGGGAACAGCGGCAAAAAAAAACGCCCCGTGAGGGGCGTTTTGGTCATTCCACCGTGGCTGGCAGCAGCCGTTCCGGCTCGGCCTGGGTTTCCACGAAGAGCTCGTCGTCGCGGACATCGATGCTGACCCGGCCGCCGTTGACCAGCTTGCCGAACAGCAGTTCGTCGGCCAGCGGACGCTTGATCTTGTCCTGGATCACGCGCGCCATCGGGCGGGCACCCATCAGCGGGTCGAAGCCGTGGCGGGCCAGCCAGTCGCGCGCGGTCGGGGTGGCCGACAGGCTGACGTGCTTTTCCTGCAGCAGCATCTCCAGCTCGATCAGGAACTTGTCCACCACGCGCAGGATGT
>Ga0213825_1001218_pt1 | contig 17810 bp, 18 predicted proteins | sample MC6MC0900MG_FD_179896 | JGI IMG/M metagenome (GOLD analysis project Ga0213825, IMG submission 179896) | Enriched soil aggregate microbial communities from Iowa State University, Ames, United States - MC6-MC0900-MG | ecosystem: Environmental > Terrestrial > Soil > Unclassified | place: USA: Iowa... | reverse complement strand
GATGACAATGCAATGTCGTTTTTTTGTTATCCGCAGTACACCCGGGAAATTTTACCGCTTTGATCCGCCGCGAAATTTATCCGACGCAGATTGAAATCCATCGTTACCGCTGAATTCCACGGAATAGCACGCACGGGCACCGCGAAGCGTTTGTTGTCGAGCGTCGATAATGGCTGACCAACGTAGTTTTGGTATTGCGATGCGCCGCACTGATCGGTTTCCGGATCGTGGCTGGCAGCCGCGCTGGCGTCAGGTTTGCTGGCTGACTGGCACGCGGTCAGGGCAAAAAAGGCCGTTACCAGTAGCGCTTTTCCATAATGGGTCACAAGTTTCTCCTCCTGGATAAATAGACAACCGGTTTTTGAGAGTAGCAAAGCGTGACCGTGAAACGGAAATTTTTACAGCAGATTGGTCGCACTAATCAGCTCAAAAGGGCGATCTTCCTCTCAAAAGTTAGGATTAATCGCACGCACTGTCTAAAAATCAATCCGCCAGCCACTACAATTAACTAAGAATTTTCTTAGCGAGGAGGCAATGATGGAACTGGTGATTTTTGTTGGCTTCGCCGCTCTGATGACGTTTGTTGCGATCAGAGTGCGTTAAAAAGCCGCGCACATTTCGTAGCGGCGCGATTTATCACGCAATGCATTGCGCCGCTACAATGTGTGCAAAATCAATTCACGGTTTCCTCTTCCTGTAACCGCGCATTGAAGGCTGCCAGCGACATGGGTCGGCCAAGGACATATCCCTGCCCTTCTTCACACGACAGCGCTTTCAGCGCCTTTAGCTGTGCTTCGGTTTCAATCCCTTCAGCGGTAATGGTCAGCGCAAACGCGCGCGCCAGGCCGACAATCCCCGCCACCACCGATTGCGCCTGCTGCGATTCCGGGAACTCCTTCATCCATGAACGATCGATCTTCAAACCGTTGAACGGGAAAGTTTTCAGATAGCCCAACGCCGCATAGCCAGTACCAAAATCATCCACCGTCAGCCGCACGCCGAGCGCGCGCAGGCCTTGCATGATCTCCAATGCGCGATCCGGATTCTCAAAAGTGACGTTTTCGGTGATCTCCAGCTCCAGACGTGTGGCCGGTAATCCACTCACCTCCAGCGCATGCGCCACGCGCTGCACCAGATCGTTATTACGAAACTCCACCGGCGAAATATTCACGGAAACATAGCGCTGTTCGCCCCAGTCGCGGGCGTCCACGCATGCGCGCATCAGCACCCAATCGCTGATCGCAGCGATCAGGCCGTTCTCTTCCGCTAATGGAATAAAGCGATCGGGTGTGATCCATTGATCGTCGGCTATCTGCCAGCGAATCAGCGCTTCAGCGCCAGCCAGCTGCCCGCTTTGCAGCTGATAGCGCGGCTGGTAATGCAGCGTGAAGGCGTGATTGTGCAGCGCGCCCTCAATCGCCTGCACCATGTCGCGTTTTGACTGCAGATGGTTCGCCATATCGGTGGAGTACCAAACCCACCGATCGCGTCCGGCACTGCGCGCCTGAGCCAGCGCAATATCGGCCAGGCGTAACAGCGCTTCCGGCTGAGCCGCATCCTGCGGTGCTGATACGATGCCCATGCTGGCGGTGAGGCTGATTTGATGCGATCCGCTGATGATCGGTTGATGCACCATGCGCTGCAGCGCACGACAGCGATATTCCACACCCGCCCGCGTGCTTTCGCGCAGCAGCAAAATAAAGGCATCGCCGCCGAGCCGGGCCGCCAGTTCATTCGGCGCCAGCAAGCTTTTCAGCCGTGTCGAGATCTCATTCAGAACGTCATCACCGACCGCGTGGCCCCACGTGTCGTTGATCGGTTTGAACTGATCGAGATCGAAACTGATGACAAATAGCGGATCATCCGCGCTGACGCACTCCAGATACGCGGTTAAATACTCCTGCAGCTGCATGCGGTTCGCGAGGCCGGTCAGCATGTCATGACGTGACAGAAACTGAATGCGCGCTTCGGCGTCCACTTCATGAGTGATATCCGACACTGTGCCGCGAAAACCCGAGCGCAGGCCGTTACGCCGAATGGCTTTCGCCATTAACTGCCCAATGCGGCGCTCGCCGTTGGCCGACATAAACTGGCAGCGCAGCGGCACATGTTTCACCTCTTCGCCTTGACGCATCAGCCAGGAGACCAGCGAATGGCTGGGATGGCTCAGCAGTTGATCGAGCGGACGTCCAATCCAGCTTTTCACTTCATGGCCGGTCACCGCAGCAAAGCGCGACGAGAGATAACAGAGGCGGCCCTGTGCGTCGACTTCCCAAATCCAGTCCGACGCGGCTTCCGCCAGATCGCGAAAACGCTCTTCGCTGTTGGCCAACTCACGTTGACTGATCACCAGCATTTCAAAGCGACGATCGGAGATCACCGCGTTGTGCAGTGCATGCCGCAGCACGCGACGCGTCACCAGCGCCACCGCCAGCGCGGTGAACAGCAGCAGCGGCATCATCAGCCACATCACGCCGAAGCCGGGATTTTTCGGCTGCCAGCGCAGCACCAGGGGTTCGCCCTGCAGCACCGGCTCCACCAGCCGTGGCTCAAACAGCGCATCGTTTAGATCGCTGGCGATGCGCGGTTCAATCACATTCAGGGATGTGCCCAGCGTTTGCAGTTTTTGTGGCGTGAAAATGTTAACGAACACCATGACCGAAGCGGGGCCGGGCATCGTCGGCAAATCCTGTCCTTTGCCCGGCGTAATCGGTGCGGCCACGACGATCGCCGGGTTACTCTCCACCAGCGCATTGCCTGCAACGGCGTCATGCCGTGAGCGCGCCGCGCTTAGCAGTACGTTGCTTTGTGCGCCTAACAAGCTCTCAATCGAAGCATCTGATAATTCACCGTTAATCACCGCATAGCGGGTTTTCCCATTGCCATCTACCACGAACACGCCGTCGTAGTGATACTCCTTGTAAAGCCCCGGACCAAAGTTCTCTTCGTCCCACGCCCAAACCTTATTGACCGTCAGATGCAGGTTCTTCCAGCCTTCGCCCCAGTTAGCATAATCGCGCGCATCGACGAGCATCTGTTGCTGCTGTTGCTGCCACGCCTGACGCATCAGATTGGCATCCTGCTGGATTGAGTCGATGTTTTGTCGATGGGCGATAACCAGCACCATCACCACAGAGAGAAGTAGCACGCCAAACAGCAGCGAGGATAAGGTGCGCAGACTGCGCCGCGTCAGCCTTACCGTGTGTGCTTCCATATTGGTCCTGGCGGCCAGTGCCGTGTGCCGGTGAAACTCAGAATTCATGCGCATTGCTCGTAGAATACAGGCAGCAAAAAAAGGCGGATGACAACGCAGACTGCGCACATCTCCACCCTGTAAGGGTTTGATCGGTTATCGGCCCCGAGCGCCGCAGATTTAGTCTTGTTGGTGGAATATTTGAGCAGCGCAAATGTGCAGCACGCCACCTCGACAGGGATGATCGGCGTTGCTACTATGCGCTCTCCTCTGCTCGCTGAGTCGCCTATGGACACCCAATCCGACAAAGTTACGTTAACGCTGTTCTACGTGGGTAGCTTTGTGGTCTATTACCTTGTGACCATGCTGGTTACGCTGTTTCCCAATTACGGGATGCTGCGTACCAACGGCTTGCTGATGCCGGTGCTTTGCCTGGTGGAGTTTGCGGTGATCTATCCGCTGTACCGTTTTTACTGTCAGCGTCGCAGCGACATTCCGCTGGGCTTTGTGCGTCCAATGCAGGCGCTGCTGTTTATCGGTTTGCTGTTTGCTTTGATGGTGGCGCAGACGCAGTTTCTGCAACCCGAAGGCTGGCTGATTGCGCAATCGCAGCAGGGACGCAGCTCGATGTTGATTCTGCTGCTCACCGCCGTGCTGCTGGCGCCGGTGTTTGAAGAAGTGCTGTTCCGGGGATTTTTACTGCAAGGTTTTCTGTTGTGGGCGCCGAGAAGCCGTTTTGCCTGCATGCTGCTCACCTCCCTGCTGTTCGCCGCGATGCATACCCAATATGTGCACTGGGAAACGCTGGTTGCCTTAACGCTGTTTTCCATGCTGCTGTGCTACGCGCGCCTGCGCAGCAACAGCCTGGCGCTACCGATTTTCCTGCACACGCTGAACAATTTAATCGCTATCCTGCCCGCCTGGTATTTCGCCTGAGCAAAGCAAAACAGCCATCCTAAGATGGCTATGTATGATGCTTACACCTGTGTCAAACCGCCATCCACACAGATTTCTGCGCCCGCGATGTAACTGCTCTCGTCACTGGCGAGGAACAGCGCGACGTTGGCCACCTCTTCGGGCTTGCCCATTCTGCTGAGCGGAATAGTGCTGGTGATGCCGTTGCGCACCTCTTCAGAAGCCGCCCGCATCATATCGGTATCGATCGGGCCAGGCGCCACCACGTTAATGCGGATACCGCGCGCAGAGAGCTCGCGCGTCCAGGTACGGGCAAAGGATCGCAGCGCGGCTTTACTGGCGCTGTAAACGCCGTATCCTTCGGTGCCAATCACATCGGCAATAGAACCAATCAATACCACGCTGGCGCCGGGCTTCAGCAGCGGCAACGCGGCCTGCAGGGCAAACACCGGCGAGCGCACATTGAGGCCGAAAATGTGATCAAAATGCTCAGCGCTAATCTCATCAATGGTAGCGTACTCCGCCATCCCAGCGTTGATCACCAACACATCCAGCTGGCCGGATTCACGCGTGATCGTTTCAATAATGCGCGTCAATTCACTCTGCTGGCTCACATCGGCACGCAGCGGATGCGCGTTGCCGCTGATGCTGCTGCTGGCGGTCTGTAACTCCTCGTCACGGCGCGAGGTAAACCAGGTGGTAGCGCCCTCACTGGCAAAACGCTGGCTGATTGCCAGACCAATTCCTTTTGCGCCGCCCAGTACCACTGCCACTTTGTTATCCAGTCTGCTCATCTGCTCTCTCCTGTTTGGGTAGAAAGCTGATGGTATATATTTTATACTTAATAACAATTACGCACTTTGTTTATACCAGATATCGCGGAGTATATCGCCATGGCAGAGATCGACGGTAACAGCTTGAGAGATGTAGGAAAAACCCGGCCGGTGCTGGAGCACATCACCAATAAATGGTCGATTTTAATTCTCACCGTGCTTTGTACTAAGCCGTCGCGTTTTAACGAGATTCGTCGTCGGCTGGATGGCATCACTCACAAAGCGTTGGCGGATGCGTTAAAGCGGCTGGAGCGTAATGGGCTTGTGAATCGCGAAGTGCTGAACACCGCGCCGATCGGTGTGGAATACAGCCTGACGCCGCTGGCACAGACGCTGCAACAACCGTTTGTCGCGTTGTATGACTGGGCGCTGGAGCACGGTCCATCACTGGAACGCGCGCAGGAAGAGTACGACCGCACCCACACGGATGAGATCGCCTAGGGCCGCCATTCATTCATGGCGACCGCTGGCACAAAAATTACTCTTTTTCCGCTTCGAAATGGGTTTTGAACTGTTCGTAGATTGAAATCATGTTGGAAGCATCACCGTGCAGCGGGCTCAGTTTTCCCGCGCGCACCAGTTCAATCACCAGTTGCAAGGCGGCTTGTTTTGGGCTGCTGGCTGGTTGGGCAATTTCGTTCGACATGTTAACTCACTCATCGTTTTTATCAGGGCCGCATAGTTTAGCCCAGATTGAGCTACGGTTGCGCACTGCGATGCGTATAATCTTGCGAGCCGGACAAGAAAGCCGCTCAGGGTGATAATTGACTCTCAACGCGTTTAGCTATACTGGATCAAAAAAGGGAACGACCAGCCACACATTCCGTACCAGCGAGAAGGTGTTAAAGGAGTCTGATTATGCTGATTGGTTTTGTTTTATTAGTGAGCGCATGTGGGCATGATGCCTGTGATGCCTTACCGGTTTCGGAGCGTATCTATCCGACCAAAGTGGCCTGTGAGCAGATGGCCGATCGCATCCATAAAGTGCGGCCAAATGTGGTCTTACTTTGTGGCGAAGTGCACCGTTAATTCGGTGCCAGCTTGAATAAAGTTGCGCAAATAGTAGCCAAACGGCATTGCAAGAATGGGTTGTAGCGTTCAAAATATAAGCTGCTTTTCACTATCATCGTTGTGAATCCAATGAAAACATCTCGCCCCCGTCGTCCAAACGGACGCTGGGTTTATTACATTTTGTATGATGGCATTCTCTGGCCCTGCCCCGTACGTTGGGAATGGGAAAGCGGCTTCGGCGGCTGGCTGCCATTCTATTTCTCGCCCACGTTTGAGTTCGTGGCGGGCGATCCACGCAAGGCGTATCGCATTGCGCGCAGCAGTGCGCGTAACGTACGCCAGACAGACGGTGAGTACGCCTGATTGATTAGCCAATCTGCCATGGGAACCATGACGCCGTGAGCAGGTAGTGCAGTAACTCCAGCACCAAAATCACCATCACCAACACGCCAAGCTTGTGGCTGCTGATCCACTCTTTCATCCCCATATCATCGCCGCCCAGCGAATCAGCATCAGCGCCCCGCAGATGCACAACAGCACCACGATCATTTTCCAGTGTTTGGTTGCAGCCAGTTTTTTTGCCACGCATCCTCCAGACGACAGAAAGCAACGATGCGCCCTAAGGCGCACCGTTGATTCTAACGCTGGTCACCCATTTGGGCGATTATTTATTCAGCGTGTAGTCGAGCGTGATTTCAGCATTCAGTACCTGAGAAACCGGGCAGCCCGCTTTGGCTTTCTGGATGATCTCATCAAACTTCGCGTCATCAATGCCCGGTAAGACGATGGCGCTGGTCAGCGCGATTTTGGTGATGGCAAAACCGTCGCCCTTTTTATCCAGCGACACATCCGCGGTGGTATCAATGCTTGTTGGCGGATGTCCTTCATTGCCCAACATCAATGACAACGCCATTGAGAAACAAGCGGCATGTGCTGCACCAATCAGCTCTTCCGGGTTAGTGCCCTTCTGGCCTTCAAAACGGGTATTGAAACCGTACGGTTGATTGCTCAACACGCCGCTTTCGGTACTTACCGTACCTTTGCCTTTAATGTCGCCTTCCCAATGGGCCGATCCTTTCTTATGAATAGTCATGTCATTCCTCCTGTTGTGTTCGACAGCTATTGAGTATAGACAACATGACTCATTCTGCTGGATTAGCTCACCGCGCGTGGACGCGCCGGACTCAAGCCCGCCTCACTCAACAGCGCGTTAGCCTGCACCAGCGAAGCCTGCGTAATCTCTTTGATCGATTTCGCACCGGTCAGCGTCATCGCCACTTTCATCTCTTTCTCAATCAGGTTGAGCAGATTTTCAACGCCGCGCTGACCGTGCGTTGCCAGCGCATAGACAAACGCGCGTCCCAGCAGCACGCTGTCGGCACCGAGGGCGATCATCCGCACCACATCCAACCCGCTGCGAATCCCGCTGTCGGCGAGAAGGGTAATATCGCCTTTCACCGCATCGGCAATTGCCGGCAACGCGCGCGCCGACGACAGCACGCCGTCCAGCTGACGCCCGCCGTGATTCGACACCACAATGCCATCGGCACCAAATCGCACCGCATCGCGCGCATCTTCCGCGTCGAGAATGCCTTTAATCACCATCGGGCCATCCCAGAATTCACGAATCCACTCCAGATCTTTCCAGGAAATCGACGGATCGAAATTGTTCGCCAGCCAGCCGATGTAATCTTCCAGCCCGGTCGGTTTACCAAGATAAGTGGAGATGTTGCCGAGGTCGTGCGGACGGCCATGTAAACCGACATCCCACGCCCATTGCGGATGGGTTGCCGCCTGCCAGTAACGACGCAGCGGCGCATTGGGGCCGCTCATGCCGGAGTGCGCATCACGATAACGTGCGCCCGGCGTCGGCATATCGACAGTGAACACCAGCGTGGTACAGCCGGCGGCTTTGGCGCGCTCCAGCGCGTTGCGCATAAAGCCGCGATCGCGCAGCACATAGAGCTGGAACCACATCGGACGATTAATGGCCGGCGCCACTTCTTCAATGGGGCAAACCGACACGGTTGAGAGCGTAAACGGAATGCCTTTCAGCGCCGCCGCGCGCGCCGCCTGCACTTCACCGCGTCGCGCATACATGCCACACAAGCCGACCGGCGCAAGCGCCACCGGCATCGACAGGGTTTCGTTGAACAGCTTCGTTTCGAGGCTCAACGCCGACATGTTTTTCAGCACGCGCTGGCGCAGCGCCACGTCGGAGAGATCGGCGACATTGCGCTTCAGCGTGTGCTCGGCGTAAGCGCCGCCATCCAGATAGTGAAACAAGAACGGTGGCAAGATGCGTTGCGCCGCGGCGCGATAGTCACTGGCAGCAGAAATGATCATCCGTTATTTTCCTTGTGCTGAGGTTGGTGGCCCGGCAGACGCGTAATACGCGCCTGGCGCGCCTCATCTTCATGCAGGGTTTTCATAGTGGTGTGAACAAAGCCGAGATGATCCATCGCAGCCTGGCGCGCCGTTTCCGCATCACCGGCCATCACCGCATCAAACATCGCCTGATGCTGTTCGTTAAGACGATTAAAAATCACCGGATGGGTATACATGCGCTGACGGCTGTGCAGCACCGAGGATTGCAGCAGATCGAAAAAGCCGCGCATGGTCTGCAGCAGCACCACATTGTGCAAGGCTTCGGCGATGGCGAGATGAAAACGCAGATCGGCCTGCGCCGCGAGATCGGCATCGTCGCTCTGCTTAATCTTCAGCAGCGCATCAAAGGCGTAAGCCAGCCGCTCTTTATCGGCTTCGGTGGCGCGCAACGCCGCGTGCCACGCCGTGCTGGCCTCTATTGCGTGACGCGCTTCAAGGATGTCGTAGCGATAATCGGGATCTTCAGCCAGCAGCTGGCGAATCGGCTCTACGATACGCTGTTCCGACCACGGCTGCTGCGGCTGACGCAGCCAGGTGCCGCCACCGCGTTTACTGATCAACACGCCGCTGCTGATCAGTTGCTGGATCGCCTCGCGCAGTGACGATCGCGACGAACCGAACTCGGCCGCCAGCGCGCGTTCGGACGGCAGCCGCATGCCCGGCTCCAGCTGATGCTCGGTAATCCAGGCGCAGAGCCGCGCCCGCAGCGTATTTTCGGTCATCGCATTATCCTGAGAAAGGCTCCCCCACCATGCTGCATTGGTAGGACCAAAATGCAGCAGGGCGGGCTTGATGGAGGAGAATGGTTAATGCTTTGTTATTTCGATGCAACGAAACAGGCGGGATTTTTCATGTTATGTGACGACACGGCCACATTTGAATCTTTTGGTAGGACCAATTACGCCGCAGTCCGGCCAAAGGCCCGATTATAACTGCGCGGATGAAAGCGCAGGTTCAGCAAAATCAGCCCGACCGTCACCGCCGCCTGCATCAGCCAGACGCTGGAAAAACTGTGGGTTAATGCCTGCAGCTGACCGGCGATAAACGGCATGCAGCCGGCGATGATAAAGCCCGCGCCCTGCATAAACGCCACCAGCCGTGCACCGGCCTGCGGATGCGGCAGGTGATCAAGCGCCAGCACCATCGCCAGCGGGAACGCCGCGCCCAGTCCAAATCCGGCAATCGCCGCCCACAGCCACGGCGCGAACAGCGGGGCAAACAGAAAGCCGCTCATGCCGATCAGCTGACAAACCAGGCTGATAATCAGCTGCGGACGCCGATCCGCCTTACGCGCCAGCAGCGGCATCAATAGCGCGCCCGCAACCTGACAGAGAATCATTGCGCCGAGCAGCGATCCGCCGGCTTGCGCCGACCAGCCAAGATGATGATAGGCATCCGGTAGCCACGCAACACAGGTAGCGTAACCACCGTTCACCAGTCCAAAACTGATTGCCAGCGTCCAGGCGCGCGGCGTGCGCCACAGCGACGGCAGCGCAACCTTTTCCGTACTGGCGGCGGTTGGTACGCGCACGTAAAGCCACAGTGCAATCGCCAGCAGCACCGGCAGCGCCCAGCCGCTCAGCGCCAGCGACCCGCCAAAATGATCGCTGAGCCACGGCGATAACGCCGCCCCCAAACCGCCGCCGCCCATCAGCGCACCGGCCCACAATCCGGTGACCGGCGCGCTGCGCTGCGCAAAGCGCTGACGAATCAGGCCCGGCATCGCCATCTGTACCACGCCCACGCCAAGGCCGCCAAACAGCGCGCTGACCACCAGCCAGCTCCCGTCGTGGATCACGCCACGCGCCGCCAGCGCCAGCAGCAGCAGCGTCAATCCGGCTAGCAGCAAGCGTTGCAGCGGCACGCGCTGCATCAGCGAAGCGCTCAATAGCGCGACCGCGCCCATCATCACCATCGGTACCGCAGGCAGCAGCGAAGCCGCCAGTGAAGAGAGGCCCATCGTTTGCCGAAGCAGGCCGAGTAACGGACTAAGAGAAGTGAGTAACGGTCGCATATTCAGCCCAGCCAATACCAAAGCGGCGAGCGTTAATCCGTTGAAATGTCGATTCATACACAATCCTGCTGCAAAGAGGTTGTCAGCATCGCAGCAGTCGTTACTATTTGGAAATGAAATAACACCATAACGACCAGTGGAAAAATGAATCGTCAGCCGATGTTCACCCCGCAGCAACTGCTGAGTTTTGTCGCGGTGTGCGAAACCGCCAGCTTCACCCGCGCCGCCGATCGCGTGCATCTGTCGCAATCCACCGTCAGCCAGCAGGTGCGTCGGCTGGAAGAGATGATCGGTAAACCGCTGCTACAGCGCACATCGCATCAGGTGGCGCTCACCGAAGAGGGCGAAAAGCTGCTGGGCTATGCGCGCCGCATCATCGCGCTAAACGGCGAAGCGCACGACGTGCTGAGCGATAAATGGCGCGACGGCGTGCTGCGCCTTGGCGTGCCTGAAGATTTCGCCGCGCCGACAGCCGGATTGCTGGCGGAGTTCAGTCGCGAACATCCGCAACTGCGCCTTGATGTGATGAGCGGCATGTATGTCGATTTGCATCGCGCCTGGCAGCGTGAGGAGCTGGATATCATGCTGATCAAACAGCCGGGCGGTGAACGTCCGCTGGCTGCGCGCCCCGAGCCGCTGCTGTGGCTGGACAGCGCCGCACATCCCTGCTTTGAGCAAACGCCGGTGCCGCTGGTGGTGTTCCCGCAGCTCGGTTTATATCGCGAGGAGATGGCGCAGACGCTGGATAGCCTCGGCCGCAGCTGGCGCATCAGCTACAGTAGCGCCAGTTTGGTGGCGCTCGCCAGCGCCAGCGCCGCCGGATTGGGCTTAACGCTGCTGCCCGCCAGCTGCCGCTTGCCTGAGCATCGCGTATTAGGGGAAGCCGATGGTTTACCCACCATCAACCATTTTGAACTAGCGCTATTTTGCCGTGCGCCGCAGGACGAACTGCAGCAGGCGCTGGCCGCCGCGCTGGTGACCTTTTGTCAGCTGCAGTGGCAGTGATTTTTCCACTGCTAACCAGTGGCAAATATCGCAGCGCGCTACGTAGAGTTTTGCCAGATTAAGCGTTTCTCATTTGATGGAACCTCTGATGCAACTGACCTCTCCCAGCCGTCGTGAATTTCTTAGTCTGACCGCCGCCGGAAGCCTGCTGGCCGCCGGCATCAGCTACGCTGCACCCGCTTCACCGCTGCTCGCTAACAGCACACAGCCGCACACGCCGCCACCGCGCGTTGCGCACTACCAGCTGCTTAATGTCCGCCTCGAAGAGGGCTTTGAGCGCGACGGTAAAGAGGTGATCGCCACACGCACCGCGCTGTACGACATCACTATCAAAGACGGCACTTTCGCGGCGATTGATGCCGCAGGCAAAGCGCGCAACACCAATCTGCCTCAGTGGGATGCCAACGGCGCCCTGCTGCTGCCGCGCACCCGTGATATGCATATCCATCTCGACAAAACCTTTTACGGTGGTCCGTGGGAAGCGCCGCGTCCGCGTCAGGGCAAAACCATCATGGATATGATTGCGCGCGAACAGGTGCTGATCCCGCAACTGCTGCCGACGTCGCAGGCGCGTGCCGAAGCGATCATTGGTTTGCTGCACAGCAAAGGCACCACCGAAGCGCGCAGCCACTGCAATATCGATCCGGTGAGCGGCCTGAAAAGCCTTGAGCATCTCAAGCTGGCGCTGGCGAATCATGCGGAATTCCCGTGTGAAATCGTTGCCTTCCCGCAGCACGGTTTGCTGCACTCGAAGGTTGATGGCTTGATGCGCGAAGCGATGCAGATGGGCGTGCAGTTTGTCGGCGGGCTCGATCCCACCAACGTGGATGGTGCGATGCAGGCGTCGCTGGATGCGATGTTCCAGATCGCCCTCGATTTCCAGCGCGGCGTGGATATCCATCTGCACGAAACCTCGCCATCCGGCGTGGCGGCCATTCAATACATGATCGATACCATCGCGAAAAACCCGCAGCTGAAGGGTAAAGTGACGCTGAGCCACGGTTTTGCGCTCGGCACGCTGGAAGGCAAAGCGCTGGATCAGATGATTGCGGGCATGGCCGAGCAGCAGATGAGCGTGGCGTCGACCATTCCGATTGGCAAGCTGACCATGCCGCTGCCGCAGTTGCAGGCGGCGGGCATCACGGTGATGACCGGCACGGACAGCGTGATCGATCACTGGTCACCGTTTGGCACCGGCAGCATGCTGGAGAAAGCCAATTTGTACGCGCAGCTGTATCGCGGTTCCGATGAGTTCGGTTTGAGCCGCGCGCTGCATATCGCCACCGGCGGGATTTTGCCGCTGTCGAATCAGGGCGAACGTCAGTGGCCGAAGGTCGACGATGAAGCCAGCATGATGCTGGTCGAGGCCAGCTGCTCCGCCGAAGCCGTTGCCCGCATCTCCCCGGTCCGCGCCACCTTCCACCGCGGATTGCCGGTGTTCAGTGCGTAAGCCCAAAAATCGCACATTCCCGTAGCGGCGCGTGGCTGAAGGCACCCAACAAAAAAGCCTCCGCAAGGAGGCTTTACGTACGACATAAACAGGCAGCATGCGCACACCCGGTGAGTGCTGGATTTTACGAAAGCATCTGAATCGCCAGCGCATACAGCCGCTGGTTTTCATCGTCGCTGACAGGCTCTTCTTCCGCGTAACAGGCAATCATAGAGCTGACTTTATCCGAAGATAAGGTTTCTCCATGCAGATGCAGCGTTAACACGGCGCGGCCGACGATTTTCAGAATGTCTTCGTTTTGTCCCTGGACATAATGACTCAATGAAATGACCTCTGAAATATTATGGGTATTTACTGATTAGCCAAACGGCGGGGTAAATATAAAGCAAATCGGCTATTCGTTTTAATCAGAATTTTACCTAAGCGAAGCCATTCATTAGCACAATACTTATAAGTAAGCATTAACAAACCCTGATAATGCTTGTTTAATAACGCTAATTCTCCTTTTTCGTTGAATATGTCGAGGTTTAGCGCCTTCATTGCAGAATAAAATCAACCACAAAAGCATTAGAACTTCGCAACAGTATGCGTATAAAACGAGACAAGCCTGTTATAACACTAACGGTTTTCAGGCAGGCAGCAGAAGCGCTTTTGCCATTGCCGATCACGCCCCTTTCTGCCAGACTGACCGCCGCCATCCTACCCGCAATTAGAGACTTTCCCGTGACTGCTTTTTCTACCCTGACGCAACTGCCCGCCAGCCAACTCGATAACCTGCGCGAGATGGGTTTCGACGCCATGACGCCGATTCAGGCCGCTTCCCTGCCCGCGATTCTGGAAGGGCGCGACGTGCGTGCGCAGGCGAAAACCGGCAGTGGCAAAACCGCCGCCTTTGGCGTGGGTTTGCTGAACCGCATCGATAACAGCCAGTTCCACACCCAGGCGCTGATTCTGTGCCCGACGCGTGAGCTGGCCGATCAGGTCAGCAACGTGCTGCGTCAGCTGGCGCGTTTTACCCGCAACATCAAAATTCTGACGCTGTGCGGCGGCCAGCCGATGAGCGCGCAGCGTGATTCCTTAGTGCATGCGCCACATATCGTGGTCGGCACGCCGGGCCGTTTGCTTGATCACCTGAAGCGCGACAACCTTGATCTCAGCCAGCTGCAAACGCTGGTGCTGGATGAAGCCGATCGCATGCTGGAGATGGGCTTCCGCGACGACATGGAAGCGATCATCGGCTTTACGCCAGAAACACGCCAGACGCTGCTGTTTTCTGCCACCTGGCCGGATACCATCGCCAGTCTCAGCCAGCGTTTTCAGCGCGATGCGCTGGCAGTCGCCACCGAAGATAAAACCGAGTTACCGACCATCGAGCAGCAGTTTATTGAAGCCAGCGCCAAAGAGCGCCACAGCCTGCTCGGCGCGCTGCTCAGCCAGCAACAACCGGCCTCCTGCGTGGTGTTCTGTAACACCAAGCGCGAATGTGACGACGTTGCTGCCGCTCTGAACGAGCGTGATATCAGTGCGTTAGCGCTGCATGGCGATCTGGAGCAGCGCGATCGTGAGCGCGTGCTGATTCGCTTCGCCAACGGCAGCATCCGCGTATTGATCGCCACCGACGTCGCTGCACGCGGTCTGGATATTAAATCGCTGGCGCTGGTGGTGAATTTCCAGCTGGCGTGGGATCCGGAAGTGCACATTCATCGCATCGGCCGTACCGGTCGCGCCGGTGAGAAAGGGTTGGCGGTAAGCTTTGTCGCCCCCGACGAAATGGTGCGCGCCAATGCGCTGGAAGAGTATCTGCAGCAGAAGCTCAATTGGGTTTCCTCCAGCTCGCTGAAAGGCACCAGCGCCAAATCGCTGCCGGCGACCAAAATGACGCTGTGTATTGATGGCGGCCGTAAAGCCAAAATCCGTCCGGGCGATATTCTCGGCGCGCTGACCGGTGAAGCCGGTTTTAGCGGCGACCAGATCGGCAAGATTGATATGACCGCCACCCACGCCTATGTTGCCATCGACGCCGCTCAGGCGAAGAAAGCGCTGATCAAGCTGAAAGAGGGCAAGATCAAAGGCAAAAGCGTGCGCGCCATTCTGCTGAAGTAAAGGGTACCCGCGTGAGGGCGATCGCTCTCACGCTAAAATTTCCGTTATCTCCCCCTTCATTTTTTTTCTCTTCTGCCGATAAGTTAATCATGGCGATATTGCCCTGCCCTTTACTCAGCCCAGATCTGCTCCGAGGCCATGATGGATAATTTTCAGAAAGAGATCGATGAACGCGCCAACCTTGCGCTTTCCAATAAATTCGAACTGCTGTTGTTCCGACTGGGTTCCGATCAGCTGAAAGGCAAATCTGAGCTGTACGGCATCAACGTGTTTAAACTGCGTGAAATCGTGCCGATGCCCACCATCACTCGCGCCGCTGGCATGCAATCGCCGCTGCTTGGCATGGCGAGTATTCGCGGCCAGTTTATTCCGGTTATCGATCTGCCCGCCGTCACCGGCTGCAAACCAGAAACCGGCCTTAACCTGCTGCTGGTGACCGAATATGCGCGCAGCACTCAGGCGTTTGCGGTGGAATCGGTGGAGAACATTGTGCGTCTCGACTGGAGCCAGGTGCACACGGCGGAAGCGGGCATCGGTAGCCGCAACATCACCAGCATCGCCTGTCTGGATACCGACGGCCAAAGCAATAATCTGGCGATGGTGCTGGACGTTGAGCAGATTCTGTATGACATCATTCCTTCAGTGCGCGGCGTTGAGCCAAGCGCAGAGACCGCCAAAGACTTCAATCTGAAGCCTGGCCAGGTGGCGATTGTGGCGGAAGATTCCAAAGTGGCGCGTCAGCTGCTGGAGCAAGGCCTGAAAAGCATGGGCATCCCGGCGATTATGCACAACACCGGTCTGGAAGCCTGGATCAAAATTAACGAGATGCAGAAAGAAGCGGCTGCAAACGGTGAGTCGATCCACGATAAGATCGCGCTGGTGCTGACCGATCTCGAAATGCCGGAAATGGATGGCTTTACCTTAACGCGCAACATCAAACGCGATAACAACCTGCGCCAGATTCCGGTGGTGATCCACTCTTCACTCTCCGGCAGCGCCAACGAAGATCACGTGCGTAAAGTCGGTGCCGATGGTTACGTGGCGAAGTTCGAAATCAACGAGCTGTCGAATGTGATCCACGGCGTGCTGAAAAAGCCGCGTTAATTATCGTAACGCCACCGTTCATAGCGTAATGCTTGTCAGTTAAGACCTGAGAACCCTTAATTACCAGAGCACACCTTGTAGCGGCGCAATTCATTGCGCGATAATTCGCGCCGCCACGGAATGTGCGGTGATTTGATAAGGTGCTTAACTGATCGGCATTACGCCATTCCTGGCGACCCTTCAACCAGGATCCTCCCGCCTAACTTTCCCATCCAGTCAAAAATCAAGGTTAACGTCATTAACCAAACCGTGACGCATCTCTAAAAAATTAAAGTTAAAACATTAACAACCGATAACAGATAGCGCTTGCGCTGGTGCTGCCATACCAGATTTGTCACGCTGCGCAACCATTTTTACCTTATAAAACATCAACCTGATGCGGGCGCCTTGCCTGCTTTTCCGTCTTGAAAACATCAATTTTTGGCATTACGGGGAGAACCAATGTTGAGCTTAAAGAATATGAAGGTCGGCGTCCGTTTGGGCATCGCCTTTGGTTTAGTGGTGGCACTGTTAGTCATTGTCGGCATCACGTCGATTACCAAAATTAACAACATCAAAACCGGTATTACGTCGATTGTGGAAGACCGTTACGTAAAAGTGCGTCTCGGTTTTGACGTCCGTGACGGTGTTAACGATCAAATTAAATATCTGCGTGGCATCGTGATTGATACCACGCGTCCGGAAAATAACGTTAAACGTTATCAGCAACTCGCCGAAGCCACTGAGCATACCAACAACGCGATGAATAAAATCAAAGCGATACAGGTTACCGAAGTGGGTAAAAAGAAAATCGCCGGGCTGCTGGCGGCCAGTGACAAATTCGAGGCCGAGAAACATCAGCTGATTGAGCTGGTACGCGCTGGCGATGCAGACGCCGCCAGCACCTATGTACTGAAATCCATTACCGATACGCAAAACGCTTTCCTGGCGAGCGCGGTGGCGTTTGCCGATTCGCAATCGCAGCAGTTACAGCAAGAAGGCGCGAAGATTATTGATAACGGCTCATCCGCTATTGAGATGACGCTAATCTTCTCTGCTCTCGCCATTGCAGCCTCCATCGTATTAGGCTTTATGCTGACGCGTTCAATTGTGCGTCCGCTGAATGAAGCGGTGGAAATCGCCGGGAAAGTCGCGGCAGGCGATCTCAGCTCGCACATTGAAATCAGCGGTAAAGATGAAACCGCCGTGCTGATGCAGGCGCTGCAGGCGATGAACGACAATCTGCTCACTATCGTTTCCGATGTGCGCGCCGGTTCCGATACCATCGCTGTCGCCTCGAATCAAATCTCCAGCGGTAACATCGATCTCTCATCACGCACCGAACAGCAGGCCAGCTCGCTGGAAGAGACTGCATCGGCGATGGAACAGATGACCGCCACCGTCAAGCACAACGCCGAAAACGCGCGGGAAGCCAATCAGCTGGTGGCCAACACCTCCAACGTGGCGAAGCAAGGCGGTGTGGTGATGGAACAGGTGATCGAGAAGATGGAAGCCATTACGCTCTCTTCGAAGAAGATCGTCGATATTATCAGTGTGATCGACTCCATCGCCTTCCAGACCAACATACTTTCCCTTAACGCCGCGGTCGAAGCCGCACGCGCCGGTGAGCAAGGCCGTGGTTTCGCCGTGGTAGCCACCGAAGTACGTAATCTGGCGGCACGTTCGGCATCTGCCGCGAAAGAGATCAAGGTGTTGATTGAGGATTCGGTCGCGCAGGTGGATGAAGGTAGCCGTCTGGTGACGCACGCCGGTTCAACGATTGGTGAAGTGGTCAACAGCGTGAAGAGCGTGGCG
>Ga0213825_1001216_pt1 | contig 17830 bp, 13 predicted proteins | sample MC6MC0900MG_FD_179896 | JGI IMG/M metagenome (GOLD analysis project Ga0213825, IMG submission 179896) | Enriched soil aggregate microbial communities from Iowa State University, Ames, United States - MC6-MC0900-MG | ecosystem: Environmental > Terrestrial > Soil > Unclassified | place: USA: Iowa... | reverse complement strand
TTCCTGTCCTACTACATCATATTTTAAAGGGATCTTCTCATCCAGTTCCCTCATATGATATAACCCTACCCTCATCTGGGCAAAGATAAAATCTGCATCCGTAAATGCTTCTTCGGGATCTGTTGTAAGAACCAGTTTCACTTCCGGATCAAACATCTCAATTACCTTTTTTACCAAAACTCCTACTTTGTCCTGGCGTTCTTTGAAATTATCATAAAGCCTTAATTCGGAAAGTTTAAATTGATCCTTCTGATCCAAAAGGCTCTTTACAATTCCCGGAGTATAAGTACTTCCGCCGCCTACAATGACTAATTTAAACGTTTTATTCATAGCTAATCTCCTTATTTATTTGATTCCATCTTCTCTAATGCATCATCCACCAAGGTTCTCATTTTTGAAACACTAAGACCGTAAACCACCTGGACATCATTTCCCTTTTTCATAATACCGGCTGCTCCGGTACCTTTTAAGGTCTCTTCATCAATCCTTGTACTGTCTTTAACTTCCACTCTTAATCTGGAAAAGCAGTTTTCCAGACTTAAGATATTCTCTTTTCCGCCTAATGCTTCTATGATGGTCCTGCCCTGGTTCAACCGGTCTTCCTCCGTCTCTCCGCCGCCGGACTGTTTTGCTTTTAATTCTTTTTTTACTGCTGCTGCATTGGCATTTAAATCAAGTGCTATTTCCGTATCATCATCCTCGCGTCCCGGAGTTTTTAAGTTCAGCTTTTCAATCATAAACTTAAAGATAACAAAAATCACAAGGATCTCAATAAGGCCGACCAGCACATACAAAGGCCATAAGGTTCTGCCGATTCCTGCCGGAAGATTTAACACAAGGAAATCCAGAATACCGTTGGTGGCACAGACACGGACGCCGATTAAATAAACGACCATCTGAAAAAAGCCATCCAGAATGGAATATACCAGCCATAATAATGGAGCTGCAAAAATAAAGGTAAATTCCAGGGGTTCTGTAATTCCTGCGATCACTGCCGTTAAAGTAGCCGGGATCATCTGAGCCTTTAAGTTCGCCTTTTTCGCTTTCTTTGCGGTTACATAGAAAGCCAGTGCTACACCGATGATACCAAATGTCTTCATCAGACCATAGGTCAGGAAACGGCTGGTATCCGGCATCATTCCGGCTGTTGGATCACTTAAAAGTGCCAGGAAGATCGGTTTTGCACCAATTACGTTTTCTCCGCCGATCACCGCCTGTCCGCCAACTGCTGAATAAAGGAATGGTGACCAGATTAAATGGTGCAGCCCGGTGGGGATCAGGAACCGGTTTAAGAATCCGTATACAAATACACCGGCAGCTCCGGCAGTGCTCATAAAGCCGGTCAGTGCGGATATTCCGTTTGCAACTCCCGGCCACACATAGGTCACGCCAATGCTTAATACTGCAATGACAGGAATCATGATCATGTAAACAAGCTTGCTGTTGCCATAAGGAGCGAAGCCTCCCTTAAACTCGGTATCACAATGCTTGTTGTGAACCAGGGCCACCAGAACACCGATGATCATACCAAGAAACACGCCCATATCTGTTACATGAAATCCTAACTGAATTGTTTGACCTGTACCATATAAAGCCCCGGCAGTTGCCCCTTCTATCATCTTTCCGGACAGCTCCAGCCACTTGCTATTAGCTCCTAAGAACATGATGTATGACATCAATGCTACGAATGATGCATCTGCTTTTTTCTTTTTTGCCATACCATTTGCAATTCCCACGCAAAATAAAATACTTAAATTCCCCATAATGGAATTCAGCATGCTGTTAAAAAATTTGCCTACCGTCCACAACATCCCACCTTCTGATACGAATGCGGTATTGGTCATGATTGCAGTCAAAGCAATCATCATACCTACGACAGGCAAAAATAACACGGGCCCAATCATAGCTTTAGAAAAGCTCTGCATGGATTTTACTACTTTATCCCTCATCTCAAATTCCTCCATATATAGTTGTTTACATTGGTAATTACCTTGTGGTGGGATTTTATCATACTTGAATACAAATCAAAATATTTTAAACGTTATTCACAACATGTTGACCATATAGTGAACATATTTACTTATATTCATGACATATTTTGATGCCAGATCGTGTAATAGGCATAAAAAAAGCATTAATACTCAATTCCTATCATGAAATGAGTATCAACGCTTTCCTTTTTTTTACTTATTATTCCCGATAAATCCCTATGCCGCACTGTTAAATTTCCAATACAAGGAACTGCCAGCCTTTTAAATGAATCCTGATCTCGTCATAAGATACTTCTTGATAATTATTGATCAAAATCTCCTTTGGCATCCGGGGAAGAGGTACTTCCTGCTCCTCCTTTTGAAAATTCCCAATGATCAGGAGTGTTTCCGGCCCTTTCCGATAGTAGGCCATAATATTCTTTTCATCCTCAAGAACAGGTTCCAGGGTTCCATAGATTATGGTTTCCTTCCATCTGGGATGTTTCCTTAACTGGATCAGCTTTTTATAGAACATGAAAACCGAATGTTCATCGTTCAACTGGTCAGCCACATTGATATCCCTGTAATTTGGGTTCACCTTCAGCCAGGGGGTGCCATTTGTAAAGCCTGAATTAGCAGATGCATCCCACTGCATGGGAGTTCTTGCATTATCCCTGCTGTAACGGCTTACAATGTTAAGCGCATCTTTTGGTGAATACCCTGCCTCCAGGGCGGTCTGGTACTGGTCAAGGGTGGCAATATCATCTACTTCATCAATGTTTGAAAAAACAGTATTTTCCATACCGATTTCCTGTCCCTGATAAATAAAGGGGATTCCCCGGAGCATAAAGTTTAAGCCGCCAAGCATCTTTTTGGCTTCCAGACTGCATTCTCCTTCCGGAAGGTAATGGCTGACTCCTCTGGGCTCATCATGGTTTTCAATGATGTTGGATAAAAATCCGGTAGTCCCCACATGCCTTTGGGCGGCAAAGCAGCAATGCTTATAATCTTCCGGAGTGATCGCTTTGGCATCGTACCAGCCCTTTTCACTTCCGCCGAATATGGTTTCATTAAAATCAAATTTACTGGAAAAGTAACCATTTTCACCGATAAAGGAAACTAATTCTTCCGGCTTTTCATCAAAGACCTCTCCAACAGTAAAAGCATCATGAGGTTTAAAGCAGCGGTCCCGCATTTCGCTTAAAAATTCACCGACTCCATTGGCGCGGGACAGCATTTCCTGGATGCTGCATAAACCATCTGCCCGGTCTGGTTCATAATCCTGTAAGGGAAGGGCCTTTTTTATATTAATGATTGCATCAATCCGGAAACCGCCCAATCCTTTATCCAGCCACCAATTGATATTTTTATAGACTTCCTCCCGGACTGCTTCATTTTCCCAGTTTAAGTCCGGCTGTTTCTTATGGAACGAATGGAGATACTGCTTATTGGTACCGGGAATATCGCTCCATACTGAATTCCCAAAGTAAGAACGCCAGTTGGTAGGTGATTTACCGTCTTTTTTCTCACGGATATAAAAGTAGTTTCCATATTCGCCATCCGGATCGGCACATGCCTTTTTAAACCATTCATGCTCGTCGGAGCAATGGTTAACAACCAGATCCATGACGATATACATCTCCCGTTCTTTCGCTTTATCAATGAGTTCCTCCATATCCTCCATGGTCCCGAACCTGGGGTCAATGTTGTAATAATCCGCAATGTCATATCCCTGATCTGCAAAAGGGGAAACGTAAATCGGGGAAAGCCACAGGATATCCACGCCCAAATCCTTCAAATAATCCAATTTACTGATAATCCCTTTTAAGTCTCCAATGCCGTCCCCATTGGTATCCAGAAAGCTTTTTGGATAAATCTGATAAGCTGTTTTGTCATGCCACCATTTCTTAGTCATCGTATGTCAACCTCTCTTTTCAGTAGTAGCTTCATTCTACCTCTCAGAACAAGATTTGTCTTACACTTCTATGATTAAAAAATTCACTATTTTGACTTTTCTTTCCGATATTGTAAGGGAGTCGTACCGGTATACTTCCGGAATATTTTCAAAAAATTTCCAAGGTTAAAAAAACCGGAATCCAGACATATGTTCATGACCGGGAGGTCGGTGGTTTCCAGCAACGTGATTGCCTTCCGGATCCGGTAATCATTGATGTATTCGGTGGGCGTCCTGCCAAGTGCCTTTTTAAAAAAGCGGCAGAAGTACTGTTCATTCATATTGGCAAGAGAAGCAAGGTCACGGATATAAATCTTTTCCCTGTAATGGTTCCTGATAAAGGTAATAGAGGCTTTGATCAGTTCTACCCGCGTATCCGTGCTGCGGTGGGAATCGGAATATAAGTGGAACTGGTACAAAGCGGCAAGCATTTTAAGAAGGGAAGCTTTGATCTGAAGCTGGGAAATCACAGCTTCAAAAACATCTTCCTGCTGCTCTAAGCCTTCCTCTCCGCCAAAGGAATCAGTCACGTTTATAAAGCACTCCAGGATAGAAGAATAAGACGGATGATCTGGCTGAATGCATCTGGGAAAGGAAAGTTTATTGTTTTTTAGGGGATTGATTAAGTACATCTGAGCGGAATCATAAGCGTCGAAGCTTAAAAGCCCCGGCTGGAACACGATGGCATGTTCCTCTTTTAAGCTTTTGGATTCACTGATGATTCCATGAAGCTCCCCTGGATTGATAAAAAAAATACATTCTTCCTTGATTTCATAGGACTCCATATTGACTAGTAAACGAAAATGTCCTTTAAGGAAGTGGATCATTTCAATTTCCTCGTGCCAGTGGTGCTTTACCAAAATGCCCTTTTGTGATGATTGTGTCCGGTAGATCCCACAGGGAAAAGAACTGGTGCCATGGGGACGTCCCTCTTTTAATTTGGATTTTATCTCTGGATTCATGATTATCCTCATTCCCGGCCGTATTTATGCCTTTAAATCAAGCGGATATTCGCAATCCGCCCGCTGCCTGATTCGGTGAAATATACGGTATATTACATGTATCATACCACAGGGAGGGAAAGGGATTCAAGCAAAAGCAACTGGTCAAGAAGTTATGTTTATAGTACACTTAATAACATAACCCAAGCCAGAATACCAGGAGGAATACTATGATCAGACGATTCCGCAGATTATCTTTTCAGTCCAAAATACTGCTTACCTATTTGCTCTTACTGCTGTTTACCGTGGTTATTTTTGCCATCTGCTATATTCAGGGGGTCTCTTCTGCCCTTACCTACAACATTGAATACATGAAACAGTCTAACCAGCAGAAAAACATGAACTTAGATATTGCCATGGGAAATAACAGCTCCTTAAATCTTCTGCATCTCATCGATCCCAAGATCAATGTCATACTCCATGAAAAATCCAGCAATATGACCCCCAAAGACCGTTATGAAAGGGACTATTATATGCAGACCGTTCTTAAAATGCTCACGGTCATCAATCCCCATGTACAAAGAATAACCATCCTGACTTCTGCAGGAGACACCTATTGCAGCATAAACAATATATCAGAGGACTATATAGGAAACGCATGGAAGACCATCGATAGCGTCGCCTGGAAAACAAAGAGCCAGAAATACTATACAATCCCTTATCCTCAGAAAATAGGGAATACTGGATATTCCCTATTAACGGTATACCACCAGCTTTCGGATATCGGCGAGTATAAAACCTATGGATATCTGCTGGCAGACTTGGATTTTGGATCCATTGCAAAAGATTTTAATTCCACAGACGCAGCCGACGCTCTTGCTTCTTCCTTTGCTATTGTATACAAAGATCGGGTCATCTATAATTCCAGAAACGCCCACATCAATCTGGAGACCGATCTTTCAGAAAAGGAAAAGCAGGAAGCCTTTCCTCATCTGGAACAAATTGAGGCCTCCGGAAAGAAATCAGGGGAGCTTTTTCTAAATGGTACCCTCTGCATAGCATCTGTTTTAAAAAATGAATCCACCGGCTGGTATCTGGTGCAGTATATCCCAAAGCATCTGCTGATCAACACCAGCATGGAAAGTATGCTAAATGTCATGGCATGGGTGATGCTTATCCTGACTGCAGCCGGAATCTTAAGCCTCATATTATCCAAGCAGGTCAGCCATCCCATTAAAGCACTGGCAGAAACCATGAACCAGGCAAGACAGGGAGAAGTAAAGCTTTTAACAGGATTGGAGCCCAGGGAGGATGAAATCGGCAATCTAATTGAAATCTATAATGAAATGGGAAAAAGGATCAATGACAGCATTACCAAACTGTATATTATGCAGATCAATCAAAAGCAGGCAGAGCTTAAAATGCTTCAGTTCCAGATCAATCCCCACTTTCTGTATAATGCGCTTAACACAGTTACAGCCATTGCAAGGCTGGAAGAAATTGAAGAAATCCCTGCCATCACAGAAAGTCTGTCGGATATGTTCCGCTATAACATAAAAGGAACTGATTTTGTAACCTTAAAGGATGAAGTGATCCAGCTAAAGAACTATATCCGCATTCAGTCCATCCGATTTCCCAGGCGCTTTGCAGTGAAGTATGATATCCCTGAGGAATACGAAAATAATGGGGTAATTAAATTCATCCTGCAGCCTATTGTGGAAAACTCCATTCAACATGCGTTTAAGAATAAACGGGACCAGGACTATTTAAAGATATCCGTATCACAGGATTCGGAAGATTACCTTTTGATCTCCGTGTACGATGACGGTTGCGGTATACCAAAAGAGAAAGTGGAGGAATTAAACGATGCATTATGGAATACAAAAGCCAACACCCTGCTTGGAGAGGATGGAACAGGCATTGGGTTAGCCAATGTAAATGCAAGACTCAAAAACTTTTATGGAGAAGATTGCGGAATTGTGGTGGAAAGCCGGTACGGAAGCTTTACCTGCATTCACATGCGGATCAAGAGAAATAAGGAGGGGTAGAATGAAGGTCATCATAGCGGAAGATGAATATTACGCAAAAAAAATGCTTGTTAAGCTTTTAACTAATATTGATATGGACATCACCGTATGTTTGGAAGCCGAAACCGGGAAGCAGGCCGCAGATTATCTTGCAGACAAGGACGCAGACCTTGTGATCACCGATATCCGCATGCCGGAAATGGACGGGCTGTCCCTTGCAAACTATGTAGAAGAACACTGCCCTGCAACGGATGTGGTTATCGTAAGCGGCTATTCGGATTTTAACTACGCCAGGGAAGCTATGAAGTATGGGGTCCGGTATTACCTTACCAAGCCGGTAAAACCAGAGGAACTGGAAAAAGCCATATGGGATATTACAAAAGCCAGAGAAGAAAAGAGAAGGCTGCTTGAGAAGCAGGTGGACCGGAGGCTTTTGCAGGAATCCCTCCAATATGTGAATATCTCCGGCATTCTGGCAAACCGGGCCCTAATGGATTCTTTCCGTGATCTGTGCGGCGGACAGCTAAAGGAACGCTCCTACCAGATGATCTTATTGCAGGGGAAACAGCGTTTGAGCCGGGAGGAGGCAAAGAAGCTGGCTGAATTCTTAGAATCCGCATCAGACCACGCCAATATCCAGGTCTTTTATTTCCAGCAGCCGGACGAGGTGATTGCCATGAAGTTTGATGGACAGGATGAGCTATGGGATCAAAAGCTTTACCACCGGCTGAAGCAGGAACTGCCTCAAAGGGAAATAGAAATCACCTGCGGCATAAGCAGGATTTACAAAGGGGAAGAACTGTTAGGAGACGCTTACCGGGACTGTGTTTATGCCATTAACGGAAGACTGCTTGATGAAAAGACCAGAGTGTTTGAATATGAACCGGAGCTTTCTATGGAACAGATCCTTACACAGCAGGAGGAGCTGTTGGTCTACGAAAGTATGATGAAGGGAAGCTACCAGCAGGCAGAGACTGCTCTCCGTCAGTTTTTTAAAAAATGCAGGTCAGGAAGTTGGAATGTATATTCCTTATACAGCGGTATCATGCAGATTTTTTCCGTAATCAGCAGAGCCTATTGTAACAGGGAGGCTTCTTCCGAATCGGAAGAGGTAAACCGGTATCTTTTGTTTTCCTTCAAATCAGATCTTTATCAGTTCCGTACCATGGAAGAGCTTGAGCGGTACATGTTTAAAATTCTGGAAAACACCTGCGGCTCCCAGGAGGAAAAAGGAAGCATCATTGAGGAAATCAAGAATTACGTATCCCTTAATTTCCGGTACGAGATTTCCCTAAATGAACTGGCAGCCCATAAGTATTTTATGAATTCCAGTTATTTAAGCCGTCTGTTTAAATCAGAAACAGGGATGAATTTTTCCAAATACTTAATCACCTACCGCATGGAACGGGCAAAGGAGCTTTTAAAAAATACAGTTTTTAAGATAAGCGAAATCGCCGATTATGTAGGCTATAATGACACCTCCTATTTTATCCACACCTTCAAACGCCTTTATCAGATGACCCCCGAGCAATATCGCGCCCAGGAAGAAAAAAGGTAAAAAATGTTTTACGAAACATCTCAGATACCTTATATAGGTGGTCATGATTTGTTTTGTATAATGAAACTACCAAATAACAGGAAACAGAAAGGGCGAGGATGATGTATATGAAAATGAAAAAAATGTTGGCAGTTGGTTTGACCTGCTCCCTGGCAGCGATGCTGGCTGCAGGATGCAGTGATTCAGGCAAAACCTCAGGCAAAAGTTCCGATTCGGGAGTCACACACCTGGAGTTTTTCTCTTCAAAGATGGAAAATGTATCCACCATGCAAAAGCTCGTGGATAAATTCAACAGCCAGAATACCGATGTCCAGATCACCTTAAATTCCCCGGCAGATGCGGGAACTGTATTAAAGACCAGGATGACCAAGGATGATCTGCCGGATATCATCGCCTATGGCGGCGATAACATCTATACGGAACTTACGGAAGCAGGGATCTTATTGGACTTAAGTGACCAGGAAGTATTAAAGACCATAAATGATTCTTATATGCAGATGGTCTATGATATCAATGGGGATAAGGCAGAAAAGGCATATGGCATCCCCTTTGCTGCCAACGCTTCCGGAGTTATCTATAATACAGATTTATTTCAAAAAGCAGGTGTAACGATTCCGGAGACCTGGGATGAGTTCATTGCGGCATGTGAAAAGCTGTCCGCAGCAGGCATCCAGCCCTTTGAATTAAGCTTCAAGGATAGCTGGACCATCTTACCCTCCTGGAACTCCCTGGCACCGGCAACCCAGCCCGAAGGCTTTTTAGATGCAAAGAAAGAAGGAACAGCCACTTTCCTTGGCACCCATGAAGAGGTTTTGGAAAAATACAGCAAGCTGGTGAATTATGCTCAGACAGACTTTATGGGAACTTCCTATGATGACGGCAACCGCAGCTTTGCAAATGGCGAAGCAGCAATGTTAATTAACGGCGTATGGGCCGTACCTGAAATCAAAAAAACCAATGAATCCATCAATCTTGATATGTTTGCTTATCCTGCATCCAATGATAAGAGTAAAAACAAGGTTGTATCCGGGATCGATGTCATGCTTATGGTGACAAACCAATGCAAAAACCCGGAAGCTGCCAAGCGTTTTGTAGCGTTTATGTTGGAACCGGAAAACAGTCAGCTTTATATAAACGAGCAGTTTGCATTTTCACCGGTGGAAGGCGTTGTACAGGAGGATGCTTCGGTGGCCGGCCTGGCAAAGGATATTGCAGATGGAAAGGTCACGGATTTTGTAGACCATTATTATCCCAACGGTTATAATCTGTCCGCTATTTTATCCGAGTTTTTCTTAAACAAGGCAAATGGTATGGATGAAAGCGAGAACATAGCTGCAACACTGAAAAAGTGCGATGAACAATATGATATCCTCAATACCCGCTAAGCCTGGTAAAAGGAGGATTACACATTGAATAAACATAGAAATAACCATATCAGTCCAGCGTTCTATCTTATGGTAGTTCCTGTGGCAGCACTTTTCTTTTTACTCCATACGGTCCCCTTTCTAAAGGGTATCTTTTACAGCTTTACCAACTGGAAGGGCTATGGGAACTGGGAATTTATCGGGTTTAAAAATTTCCTGCAGTTTTTTAAGGATCCTTCCATAAAGCAGGCCTATGGCTTTACCTTCCAGTTTGCACTTTCCGCCACTGTCTTAGTAAACGTTTTAAGTCTGGCGCTGGCATGCGGGCTCAATGGAAAAATCCGGGGAAAGAATCTTCTAAAGGCGCTGTATTTCCTGCCATATATGCTGGGCACTTTAATCATCGGTTTTGTATTTAACTTTATCTTTGGCAATATCATTCCGGGATTTGGAAAAATGGCAGGTATCCCTGGGCTAAGCGTAAATATCCTTGGTACCAGCAAAGCATGGCTGGGGGTTTTGTTCGTTACTGTCTGGCAATCCATGGCCTTTAACACCATGATCTATCTCTCCGGTCTTCAGACAGTGGATAAGGATATCTATGATGCGGCATCCGTTGACGGTGCCGTTGGCCTCCAGCGGTTTATCAAAATCACCTTCCCGCTGATTGCTCCTTTCTTCACCATCAATATGGTATTAAGCGTTAAGAGCTTTCTTATGGCATTTGACCAGATTATGGCAATGACAGGGGGAGGGCCAGGAACTGCGACCACCACGATCTCCATGTTGATTTATAAGAGAGGATTTGACGGCGGACAGTTTGCCTACCAGTCAGCCAATGCCGTTATATTATTTTTAGTTGTGGCATCCATTTCCGTATTTCAGCTGAAGATCTTAGAAAAAAGGGAGGCGAAAGTAAACTGATGAAAGAGAAAGAAAAGACCAATTGGCTCCTGACAATCCTTCTGTCAGTAATCGCTGTTTTCGTGATCCTGGGGCCCCTTTATATTACTGTGGTAATCGCCTTGAAATCACCGTCGGATATGGAACATATACTGGCTCTTCCGACTTCCCTGCACTTGGAGAATTTTTCCATGGCATGGAAGCTTACCGATTATCCGAGGAAGTTCCTAAATACATTTTTTATCACAAGCATCAATCTGGTGTTTACCATCCTGACCAATTCCATGGCGGCTTATGCCATTATACGGAATAAGGATAAAAGCAGATTTTTCAATCTCATGTATTATTATTTTATCAGCGCCATGTTTATCCCTTTTAATGTGATTATGCTTCCCCTGGTAAAGCAGGCTTCAGCCTTTCATTTGGATAACATCTATGGCATCACATTAATTTATATTATATTCGGATTACCCATGAATACGTTTCTTTATTCAGGCTACATCAAATCCCTGCCTGTGGCATTAGAGGAGGCGGCGAAGATCGATGGGGCGGATACGTTCCAAACCTTTTGGAGCATTATATTTCCGCTTCTTAAACCCATGAGCGCTACGGTGGCAATCCTGTCCTTTATGTGGACCTGGAATGACTTCTTAATGCCCCTGGTTTTGCTGAGCGATGCCAGCCAGCAAACCTTGCAGTTGGCCCAGTATGTGTTTAAAGGCCAGTTCTCCACGCAGTATAACCTTGCCTTTGCCTCATATTTAATGGTGCTGCTGCCAGTTTTAGCTGTATATGTTTTTTGTCAGAAATGGATCATCGCAGGAGTGACCAGCGGTTCTGTAAAAGCTTAACGGAAGGAAGAAGAAAATGGACAGTAAATGGTGGAAACAAGCGGTTATATATCAGATTTACCCCAAAAGCTTTCAGGACAGCAACGGGGATGGGATCGGAGATCTTCAAGGGATTATCTCCAGACTGGATTATTTGAAAGAACTTGGGGTAGATGCTCTCTGGCTCTCCCCTGTCTATTGTTCCCCACAGGATGACAATGGTTATGATATATCCAATTATCAGGATATTGATCCAATGTTCGGAAATTTAGAAGATATGGAAGAACTGATTGAAAAAGCAGGAAGCCGTGAGATTCGGATTATCATGGACCTTGTTTTAAACCATACTTCCGATGAGCATCCTTGGTTTACAGAGGCGAAAAAAAGTAAGGATAACCCCTATCATGATTATTATGTGTGGAGGGATGGAGTGGAAGGAACTGCTCCCAATAGACTGAGAGCCGCTTTTGGAGGCTCAGCCTGGGAGTGGGTTCCGGAACTTGGACAATACTACTTCCATCAGTTTTCAGTGAAACAGCCGGATTTAAACTGGGATAACCCAAAGGTTCGTCTGGAAATCCGGGATATGATCCTTTGGTGGATGGAGAAAGGAGTCGGCGGGTTCCGGTTAGATGTCATCGATTTGGTTGCCAAGGAGCCTGACCGGATGATTACAGCCGATGGTCCAAAGCTCCATGATTTTATACAGGAATTAAGCAGGGAAACCTTTCAGAAAGGAGATTTAGTCACCGTAGGCGAAGCATGGAGTGCGAATCCGGACAATGCCGTTCGTTACAGCAATCCGGATGGCAGTGAGCTTTCCATGGTATTCCAGTTTGAGCATATCTGCCTTGACCAGAAAAAGGGCGGAGAAAAATGGGACTTAGCTCCTCTTCCATTCCTGGAATTAAAGCGTGCTTTATCCACCTGGCAGGAATCCCTTTACTTAAAAGGCTGGAACAGCCTGTTCTGGAACAACCATGATCTGCCGAGAATTGTATCCCGCTGGGGAAATGATAAGGAATATCGAATCGAATCTGCTAAAATGTTTGCAATCCTCCTTCATGGAATGCAGGGAACCCCCTATATCTACCAGGGCGAAGAACTTGGAATGACCAATGTAAGATATGATATGGAAGACTACCGGGATATTGAAACGTTAAATATCTATAGGGAAAGAACCGGGGCCGGATATAAAGAAGCGGACGTCATGGAGTCTATCTATGCAAAAGGCCGGGATAATGCGAGAACACCGATGCAGTGGAATCATGGCAGAGAGGCTGGATTTACTGATGGAACTCCCTGGATCAAGGTGAATCCAAACTATCCGGAAATTAATGCAGAGGCCGCAATGGCAGATGAAAACTCTATTTTTCACGTCTACCAGAAGCTGATTGGGTTAAGAAAAACCCACGACGTATTCGTAGATGGGAAATACCGGCTCTTAATGCCGGAAGATCCCGATATTTTTGCCTATACCCGCACGCTGGAAGAAACTACTTTGCTTGTAATTTGTAACTTTCACGATAAAACAGTTCCATTGCAGCTGCCCAAAGAGCTTGACCGTGAGAAACAGCAGTTAATCAGCTCTTATATGGATGAAGGCCAGGCAGATGTGCTCAGACCGTATGAAGCCAGAATGTATCTGATCAGGTAAGTCAATCGGACATTCGCAATAAAGAGAGCCATTACCGGCTCTCTTCTTTTGTTTATCAGCCATGGGCGTCATTCACTGGCACTCATTTAATTCTTCTAACACCTGGCTCATTAAATATTCAAATACCACAATCACCCTTGCATAAAAATAATTAGACTGCAGATTCCGGTCATCCAGGGTCTTATCATCCAGAATCGGAATATTGACGGTAGACGTGCGGCCAATATAATTGCTCTGTTCTCCTGTAAAAGATACGATATCCACCTGATTTTCATTTGCATAGTCAACAAGCTTTGCAATGGTATCTGTTTCCCCGCTCTTGGAGACCACAATAACAAGTGATGCACCAAGGCGGTTTTTATCATATACTGCATAGGCATTGGTCTTAATAACCCGGAAACCGGTTACCAAAAGCTTACGCTCTATATATTCCGCCAATGGGGAGGAAAATCCGGTGGCAGATACCAAAATAATATCATTCCTGTGTTTTTTTAACTGGTTCATAAAATCATTTAGTAATTCATCTGGTATATCGTTTATAAAGCTGGTAATATCCGATAGTCTTTCTTTATTTTTTCTATGACTTGTAATCATAAAATTAAGCCGGTATATCATATCGGTATATCCGGTATATCCCATCTTTTTTGATAATTTGATGATCGTTGCAGCAGATACAAAATTTTGGTTTGCAACTTCACGTACTGCCATATGAAGTACCTGTTGATTATTTTCCAGAATATAATTTAATATCTGGGTTTCCGTATCTGTCAGCTTGTATTTATCCGCCAGTTTATAAACATCAAATTTCATAAGTCCGCTCACCTTAATCCCTTCCTTTTTATGATATCCCCTGCTTTTAATATCATTCATTCCACTGGTTTTAAGGCACACAAGAAAAAAGACAGGCTGTCAGGTACTTCCTTTCAGCCTATCTTTCTGTCTTAGACCTCTGTCGTGATAAATATATCATAAATTGCCCTGATCGCTTCCTCAAAATCCGCGTTCTTTACGCCGATGATGATGTTGAGTTCACTGGATCCCTGGTCAATCATTTTTACGTTTACCCTGGAATGGGCAAGAGCCGAAAAGATTCTTCCGGCCGTCCCTCTGGTTGCCTTCATGCCCCGGCCTACCACAGCGACCAGCGCAAGGTCTGATTCCATCTCAAGGAAATCCGGTTCTACGGCCCTGTGGATTCCTGCGATGACGGACTGTTCATAATCTTCAAATTCTGACTGATGGACAAAAACGGTCATGGTATCGATACCCGACGGCATATGTTCAAAGGAAATGCCATACTTTTCAAATACCTCCAGCACCTTTCTCCCAAAACCGACTTCCGCATTCATCATGGCCTTTTCAATGTTGATGGAGCAAAAGCCTTTCTTTCCTGCAATTCCCGTAATGGTATAATGAGGCTTTCTGCAGGTGCTCTCCACAATTAAAGTTCCTTTGTCATCAGGCTTATTGGTGTTCCGGATGTTGATTGGGATTCCTTCTTTTCTCACCGGGAAAATGGCATCCTCATGAAGGACGCTGGCCCCCATATAGGCGAGCTCTCTTAACTCCCGGTATGTAATGGTCTCGATGACCTCAGGATTCTTAATGATCCTGGGATCTGCCACCAGGAAACCGGAAACATCCGTCCAATTTTCATACATATCCGCATGAATGGCCTTTGCAACAATGGAGCCTGTTATATCAGAACCGCCTCTGGAAAAGGTTTTTATGGTCCCGTCATCCTTTGCTCCGTAAAAGCCCGGGATTACCGCCCTCTCCACATGTTCTAAGCGCTCTCCAAGCTCTTTATTGGTGAGCTCTGCATTAAAATTACCGTCTGCATCAAAGAAAATCACTTCAGCCGCGTCAATGAATTCGTAGCCCAAGTATTCCGCCATCACCAGTCCATTCAAGTACTCTCCTCTGGAAGCCGCATAATCACGCCCCGCCTTTTTAAGGAAATTTTCTTCAATGGTTGCAAACTCATGATCCAGATTCAGATTAATGTCAAGTCCGTCAATAATCTCTGCATAACGCTCCCTGATTTTTTCCAGAATCTTTTTATAGCTTTTTCCATCTGCTGCCCCATCATAACACTGGTATAACAGATCAGTCACCTTCTCATCCTTGTCATGTCGCTTGCCTGGTGCTGATGGCACCACAAACCGTCTGCTCTTGTCCCCGCGGATGATCTCGCCAACTTTCTTAAACTGCTTTGCGCTGGCCAAAGAGCTTCCTCCGAATTTCACAACTTTTTTCATAGGCATATCTCCTCTGATACAGGTTATTATTACATATTTAACGGAAATAATATCCTAATTGGTATCAGCTGTCAAGTATTTTTAATAATTCATGCATAATTTTCCATTTTTATGCATAAACTTACTCCTCCATCTCCCGGTTTATCTTCTCCTCGCAGGAACGCATGGCCAGGATGGTCTTTTCAAACAGTTCATCAAGAGTCCAGCCCAAATTCTCTGCACCTGACGTGATCACATCCCTGGAACAGCCTGCCGCAAACTTCTTGTCTTTAAACTTTTTCTTAAGACTAGAGACTTCTAAATCCATAACGCTTTTTGAAGGGCGCATTCTGGCAGCCGCTCCGATGAGCCCGGTCAGCTCATCTGCCGCAAACATGATCTTTTCCATCACATGCTCCGGCTTTACATCCGAACAGATGCCATAGCCATGGCTGCATATGGCGTGAACGAGTTGTTCTTCCGCCCCGATTTCGGAAAGAAGCTCAGGAGCCTTTTTACAGTGTTCTTCCGGAAACTGTTCAAAATCCACATCATGAAGAAGTCCTGCAATTCCCCAGAATTCTTCCTCAGACCCAAATCCCATATCTCCTGCGTACCACCGCATTACTCCTTCCACGGTCAGACTGTGAAGTATATGAAACGGTTCCTTATTATACTTCTTTAGTAACTCCAGTGCCTGTTGTCTTGTGATTGCTGTTTTCATAGTGTTTTCGTCTCCTTATCTATAAAATTATTAGCTTTTGTTTCCGTTAAAAAGTCTCTATGCTGCTTTCTCCTGTTACAAGGATTCCATTTTCTTCCAAAAGCCTTGCGGTCACACCGTCTCCAGGAACCTTTGTCCCGGAAAACGTCCCGTCATAAATGCATCCATGGCCGCAGGATGGACTCCGTTCTTTTAAAATCGCTCGCTTACAGCCATATAGCCTGGCTAGCTTCAAAGTTTCCTCTGCTCCCTTAAAAAAACTGTCGGTCACGTCTTTTCCTGACCGGTCCACCACACGAACTATGTTAAAATCCCCTGTTTCACCAGAAACAAGCTGCTGCTCCGCAGGCTCTCTGGGCGTCTCTAAACCTCCAAGCTGCTCCGGACAGACTGGTATGAAATTGTATTTATCTATAAGTCCAATAAGGCCATCCTGTTTGCCGTTACCGCCGTCATAGCGGCAGTTGACTCCCAGCAGGCAGGCACTCACCAGTATGTTTTCTTTTTCTCCGCTCATCTTCCGCCTCCTTTTTCACTGCTTCCTTCACACCTTTGTGTAAAAAAACATCCTCCAGGCAAAAGCCCAGAGGACGTTAATTCTTCGTCTTTTTAATTATAACATATGGAGTAAAATTTGCAATATTTTTGAAGTTTAATATACTTTATCAGTATATAAAATTTTTTTTGAAAACCCTTAAAATCACCTTTAATTTCCAGCTTTATTTATAGATTTTGTCTATAAGTAAAAGCAAGGAAACCTCCTGTTTAAGCGAAAAAACGATTGTTCTAACTTTTTTTGTATGGAACTAAAAATTTTTTATATTTTCATGGAATATTAATTGTTTTTGTTTCGTTTATATGTTAAAATGTACGAGAAAGAAGAAATACAGACGCCATCTTTAACAAAATTATGCAAGAGAGTATTGTTAAAAACAATGTGCGGAATTATATAATATCAACTAAGAATAAAGAGAGAGAGGAATTGTCATGTATGTAGTAAATGTCAACGGCAAGGATTACCAATCAGAAGAAGATTTAACATTAATGGATTTTCTAAGAAACAGACTTGGTATCACCTCCGTAAAAAACGGTTGCAAGGAAGGTGCCTGCGGAACATGTACGGTAATTGTTGATGGGAAGACTGTCCGTGCCTGTATCATGAAATTGTCCAAACTGGAAGGCAAAAAGGTACAAACCATTGAAGGATTTACACAGAGAGAACGAGATGTATTTGTCTATGCCTTTGCGGCAGCTGGAGCCGTGCAGTGCGGCTTTTGTATTCCAGGAATGGTAATCAGCGGCAAATGCTTAATTGACCAGAATCCAAATCCAACCAGAGATGATGTAAAACAGGCGATCCGCACAAATATCTGCCGTTGTACCGGCTATACGAAAATAGAAGACGGTATTATGCTCGCAGCCAAAATGTTCAATGAAAATTTAGAGGTTCCTGAACTTAAGCAGACCGCTGCGATCGGGGAAAGAACCTGCCGTGTGGATGCAGAAGCAAAAACATTGGGAACCGCCAAATATGCTGAAGACTACTATCTGGAAGGCATGCTTTACGGAAAGAACGTATTCACCAAATATGCCCGCGCGAAGATCAACGGAATCGATACCAGCAAAGCACTTGCAATGCCAGGCGTTGTCGCTGTCTATACA